>ULNU01047294.1_pt1 | contig 15138 bp, 9 predicted proteins | sample 1951991 | NCBI WGS metagenome assembly ULNU01 (sample SAMEA4835584, study PRJEB28245) | human gut metagenome | biome: gut microbiome; material: fecal sample | place: Denmark | collected 2008 | reverse complement strand
TTCGTGGTATTTATATCAAGCACTATCTCCTTGCCGCCAATACTGCAGCCGGTGAGAAGTGTCGCTGATGCAAGCAGCATACACATCGTTTTCTTAAAATACTTCATACCTGCTATCCTTCCACAACAAGGAATCTGCCGTCCGCAATGGCAAAGACCTCACTCTGGTCCATAAGCTCATCATCTGACATGCCCGAAATATCTGAGCCTGCCTCATCAAAGTAATCTCTTACTTCTTTTATATTCTTACATACCACAGCCATGCAGTCCTCTAAAAATTCCTCTGCAGCCTCCGGAGTATCTGCGACCTCCTCACTAAAAAGCTGTGTCTGTTTCTTTAAAAATGTGTCTAAAACCTCGTCATCGTACTCGTACATATTGTATTCCTCCATGTAAATTATCTCTTTTCTTGGGCTTTATATACAGCTGTTCATACAGCAATTATGTCTGAAGTATTAATATATTGTATATTTTTGTACCGCCTGTTAGACATTATATAATAGATTGCTGTGACTTGCCACTATTTTTTATATTCACGTCAGGTAACAATTGTCTGCTGTAAACGGAATGAATATATGAGCCTCTCATCCGCCTGTATGCTTTTCCCATCTGTAGAAAAAATCCTTCCAAGTGCATCAGCATACAGTTTTAGCTGTGTGCTGTATCTGTCGATAAGCTCTTTAGCAGCATTTACCCTGTCTGTCTTATAATCAAGCAGCACTATTTTATCATTCTCCAGCCAGAATACATCAATAATTCCCTGAACCAACACACCCTCATAGTCCATCACAAAAGGCTTCTCTTTATACAAATCGCCTCTCTTATCCGCCTGTGCCATACGCGCTGCCACATCTGATGATATAAACTGCTCTATAAGCTTTGGTCTGGTCAGCCTGTACATGTCATCTGTGATAAGCCCCTTTTTTAGCATTTCATCCATGCTTTTCTTCACAAATGCACTGACTGCCACATGGTCTTTTGTATCTATATCACACAGGCTCTTGAAATCCAGACACTCCATGACACGGTGCACTGCAGTTCCGCGCAGTGCTCCCTGATTCACACCTGCTGCATTTTTAGGCTCTTTGCTTTCATTAGTAGCACAGCCTGCCTCATCATCCCTCGCAAAGTCCGGCACATACGTCTCCTTCTCCTCCAAAAGGAACTTAGGACGCTCTGCCTCTCTCTCTGTGCTGTCGTACTTTTCAACCATAGAGTCATGCTTCAGCTCAGATACCGAATATTTGCTTTTTTTAGTTATATCAGAAGCATATGCATACTCAAAATCAAATTCCTCTGCGAGCTCTTTGGCTTTTGTTTCATCCGCTGCACTTATGTGCCCAATAAGCTGCGCTCTTGATATATCGTTTGCCGCCATATCCATCGCAGTTCGTGCAGCGAACTCTGTTGCATCGACTGTGGATACCGTGTACTTATCCGGGTACGACAGCATGGCAGGTATAATCCAGTCCAGGTAACACCCTGCTCCCTCCCTTTGTCCAAAGCTTATTGGCTGGTTCGCATTTACATTGCCTCTATACTTCTCAAAGGATTTTTGGGCATTTGAAAGTCCCCCTGTCAGGATAATCTTTTCCTTCGCCCTGGTGAGCGCTACATACAGCACACGTAGCTCTTCTCCCAGATTTTCCCTTTTAATGCGGCTTTCTATCTCATTTCTGATTAGTGATGGTCGCTTTGTCCTTGGGCTTTTTGTTTTTTCCACAAGGCCAAGCCCAAGCTTTTCATGTATCACCAGGTCTGATTTTGTGTCCTGCGTGTTAAAGCCCTTGCCAAGCCCGGAAACAAACACTACAGGAAACTCAAGTCCCTTGCTCTTATGGATTGTCATAATGCGCACCACATCGTCATTCTCGCCTGCGGTATCGGCCTCTCCGTAGTCTATCTCGTATTTCTGCTGTATATCTATGTACCTGACAAAGTGAAACAGCCCCTTGTAGCTGGTCTTTTCATAGGCTGCGGCCATCTCAATCAGCATATCTATATTCTGTCTGCGCCGTTTTCCTGCCGGCATGGCCGATGCATACCTGTAAAAGCCAGTCTCATCAAGCATCATGTACAAAAGCTCATGGATTGGCGTATCAGCTACAGCACCTCTTAGTCTCTCAAATACCAAAGCGAAGGCTTTAAGCTTCTCGTCCTCATAGCCATTCTCACCTGCCATGGCGCTAAGTACAGCCTGTGCAAAGCTTACGCCCTTAAAGGCAGACCTAATCTGTGCCAGCTCCTCATCATCCATGCCCACGATCGGCGAAGCAAGCACTGCTGCCATCGGAATATCCTGCAGCGGATTATCGAGTATGCGAAGCATGGACAGAATCACCTGTATCTCATACGATGAAAAGTAGCCTGTATTCGACTCTACATGCGCCGGAATATCACAGTCCTTTAATACTGCTGCCACTGTATTGCCCCATGTTGCAACACTTCTCGAAAGTATCACTATATCCCTGTACTGCACGGCTCTTAGCTGCCCTGTCTTTTTATCAGTCACCATACCGTTTTCCATCAGACTCCTGATACGGTTTGCAATCAAAAGCGCCTCTATCTGCACCTTATCTCCATCCTCATCCTCTATAATTTCAGACAGATCCTCATCCTTGTAGTCAACAAGCAAAAGCTCAGGACGCATCGTCTCCTCCGGATAGCTTGCACCGGGATACAGTGCCGCATCGTCATCATACTGCACATTGCCCAAATCTGCTGCCATGATTTTGTAGAATATGTCGTTAGTAAAGTCTAACACCTCATTCCTGCTTCTGAAATTTTTATGCAGGTCTATTCTCTGGTGTGCACTGTCATCTGATGTATATGTGTTGTATTTTTCCATAAACAGCTCAGGACGCGCCATTCGAAACCTATATATACTCTGCTTTACATCGCCCACCATAAACATGTTGCCGACTCCCTGGTGCTCTCTTGAAATAGCGGTAAGTATATCCTCCTGCACCTGGTTTGAGTCCTGATACTCGTCAATCATGATTTCCTCAAAATGTTTTGAAAACTCACGCGCTGTCTCTGTGGGCTCCAGTGTCTGTTCATCCACCAGTATGCGAAGCGCAAAGTGCTCTATATCAGAAAAATCAAATACTCTTTTTCTTGTTTTTACAGCCTCCATCGCATCATAAAACTCGAGTGAGAGCCTTATCAACTCCTTAACAAATGGTCTTTGACGCTCCAGCTGCTCATACATAAGCTCAATTGACATACCAAAGTATTTCTGCTTTATTCCGTCTATCTTCTTCTTGGCAGCATCGCGCATGCTTTTCACGCGCTCCTTTTTCTTCTCGTCTCCGTCAAATTTCCTGATGACAGCAATTCTGCCAAAGGATATTTTGTTTAAGAACTCTTGCATGCCGACATAGCCTGTCACATCAGCCATTCCATCAAACAATGCTATATCCTCTGAAAGTGTAAGCGCATACTTTTCAAGCCCGGGTGTAGCTGATGCCAGGTCTTTCGCCATTGTAAGCTCCTGAACAGCCTCCTCCAAAAGCACCCTGCTGTAATCCACTATCTCCTTAATGATTTCTGAGTCCTCAAGCTGTTTAGCTGACTTTATATCATAGAGCCTTAGGAGACTGTTCATCCACTTTCTCGGCCATGATGAGCTGCCCGCCTTATAGTAGATATCCTCCACCATCTGCCTGACGGCAGAGTCATTTCTCCCATTGCTGTAGGTATCTATAAGGTTGATAAATGCCTCGTTGTCTTCTCTTGCATAATTGTCCTCAAATACCTGTGCCAAAGCATCCTTTAGCATAAGCTTAAGCTCTGCCTGGTCACCGATTCTGAAATCAGGATCCAGATTAAGCTGTGCGAAATTATTCTGCACCACAAACAGACAAAACGAATCGATTGTAGTGATGAGCGCATTGTGAACCAGTGTCGACTGCCTCTGCAGATTCTCATCGTCCGGCTTTTGCTCCTTCAAGCTGTCTATCGCACGGCTGACACGCTCCCTCATCTCAGCAGCTGCAGCCTTGGTAAACGTCACCACAAGCATCCTGTCGATATCCACCGGCGGATTATCCACACATATTCTGTTTACTATACGCTCAACGAGTACAGCTGTCTTTCCTGAGCCCGCTGCCGCCGATACAAGTATATCCCTGTCTCTTAAATCTATAACCTTTTTCTGTTCACTGGTCCATTTAACATCCATATTATGTCTCCCGATTATGGCTTTATATTATTATCTCCATAGCATGCTTTATGCTCTGCCGCTGCAATCTGTGTACGCATTTTATCAAGTACATCTTCCTTATTGTCACCGTTAAAGCTTCTTTCGCTAAATCCCGGTATCCTTGAATCATACCTGCATATGGCCTGAAAAGCGCAATATGCGCAGCTGTCTATTTTTTTGTTCTTGATAGGATTAACGTCAACATTTCCATCGTATATTTCTCTTCCTATCTCGCGAAGCTTCTCTCGCGCAAACCTTGTTATCACATCAAACTCTTCGGCGTTTGCCACCTTTGAGCCTGCAGCCGGTGTCTGGTCCTTTTTTAAGGTGACAGGGATTACGTCAGAGCTTTTCTCAAAGTCCCTGTCCATGCCTCTGTATGCCTTTTCGTCCGAGTTGATAAGCCCGTCAGGCTTGAGCTTCTTTAATATCATCTGATTGATTTCTTCCTCAGACAGCTCCGTGCCCGGTGTCACATCCTTTAAATCAATTACAGGATCGTCGATGTGATAGTACAGCATACCGCCCGGCTCCACACTTACCTGCTTTAGCGCCTCTTTCTTTTGTTCCATGACAGCGTCCATGTACACTGCAAGCTGAAGCTGCGTGCCATAGTACAGCTTCACCAGGTCAAAAACTGTATTTCCCGACTTGTAATCCAGTACCTTCACAAAAAGCCTGCCCTCATCCGTATATGTGTCAGTCCTGTCCACGCGTCCCTTTATATCAACCGTCACATCATTTGCCATATCAAGGCTCTCGTAAAAAGAAAACTCAAACCTCTCAGGCACAAAGCTGCCTCTTCGTATCTGGGTTGTGAGTGCCCATACTGTCTGCTTAAATACCGCCTTCATATGTGATATCGAATGTTGGCTTTCCGCTGTATCAAATATGCCAAAGCCTGCATACTCATCAATCACCTCATTTATTGCTTCCATCGCAAGCTCATCTCTTTTTGCATCTGTCACGCTAAACCAGTCAGTACTCTCCCTATCAAGCTTCTTACTGTATCTTTCCAGTGCTTCATGGTATATATTACCCATATCAAGGGATGTAAAGCCGCTCTCCTCACGCTCTGTAAGCCTCAATCCATAATTTAAAAAATGCGCATATGCACATCTGGCAAACTGCTCAAAGCGCGTGATACTGCCCTCCATGTGTCTGCCGTATATACTTCTTGCCACATTTCGGCTGATCGGATCCTTTGAATAATGCTCAAACTTTGCATTTATGAGCCTCTCCACGGAATTTTTTTGAGCAAATTCTTTATTGTCTACTTCATTACCGTCCCCTGCATCACTGACTGATGCGTCATAGAGCATCACCGCTGCTGCAATCTCGCACCATCTGTCATCCACCTCATTTGACAGCAGATAATCCAGAGCACTCTGCCTGCTTGATATATCCAAAAGCTGTTCTACATCCTCTGTCTCAGTCACGACAAGCTCCGGAAACATCCCCTTTAATATACCTATGAGGTACGATGGCTGGGCAGCCTTTTTTTCACTGTCAAGTCTCGTATAGCTGATATAAAGCTCCCTGGATGGCTTTGTCATGTTTAGATACAGATAAAACCTCTGTATAAATGCCTGCTCCCTTGCCCCGGGCGCAAGCTCTATATCCAGCTCCTTAAGTGCCTCTCTCTCATACTGGGATATAATGCCTCCTCTTCCTGCCGCCTTTGGAACAATCCCATCGTTTACGCCTGCAAAAAACATGACCTTTATGTTGGTCAGACGCGTTCTCTCAATATCTCCGATGGTCACAGTGTCGTATCCCGGCGGTATGACTGCTACATCTGCTGCATCCAGTCCTGCATCCAGTATCTGTGTAAATTCCTCTGCATCCATGCATTCATCACCCAGCACCGCCACATATTTTTCAAAGAGCTGCATGACTATTTTGTATATCTGTCCGTATTCCTTTGATGCGGTCTGGTCCCCTGCATCAAGCAGTGCCTGCTCCTTTTTTGCAAGCTTATCAGGTATATCAAGCAAAACTATCAGCTTATATATAGCGAGCACATAGTCCTTTACCGTTGACTTTTTATCGGAAAACACCTGATATACCGGCTTTAGCAGCTCCATTATATATTCCCTGTTTTGGTTTAAAAGCTCAAGGTCATAGCCTGACTTATGCTTTGGCAGCCTGACCCACTTTTTGTCCCATGCGCTTTTACCTCTTACTCCACAGGCGAGCACATAGTTTTCAAGTACATCTATTTCACTGTCCAATAGCTCACTAAAGCCGCACCGCAAAAATCTGAACACCGCATCTGCCGAGAAATTTTGTGCCGCAATATCGGGTATTGACCTGATAAACTCAATAAACGGATGGAAAAGTATCTCCTGTGTGGCATCGATAAAGTAAGGAATATTGTATTTGTCAAATATTTCACGCACATAACCTGCATATATATTCACATCTCCTGTGACTATAGCAATATCGCGGTAACGCAGGTTTTCGTTCCTTACAAGCTCATTAATTCTTCTGGCTATCTTTGTCAGCTCCTGCTTTGGGTCACGCAGACAGTCTATATGAATGTGCTTTGGTGCTTTTTTAAAGGAGCATCTTCGTTTTCTGAAAAGCTGCTGTTCCATGAAGCTTAGCTCTTCGTTTTCTGCAAGCCGGTAGTTTTTATCAAGGATAATAGGTTCCTCGACTTCTATGCCATAAAACGCTGCCATTTCGGTGAGTGATTTCACTGTCCTTTTTGGCATGTCAAACAGCTCCTGCATGCCTCTGCTCTTAAAGATATCCTCACGACAGTCTATTGTGAGCGTTACATATATTTTCTTTGAAATGACAAAGAGCTTTTTGATGAGCTGGTTCTGTATAGGTGTAAATCCAGTAAATTCATCAAATGCAATGACTGAATTTCTAAGAATGGCAGACTCCTCCGCCACATTGCTAAGCACATTAAGTATTTCCTCTGCAGTAATATATTTGTCCTGCATAAACTTCTCAAATGCTTCGTAGAGCACGAGCACATCTTTGAGCTTATCTGAGAGTGTATCCGATAGCCTGCCTGAGGCAATATATCTTCCGAGCTCCTCAGGTGATATATTGTACTGCACAAGCTCCGAAAGCAGTGACTTTACCTCGCTTATATATCCGATGCGGTTTAAGTTTCTGCCTATTACGCCAAGCTTATCCGCCTCCTGTGCCGCAAGTTTTCTGAGTACAAGGTTCTTGCCTGTCTCCTCAAGCACCGTGAGGTTTGTGATTCCAAGCTCATCAAACACTCTGTAGGCTAAGCGCTTAAAGCTTAGTACATCTATATTCATGATAGCTTTATTCTCCGACAAATCTACAAGCTGTCTCTGCGTCTGCATTGTAAACTGCTCAGGCACTATTACAAGATAATTGTCCCTTGGGTTTGCCTTTGCCTCTTTCACTATCCTGTTAAAGAGATATTTTGTTTTTCCGTTTCCTGAATTACCTGTGATAAACTGTAATGACATAAAAAGACTCCATGATTAACTACTGTGTAAAATGTATACTGTAATTATATCATGAAGTCCTTTATTATTGAATTACTTATTGTGCTTTAATTCAGCTTAATAACCGCTATACCTTGTGATTAGTGATGGAAAAGTCTGATTCCTGTAAAGCTCATTACCATACCGTACTTATTACATGTATCAATAACATGGTCATCTCTCACAGATCCACCCGGCTGGGCTACATACTTCACGCCACTCTTGTGAGCACGCTCAATGTTGTCACCAAATGGGAAGAATGCATCAGATCCAAGTGCTACATCTGTATTTTTGTCAAGCCACGCTCTCTTCTCCTCTGCTGTAAATACATCCGGCTTTACCTTGAAGAACTTCTGCCACTCGCCCTCTGCAAGCACATCCATATAATCCTCACCGATATAAAGGTCAATAGTATTGTCGCGGTCTGCACGTCTGATACCATCCACGAACTGAAGTCCAAGCACCTGTGGTGACTGACGAAGCCACCAGTTGTCTGCCTTTGAGCCTGCAAGTCTGGTACAGTGGATACGAGACTGCTGGCCTGCTCCGATACCGATTGCCTGGCCGCCCTTTACATAGCATACAGAGTTGGACTGTGTATACTTTAAAGTAATCATAGAGATTGCCAGATCGATCTTAGCCTGCTCTGTGAGCTCCTTATTTTCTGTCACGATATTTGAGAAGAAATCATCATCAATATGAAGCTCGTTTCTGCCCTGCTCAAATGTGATGCCAAATACATCCTTTCTCTCGATAGGTGCCGGCTCATATGACGGGTCAATCTCGATAACACAGTAATTGCCGTTTTTCTTAGCCTTTAAAATCTCAAGAGCCTCGTCTGTGTAGCCCGGAGCGATAACACCGTCTGATACCTCTCTCTTGATTACAAGTGCAGTGCTCTTGTCACATACATCTGAAAGTGAAATAAAATCACCAAATGACGACATTCTGTCAGCTCCTCTTGCTCTGATGTATGCATTTGCAAGTGGTGTAAACTCAATATCCATATCATCAACCCAGTAAATCTTTTTTTCCACATCTGAAAGTGGCTGTCCTACTGCTGCACCTGCAGGTGAAACATGCTTGAAGGATGTTGCGGCCGGAAGACCTGTTGCCTTCTTAAGCTCTCTTACAAGCTGCCATCCGTTAAAGGCATCAAGGAAGTTGATATATCCGGCTCTGCCGTTAAGAACTTTTATAGGAAGCTCTCCCTCCTTCATAAATATTCTGGCCGGTTTCTGATTTGGGTTACATCCGTATTTTAATTCGTATTCCTGCATTTTTCTGTTCTCCTGTTTTTATCTGCTTATCTTGTATATTTGACCGTTTATATAGTGTTTTATTTGTTTTTGTTTACGATTCTGCTCTCATACTCGCCTGTTGCGATATCAATATATCTGACAAAAAGTGATACCTTATTGTCCTCGTTAAGTTTCTCCCATACCATATCGGTAAACTCGTCGATATCTCCATCGATGTCTACCCATGTAGGCTCACCCTCAAAGCTTGGCAGTGGATTTCCATCGCCCATATATGTATGGATGAAATGTCCCTCTCCCGCAACCGGTGCTGAGTATGCAAATGTGTATCTGTTGCATGCATCAGGATTGCCGTTGTTGCTCTTTAAGATTGACATAGCGTAATTGAACTCGCCATTGTCAATATGCATGATTCCTGAAATTCTAGGTGTATAGTTAGGAGCGTCAGGCTCAAACTCTCTTGTCCTTAAGGCCTGCTCAAATGTCTGCTGCTTGTCCATCAGCTCATAGATAGTATCTGTCTGGTCACCGTTTGTGACAATTGTCTTGTTTCCGAGCACTCTTACAGGTGCGTAAATGATAAGACTTGGATCCTCAAGCTTTGAAGGGTCAAATGCCTGTGTTCTGATGCCCTCGCCATCCTCTACAAATACTCTGTTGCGGCTGTTTTCGCTTCTGCCCATGATAAAGTATGCTGTTACAGCCTTCTTACCATCCTTTGTGCGGCCGATTACAATACCTCTGCCAGGGTATGTTGTGCTTGATAATTCCTTTGCTAATGATACTCTTTCCATGTCATCCTCCATGTTTTCTGATAATGTGGTCTGCATCCCCAAATTACTCGGGCCTGCCGGAATAAAAAAGACCGTCTGAACACACATAATAATATAAAGCTCTGCAGGAAACTTATATAAATGTGCGCCCAGACGGTCGGCAATCAACTGTTATACTCCATGTGGTTATCCACTTCCGTCAGTCATATAACTGTCTTTATTTAATCATGTATTTTTGTCATTGTCAAGTACCACTTTAAAATAAGCATGTACTTATAAGTTATTCTTATAAGTACATGCTTGTAAACAATGCCATTATTTACTAATTTTTAAAGCTGTGAATAGGTGCCGGGATTCTTCCTCCGCGGTTTACAAATGCATCACAAGAGAATCTGTTTACCGGCATTACCGGTGCACTTCCAAGGAGTCCTCCGATTTCTACCACATCACCTACATCCTTTCCGATTGCCGGAAGCAGTCTGCAGGCTGTTGTCTTTTGATTTATCATACCGATAGCCATCTCATCTGCGATAATTCCTGAAATTGTGGTGGCCTTTGTATCGCCCGGGATTGCAATCATGTCAAGTCCCACTGAGCACACACAGGTCATAGCCTCAAGCTTTTCGAGAGTGAGTGCACCATCGTTTACGGCATCTATCATTCCCTGATCCTCTGATACAGGAATAAAGGCACCTGAGAGTCCACCGACATATGAGGATGCCATGATACCGCCCTTTTTCACCTGATCGTTTAAGAGTGCAAGTGCTGCTGTTGTTCCCGGAGCTCCGGCTCTCTCTAAGCCTATCTCACAGAGAATATCTGCTACAGAGTCTCCGATAGCCGGTGTAGGTGCAAGTGAGAGGTCTATGATTCCAAATGGTACTCCAAGCTTCTTTGAAGCTTCCTTTGCCACGAGCTGTCCTACTCGTGTAACCTTGAAGGCTGTCTTCTTGATTGTCTCACAGAGCACCTCAAAGTTCTCGCCTCTTACCTTTTCAAGGGCAGTCTTTACTACTCCCGGTCCGCTGACACCTACATTGATGATGGCATCTGCCTCTGTCACACCATGGAAAGCTCCTGCCATAAACGGATTGTCATCAGGAGCGTTGCAGAATACTACAAACTTGGCACAGCCTGATACAGGAAGGTGCTTTGTCACCTCTGCTGTCTCCTTTATCATCTCGCCAATCAGCTTTACTGCATCCATGTTGATTCCGGTTTTTGTAGAGCCAACATTTACAGAGCTGCATACCAGATCTGTCTCAAGCATTGCCTGAGGGATGGATTTGATTAAAAGCTCATCCGCCTTTGTCATGCCCTTTGACACAAGTGCTGAGTATCCACCGATGAAGTTGACACCTACCTCTTTTGCCGCCTTGTCGAGTGTCTTTGCTATGGTAACAAAATCCTCTGAGCTCTTGCAGGCCGCACCGCCGACAAGGGCGATAGGTGTAACTGAAATACGTTTGTTTACGATAGGGATACAGTAGTTGTTCTCTATCTCTTTTCCTGTTGATACAAGATTCTTTGCAAGTGTTGTAATCTTGTTGTAGATATTCTCATTTACCTTTGCAAGGTCTGAGTCTATACAGTCGAGCAGGCTGATACCGAGTGTGATTGTACGCACGTCAAGATTTTCCTTCTCCACCATGTCATTGGTCTCAATTACTTCACCAATATTTATCATTTTGCTGTTCTCCTTTAACTGTGTATGACATTTTTATGCTAAACTAGATTCGATGCATCATCTCAAAGATTTCTTCCTTCTGACACTTTATTGTTACACCAATTTCTTCTCCAAGTGCATCAAGCTGGTCAGAAATCTCTGCAAATGAAGCTGTAGCATTTGCCATATCAACAATCATCATCATGTTGAAATAACCTGAAACGATAGTCTGTGAGATATCAAGCACGTTTACACTGCCCTCTGACAGATATGTACATACCTTTGCGATAATTCCTACTGTGTCTTTTCCGACAACTGTGATGATTACTTTGTTCTTTGTGTTATCCATAACAACTTATTCTCCTGTTCTCTTATTCTACGGCTATGCGGTCTGATGCCCTGTCTCTCTTAGCCACATACATAGGGAAATCACTTGCCTTATATGGATTGTCTCCCATTGTGACCTCAAGCCTGACAGCTTCATACGCCAGCTTTTCGTAGTTGTTTTCTTTACTAAGGTGTCCCAGTATTACTGAGCCAAATTTATCATGAAGAAGCTCGCATAACAACTGCCCGCTTCTCTCATTCGACAAATGTCCGCTGTCACCCATGATTCTGCGCTTGAGCGGATACGGATATGCCCCAGTCTGGAGCATATTTATATCATGATTGGCTTCAAGCAGCAGCCCATCCAGGTTCTGAAGCTTTGAAACCAGTGCGTCATCATACGTGCCAAGGTCTGTCACGACTGCCATCGCATGATTTTCGTTTTTAAATCTGTACGCGACAGGATCAGCCGCATCGTGTGATATGTGAAGCGGCTCAAACTCTATATCGCCTATTGTAAAATCGACGCCTGCCTCAATAGGATGAAACAGCTCATCATCTATATTTCCAACGGATTTGGTACATTTTATGGCCCCTATTGTGGCCTTTGTTGCATAAATCGGAATATGATAGCGTCTTGCCATGACACCAAGCCCTGCGATATGGTCTATATGCTCATGTGTCACAAGAATCCCCTGCATATCTGTGGCCGTCATATCAAATTCATTCAGGCCGTTTTCTATTTTCTTACCGCTGATGCCCGCGTCTATGAGCACATGACAATCATCTGTGCCCACACATATACAGTTTCCACTGCTGCCGCTGGCAATGCTGCATAATTCTAACATGTTAATTCTCTTTCCAGTATAATTCTATTTTGTCTCCCTCATGAAGCTCCTCAGAAAACTGGGCATCTCTGCCATTTATTACAGTGGCTATTGCCCTGCCCTTTCCTGCCTGTAAATCAAATGAGATATGGGTAAATATATCGACAAATATATATGTATCCTTGCCGGACAGCTCCACAGGCTCACCGTTTACAATTACTGTAATTGTATTTTCTGATGAGTCTTCTTCGTGTATTTCTTCCTGTATATCATTTTTTGGCAATTCATTTTCCGGCAATTCGTTTTCCGGCACAGCAGATGCTTCAGCTTCTTTAGCAAAATCATCATGCAGCTCATCGAGCACCTGATTCATCATCTGCTCTGATGTTCTGGCCACTGTGTTGTCTACATCCGGCTCTGCTAAGACCGAAGCATCATCTGAATCAGACTCTTGTGTGTCATTATAATTGTTATTGTCGATTCTTGCAACACCATATTCATCTGTTTTCCACTCAACAGAGAAATTTTCATATACAAGAGTGTCGAGATCAGCCTCTTCATTGTTTACAAATATCATCTGGTCTGTGTCAATAACGAGATCCATAAACTGCGCAATCTGGCGCACTGTATAGTAATTTCTTGTCTCAATCACATCGTTTTCCCTGATGCTGTAATCCTCCGGCTCAAGCTCTCCGTTTACTTGGACAAACCTAGGACATGAAACCCTTCTGCCGTTTATGATAAAAGTAATGACAGAATGATTGTACTCATCAAGCTGCGATATCCTATATTCTGCTGCCTCTCCTGCTGTGGACGGCTCTATGATTATCTCACTGTTTGGCTCAAGCGGTGTATTGATGCTTGCAGGCTTTCCGTTCATGGTCACCACTGCACCATCTCCGGCCTCGCCTCTTACAAGCCTTGCCACACCGTTTACCGTAAAGTTTATCGGTGTGCCGCGCTTTGGAAACAGCTCATCGTTTGGAAATCCCGCCTGAAGCGCCGCATCGACTATTGTAAGCCTGTTATTGTCATAGAGCTTTATTCTCTCACCGTTGAATCTGACCATGATAAAATTGTTTCTCTGGTCATAATAATTCAGGCATATGCCAATCGGAGTGACAATAAGCGGATCCTTCGTGATATCCTCCTGCTCAAAGATTACCTCGCCAAGCACTTCCTCGCCTCTTAGGGCAACTCTCTCCTGTGGCAGGTCAAGGTCTTCCGCAAGCTTTTCCGTGAAGCCGTGTATCTTGCCTCCGCCTCCGACTACAAAGCAGGCGCTTACTGTCTTATCACCGTTTAGCTCTATTATTTTAGCCGATACCTCATGAGCAATATTGTCAACAACAGGTGCCACCACCTCCCACACATCCTCTGCCGGAATCGTGTGCTCGATACTCATGATATCCTTGTATGTAACCGTATCACTTGTCGTAGACTGAAGCTTGATGCTCTCCGCCATATTGAAATCCACGAGGAAATGCTGCACAATAACTTCTGTCAGCTCATCTCCTGCATGCGGTATCATGCCATAGGCTATGATACTTCCGTCTCTTGTGATTGAGATATCACTCGTTCCGGCTCCCACATCGACAAGTGCGATATTAAGCATACGATAGTTCTCCGGAATTGCCACATTGATAGCGGCGATAGGCTCCAATGTCATATTGGCAACACTAAGCCCTGCCTGTCCCACTGCCGCATACAGTCCGTCTACCACATCCTCCGGCAGAAATGTAACTATGATATCCTCGCCTATTTTGTTTGCCTTATGACCCTCAAGGCTGATAAACACCTCATCATTCAAAAAGAATTTGACTGTAGAATATCCCACGCAGTAAAACTTATAGCTTGTATCGTTAACCTCCTTGAGTGCCTCCTGTGCTTTTTCTATGCCAAGCAGGTCAAGCGTATGGACATCCTCGCCAGTCACCACAGACTCCTGCGCATACTCATACTCCACATGCGTCGTGACAGTCTTTAATACTCGTCCTGCGGCTGCTATACACACCTCTTCAAGTGGCTGTCCTGTCTGTTTTTCAAGCTCGTCCTTTACTTCCTTAATGGTTTTTGCCACCCTGCCTATATCATGTATCTGACCGTCAAGCATCGCTCTGGTCTCATGCTCCCTGACATACTGTGCTGTAACCACAAATTCCTTGTCATCAGTCTGATAGCCGACAGTTCCTACAACATTTCTTGTACCAATATCCAAACCGAATACATTGTTCATTTCCACTACTCCTTGTATTTGCTAAGCGCTTTATTTATTGAAGCTATCGTGTTTTCGATATCTCCATCATTATCGATAACCTCCTTGCAGTGCCTTCTGTACTCAGCTTCTTTAAGCTGGCTTGCAAAGATACTATCTATCTTCTCATCTGAATATCCGCGTGATGACTTAAGTCTTTTTCTTCTGACTTCTTCACTTGCATAAATATACCACAGCTCGTCGCAGATTTCACCATATCCCTCCTCTATAAGGAGTGCTGCTTCAAGCACAAGCATGAAAAGACCTTCTTTTTTTGCCTCTTTAACTGCATTAAGCACATATTGCTTTACTGCCGGATGCACTACTTCGTTTAGAAGCTCTCTTTT
>ULNU01019591.1_pt1 | contig 15154 bp, 9 predicted proteins | sample 1951991 | NCBI WGS metagenome assembly ULNU01 (sample SAMEA4835584, study PRJEB28245) | human gut metagenome | biome: gut microbiome; material: fecal sample | place: Denmark | collected 2008 | reverse complement strand
GTTGAGGTTCCCATTCCTTGAAGTCATATATCCATTCCTGTAGTTGTCCACGCTTTCCGATTTGATAGGGTAACAGGCGTGCTAATTTATCTTTCAATTCATTGCGAAACGATTCATCCAGATTGAACATTTCCGAAGCGGCGATCGTGCGGGTAAAAGTTTCCCGGATAATGGCCATGTCCATGGTCGGTCCCATACTCATGGCTGCCGTTTGTCCGTCTTCCGTGATGAAGCGGTTTTCCGGAGAGACGCCTACCGGAGTCACCAAATGACCGTTGCCATCGTCTATCAGCCAGTCGGCAAAGAACTCGGCAGCCCCTTTCATCAACGGATAGGCTTCGTTTTTCAGGAATGCTTCGTCTTGTGTGAACTGATAGTGTTCCCATAAGTGGCTGCACAACCAGCCTTGTACCATCGGCCAGAAAGAAGCTGTCGGTACATTGTCGTTCGGCAAGGACTCTCGCCAGATGGATGTGTTATGATGGGCCACCCAACCACGGCGGTTATACATATTCCGGGCTGTTTCGGCACCGGAGACAGACAGTTCCCGGATCATTCGGAAAAGAGGTTCCTGGCATTCCGACAGATTGGTGAGTTCGGCCGGCCAGTAGTTCATTTCTGTATTGATATTGATCGTATAGCCGCAGTTCCAGGCTGGAATTGTGTCTTTGTTCCAGATTCCTTGCAAGTTCAAAGGTTGTCCGCCTGGACGTGATCCGCTGATCATCAGGTAACGTCCGAATTGGAACAGGAGAGCTGCCAAGTCGGGATCGGCGTTTCCGGCAAACTGTTCGAGACGTTTGTCGGTCGGCATCGCCTTTTGTTCGGGAGAGGAAAACAGTTCGAAATCGACTCGGTCGAAAAGGGAACGGTAATCTTCCGTATGGCGTTGTTTCAGTGTCTGATAGTCATAGGAAAGGGCTTTTTCCAGAATGCTGGCTGCTTTGGCCGAAGGATCGATACCATCCCGGCTCGGACTTTTGTCGAAACCATTGAAACTTGTTGCCATACTGAGTATGAAATAGACTTCGTCCGTGTTGTATATATGGATACCGGTGTCGGTAATCTCACATTTCCCGTCTTTAGGGAAGACCGGTTTCAACTGGGCTTCGAAAAACATACCTTTCCCGTCGATCTCATCGCTGTAAAGCATCCGTTTGTCGAACTTGCGTTTGCCGTTCGCATCGTAGAGTTCAGGGTGTTTGTATTGGTCGCCCCATTGTTCGATTTGCTCGAATGTACACCGTTCCACATAGCCGGGAGCCTGTCCGTGCAGGATCAGACGGTCGTCAGTCCCTTTTTGCAGGGCTGTCGGATGAGGTGATGTGAAATCGAGCGAGATGTCGATGCCATTCGGTGTATCGCTTTTCAGATGCATGACGATCACGTTGTCCGGATGGGAAGCGAATACTTCCCGTTCGTATTTCACTCCGTTTTGTTTATAGACTGTTGTGGCAACCGCATCCGAGATGTTTAATGCCCGTTTGTATCCGGCAGCATCTCCCGGCTTGTTGTTTTGGATATGCAGGTCTCCGAACGGTTGGTAATATTGGTGCAGGCGTCCCAGCCAGTTCTTGCAAACCAGGTCGGAAGCTGTCTTGTATTTTCCGGCTTTCATCAGCCCGACAACTTTGTCGAACATCTCCGGTGTTATTTTCACATCTTTGAAAACGACTGACGGTTCCCCGCTGTATAACGTGTTTTCATTCAGTTGAAGTTGTTCTTTCTCAACTCCTCCGAAAACCATTGCTCCCGCACGGCCGTTCCCGATGGGGAGTGCCTCGTCCCAGTTTTGGGCAGGCTTGTCGTACCACAAGGTGAGTGGTGCTTTTGAGGGTGTTCCCGTGCACGCGGCCAGCAACAAGAATGAGATCAGATAAGAAATAGTGCGCATATACATGGTATTTTTAAGATTATACAAAAAAGTGTCCAGATGCAAAGATATGCAATTCATCCGGACACTTTAAAGATTTAAAATGAATTAATATCCCGGATTTTGTTCGATCGTGGCATATACATTCCGTTCGATTTCCGAGTAGGGGATTGGCCAGAGATTATGATAATCCTCGATTGTTAAACCTGTTTTAGGATTATACTTACGCTTTCTCTCTGCCAGTTTTACCCATTTATGATCTTCCCATATAGCCGGAAAGAGGATCGTAGAGGGAAGGTGAATGTCTGGTAAGGGATAAGTGGTTCGTGCAGAATAATAATCCAAAAGTGTCAAATATTTTGACGCTCGCTTGCAAGGTAACGGGGAAGCGGATAACTTTACCGGAAAAAGATCTTATGCAAGCCGGAACTATCCTGATCGTTGATGATAACAAAAGCGTACTGACCTCTCTCGAATTGCTTCTGGAAGATGAGTTCGAAGGGGTGGAGACTGCCTCGAACCCGAACAGTATCCTTTCGGTCCTGGACAGTCGGCCGGTTGATCTTGTCCTGTTGGATATGAATTTCTCTGCCGGAGTCAATACTGGTAATGAAGGGCTTTTCTGGCTCCGTCGCATACGGGAGATCGCACCGGAACTTCCTGTTATCATGCTGACTGCCTACGGGGATGTCGAGTTGGCAGTTAGGGCGTTGAAGGGTGGGGCAGCCGATTTTGTATTGAAGCCCTGGGACAACGATAGCCTGATCGGGAAGATACGTGCCGCCCTGCACGAACGGAAATCCAGTCAGCTAGTGCATCCAGTGGCGAGGCCGAGTGAGCCGGCTATGATTATCGGGCATTCTCCCGTGATGATGAAACTGATCAAAGTGGTGACAAAAGTAGCTAAGACAGACGCCAATGTCCTGATCACCGGAGAGAACGGTACAGGTAAGGAGATGCTAGCACGTGAGATACACCGCCTTTCGCTCCGCAGCGGCCGAGAGATGGTCAACGTGGATATGGGAGCCGTCAGCGAGTCGCTGTTCGAAAGCGAGTTGTTCGGGCATGAACGAGGCGCTTTTACGGATGCGTGCGAGAGCCGTCCGGGGAAGTTCGAGGCGGCACACGGGAGCACACTGTTTCTCGACGAGATCGGAAACCTGCCGTTAGGATTGCAGGCCAAGCTCCTGGCAGCCTTGCAGAACCGCGAGGTCACCCGCCTTGGAAGCAACCGGAAGATTCCGGTCGACATACGCCTGATTGCCGCCACGAACCGCAACCTGCCGGAGATGGTCGCGCAGTCGCTTTTCCGCGAAGACCTGTTCTACCGCATCAACACGATACAGATCGAGATTCCGCCCCTGCGGAGCCGGCGGGAGGATATCGCCCTGTTTGTCGATTATTTCCTGAAAAAATATACAGACCTTTACAGGCGGACGGGGCTTACCCTGCATCCGCAGGCGTTGGAGAAGCTCGCGAACTATGACTGGCCCGGCAACATCCGGGAATTGCAGCATACGATCGAGAAGGCGGTGATCCTGGCGGAAAAGAATGTGATTCGTGCCTCCGACCTCTTTATCCGTCCGGGAAAGGCGCTCTCTTTTAGCGAAGTACCCAATTTAGAAGAGGTGGAGCGACAGGCGATCTTGGCGGCTATCACCCAGAATGAAGGGAACCTGACGGCTGCGGCAGAGCAGTTGGGCGTGAGCCGGCAGACTTTGTATAATAAGATGAAGCGTTTCAACCTCTGATCCCCCGCCGATATGTTCAGTGCCCGTCTATACATACGCATTCTTTTGCAAGTGGTTGCCATCGTACTGGTGGCGGGCTTGGGCGTGGCCGGCATCGTTACGGGGCGGGCAGTCATACTGGGTTTCGTGGCCCTCTTTATCGCAGCGTGGCTGATCAGTCTCCTTGTCTATTATCTCAACGCTTCGAACCGGAGGATACAGCTTTTCCTGGATGCCATCGAGGACGACGAATCGATGCTCTATTTCCCCGAAGACATCGGAAGCCGGGAACAGCGTCGCCTGCATGCCGCCTTCAACCGCATACACATGTTGATGACCGAGAACAGACGGAAGGCGTTCGACCGCGAACTGCATCGCAAGGAATATGAATCGTGGGATAAGCTGATGCATGTCCTGACACACGAAATCATGAACTCCATTGCTCCGGTCGTCTCCCTCTCCGGCACGCTCCTTTCTTATTTCCGGACGAAAGACGCGCCGAAAAGCAGCGGGGAGATCACCGATGCCACCATCCGCAAGACGATACGGGGATTGGACACCATCAAAAGCCAGGGGCAAACCCTGATGCATTTCACCGAATCGTACCGGTAGTTCGCTTACCTGAAGCAGCCGGAGCCTGAGCCATTCCCGCTCACGTATCTGCTGCAAAACCTGCAAACTTTGTACTTGCCGGATATGCAACGGCAGCATATCGATTTCTCCCTCGTGCTGTTCCAGCCGGAGATAACGGTCCATGCAGACGAAAAGCTGCTGTCACAAGTCTTGATCAACCTGCTGAAGAACGCTATGCAGGCACTCGAAGGGCAGGCGGACGGAAAGATCCGTATGGAAGTCGATACGGAGAAGAATCAATTGCTTATCCGGGTGACGGACAACGGTCCCGGCGTCCCTTCCGACCTGATAGAAGATATCTTCGTCCCCTTCTTCACCACCAAGACTACGGGAAGCGGTATTGGGTTGAGCCTTTCCCGGCAGATCATACGGATGCATGGAGGAGAATTGTCGGTGGCTTCGCAACCTTACCGGGAAACCTGCTTCACGGTTTCTTTACCTGTAATGCCTTAAGAATTACCGTCTCTTGATTTCTACCCGCGAAGTGAGCGGATAGCGCAAGCCTTTGGAGGACTTATAATAGACTTCGGCCGCACCGATCTTCAGCTTGGCGCGTATCTTGATCGGGATATGGTTCTCGTCGTCGCCGATCCAGATCTCGGCGGCTTCCTTGCTTTGGGTAAAGGCGTCGTCGTAGATGTCGATATAGAAATGGCGGGTTCTGTACTTCAACGTCTCGCTCCGTTCAACGATCTGCTGTCCGGTATAGCGGAAACTGATGTTGATGCGTTCGCGTCCGATCGCCACTTGGAAAGGGAAGCTCTCACCGCTTTTCATCTTGTCCCAGTCCAGGGAACGCAGATACATCGTTGCTCCCAGCATGTCGAACATGTGTGGGTCTTCCGTCACGAGCATCGTGTCGATCTTCGTGCGGGTGGGCGTATAACGGTGGGAATGAGCGAGTATCTTCTTCCTGTCGTAGGAGAAACGGATGTCGTCTATCAGATAATAGTCATTCTCGTTTACCCGCTTCTCACTCCGTAGAAGCAGCATGTCGGGGGTAAAATGGCAATCGATCGTATCTCGCATCTTATAGACCTTCTCGATAATGCCGGAGGTACGGAAGATGAGCCGGTAGTGATAGGACGGCTCGCCCTCGTATTCCGCGTCGCGGATGGAAAGGGTGGCGTGGCCTGCACGGGGCATCAGAAGGCCCCATTTGAAGTATAACTCATACTGCACTTCCTCGCCGGGGCTGAACCTGTGGCGGACTGGGATTTCCTGCGCTTTCGCACACACGGCTGATAGCAATAGCAAAAATATCAGCCACAGGCGGACGATGTCAGAACGGCATTCCCATGTTGCCGCCGCTATTATTCCTTGACGATGATTGTTGACTTTCATCTTTGTAGTTTCTTTTCTTCTTGGTTGCTTCCTTCGGCTTATTCTTCGTTATCTCAAGAGGCTTTTGCTTGGCCAGCGGGGTGGAGTTGACATTCCATGTCTCTTCGACCTGCCAGTTCTGCATGATCTCGTACATTTTGGGAGAATAATAAACTTCTTCGGGCTGTCGCTTTTCGATATAATTACCGGTATCCCACACTCCGTTGCCGTTTGTGTCGATCACGATACGGGCATAATACTTATCGGGCTTCAAGTCCATGAAGAGTACTCCGCCGTCTTTTACTTTCGCTTTGCGGACAGGGGCGTCTCCACTACTGAGCAATTCGACGAAAGCGGTCGTGTCCACACCGTTGATATTGAGATAGAGATGGCCGTATTCGTCTTCTTTCTTGATTTTGAACTCACCGGTAAAGAAGTCGTTCCACTTCCCGTAAAGGCTGTGGATGGCGGCGGAGTCCACTTCGATGCGGTATTCTTCCCCATACTTCCACGGACGTCTGATAAAATAGTTCAGGCTGTTAGTCGAATCGGGGAAGAAGTCGAAATCTACCGTATTCCAAACGGTATCGATCTTTTGGTCGAGGAAGAACATCTCTTTGTTGATATCCAATACCGGTTCGTTGAAGGTTACGGATATCGTATCGAACAAGTCCATCGAACCGGGAGCGTCTACTTGCATGCCTAAGAACACGATCGGATCGGGTTCGTCTTTCTTTTTCTTTTTTTTCTTTTCTGCCGGACGGCGGCGCAATACCAGTTGGACCGTGTCGGTTTGCGGGCGCAGGATGTTCAGGGAGTCGCTCTTCGGATAGGAGACCTGCACCTGCAGAGTGTCCTGCTTCCAGACGGTCGAATCGGCAAGCCAGTAGTTAACGGCCGCGCCGCCTTCCGTCTGCTGCACAAAATACCAGGTACTGTCTTCCGGGGTGAAATTGATGGGGACAGGCACCGGTACGGTGTCCAGCTTCGTATTGAAACGCAGCGTAAAGTATTTCTCGTCCGGGCGTTCGGGCTTTACCATATACTGGCGTTCGAATTTCTCCTTGAACAGGCGGAGTTCGATGTTGTCCGGGAAGAAACGGGTGTAACCGACCGTCCGGATCGTATCGATCGTCAGGCTGTCTTTCCAGGTCGTATCCTGCCGGGTCGTCAGTTCGAAGGAAGGGACGATGACGGAATCCAAGAAAGCGATGTCTTCGCCGGGTTGGTCGAATTTATAGTCGCGGTTCACATCGTTTAAGGCAAAAATATGATAGGTTCCAGGAGTGATATTACGAATCGTGAACTGCCCTTTGTCATTCGTACGGGAAGTACGGACGAACGGGAGTTTCACGAATGCGGAATCTTCCAAATTGTTGTGCAGGCCGATCGTAATGCCTGGCATCGGTTCTAGATTCTCGGCATTCAGCAAGACTCCCGAAACTTCGAGTGTGTCGATGATGTCTCCGGTAGAGAAAGCGAAAGAGAAGTTTTCGAACACGTTTTTCTCATTATTGTCGGAGATGGAATTGGTGAAGTCGATCGTGTAGGTCGTGTTAGGTTCCAACGTGTCTTTCAATTCGATCACCGCCTTCTTTCCGGCAGAGCGGATAACCGGTAGTTCCATCTGGGGCGGAGTGATAATCACGTTCTCCGAAGGTTTCTCGATCTGGATCAGCTCGTCAAAGAGGATTTCTATCTTTTTACCTGTATAATTAATCTGATTTGGGACCGGTGTACTGCTTACGAATTTGGGAGGTGTTTCATCATAGGGTCCTCCGTTCGGACTACCGATATTGGCACACGAATAAATGACAGTCAACAGCAGCATTCCATACAACAAGCGGAATGAATTTCGTATATATTTAGTATCCATTTATGTCTATTTCAAATACATTCGACAAACACGTGCAAAAATAGGGAAAAATCCGGTGAAAATTAGTAGGGTATCCTGCCATTAATCAATCTTTGCATTTAAACGGACTTTTGTCCGATTGTCGTTTTCAACATCCTGAACCCGATCCTGCAATACAAACATTTCTTCTTTTCGCAATATTCGCGTTTTAATTGGATCAAAGCCTGGCTGTCGCCAGCGTGGCGGACGGTGATACCGGCGTTGTAGAAGGTGGTGACGATGGTGTTCTTTTCCGGAGGAATACTTTCTAAAAGGCGGGTAGCACGTTCGCAATATTCGGGACGTTTGTTATGTAGGCCGTAGGCAAAGAGCATCGGAACGACCGTGTTTATCAGTAGGATGTTCAGGGCGTTTTCGCCTATGGTCTTTTCCTTTCGGGGAGAAGCATACCGGAAATGATAATGTGTCTCCCAATAACCGGATGGAGGAATCCTGAAATACTTTTTGATCTCTCCGGTGCTCCTGGCTTCAAGAATGGCAGAAAACAGAGTGTCGTACCGTACCCAAAGTGTGGCTAACTGTGCCACTTTCAGATACGGAAAGTTGACAGGCCGTGTCCGTAGGTTCTTAAATACGAAATCTTCCATTGGTGACAGGCCGAACTTATGGCGTAAAAAATCGTATTCCCGTTGCAACAAGCGGTAGTAATGATCGTCGTTTTCCTCCTCTAACATTCCTGCCTGTCCGAAAAGCATTGCTTCTATCTGCGAATGGCTGTTCCGCTGTTTTTGAATGCAACGAAGCGGCAAGCTCTTTGCCAGCCTTTCAAAAGCATCATTATTCACACCAAAGCCGAAGTTTCGGGTTAAAGTAATATAAAAAACTTCATTCCAGTCTGTCTGATACGCATCCAAAAGGAGGAATATGTCATGTGTTTTCCGTTCCAGCCGCTCGCTTAGCAAGGCTTCCATCCAACAGGCTATATGCAAAGGAGCGATCCCGGTTATGTGATCGAGGCACGGAAGAGCCGCCTCCCGGTAAAGCAGCCAGTCTATACTGCGGAGAATATTTTCCGGAACAGTCAGGAGCATTTGTGGAATCGGGTTTCCGTTCGTTCGAACTGGCTGGAAATCATTAAAGCCTATAATGTGAAGGATTACACAGTCGTATGCCTTATCCGTATCATGATGATGGAGCAGCCAGTCGGAAGATTTATCATGAATTTCGACACTTCCTACCCATAGCGTTCCGTCTATTTTGATCTTCGCATTGAAAAAATCGGGACCTGCATCCGTATTCTGCATTCCGGGATCGATTACCTGGACGGGACGTCCCTCTGTTGTTATCAATGGTGTGGCCGCGTAAAGTTTGTATTTCCAAACATAATGTAATAAACGTTCCATCTTTTTTCAGAGTTAAGATTTATGTCCCAAATCTAAGCATTATTCTTTATATTTGCAGCACGTTATCAGTTGAAAGTTGAAAAATTAAAATTGAAAGTTAAATATATAAGTATGAAGATTGCACTTATCGGTTACGGAAAGATGGGAAAAACTATCGAGCAGATAGCACTTGGAAGAGGACACCAAATCGTGTCTATCGTAGATATCAATAACCCTGAAGAAATACACTCCGACAAATTCAAGAGTGCTGACGTCGCGATCGAGTTTACGACTCCGGCTACAGCATTCAACAATTATATGCAATGTTTTGCAGCAGGCATTCCGGTTGTTTCCGGTACGACAGGATGGCTTGACAAGATTGGGCAAGTCAAAGATATGTGCGAAAAAGAGGGTAAAACTTTTTTCTATGCCTCCAATTTCAGCATCGGTGTAAATATATTCTTCGCTATCAACAAATATCTGGCAAAGATTATGAATAATTTCTCCGCTTACGATATCAAAATGATGGAAACTCACCATATCCATAAATTGGATGCTCCTAGCGGAACAGCTATCACACTGGCGGAAGGAATCATTGAAAACGTGGATCGTAAAGACCGCTGGACTTTGGAAACGGCTGAGAAAACAACCGATATACCTATCCATGCCATTCGTAAAGGAGAAGTTCCGGGTATCCACGAAATCACATACGAGTCGGATGTCGACACGATCAGCATCAAGCACGATGCGAAGAGTCGTGCCGGATTTGCCTTGGGCGCTGTTATTGCCGCCGAATTTACTGCTGGAAAGAAAGGTTTCCTCGGAATGGATGATATGCTTAAATTTTAATTAATAACAGAAACAAATGAAGAAGTTTTCCAAGAAACAATGGATTAAATTCAGCATAGCAGCCGTTCTCTACCTGCTTTTCACGCTTTGGATGCAGAATGCCTGGTTGTTGTTGGGCCTGATTGTCCTTGTCGATATTTTTCTGACCGGGTATATCCCTTGGGGAGCCTGGAAACGTACCAAGAATCCGCAGGTACGCAATGTGTTGGAATGGGTGGATGATATCCTGTTTGCATTGGTTGCCGTCTATTTCATCAATATCTTTATTTTCCAGAATTACCAGATTCCCAGTTCCTCGCTGGAGAAGTCCTTGTTAGTGGGTGACTATCTGTTTGTGAGTAAGCTCAGCTATGGACCGCGCGTGCCGAATACGCCGGTCGCTTTCCCACTGGTACAAAACACATTACCCTTCTTCAACTGCAAGTCATATTTGGACTGGCCGGAATGGGACTACAAACGGGTGAAAGGCCTCGGTCATGTGAAACGGAATGATATTGTGGTGTTCAACTTCCCTGCCGGCGATACGGTTGCACTAAAAGTTCAGAATCCGGATTATTATCATTTGGTAGAACAATACGGACGGGAAGCCATCCTGTTGAATAAAGCGGATTTCGGTGATGTGATCTATCGCCCTGTTGATAAACGAGAGAATTATGTCAAACGGTGTATCGGTATGCCGGGCGACACGATCGAGATTCGTGACAACCAGGTCTACATCGATGGTGTTGCAGCCAAGAATCCGGAAAAGATGCAGCTTAACTACTTCGTCGAGACGGATGGCTCCATGTTGAGTGAGGAGCAGTTCCGTTTACTGGATGTCAGCAAAGCCGACCGTGTATTGATCGATGGAAGCTATAATCCCCAATATATGTCTATGTTGAATATTCAGCCGAATGCCAACGGGCAGTATAACCCGATTTACCATTTCCCGCTGACTCAAAAGACATTGGAAGTAGCTAAAAAACTTCCGGTCGTGAAACGTGTGGTTCTCGAACCGGATCCCGTAGGAACCGATTCCTATTATCCGGTTGACTACCAGACCGGATGGAGTCGTGACAATTACGGACCACTATGGATCCCGAAGAAGGGAACCACGATCCCGTTGACGGAACGTAATATAGCCCTTTATAAACGCTGTATCGTCAATTATGAACATAATAAATTGGAAGTAAAGGATAGTAAGGTTTACATCAACGGCAAGCCGGAAACGACCTATACGTTCAAATACGATTATTACTGGATGATGGGTGACAACCGCCACAACAGTGCCGACAGCCGTTCCTGGGGTTTCGTGCCGGAAGACCATATCGTAGGTAAGCCGATCATGATCTGGCTGTCACTGGATAAGGATCGTAGCTTGTTTGACGGCGGTATTCGCTGGAACCGTATGTTCCGTTGGGTACACCCGGATTAAGCAAATTTCTATGGGGAAAAAGATTCATAATAACATAAACGGGGCGGGTGGACGTAAAAGTCGCCTCTACGTGAGTTGGGTGGTAACGATTGTTATCGCCTTTCTCATTGTTATACCTGTCCGCCGTTTCTGTATCGAATCTTACCGGATATCAACGAGTGCGATGGAAGATGCATTGCATCAAGGCGATTATATCTTGGTAAATAAATTGCCGTTTGAAGGAAATCCGGGACGGAACAAGGTCGTGCTGTTTACCAGTCCGCTCCTGAAAGACACGGTGAGTACCCCATTGTTATTGAGCCGTTGTATCGGTATGCCTGGGGATACTATCTTGGTGAGTGGAGACGGGTATGAGGTGAACGGGAAGCTGCTACCTCACTCTCCTCGTGCGCTTAACACCTGTTTCATTACCCAGAAGAGTGCCGCCGATTTCCTGAAAGCGCTGCAAAAGTTGAGCATACCTGTGCGGAACTGGAAGAGCGAGACGTTCGGTTTTTCTTTTTCCCTGACTTCTTTCGAAGAATATCAATTGCGTGAAGAACTGACGGAAGAGATGAATATTCATTTTATCCGGAATCAGTCTGCTCCGTACAAGCTGGTTGTTCCCCGTAAAGGCCGGGCATACCGCCTGGATGAAGCTGCCCTTGTCGCTTGCAAGGAAGCGATATTGGCCGAGGCCGGAGAAAAGGCTGTTTTTCGTGACGGAAAGCTATATTTAGATGGAAGGGAAACCGCATTTTTCTTCTTCGAACAAGATTACTACTGGATGCTTTCCGACAATGTAAACGAATCGGTCGATTCCCGCCATTTAGGCTTTGTTCCGCGTGACCATATCATCGGAAATGCCTGGTTATGTTGGTTCAGCCGTGACAAACAACGAATCTTTAAACCCGTAAACTGATGATGCAACCCGTTTATATTTCTACTACCTATTTGGGGCCGGTCCAGCAATATTGCAAACTGTTCCAATATCCGGAAGTACACTTGGAAACAGCCGAAAACTACCTCAAGCAAACCTTCCGGAACCGTTGTACCATTGCCGCCGCCAACGGTCCGTTAGCTTTATCTATCCCCATCGTGAAGCCGGACACGTTGAAGTGTTCGACCAAGGAGATCCGTATCTCCGATCATGGGAACTGGCGTCACCTGCATTGGAACGCTTTGGTTTCGGCTTATAATATGAGTCCGTTTTTCGAATATTACGAAGAGGACTTCGCTCCTTTTTACGAGAAAAAATATGAGTTCCTATTCGATTACAATGAGGAATTGCGTCAGTTGATCTGTCGCCTGCTTGACCTGCATCCGAATGTTATTTATACGGAAGAATACCAGTCCGAAGTGCCGAACGATTTCCGTGAGATCATCCGGCCGAAACATGAAGGAGAAGATCCGTCCTTCTCCCCGAAACCCTATTATCAGGTTTTTCAGGGCAAGCACGGATTTCTTCCGAATATGAGTATTGTGGATTTACTGTTCAACATGGGACCGGAAGGGCTGTTGGTGTTACGTGATTCCATTGTAGTATCGAAGCAGCCCTGATTGAGAATCCTTCAGTTCTTTTTCATCGTATAGTTTTTCACCCCTAACGAATCGTATGCCTGTAACAAGGCCTCGTCGTTATCGGAAATCATCAAAAGTTTGTCGTTTTCTTTCAGCTCCGTGTTGCCTTTCGGGATGAAATAATGTCCGTCTCTTTTCACCATAACGGCAAGGGTGTGGTCGGGCAAGGTGAGTTGCATCAATTTGTTTCCATGAGAAAGGACAGCAGGAGTGATGTCTATTTCACTCATGGCACTCTTAATATCTTCCGGCAATTCGATACCGAACACATCTTTTCGCTCCGGCTTGTCGACAAGTCCGAGCCATTTGGCAGCCTGTGTTACGGTTGTTCCTTGTATCAATAGGGAAAGGATCGTGATGAAAAACACGATATTAAAGATCATGCCTCCATGATCGACTCCGGCAATCCAAGGATAAGTTGCGAAGATTATCGGAACTGCTCCACGAAGTCCCACCCACGAGATATATAGCTTTCCTTTTGTTGTAAAGTTTTTAAATGGAAGCAAACACAGGAAAATCGTTGCCGGACGAGCTATCAGTATCATAAATACTCCCACTAAAAGGCCTACTGGAGCGACTGGCAGCAACTCGTGCGGGTTCACCAACAGACCTAACGTGAGGAACATGACGATCTGCCACAGCCAGGCAAAGCCGTCGAAGAAAGTTCCCATACTCTTTTTATGCACAATCTTAGCGTTCCCCACGACCAGGCCGGCAATGTACACGGCCAGATAGCCGTTCCCTTTACATAAAGTAGTCGCCGAGAAAGTGAAGAAAGCAGTTGTCAACAATAAGATCGGATATAAAGACTCGTTGTCCATATTGATCTTGTTGATCATCAGAACGGCCAGCTTACCTAACAGGAAACCGGCTATCGCACCGACGGATAGCTGGACGAGCAATTGCAGGACAGCTTCCTGCAAGTTCATACCCCCGACCTGTATATAAGCGATAATAAGCAAGGTAAGCATATATGCCATCGGGTCGTTGCTACCGCTCTCCAATTCGAGGGTCGGACGCAGGCGTTGTTTCAAATAAACCCCTTTGCTCCTAAGGATGGAAAAGACGGAAGCAGAGTCTGTAGACGACATCACTGCCGCCATCAGCATAGATTCAGCTACTGTAAGCGTTTCATAACCTGTAGACCACAAAAACACATAATAGATAAAACCTCCCGTTATAAGCGTTGTTAGCAATACTCCCACTGTTGCAAGGACAACTCCTTCCGTGGCTATCGGCTTGATCTCGGACATTTTAGTATCCATACCACCGGAAAACAGGATGATACTCAACGCCAACATGCCTATGAACTGTGCTGCACTGGGATTGCTGAACTGAATGCCTAAGCCGTCGCTGCCGAACAGCATTCCGACACCTAAAAAGAGAAGCAAGGCGGGAAGGCCGAAACGGAAACCGGCTTTACCGGCAATAATACTGAAGAAAAAGATAATCGAAGCAACCAACAGGATTGCTTCCGGATTCTCGAAGATTTGTAATTCGTGGAACATAGGCTGATAATAACGGTTTACTCTATACTTTGTCACTTCAAAGTAAAGAAAAAATAACGATATGCACAACAGCTTAACACTTAAAAGACAAGGTTATCTACTGACTAATAAATATATTCACTATATTTGTGCTGATAAAATTAACGCTATGATTAAAACAAATCTATTCCTACTATTGTTCGTTCTCCTCGCGGGAACTTCGTGCAATAGACAGCAACATTTCATTTCGGACGATACGTTCCGCGCCGAAGTGGAGAATGACTTCCGGGCAAAGCAGGCCGCTCTGCCGGACGGAAACCTTTTTTCAGTCTTTAACCAAAAGATGACGTCCGACGAAAAAGAGGCGCTTACTTTCTTGTATGCCTATATGCCGATCGGAGATATCACGGATTATGACGGGCAACTGTATCTCGACAATATCCGTAGTTCGTTTCGTGCACGGGTGGAAATGCCTTGGGGAGACAGCATACCGGAAGACATCTTCCGCCATTTCGTACTTCCCGTGCGGGTCAACAACGAGAATCTGGACGAGAGCCGCATGGTCTTTTATGAAGAATTGAAAGACCGGGTGAAGGGCTTGTCCTTGTATGACGCCGTGCTGGAAGTGAACCATTGGTGCCACGAGAAAGTGATCTATACGCCGTCGGACGCCCGGACGAGTTCGCCTTTGGCATCCGTGAAAACGGCTTACGGGCGTTGTGGCGAAGAGTCGACGTTTACCGTAGCCGCCCTTCGTTCGGTCGGCATACCAGCCCGTCAGGTCTATACTCCGCGTTGGGCGCATACCGACGACAACCATGCTTGGGTGGAAGCTTGGGTAAACGGTAAATGGTATTTCCTCGGAGCCTGTGAACCGGAACCGGTACTTAACTTGGGGTGGTTCAACGGACCGGCTTACCGTGGTATGCTGATGCACACGAAAGTATTCGGCAAATACAACGGACCGGAAGAAGTCATGGACGTAACCGACGGTTACACCGAGATCAACGTGATCGACAATTATGCCCCGACGGCCAAAGCAACGATC
>ULNU01022186.1_pt1 | contig 15342 bp, 9 predicted proteins | sample 1951991 | NCBI WGS metagenome assembly ULNU01 (sample SAMEA4835584, study PRJEB28245) | human gut metagenome | biome: gut microbiome; material: fecal sample | place: Denmark | collected 2008 | reverse complement strand
GGCGCTTCTTATTACAGGCGCTTTATATGGCAGAGAGTATGACATATCACAGCTGAAAAATATAGAGGTGATGGAGACACTTAGCAGTGCTGTGAGTCAGTTCGGAGACAGAAAGCTGCCTGTATATTCGGTTCAGACAACAGAAAAAAAGATAGCCCTTTCATTTGACTGTGCCTGGGGAGCAGAGGATTTTGACAGTATGATGGAGACACTTGACAAGCACAACGTAAAGGCTACATTTTTTATGACAGGAGGGTTTGTGAGTGATAACCCTGAATATGTAAAGACGCTGGTTGAAAAAGGGCATGAGCCCGGAAATCACAGTGAGCACCACTATGATATGGCAACAATCACGGCAGGCGAGATGAGGACGGAAATAATGGATGTGCACAAAAAGGTCAAGGAGCTGACCGGAAAGGATATGAAGGTGTTCAGACCGCCATACGGCTCGTACAACAATGAACTGATTGACACAGTGTATGGCTGTGACTATTATCCAATCCAGTGGGATGTGGATTCGCTCGACTGGAAAAACTATGGTGTGCAAAACATCATAGATACAGTGTGCAATCACAAAAGCCTGGATTGTGGCTCGATAATACTCTGCCATCTGGGCGCAAAATACACCTCGCAGGCACTCGATGAGATGCTCACGAAGCTGCAGGACATGGGCTATGAGATAGTTCCGGTATCAAAGCTGATCATGACTGAAGGCTATCATATGGATGCAAATGGTATGCAGATCAAGGACTGAGTAATTTCATAAATCAATATTTTAGCCCCTTACGATATTGTTATTTACAGACAAGTGTGTTAAACTAAAACTATATTTTAAAGAAGCTGTGAGACAGCTATGGGGGTAAATTATATGACAGATACAGGTTTTTTAGTAGCATTCTTTATAGTTATTTTTTTAGTTATCATCTTTGCGCTGGTCGCTGTAATCGGAGCCGTTACAAGTGCTGTTGCAGGTATCAATGATGATGAGGATGAGACAGAGGAAGAGAGCATCTGAAGCTAAAATCAATAAAAGATATTAAAAGATATTTAAAGACATCGAATTATATTGATCGTATAATTGGGTGTCTTTTTATTGTCAAAATCTCTTAAAAAAGTATAAACCAATTGAGTTGCAATCCGCAACATTGTATAATAAAAGTATAACAGCGAATTAAATTTATTGTGAAAATCGCAGTAATCACATTGTCTATTAAACTAATGCAGGACATTATCAAAGAAAAGAAAAAGGAGGGGTCAGATGATATCAAGATATAGTGTAAAAAAGCCTTTTACTGTACTTGTAGGAGTACTGCTGGTAATAGTACTCGGTGTTGTATCGCTCGGCAGGATGACGACAGATCTGCTGCCGGATATGAGCTTTCAGTATGCACTTATCGTGACAACAGATATGGGAGCAAGTCCACAGGAGGTGGAGAGCGATGTCACCGCGCCGCTTGAAGCAGCTATGGCAACTACGTCCAATATCAAAAACGTAAGCTCAATGTCATATAACAGCTATTCTCTGGTGACATGCGAGTATGAGCAGAATGCCAACATGGATTCTGTAGTGATAGAGATGCAGCAGAAAATAGATCAGGTCAAGGCTGGCTGGAAGGATGGAGTGGGTACTCCGACCATTATGAAGATAAATCCGGACATGCTTCCAATCATGATGACTGCTGTGGATATGGATGGGAAAAGCAAGTCGGAAATCACAGACTTTGTGGAAAACACACTTAAGCCTGCAATTGAGAGTACAGAAGGAGTCGCATCAGTGACTGCGACAGGTGAGCTCACCGAGCAGATACAGGTCACGATGAATCAGGCCAAGATAGATGCGCTCAATGAGAAAATAAATAATGCCGTTTCAAAGAAATTTGACGATGCAAAAAGTCAGATGGATGATGCAAGCGCAAAGATAGAGAGCGGACAAAACGCAATCACATCGGCATCGGATCAGATGAGCGCGGGAGTGGATACGCTAAAGGAGCAAAAGGCAAAGCTTGCAGAGCAGAAAACTCAGCTGGAGAGTACTCTTGCAAGCTTAAATGAGCAGAAGAGCCAGCTTGAAACAATTCAGTCAGCCCTTTCAGACTTCATGAATAGTGATACATATACAAAGACAATTCCGTCACTCAAAGAGGGCGCAAATGCACCGGGTGAAGCGGGCACAGCACTCAAAGCGCAGCTTGAGCAGGTTGATAAGCAGATTGCATCACAGTTTTCAGGTCTCTCGGCGCTTGGAATCACCGTAAACACAGTAGATGATCTGCCTGCGGCAGCGTCAGCGATAGCACAGACTCTCATTCAGGTGAATACAGGTATAGAGCAGTGCCAAAGCGGGCTTGACCAGATAGCACAAGGAGAGACAGCACTTTTAGATGCCTATGATAATCTAAACAGTCAGGCAGCCATCAGCTCTATAAGCATAGGACAGCAGTCGGCACAGCTTGCAACAGCAGCGGCATCTCTTGACAGTTCAAAAAAGGAGCTTGAAAAGAGTAAGGATGATGCACTTGACAAGTCAAACTTAAATGCAGTTTTAACAATTGACTCACTCTCGCAGCTGCTCGTCGCTCAGAATTTTGATATGCCTGCAGGCTATGTAAATGATTCAAATGGCACGCAGTATATAGTACAGGTGGGAGATGAGGTAAAATCAATTGAGGATTTAACAAATCTTGTGCTCATGGATATGAAGCTTGATGGAATAGCTCCTATTCATGTCGGTGATGTGGCAGATGTTGAGATGACTGACAACTCGGATGAGACATATGCGATAGTCAACGGTAATCCCGGAATAATGCTCTCCATGGAGAAGCAGACCGGCTACTCTACAGGAGACGTCACAGACCGTCTTTTAGATAAGCTTGATTCGCTGGAAAAGGAAAATGACGGATTACACACCACAGTGCTCATGAATCAGGGCGTATACATTGACATGGTAGTAAAGAGTGTTATGGAAAATATGATAGTGGGAGCAATACTTGCCATTTTCGTATTGCTCTTGTTCTTAAAGGATATAAAGCCAACGCTTGTTATCGCAGCATCTATACCGCTATCGGTTATTGTGGCTGTGGTGCTTATGTATTTTACGGATATCACCTTAAATATCATTTCAATGTCGGGACTTGTGCTTGGAATAGGAATGCTGGTGGATAATTCAATCGTAGTAATCGAGAATATCTACAGATTAAGGGGAGAGGGATATTCGGTAAAGAAGGCGGCTGTTGAGGGTGCAAATCAGGTGGCAGGAGCCATTTTTGCCTCTACACTTACCACGGTAAGTGTGTACGCGCCAATCATTTTTACTGATGGAATCACGAGACAGCTCTTTGTAGATTTGGCTCTTACTGTGGCATTTACTCTTATGGCATCTCTTGTAGTGGCACTTACATTTGTACCGGCAATTGCTTCAGGCATGCTCAAAAAGACGAAGTATATAAAGCATCCATGGTTTGACCGTTTTAAGGACTGGTATGGAAATGTGCTCGGCATATGTCTTAGATTTAAGCCGGTGGTATTTATTGCGGCAGTAGTGCTTTTAGTCGGCAGTGGCGCACTTTGCATGTCAAGGGGAATGACATTTATGGATATGGACATGGAGTCAAATCAGATTTCACTTACCATAGAGGCAAAGGATGACGAAAAGCTTGACTTCAAGCAGCTTACAGAGCTGTCTGATAAGGTCATGGACAAAATATCTGATATAAAGGGCATAGACACAATAGGAGCTACAGCAGGCGGCAGCTCGACCATGAACCTGATGAGCTCAGGAAGCGACAGCGTGAGCATGTATATATTGCTTGATGAGAAGTCGGATGTTTCATCGGATAAGGTAATAGATGAAATTGAAAAACGCACAAAGAATCTGGACTGCAAGGTAACAGCATCTTCACAAGCTATGGATTCATCAGAGTTTTTCGGAAGTGGTCTCTCTGTCAGGATTAAGGGTAATGATATAGACAAGCTGCAGAAGCTTGCAGGTGATGTGGCAGATATCCTTAAGGATACAAAGGGCGTGACAGATATAGATGACGGTCTTGGCGATACAACCAATGAGCTTAAGATAACTGTGGATAAGGAAAAAGCAGCAAAGTATGGCTATACGGTGGCTCAGGTATACCAGCTCGTATCCGGTGAGATATCATCTCAAAAGAGCGCAACAACCATTACGACCGACATAAAGGACTATGAGGTATACTTACAATCCGCAGAGCAGTCTGATGTGACTGTGGACGACATCAAAAATCTTACATTTACCTATAAGGATAATGATGGCAGTGAAAAGGAGATTCCGCTCAGTGATATCTGCACTATTTCACAGGAACAGACATTAAGTACCATTCATCGAGATGCTCAGACAAGATATATTACAGTATCAGGTGCGGTTGATGAAAACCATAATGTAACATTACTAAGCAATAAAATTAAATCAAAAATTGATAAACTTAGCATTCCTGATGGCTATTCAATAGACATGGAGGGCGAGGATGAGACAATAAATGAGTCAATGAGTCAGCTTGGACTTATGCTTGTGCTTGCAGTGATATTTATCTATCTTATCATGGTGGCGCAGTTCCAGTCATTGCTTTCACCGTTTATTATCATGTTCTGTATACCTCTTGCGTTTACAGGAGGCTTTATAGCTCTTTTCATCACGGGAAATGAGCTCGGAATCATATCAATGCTTGGCTTTATCATGCTGGCAGGCCTCATTGTAAATAATGGAATCGTGCTCATTGATTACATCAACCAGGCCAGGAGAGAGGGCATGAGCAAGCATGAGGCAATCATAGACGCAGGCCGTACAAGGCTTCGTCCAATACTGATGACAGCGATGACCACCATACTTGCAATGTTTACATCGGCGATAGGTATCGGAGATGGCTCAGATATGATAAGGCCGATGGCAATCGCAATAATAGGAGGTCTCGTATACGGAACCATCCTTACGCTTATAGTAATTCCATGTATCTATGATGCGTTCAACAGAGAGAAGAGCATGGTAGAGGAAGAGCTGTAGCAAGTAGATAATAATAGCTGACATATAAGGATAGAGCTGTACAATCACAGGATTAACTAAAAAACCGCTCGGAACGCAAAAAAAGTTCCGGGTGGTTTTTTATAATAAAAAGTAGTTTTATCTGCTTATTTTTTATGGCTATTGCATATTGCACAAAAAATGATTAATAAATTTAAACAAATAGCCGAAAATGCTTTTGCAACGTTATATACTATTGAAAAGTCAATGCTATAGTAATATAATACAAACAGAAGCCAAGAGAAAAACATAACGGCTTATATTTTTTACAACAATTAATTAACAAATTTAACTAACTATTAAGGAGGAAACAATCATGAAGTATTTTCTGGACAGTGCAAAAATCGAAGAAATCAAGGAGGCCTACCATACATTTGGTATTGATGGAGTGACAACAAATCCACGCCACATAATGGTAAGCGGAAAGCCTTTCCTTACTGTAATCAGTGAGATGGCAGACTGGGTTAAGGCGGAAGGAATCGAGGGATACGAGAAATTCCCTATTTCGGTTGAAATCAACCCACACCTTGATGATGCAGATGAGATGGTAGCAGAGGCAAGAAAGATTTCAGCTATCTGCAGCAACTTTGTTATCAAGATTCCGTGCACAGAGGCCGGTATTCAGGCAGCAAGAAGACTCGAGGCAGAGGGAATCAGAACAAATGTGACACTCGTATTCTCACCAGCACAGGCTATTCTGCCGGCAAAGAATAATTCGCTTTTTGTTTCACCTTTCATCGGCTGGAAAGAGGCAAATGGAGAGGATTGTAAAGCGTACATTCAGGCTATTTCAGATATCTATGACAATTACGGATATAAGGGAAAGACACAGATTATCTGTGCGGCTATCCGTACACCTAAGCAGATTGTAGACTGTGCGGTTGCAGGAGCAGATATCGTTACAACAGGCCTTGCAGTATACAAGGACAGTATCAAACATGCATATACCAGACAGGGACTTGAGACATTCCAGAATGCATGGGATAATACAGTTACAGAATAGATGAAACAGGGAGGTGTTTGTAAGCAATGAAAATTGGATTTGTAGGACTCGGAATCATGGGGGAGTCCATGAGTGAGAATATAGTGAAGAAGCATGATGATGAGGTATATGTATTTGATTTCGTAAAGGAGAAGGTAGAGCTACTGGAGAGCAAGGGTGCAATCGGCTGCAGCAGTTCGCTTAAGCTGGCAGAAAAATCAGACGTAATTATATCAATGGTTCCAAAGTCAGAGCATTCGATGGCTATTTATAAGGAGGTTTTACCGGCACTTGATGATACAAAGCTCTGTATTGATATGAGCACGATAGATCCATCTGTTTCTGTGGAGATTTCTGAAATGGTAAAGAAGACGGGTGCAGAGTTTGTGGACGCACCGGTTGTGAAATCGAAGCCTGCTGCTATTGCAGGAAAGCTCGGAATATATGTCGGTGGAGATGAAAAAGCGTGTGAGAAGGCTATGCCGATTCTTTCCTATATGGGAGAAAATATCATCAGGATGGGTGGAAACGGAAAAGGTCTGGTCATGAAAATCTGCCATAACGCGCTTGTATCACAGATTCAAAATGGTGTAAATGAGACGCTGACACTTGCAAGGGCATATGGAATAGATATAGAAAGCTATACTACAGCTATCTCATATGGCGGTGGACAGAACTTTTATCTGGATTCCAAAAATGTGCCAATCAAAAATGAGGATTACACCACTGCCTTTTCGATTGAAAACATGTACAAGGATGTGAATATCTGCATGAATATGGCAAAGGAGAGTGGATTAAAGCTTCAAGGAGAAAACGCTGCAAAGCAGGTATATGACAAGGCAATGGAGCTTGGCTTTGGAAAAGAAGATTTCTGCGCTACTATAAAGGCTGTCAAGGCAATGCAAAGATAAGTGGGGGAAATATGTTAAAACATTTGAATGAAAAAAATTCTGTGACTATATACAGTGTCACTGATCCATGTTTTGAAACCTACGGAAGGGTGATTTCAAATATCAATTGCAACGAACTTATCTCATTTATGGAACAAAATACTGTAATTCCTGAGAAAGGAAATATATATGTGGCTTCAGTAGAAGAGCTTGAACGTACACATATAGCAGAGTTTTTTAAAAATCGTATATATGGAGAGATGCCTATACAGATAGGCTACTGTAATGGCAGAAACACCACATACAATGGTTTTGAGTACCATAAGGGCAGCGAAATCAATATAGCGGTAACTGACTTTATGCTGGTGCTGGGGCATACCTGGGAGATAAAAGACAATACATACCGTATTGAAGATGCAAAGGTATTTTTTGTGGAAAAGGGTACAGCAATAGAGATGTACCAGACGACACTTCATCTATCACCATGCAGGGTGTCAGATATTGGATTTAAGAATGTTGTGATTCTTCCACGGGGAACCAATACACCACTCAATAATGGAGGGGCAGATGAAGCTGCTATAGGAGAAGAGAGACTGCTTTTGCAAAGAAATAAGTGGGTAATAGCACATCCCGATAGAGAACCATTGATAAAACAAGGGGCATATCCTGGATTGCTTGGAGAGAATAAGGAACTTTATTATTAAAAAAACCACGTGACCGAAAGACTGAATACTGGACATATTACTGTACTTTCGGTTGCGTGGGAAATAATTTTCAGAAAAAGTATATCATGTGAGAGATTGAATGTGAATAGTTAGTTTCAACAAATCGATGTATATTTTTTCTATTAAATTGGAGGATTTTATGGAGCATTTAGTATTTACTTTGGTGACATTTGTGCTTTTCACAGCACTGGTTGGAATTATTTCAGGAAAGATAGTGAAGAATAGCGATGACCAGAAAACGGCAAAGGGTTATTTCCTTGCCGGAAATGGACTTGGAGGTTTTTTCATTGCAGGCTCAATGCTGCTTACGAATCTGTCGGCAGAAAATCTGGTAGGTTTGTCGGGACAGTCATATGCAGCTAATATGTCAGGCATGGCATGGGAAGCAACAGCGGTTATAGCCACAATTATTATGGCTTTTGTGTTTTTGCCGATGTATCTTAGAAAAGGATATACAACGCTGCCGGAGTTTATGGAGGAGAGGTATGGCGTTGGTGTACGCCGTATGGTTTCTATCCTATTTCTTATTGGATATTTAGTAATCGGAATTCCTGTATGTCTGTACGCAGGCGCTATAGCATTTGAGCAGATTTTTGATTTTGCTACAGTATTTGGAATCAGCGAGGGTATGGCACTTACAATTCTTATAGTGCTTGTAGGTATTATTGGTGCACTATATGCCGTACTTGGAGGTATGAGAGCAGTAGCTGTATCAGACACAATCAATGGAATTTTACTTGTTTTAGGCTCAGTGCTTGTAGTCGTATTTGGTTTTATAGCTGTTGGAAAATTAAGCGGAGGTGGATTTATTGTCGGTGTGAAGGATGTTATTACATCTGAACCGGCAAAGCTCAATGCGATTGGTGGAAAAAATGATCCTGTACCATTTGCATGTATTTTTACAGGTATGCTGCTTGCAAATCTGTTTTACTGGGGTACTAACCAAGTACTTATTCAGAGAGCACTTGGTGCTGAAAACTTAAAGGAAGGACAAAAGGGAGTTTTACTTTCAGGCTTTTTAAAGATGATGGTACCATTACTTCTTGTTATTCCCGGAGTAATCGCAGCAAGACTTGTACCAAGTCTTACAAGCAAGGATTTTGCATATCCTTCACTTGTAGCTAGGTCATTGCCATGGCCGGCTGTAGGACTGTTTTGTGCAGCATTGTTTGGATCAATTATCTCAACTTATAATTCATTTCTCAATGCAGCTAGTACCGTATTTATGATTGATATTTATAAGCCGATTTTTAACCCAAATCTCTCAGAGGAAGCTACAGTAAAACTTGCAAAGAAAATTGGATGGGGCTTTGCAGCATTTGCCATTATCTTTACACCATTCCTTGATGTGCTTAGCACAGGACTTTATGATTTCGGACGAAGCTTTACAGGTTTTTATAATATTCCTATCATTACAATGGTGCTTGTAGGAATGTTCTCAAAGAAGGGCTCTAAGCTTGGAGCAATATGTGCAACAATATTCCATATTGCATTCTACGCATGCTACAAGTTTATCTTCCCACATATTGACACACCATTCACAAATGCTGTTAGTGGAATTAATTATATGTATATATACGCTATCTCATTTGTTATCATGCTTGTAATCATCTTTGTATGCAGCAAGATTGCACCAAATACAAAGGTATTTGACAAGAGTGCTTCAAGAAATGATGGCTATGATATGACAGCATGGAAGCATAAAAATGCTTTTGCAATCTGGCTTGTTTCATTCCTGGTATATGAGTATTTCATTTTCTCGCCTGCAGGAATTGCAACAGAGAACAAAAATGTAGTAAGAATTGCTATTGTAACAGCAATATTTGTGATTGAGACAATTGTTCTGATTGTGAAAGAGATGAACAAGCGTAAAAAGACAGCTTAGGGAGGTTATTAAATGCAGATTAAAGTAAATGATAATGAATTTCAGCTTTTTGTGGGAGAAAAAAGGATTCTGGAGCATAGCAAAGAAAGACCGATGATTTATGTCGGAGTAGGACAGGAAGATGTTGATATGTACAGAGGTAACTTCAAGATAACAGATTATGTTACCGAGCGTTTTCCACTAAAGCTCACAGATGTGATTCAGACAGCTGATACAGTCAGACTATGCTTTGAAAGCTATATCATTGCGAAAATTAAATGTGACGAAAATCTGTGTACCATTGATTTTGAACAAAAGGATGACAGGATTAACCGATTCTGGTTTAGGGTAGCCGCAGATAAAGAGGAAAAATGCTATGGCTGCGGTGAGCAGATGTCTTACTTTAATCTGCGTGGAAGAAATTTTCCTATCTGGACATCTGAACCGGGTGTAGGACGTGATAAGACAACCTACGTTACATGGCGTTCGGATGTAGAAAATAAGGCAGGAGGAGACTATTACAACACAAATTATCCACAGCCAACCTTTGTTTCCACAAATAAATATTATCTGCATGTGGATTCAACAGCATATGCTGATTTTGATTTCAGAAATGACAGCTTTCATGAGCTGCAGATCTGGGAGGTGCCTAAGCAGATCCGTATAGAGTGTGCTGATACATATCTCAAACTGCTTGAGAGACTTACAGCATATTTTGGAAGACAGCCAAAGCTCCCGGATTGGGTATACAATGGGCTCATAATTGGTGTTCAGGGTGGAAATGAAAGGTCATTTGGATTGCTTGATAAGACCCTTGATAAGAACATCAAGGTAGCTGGCATATGGTGCCAGGATTGGTGCGGAAAGAGAGTGACATCATTCGGAAAGAGACTCCAATGGGACTGGAAATATCACAAGGAAATGTATCCGGATCTGCCAAAGAAGATTAAAGAGATAAATGCAAATGGCATAAAATTTTTAGGATATGTTAATCCATATCTGGTAAATGATGGTGAGCTCTATAAGGAAGGCAGGGAAAAAGGCTATTTTGCAACAAAGGCAGATGGCAGTGATTATCTCGTGGATTTTGGTGAATTTTATTGTGGAGTTGTGGATCTCACAAACCCGGAGGCATTCGAGTGGTTTAAGGATATTATTAAAGAATACACACTTGGTATAGGCATTGATGGCTGGATGGCAGACTTTGGAGAGTATCTGCCTACAGATGATATATGCTTATACAGCGGCAAATCACCTATGATTGAGCACAATCACTGGCCGGTGCTATGGGCAAAGTGTAACTATGAGGCAGTAAAAGAGTCAGGAAAGCTTGGAGATGTGGTTTACTTCATGCGTGCCGGAGGTGCCGGAAGCCAGAAATACTGCACATTGCTGTGGGCCGGCGATCAGTCTGTTGACTTTACAATACATGATGGACTCGCATCTGTTATCTGCGGAGCACTTAGTGCAGGAATGATGGGATGTGGGCTCACGCATAGTGATATTGGAGGCTATACATCGCTTTTTGATAATACTCGTACAAAGGAGCTGTTTCTCAGATGGGCTGAGATGGCGATGTTTACACCATTTATGAGGACACATGAGGGAAACAGACCGGATACCAATTTTCAGTATTACGATGATGAGGATACCATGGAGCGGCTGGCGAGACTCGTTGATGTATACACGATGCTTGCACCGTATACAAAGACACTTGTTGAAGAGAATGCAGACAGTGGACATCCGGTGCAAAGACCTTTGTTCATGCATTATGAGTCTGATGAGAAAGCTTATGACATACAGTATGAGTATCTTTTTGGAAGAGATATGCTGATAGCACCTGTTTATGAGCAGGATAAGCATGAATGGGATGTGTATCTGCCACAGGATGAATGGGTACATTTGTGGACAGGCGAAGAGTATCACGGCGGAGAAATAACAGTATCAGCCGAGCTTGGCTATACGCCTGCCTTCTACAGAAAAAATAGTGAGTTTGCTGATATATTTGAAGAAATCAGAGAAAAATATGGAGTCAAATAAATGAACACTGTTTTATTTTACATAATAATTTTTCTGACAAATGTGATTCAGGGCATTACAGGCTTTGCGGGGACCATCCTCGCAATGCCTCCAAGCCTAATTCTGGTGGGATATGATGTCGCTAAGCCGATATTAAATGTGCTTGGTATTCTTGCCGGAGTGTATGTCTTTGTTACACAATGGAAACATGTAGACTGGAAGCAGTTGAAAAAGGTAGTCATCGTCATGGCTATAGGAATCTTTGGCGGCTTTTTTCTAAAGAACGCACTTGCAGGATATGATGCAGTATTATACAAGTTTCTGGGTATTTTTGTGATATTTCTTGCAATACATGGGTTTTACAGCATATATGGGCAAAGGCAGCGTGATACAAAAGAAAAATCATCATGGAAATCAATGCTGTTACTTATTGGTGCGGGAATAGTTCATGGTATGTTTGTGTCAGGGGGACCGCTTCTGATAGGGTATTTATCCAATGAGATAAAGGAAAAGACAAGCTTTAGAGCAACTATTTCTACTGTTTGGATTATATTAAATTCGATGATACTTGTTCAGGATATATGTGCGGGAATGTGGAATGCAGGGCTTGTTATGACTCAATGCATATCGATTCCGTTTTTGATAGCGGGAATGGCAGCAGGCTCAGTGCTTGTAAAGAGGATGAGCCAGGAAATATTTATGAAGCTCACCTACATATTACTTTTTATATCAGGAATACTGCTTATGGTTAAGTAGTTTTTGAAAATTTTATTGGAGGTAAAATATATGACAAAATTTCAGGTGGCATATGTGCCGGTCGGGGTTCCGACATTTCATTTGGAGAGCGCACAGAAGGAATTTGAAAAATCAATAGACTTATTAAATACAATAACGGATGCTGCAATTGTACCAGATAAAATGCTTTTATCAATTCAGGATTTAACTAATTTTCTTGATACAATAGAGCCATCCCTGATAATTTTACAGAATATAACCTTTGCAAATGCAGCTTATGCGAGTGAGGTTCTTAAAAGATTTTCGTGTCCGGTACTGCTTTGGACACTTCGTGAGCCGGTTATAGATGGAGGCCGGTTGAGATTAAATTCATTGACGGGAGCATATTCGGCAGGAAATGCACTGGCTGCGTTTAGGGATGGTAACTTTGAATATATCTTTGGAGCTCCACAGGAAGAGAGGACAAAGAAAACAATTAGTGCCTGTATTCGTGCAGCATGGCTTAAAAATGAGCTTAAAAATCTAAGGATTGCCTCAGTCGGACATACACCGCAGGGATTTGGATTTGGACGTGCAATGGATGCTGACATGCAAAAGGTATTCGGAGCAACACTTGAGTCAATTGAGGTGAGAGAGCTTATTGATATGGCAAAGGGCTATACCGATGATGAGTGCAGTGAATATCTCGATAAAATGACTAAGAGTACTGTTGGTCTTGACAAGACTCCTGACAATAATCGAAAGGATTTTGCGAGACTGTGCAAGGCATATAAGGAGTATGTAGATGAAAATAATATTGGAGCACTATCTTCAAGATGCTGGCCTGATTTCTTTACCGCGTTTGGAACACCTGTTTGTGGCGTGCTTGCTATGCTAAATGATATGGGTGTTGCTGCAAGCTGTGAGGCTGATACATATGGAGCACTCTCTATGTATATTGGAATGAAATTATCTGAGCAGGCGGTATTTTTCGGAGATCCGGTGTCTCTTGATGAGAGTGAAAATACCATTACATTCTGGCATTGCGGAACAGCTGCATGCTCTATCTCAAGAGAGGATACAGGTGCAACAATCGGAGTGCATCCGAACAGAAAGATTGGCCCTGTAATGGACTTTGGCTGTAAGGCGGCTGACAAAGTCACAGTGTTCAGAGTAGGACAAAAAGCAGATGGAAGCTTTAGATTTTTTGTCACAACAGGAAGTGCTCTCGACAAGCCTAAGCAGTTTTGCGGAACATCAATTGTAGTAAGGACAGACAAAAAGAGCTATGATATTGTAAATCAAAGTGTAAAGGATGGCTGGGAGCCTCATTTTGTGGTGATTTACGGAGATTGTTCAGATGAATTAAAGATTTTAGGACATATGCTTGAAATCGAAGTCTGTGAGTACTGATTTTATGGAAATAGCTTAAATATCATGCTATAATAATAGTAGTATTTAGGTACCGAATAATTGGTTGGAGGATTTTTACATGGCAAAGTATATTATGGCATTAGATGCGGGCACTACCAGCAACAGATGTATACTTTTCAATGAGAAGGGCGAGATGTGCAGCGTGGCACAGAAGGAATTTACGCAGTTTTTCCCGAAGCCGGGTTGGGTGGAGCACGATGCAGAGGAAATCTGGGCCACACAGCTTGAGGTGGCAAAGGAGGCAATGGCCAATATACAGGCTACGGCAGCCGACATATGTGCGATAGGCATTACTAACCAGAGAGAGACCACGATTGTGTGGGACAAAAATACGGGAGAGCCGGTTTATCACGCGATAGTATGGCAGTGCAGGCGCACGGCAGAGTATGCGGATTCACTGAAGGAGAAGGGGCTTACCGAGAACTTTAGGAAAAAGACAGGTCTTGTGATAGATGCTTATTTTTCGGCAACTAAGCTCAAGTGGATCCTTGACAATGTGCCGGGAGCAAGGGAGAGAGCCGAAAGAGGCGAGCTTTTGTTTGGAACAGTCGAGACGTGGCTTATATGGAAGCTCACTCAGGGGCAGGTGCATGTTACGGATTATTCTAATGCATCAAGAACCATGATGTTTAATATCAATACCTTAAAGTGGGATGATGAGATACTTAAGGAGCTTGACATACCAAAGAGCATGCTTCCAAAGCCTATGCCGTCAAGCTGTGTGTATGGTGAGGTGAATCCGGTGTACTTCGGGGGACCGATTCCTATCGCGGGAGCGGCAGGAGACCAGCAGGCAGCACTTTTTGGACAGACCTGCTTTAGGGCAGGAGAAGCCAAAAATACATATGGCACCGGCTGCTTCCTTCTCATGAATACAGGTGAGATGCCTGTTTCATCAAAGAACGGACTCGTAACCACAATAGCCTGGGGCATAGACGGCAAGGTGGTATATGCGCTGGAGGGCTCAATATTTGTGGCAGGAGCCTCAATACAGTGGCTCCGCGATGAGATGAAATTTATCGATTCCTCAACTGATTCAGAGTACATGGCGAGAAAGGTAAAGGATACAAACGGCTGCTATGTGGTGCCGGCATTTACAGGGCTTGGGGCACCATACTGGGATCAGTATGCGAGAGGAACCATTGTGGGGCTTACGAGAGGTGTAAACAAGTACCATGTCATAAGGGCCACTCTGGAATCAATGGCATTTCAGGTAAATGACGTGCTTGAGGCAATGAAGGCTGATTCAGGCATCAATCTCACCTCGCTTAGGGTGGACGGCGGCGCCAGTGCCAACAATCTGCTCATGCAGATGCAGGCTGATATCAGCAATGCACCGGTCAACAGGCCTGTGTGCGTGGAGACTACAGCCATGGGTGCAGCGTACCTCGCAGGACTTGCAGTGGGCTATTGGGACAGCATGGATGATATAAAGAGAAACTGGGCTATTGACCGTGTGTTTGAGCCGGAGATAGAGGCTGATTTGAGAGAAAAGAAGCTTAAAATGTGGAAAAAGGCTGTCGCCTGCGCATTTAACTGGGCGAAGGATGACTGAAAGTAAAAATATATATGGAAATTGGTAGGAGAAAATAACATGTATGATGTAGTAATTATAGGAGCGGGAGTATCGGGAAGCGCCTGTGCAAGAGAGCTATCGAAATATAACCTGT
>ULNU01040905.1_pt1 | contig 16089 bp, 10 predicted proteins | sample 1951991 | NCBI WGS metagenome assembly ULNU01 (sample SAMEA4835584, study PRJEB28245) | human gut metagenome | biome: gut microbiome; material: fecal sample | place: Denmark | collected 2008 | reverse complement strand
CTTTAAGGCAAAAAGATTGTTTAGGTTATCTGCTTACAAAGATGAGGCATTTTAAATTACTGAACAAATAAAAAAAGATATTATAAAACACATTTTTAAGATTATCGAAACTTATTTGCAGCTTCTTCTATTTTTTAACAATATAGGACTGCTGCCGAAATACTGGTTCAGAGACATTAAAACCACCTCATATCTTTGATTATGAAGCAAATTAATACATAATATTTTTATTTCACAACAAAAAAGTTCATTTTTACGATAGATCCTCCCCTGATCTTTGTTTTAAATACATACAAACAGTTACAGATATTTTTAATATTTCAATACATTAAGTACCGCTTCGGAACCCGATTTTTTCCGTAAATTTGCACCTTGTACCGAGGTGACATTAGGTGCAGGCATAATATTCTAAAACAGTTTTATCGTATGTATACCGTTATCAAACGTATGGAGATTTCGGCAGCTCACAGTCTGTCGCTTTCCTATCCGAGCAAATGCGAATATCTGCATGGTCACAACTGGATTATCACCGTGCATTGCCGTTCCAAAGAATTAAACACAGATGGCATGGTGATCGATTTCACCCATATCAAGCAGGTCGTAAAAGATCAGCTCGATCACCGGAACCTCAACGAGGTGCTCCCTTTTAACCCGACAGCCGAGAATATCGCCCGGTGGATATGCGACCAGCTTCCCACCTGCTACAAAGTAGAAGTTCAGGAATCAGAAGGAAACACGGCAATCTATGAGAAAGATTAACGAGATATTCTACAGTCTCCAAGGAGAAGGTTTCCATACGGGTACGCCTGCCGTTTTCGTCCGCTTCTCCGGATGCAACCTGAAATGCAGTTTTTGTGATACCCGACACGAGGAAGGGATCTTGATGTCTGATGAAGATATTTTACAAGCTATTTCAGCCTTTCCTTCAAATGTCGTTATCTTGACAGGAGGCGAACCTTCGCTCTGGATCGACCAGACTTTTATCGATCTGCTACACATGGCAGGAAAATATATTTGCATCGAGACTAACGGGACAAACCCGTTGCCGGAAGGCATCGACTGGGTGACCTGTTCCCCGAAAGGGTTTCCCTTGAGGCTGACACATATAGATGAGATCAAAGTGGTCTATACAGGACAGGACCTGACGGAATACGCCGGTTTGAAAGCAACCTGGCATTTCCTCCAACCCTGTTCCTGCCTGAATACAAAAGAGGTGGTAGAGTACATCCTCCACCACCCCCAATGGCACCTCAGCTTGCAAACGCACAAACTTATTGATATCAGTTGAAAGGTGAAAGTTATAAAGAGACGTAAAATTAACTTTCACCTTTCAACTATACCGAGCTTCCATCCCGCGAACCTCATCATTCACCCGTCCATTGTCATAGGCCAGTTGCCCGTTGACGAATGTTTTCCAAACGGCATGATGGAATGTATAGCCTTCGAAAGGAGACCAACCGCATTTATACAGTATATTTTCTTTTGCCACTGTCCAGGTTTCTTTCGGATCGACCAAGACAAGGTCGGCATAATAACCTGGACGGATATAGCCACGGCGATCCACGCGGAAAAGTTCTGAAGGCATGTGAGCCATCTTTTCCACCACTTTTTCATAAGTGAAACGGCCTTCCATCGCCAATTCCAGCATAACAATAAGCGAATGCTGGATCAGCGGACCTCCGGAAGCGGCTTTCAGGCAACTTCCCTCCTTTTCGGAAAGGAGATGCGGGGCATGGTCGGTCGCCACAATATCGATTGTGTTGTTATTAACGGCTTCACGCAGTGCCGTACGGTCTGCCAGCGTCTTAATCGACGGGTTCCATTTGATACGGTTTCCGAACTGTTCATAATCGCCATCGTGAAACCAAAGATGATGCACACATACTTCACCTGTGATCTTCTTTTCACTAATCGGAAGCTTATTACTCAACAAAGAAAGTTCTTTTGCTGTCGAAAGATGCAGAATATGCAGACGGGAACCGAGACGGGTAGCCAGTTCAACTGCCTCGGACGAGGAAGCATAGCAGGCTTCCTCGCTACGGATCTTACTATGGAAGGAGATATCCAAGTCGTCACCGTGCAAGCCCGTATAATGAGCGATGTTCCGTTTGATGACCTCCTCCTTTTCGGCATGGATAGCGATAAGCATCCCGGCTTCGCCGAAAATACGCTCCAGGCTATCCTTCTTATCGACCAACATATTACCGGTGGAAGAACCGAGAAAGAGTTTCAGACCCGGCACACGGCTACGATCCAGTTTACGGATTTCATCCATATTGTCGTTCGTCCCGCCGAAGAAGAAGGAATAGTTAGCAACCGACATTTCAGCTCCCCGTTGCAATTTCCATTCCAGATCGGCAAGAGTTGTCGTCTGAGGCTTCGTATTCGGCATATCCATGAAGGTAGTCACCCCACCAGCTACGGCAGCACGGCTTTCGCTAGCGATATCGCCTTTATGCGTCAATCCCGGTTCACGGAAATGCACCTGATCGTCGATAGCACCCGGAAGCAAGTATTTACCTGTAGCATCTATCACGGTCGCATCACCGGACTCAGCCGGAATTGTCCCTTCATATACTGCGGCAATCTTATCATCTTCGATCAGTACCGAACCGGTGAAGGTGCGGCCTTCGTTAATGATAGTGGCGTTTTTTATCAGCGTTCTATTCATATTTCTTTTATTTTAGTCGTGACAAAGGTACGAAATTCTCCAGTTTTAATATTCCCAAAGAAGACGGGATATGGAAATCCGGTTCGGCAGCATCAGGGACGATCCAGGATGACCAGATCACGCGCTCCCCGGCATCGTCGAAATAATCGGCCCGGTAAACACCCATGCGGATTTCACCTTCCGGAGAAATCAACCCTAATTTTCTTAGCGTCTTCAACGAAATGCTCCCTTCCACACGGTAAGAATCTTTGCCGACGGAAGTTGCCAACTTCAGATCCTTGAAGTTCCAGTTAAAATCAAACTTACGATAGTTATGCGCTTCATAATCCATCACTTTCCCCTTCGGATCGATCTCCGCACAATAATACGTCTTCATCTCCGGATCCTTGCTCATAAAAAACTCGATCCGGTCTCCATTACCGACAGAAGCCTCCGTCTTCTCGTCATTATAAACCAAAGTAGTATCAGACACCTCATACAGGAAATACAGGTTCTTTTGATCATGACAGGCATAAAAAGCGGTTTTGTCTTTTTCCGCCCCGTCCCAGGGAGCGATTAGACCAGTTACAGCCGAGACGTTTTTCCAGTCGTCTTGTTTACCATCCACTTTGATTCCTTTGGAAAAAGGAGCACTGATAAACGGTTGGGCAGAAATGCTTTTTCCCGGTTCATGACAGGGAGGGAAGACGATCTTCACATCCTTCCCATTCATTTTGAGCGACAGGGAATGTTGCTTGTGTGTCGGATCGGCAGCTTCGATCAACCAATTTCCATTATGCAGACGGAACATATAAATACCCGGAGTCTGTAAATCGACCTGCAAGTCTTTTTGCAAGTTTACTACCTGCGGCTCATACGCCGTCACATAAAAACAGTTGCCGGCAGCAACAGCCTGAATGGATGTGTCATTCCGGATCACCCGGATATCCTGTACTGCAAAAGCTGCGGTTTTTTCGGCGGTAGAAGCTGGAAGGATCAAATATTGGTAATCGGCGTTATCCTCTCTTCCATGATCGATATAGAGACTAACAATCTCTCCTTCTACCGTTTTAGGAGCATATGATCCCATAAAATCACACCAGCGCCCGGATCGCTTTTCCGAAATGGCCACATAGGCGGAAGGTTGTAACAGAATATACCCTGTGTTATCATGGAAGAAACGTTGTTCCTCCGGAGAAGAAACATACTTTCCCTGTACCGGCAACCAATTACCATCGGCATATCGGAGCAAATCGCCCCGTTTCACCCGCTGGTCTACAGATGTCGTAACCGCCAAAATGCTGTCCGAACGAATCCCGGCACCTAAGCAAAGGACATAATCGCGGGTAAAGATCCAGGACTTGTGCGCCTGCAAACCATCCCGATCCAAGACCATTGCCGTCATTCCGGTTTCACCATCCGTCACACCTCCGACAAAGGCAGTCTTATTCCTCACATGCGCCCCATAATTGAAAAAAGCAGGAACGGGAGCCTCGCTCTCATAAGCGGTAATGCCTGGAATCTTCCGCCAGTCCCAGAAAGGAAAAATATTCAGATACTCGTCACCACGACAGTACGTATAAAGAGCACCGTCGCCCATATAAAAGCCTTTCAAATTATCTTCGTTCACCAACTCCGTGCCGATCACCCGGTCAGAGGCCATCTTGACCGAAGCCATCCAGGTGGAGAAACGATGAACGGTCTGATCAGAATCCCAGAAATGTTTATGCCCGATGAAAGCACTACCTTTTCTTTCGGGAGCATAGTTATCTTTCAGGAACTCATTCATCTGCCGGATATCTTCAGCGGAACTGCCACGCATCAGGGCATTTGTGGCAAAAGCCAGACTGAATGCCTTGTGTATCTGCCCGCTATGAAACAATTGCCGGTCCAGTGCATTGACATCCATATACCCTTTCCAGACAATCCAACGATAGCCGTTCAGAAGGAAAGAATTCAAAATTCCCTGTTGTTCCTTGTTCAGGGCAAAAACGGTTCCCGCAAACAGGCCGGAATAAGAACTCATCTCCGTCAGGAAAGCCAATCCGTAGTTTCCGAATTGTTGCTGCGGTCCGTGCTGATGAAAGCTCCAGTCGCTTTTGATTCCTTCCTGCATACCAGTCGTAATCTCGGATACAATAGTATCACGGGCAGCCTTTACCAATTCAAAATCATCCTGCAACAGTCCACGCATCAACACATTCCCGGCAAGCCAGACTTTATTCTGTCCTGTCATGCCGAACTTGGCATTTTCCATCACCTCGATGGCGGCTTCCTTTTCCTCCGGGTTCAATTGTTCTTTCATTAGGAGGAAAGCTGGTCCCAATGTCTTGGGAACACCGATCTGGTTATACCACCAGTTCTTACAGACCGGTTTCTCCCGGAACCAGTAGCCCAATGCCAGGTGAATGACCGATTCGAGCTTCGGTTCCCAATGACAATCGCCCTCTTCAGCCCTGTACAGCTTGGCTAGTTCCAGCACCCGGTCGGCATGTTCCTTGACAGACCAGCCCGATCGTTTCTGGTCGTTATAGTTAATATCCGGCCAGGAACCGTCTTCTCGGATCGTTTCCATATATCCCGCTATTTTCTCCACGTTGAAAGGATAACGCTGGTGGAGTTCAACGACAACCTGATCGGATATTTCCGTTTCAGGCTGTATGCCTGACAAGAGTTCCACCAATGAAGCCATCCGGTCGTCATTCGATATAAAAGACTGGATATAGTTTTGTTGAAGCCGTTCCAATTCCTGTTGCGGTGTCTGTGCAAACAATGGAACCGCCACAAAAGAGAGTAGAAAAAAAGAGACTTTATTTCGTAAATTCATGGTATATATTATAGACTATTCATACAACTAATCCGCAGCCCAATTCAAGCTCCTACCGACCGCTTTATGCCATTCGGTAAGCAAAGTCTCGGCTGTTTCTTCATGCATTTCAGCACTAAAGATATTATCCAAGGACCACTGTTCTTTCAGTTCATCCACATCTTTCCAGTAACCGATCGCCAACCCTGCCAGATAGGCGGCACCCAAAGCCGTTGTTTCAAGGACACGAGGACGAACCACCGGACAACGACAGATATCCGCCTGGAATTGCATCAGGAAGTTATTAGCAATCGCTCCACCATCCACACGGATCTCTTTCGGCTTGGCATGTATATCGTTTTCCATAGCTACCAAGACATCGTAGACCTGATAGCAAATACCTTCCAAGGCGGCACGGGTCAGATGGGCTGTACTTGTTCCCCGCGTGATTCCGATGATGACTCCACGGGCATACTGGTCCCAGTAAGGAGCTCCCAACCCGGTCAGCGCCGGAACAAAATAGACACCTCCGTTATCCGGCACGGAATTGGCCAGCTGCTCCGTGATAGCGGCACTCTGTATCAATCCTAACTCGTCACGCAACCATTGAACGACCGCACCACCGACAAAAACACTTCCTTCCAACGCATACGTCACTTTCCCGTCCAGTTTCCAGGCAATAGTCGTCAACAAATTATTTTTAGATAAAACAGGCTTGCTTCCAGTATTCACAATCATAAAGCATCCTGTTCCGTAAGTCGTTTTAATCATACCGATATCCGTACACAATTGTCCGAACAGGGCGGCTTGCTGATCACCGGCCATTCCCGAAACCGGGATACCGGTCTTAAATATCGGGGTGGAAGTCTCGCAATACACTTCGCTACTACTTTTCACTTCCGGCATCATGGATGCCGGAATTTGGAAAAGGTCAAGCAGTTCCTTATCCCATTCCTGCGTATGAATATTGAACAACATCGTACGGGAGGCATTCGTAATATCCGTAATAAATTCGGTTCCGCGGGTCAGTTTCCAAACCAACCAGGAATCGACCGTACCGAAACAAAGCTCCCCACGCTCGGCACGTTCCCGGACACCCTTCACATGATCAAGAATCCAACGTATCTTCGTAGCAGAAAAATAAGCATCGATCACCAATCCGGTCTTCTGCTGGATCAGAGAGGCATACCCCTTTGTTTTCAATTCTTCGCAATAGTCTGCCGTACGTCTGTCCTGCCAAACAATGGCGTTATAGACAGGGAAGCCGGTCTCCCGGTCCCATATTATCGTCGTTTCACGCTGGTTGGCAATACCGATACAGGCAATATGCATATCCGTCACATCCGCTTTAGCCATAGCCTCCTTGATAGCAGACGATTGTGTGTACCAAATCTCGTTCGGGTCATGTTCCACCCAGCCAGGCTTAGGGAAATACTGCTGGAATGTTTTCTGCGCTAGTGTGATGATATTGCCCTGATGGCTGAAAAGGATGGCTCTCGAAGAGGTCGTGCCCTGGTCGATAGCCAGCACATATTTATTTCTGAAATTCATATCTTTCGTCTCATTAGATTATTTTAATATAATGGGAAACTACCCGGTTAAAGTCTTTCAACCGGACGGTCTACCATGTTTTATCTTTTCCCCGTTCCATATCCCATATCATGAAAAGTTAACACATACAAATCTAACAAATAAATTCCGATTATGGTTCCACCGTCATGAAAAAGAAACACACGGATATAATAAAAAAATGCATGGCCATAAAATGAAAATTCCATAACCACGCATTTTTTATTGCACTTAAAAGCAAGCCTGTTTCTTATTCAAACATCTTATCAATGCCACCCACATCTGCCGGTGTCTGTTTTCGTTCCTCTTCGGTGGCCATTTTACAAGGATTCTGATACTGTTCGGGAATGTCGAAATCCTCTTCCTGCGAATAGCCCAACGTTTTGTCGGCATAAACTTTCTGCATGTAAAGTCCATAGATTGGCAGAGCCATACTAGCTCCCTGTCCTTCCGACATCCGGTCGAAATGGATAGAACGATCTTCACCGCCGACCCAGACACCGGATACCAAGCTCGGCGTAAAACCCATAAACCAACCGTCGGAGTTATTCTGAGTCGTACCGGTCTTTCCTCCCATCGGCGCTTTGATGCCATAACGGGCACGAATACGACCACCAGTACCACCGTCTATCACATTTTTCAACATGTGGAGCATCTTATAAGAAGCATCTTCCGTCAATACTTCACTCATCTGCGAATTGAAATTCGCAATCGTATTGCCGTAAGGATCCTCTATTCGGGTCACATACAAAGGTTCGACTCGTATGCCTTTGTTGGCAAAAGTCGTATAACCGCTTACCATCTCACCAACCGAGACATCTGGAGTCCCCAAACAAATCGAAACTACTGGATCCATTTCGTTCTTTAATCCGAACGAATGCAGCAGACGAACAAACGTATAGGGAGACAATTGGCTCATCAACCAAGCCGTCACCCAGTTGTCGGAATTCTGCAATCCCCACTGTACAGAAACCATCTCACCGATCCGTTTCTTATTCGAGTTACGGGGTTCCCAAAGCCGTCCGTTCTCATCGGTCAGGCGTTGTTGCACGTGCAACATCTCGTCACACGGACTGATACCTTCAATCATTGCAAGGGAATAGAGGTAAGGTTTAATAGTGGAACCGATCTGGCGACGGCCTCCATTCACCATATCATACTGGAAATCATTATAATCGATACCACCCACATAGGCTTTCACATGACCGGTGCGCGGATCCATCGACATGAAGCCGGTACGCAGGAAACTCTTATGATAGCGGATCGAATCCAACGGAGACATCGTCGTGTCTATAGCACCTCCCCAACTGAACACACGCATCTCGACCGGTTCGTTAAAGGCAGCCTTTATCTCTTTCTCACTCGCTCCCGCCTTCTTCATGGCACGGTACCGATCTGTCTGGTGCATAGCATGCATAAAGATCGTATCAACCTCGCCTTGACGTAAATCACGGGAGAACGGAGCATAACTTTTTCCTCTCTTCTCTTTAAAAAATGCAGGTTGAAGATAACCTCCGATATGCTCACGGACGGCATCCTCAGCATATTTCTGCATACGGGAATCAATGGTCGTATATATTTTTAAACCATCCGTATACAAATTATAGAATTCTCCATCAGCCTTTTTGTTCTTGTTACACCAACCGTATGCAGGATTCGTTTCCCAGGCAACCGAGTCTTCCTTGAACTGCTGCATCTGCCATCCCCGATAGTTTTTACGCTCAGGTTTCTTCGCCGTCAAAAATAAGCGCAGATATTCGCGGAAATAAGGAGCCAACCCTTCCTTATGATCCATACGGCTAAAATGAAGTGTGAGCGGCAAAGCCTTCAGCGAGTCACATTCCGCCTGCGTTATATAGCCGGCTTTCTGCATTTGTTCCAAAACCGTGTTACGCCGTCCGCGTGTCCGCTCGTTATGGCGCCTGGGATTAAAATAAGAGGGATTCTTACACATTCCGACAAGTGTCGCCGCTTCCTCGATCTTCAACGTCTTGGGCGTCTTTCCGAAATAAACACGGGCAGCAGACTGGATTCCCACGGCATTATAAAGAAAGTCAAACTTATTCAGGTACATATTAATGATCTCTTCCTTCGTATAATAACGTTCAAGCTGGACGGCAATCACCCACTCGATCGGTTTCTGGAACAAACGTTCCATCACATTGTCAACACTTGGAGAAAACAATTGCTTTGCCAATTGTTGCGTAATGGTACTACCACCACCACCACTTTTCTGCATCAAAATGCCTCTCTTAACAACTGCACGAAACAGTCCCTGCGCATCGATACCGCTATGTTCGGCAAAACGGACATCTTCCGTTGCGATCAACGCCTTCACCAAATCGGGAGATAGATCGTTATAATTGACCATGATACGGTTATCCTGGCTATGCGCATAGATACCGAGTGTTTTCCCATCAGCAGACACGACCTGTGAAGCATATTTATCAATCGGGTTTTCAAGCTGTTCGACCGGTGGCATATAGCCTATCGAGCCTTTGGCTATTGCTGAAAACAATAAAACTACAGCACCTACCGCTATCGCAAACAGCAGCCAGAACGAAATTATAATACCTTTTGTTACCTTTGAAACCACTTTTCTCTATTTTTCTTGTTTTGGGCACAAAGGTAATAATTTATTAAGACACTCCCTCACCACAGCATCAAGCAATTTATGTTAAACCAAATACTTCGCCAACAAATAGCCACCACCTAACAACCAGATATACAATACTGCCGCCAAGATGAAAGGTTTCGCTCCGGCTTTCTTAAACTTCTCGATACTAGTTTCCGTACCCAATGCCGTCATGGCCATCGTCAACATAAATGTATCTATATTATTGATCCCGTCCACAACTGTATGAGGCAACAGATCAAAAGAATTAAAACCAATCACAGCCAGGAAACCGAAAGCAAACCACGGGATTGTGATCTTACCCCGTTTTGCTGTAACGGCTGCTGTTTCCTTTACGCTATCAGATACGGCTTTCACGGCGGTACGCGCCAAAGCAAAACTCATCATCACCAAGACGGGAGCCAGCATCATAACGCGAATCATTTTCACGATAATAGCCGTATCCGAAATTTCCTTTCCCATAACATTACCTGCACCTACGACATGCGCCACCTCGTGCAAGGTCGATCCGGTATAAAGCCCCATTTGTTCAGATGTCAGGTCCAATATGCCTGCACGGTACATGGCCGGATAGATAAACATCGACAAAGTGCCGAAAATAACGACTGTCGAAACGGCCACCGCTGTTTTATGCGGCTCGCTTTTCACGACCGGCTCGGCTCCCAATACGGCAGCAGCCCCACAGATCGCGCTACCGGTGGATGTCAGCAAAGCGAGATCTTTATCCATTTTCAGCAAACGCCCGACAAACAAACCTATGAATATGGTAGCCGCCACTATAATCGCATCGATCAGGATGGCCGGAAGCCCGATCTCGGCCACGCTCTGGAATGTCAGCCTGAAACCATACAACACGATACCGGCACGCAGTACCTGCTTCGTACAAAACAAAATACCGGGCACCCATGTCTCAGGCAGATGGTTGCGCAAACTGTTCGCATATACCATTCCCAACAGGATACCGACGATCAGAGAACTGAAGGATAGATTTTTGACAAAGGGAAACTCTGCTATGTAAAAAGCAGAACAAGAGAAAAGGGCGATCAACAGAATGCCATGAAGTACGTTACTCCTTTTTTCGCTAAACATATTCAATCAAGTTTAAAATCCATTATTTTTTAAAACCGTGGCAAAAGTAAGGCTTTTTTCCTCTATCCTTTCCTAATATGTTTTTATAGAGTATAACATCAGGTTATCGCCAGTTTTGGCAGGCATATCGGATGAAGCTTTCTTCCACTCCCCCGTTCTGTCCCTGCGGCTCGGCAAAGGTAAACATCCGTTCGGCGCGGAACCCCTCCACTTCGATCACCTTCAGCCTGCCGGACATCAATTCGCGGGTCACGGCACGGATAGAAACAATTCCCAACACCTCGGAGTTCTCCAAAAACAACTTAATACTTTCCGTACTCCCCATCTGCAACACCACATTCAGTTGCGAAAGTTTCACCTGATGTTCCGCCAGGGCAGCTTCCACCACATCCAGCGTTCCCGAACCGTTTTCGCGCAGGACAAGAGGCAGCGTACGGAGCTGTTCGAGCGAAATCTCGTCATAGGCCGCCAATGAACTGCCCGTATGCGCCACGACGACCAGTTCGTCTCTCATAAAAGGGGTATAGTGAAGCGTGCTCTGGTGCGCCGTTCCTTCGACCAGGCCGAGGGTGATCTTTCCCTCCCGCAAGACCTGTTCGATATCGCGGCTATTCCCGTTCAGCAAAGAGACTTTTATCTCCGGGAACTTCTTGATAAAAGAGGCGAGGACAGGCGGCAGCACATATTGGGAAATCGTCGTACTTGCCCCCAACCGCAGTTCCCCGGCAAAATTATCCGTCAACAGGTTCATCTCGAAATCCATCTGCCGGTATGCAGCCAACAGCTGTTTCGTATGCGACAACAACAATTCACCCGCATGGGTCAGTCCGATATGGCTTCCCACCCGATCGAACAACGGTGTTTTATATTGCACCTCCAATTCATGAATATGCTTGCTGATGGCTGGCTGACTGATAAACAACTCTTTTGAAGCCTTCGTAAAGCTCAAATTCGTGGCTACGCTGTGAAATACTTTCAGACGAAAATCCATAAATATATTACTTTTTACTTTACCAAACTCATTAACGTGTCATAACTGTCAATCTTGCCATACTTAACTTCGGAGAAACTCTGATTTAGAAGACAATCTGCTATTAAGGTCATCTACGACATGTTCATTTATATTTTTTATTAGTTTAGGGCTCCATACTACTCAATCAGGCAAATGTTTCATGACAATTGCAAAGATAATCAAAATATCACTACTACCCCATCAAAATCGGATTTCTATCCCATGTTTTTAGAATAGTATTGCGGGTAATATTTTTTAACACAACAAATATACAGCTTTACCGTAATACATATAGCAAAACGATATTTGTCCAAAATGCACATCTGCATTGTTTAGGCACGAACTCAAATAAAGTCAATTATTATTTCACAAGGATAAATTTTACAATATCCCCTGTTTTTCTATTTCAATCGAAAAGCTGGACGCTTTCAGATTGACCTTTACACACCAAAACGGCACTTTTCGTGGCATATATGAAAACCGTCCACTTGGAAAATAAAAAAAGCCGGCTGTTTGTCAATCTTTTTACCGGAATTCCCGACATTCTGACAAAGCTAAACTCCCGGAGAATCGGATATCCGGGGAAACAAAAGGGAGAGTCAAGGAATATGGAAAGAAATCCGAGGGTATTTTCAAGGATTCCGGCACCCCGTTTCCGTGACGACCGTCTTCATCGCCGTAAAAACGGACTTCATCGCCCCAGGATGCCGACTTCCCCTTATACAAAGACGGTCGTCATGGCAACGAAGACCGTCTTCGCGGGAAAAAACTGCGCACCTCACGGGAACAGTCTTTTCCTAACCACCTTTTAAACAGAAAACAGACCTCTGCAAACCGTTTATTTTAACTCAGATTTTGCAATTTCAGATCGTTTTTGACAATAAGGGGGCTCGCCATGCGATCCTAATCTTACTTTGTCTATCTTTTTTTAAACCACGACCCAATCTTCAAATGGCAAAACGGAATGAGCACTAAACGGATTATTCAAAAAAGGCAACAGATCACCTTCGTCATCTCCGGCTTTTTCATACTTTTGTATATTATAATTCTTGACAGAAGCATACATAAGATAAATATGAAAAGGAAAAAGAAAATACTGACGATCATCGTTCTGGCGACTATAACCCTGATATTCATACTCCCGGCTATCGGGTTCAGCATTCTGAACTGGGGAGTATTGCCGCCAGAGAAACTGACGCCACTGGTTATCGAGCAGGCAAATAAGTTCATCGATGCACATTTGGATTGCGAACGGGTGGAACTGACCTATTTCGAAACCTATCCTTATTTAGGCGTGAAGCTGACGAACGGCCACCTGATCTCGCACGCAGCCGAAGATTCGACCGCCCATGAAGAAGAACTGGCAATTCCTTCCGATTCGCTGCTTGCTTTCAACCGGGCAACCCTGTCTTTGCAACCACTCGATTACCTTTTTGGTAGTAAGATCACCATCAAAGACTTTTCCATCGAGAACCCGCGTTTCTATGGATTCGTCAATAAAAACGGACGTGCGAACTGGGATATTTACGAAAGTGAGACGGATTCGACAGAGACCAATGCAGGCAAAAAGCCCCTGCCGCCTATCGACCTGCAAAAGGTACGCATCTACGGAGGACATTTCACGTATGACGACCGCCAAGCTGACCTTTTTACCGAAATGCAGGGCTTCTTCGTACGCCTTGACGGTTCATTGGCTGGAGGAGCCAATACACTCGATTTGGAAATGGGCTGTTCATCCCTTTTATTCAGTAACCCAACTTATACATTGAAAAACGACTTGTCACTTCGTCTCAAAAGCAGGTTAGTGCTCGCCGAACACTACAACTCGATTACCTTGAAAGATGCGGAATTGAAGGTGAACAATCTGCCTTTCACCGCCGATGGCACTATACGCCACTTTCCGGAAAACCGACACACCCGTATCGATATGGATATGGGATTGAAAATCTCGGATATGAACGATCTGCTGAAATTCATTCCCGATGCCTATTTCCAGAATCGCGATAAGATACAAGCGGAAGGTTCAATCCTTATGGAAGGAAGCATTCACGGTTTCTTAGGGGACAGTATCGTACCAAATGCGAACCTGTGTTGCAAAATAGAAAACGGCTCCTATCACATAAAGGACATCAAACAAGGTATCGACACACTGGAAATGGACCTAGATATCCATCTGAACGGACCTTTTCCGGATTCTTCTTTCGTCTCGCTCGAACAACTCACGATGAAAGGGCTCAACACTTCATTGGATATGCAGGCCAAAGTAACCAACCTGTTCAAAAATCCGGCCGTCCGGGCCGGAATGAAAGGTAAAGTGGACTTCACCCGGTTGGGACAGGAATTCCTTAATCCGGACACGCTGTTAGTGGAAGGTGTAATGGATGCAGACCTATCGACCACTTTTACCGTGAATGACCTTGTCGAAAGCCGGTTCGGGAAGATACACAGTTCAGGAAAACTCAATATTGACAAGCTAAAAGCGTTCAGCCAGTCACTCGGCATGGATATTTTCATTTCCGATGCCTATCTGACAATCGACACGACACACCAGAAAAGTCTTTACATCGAATCACAAAACCTGATGCGGATGACGATGGGAATAGATAGCCTGAATATCAAATATAAAGATGAAATCAGCACGAACATAAGTAAATTGGAAATGCTTGCTCAAACATCGCCTGTTATTGATACAACAGCCGTCATACCGATGACCGGGCAATTGGCCTTCAACCATCTGAGAACCCGAACGGCCGATTCCGTCTGGATCGTGGCCGGACGTTCCGAACTGAAAGGTGGTATCAAACCGTCCACTTCCGACAAACTAACCCCGACTGCAGCCGCTGTCATTTCGATCGACACGCTGAAATACATCAGTATGCCTTTACGGACAGGACTCTCCCTAACGGGAAGCTCGTTTACGATCGAGGCCCTTCCCTATCGTGATGCACAACGCCTACAGATGGCAAACCGGCAACGCCGCACACTGACCGACGAACAACGTGTACATCTGACAGAAAAGAGAAAGAAGATGGCCGGGAAAACTGCCGTCGGCGACAGTAGCAAAACAGAAGGTCAATTCCTGCGCAAATGGGAAGCACGGGGCAGCATCTCTTTCAAACAAATGCGCGGTTTCAGCCGCATGTTCCCACTCCCGATATGGATGGAGCCGACGACGATGAGGTTCAACACAAACGACATCACACTGACAGATGCCCGCCTGCATCTCGGCAAAAGCAATTTCACCCTTAACGGCGAGATCAGCCAGATCCGGAAAGCGATGCTCCGCAGAGGAAAGTTGAAAGGAAATTTCAATCTAAATTCGGATTATATCGATTGCAATCAGTTGATGCAGGCAGTCAACAACGGTATGCAATATGGGGAAAACACGGACCTGCTAATGCTCAGTGATGAAAATATCGCACAACTCAATACCGAATCGCTGCAAGATAGTATCGCACAAACAGAAACCGACACGACCAGCCAATTATTTGTTCTTCCAGCCTTTCTCGACATGGCTCTCCATACGAATGCAAAACGTATCGATTTCAAGGATCTGGAATTAGAGAACGTGGTCGGCGAGATTGTCCTGCGCGATCAGAGTATCAACTTGAGCAAGCTCAATATACAATCCAATATGGGGAATGGGAACCTGACAATGGTCTACCGGGCTAAGAACGGACAGGAGGCAACCGCCGGTTTAGACCTCGATATGGAAGATGTGAAGGTGGAGAAGTTGATCGCCCTCTTCCCTTCCATCGACACATTAGTCCCGATGCTCCGTTCGTTCGAAGGTGTTTTGGATTGTCAGGTCACGGCTACTTGCAAGATGGATTCGACCATGTCTCTCATTATGCCGTCCATTAACTCGTCTTGCTATCTACACGGGAACAATATGGTACTGCTCGATGGAGAAACATTTACCGAAATATCCAAGACACTGATGTTCAAAAACAAGAAACGGAATATGATAGACAGTATTTCAGTAGACCTTGCCATCAAAGACAATAAGATCGAAGTCTTCCCATTCTTGGTGGAAATGGACCGTTACAAAGTGGCTGTCGGCGGAACGCATAATTTGGACATGACATTCAATTACCATCTATCGGTACTCAAATCGCCCGTTCCTTTCAAATTAGGAATCGACATCACCGGCAACCTGGATAATTTCAAATATAAGATCACGAAATGTAAATACAAGGATATATTCAAGCCGGCCAAGCAAGCGGAATTGGACAGCACACGCAAGAATATCCGGAAAGATATCCGCGACGCAGTACGCAAACAGATCGAGGAAGCTGCGCCGGAATTAGGAAAAGACTTAGCTTTGG
>ULNU01042959.1_pt1 | contig 16632 bp, 21 predicted proteins | sample 1951991 | NCBI WGS metagenome assembly ULNU01 (sample SAMEA4835584, study PRJEB28245) | human gut metagenome | biome: gut microbiome; material: fecal sample | place: Denmark | collected 2008 | reverse complement strand
ACTTCGTTTTCCCGCTGCATTCTTCCTACCCCTGTGTTCTTAAAATTTAAAAGTATCTTTCAGTCCCAGCCACTTCTGGTCCTTATCGCTCAGATTTAATGCTGTACCGTCTTCCAGCGTGTAGCCCTCTGCGCTGGCACTGCCCTTGTATTCGCCTTTCATCTCCGGCCACTCAATGCCGATTTCCGGGTCGTTCCAAGCCATGCCGCCTTCATCATTCGGATGCCAGAAGTCATTGACTTTGTAGCAAAACTCTGCTTCATCACTCAGAACCAGGAAGCCATGTGCAAAGCCTTCCGGGATGAGGAACTGCTTCTTGTTCTCAGCAGACAGAGTCACACCATACCACTTGCCGTAACTCTTAGAATCACTTCTCAGGTCAACTGCAACATCAAACACAGTACCACGCACAGCGCGTACCAGCTTGCACTGCGGATACTGCTTCTGGAAATGCAAACCGCGCAGCACGCCCTTTGTAGACATAGACTGATTGTCCTGCACGAAGTGGATGTCAATGCCAGCCTCTTTCATATCTTTTTCGTTGTAGGTTTCCATGAAATAGCCACGTGCGTCACCGTGAACCGCAGGCTCAATCACGCAAAGACCTTCGATGCCACCCACATTTTTCTCAACTTTAATCTGTCCCATTTATTCCATCTCCTCTATTACTGCTCGATTTCTTTCAGATAACGACTCAGTGCATCCTGCCAAGTCGGAAGCGGAGTAAATCCAGCCTCCACCAGCTTGCTCTTATCCAAACGACTGTTGAACGGACGAGCGGCCTTGCTCAGACCATACTCCTCGGTACTTACCGGAAGCACCTCCGTCTTATATCCAGCCTGACGATAGATTTCTTTCGTGAAATCATACCAGCTGATATAGCCGCCCTCGTTGGTGGCGTGATAATAGCCGTACTTCTCAGTTTCATTCATATCAACGAGCAGTCGAGCCAAATCATATGTATAGGTCGGTGTGCCAATCTGATCCTTGACCACACGGACAGTGTCGTGTGTCTTACCAACATTCAGCATGGTCTTAATAAAGTTCTTACCATTCAAGCCAAACACCCATGCAATGCGGACAATGAAATACTTCTCCAGTGTCTGGCTGACTGCCAGCTCACCTTCCAGTTTCGTCTGTCCGTATACATTCAGCGGTTTGTAATCCTTGCAGTCCGGCTGCCAAGGCTCGGTACCCTGACCATCGAACACATAGTCTGTGCTGATGTAGGTCATTTTGCAATCCAGCTTCTTGCAGACATCTGCAATGTTCTGAGTGCCACCTGCATTGATGGCACGGACTTTCGCCACTTTATCATCGTCCTCTGCCATATCCACAGCAGTCCATGCTGCACAGTGGATCACGGCATCCGGATTTACTTCTGTAATTACTTTTTCAACTGCTTCTTTATCAGTAATATCCAGTGCTACATACGGAGCCTTCGTAACCGCAGAACCATCTGCCACACCGCTGTAGGTTTCCTGAATATCAGAACCGACACCCTCATGACCGCGCTTCAGCAGCTCGTTCATCACATCATGGCCCAACTGACCGCCAACGCCTGTTACAAAAAAATTCATGTTCTTTCCTCCTCTGGCTTCTTAGCGGTTGCTATACAAAGGGTTCATAACCTCCGTAAGCCCCCAATGACTTCGCGCCCACAAGATATATGTGCTGTATTTCTTTCCTTAAATTCATTTTTCTATTCCATCCTCACATTTTATCGCTAATGTTACATCTATTCCCTTATGGACAAAAATAAACAGACCCACGGCGGGTCGCACAAAGGCAATCCACCGTAGGCCTGAACTCTCCTTCAATCTTTATTTGCTGCTCCTTTTGTGGGTCAAAACAGAGCTTCCAAAAGCCTCCTACATATAACCCCCAGGATTTTCCGCTTCTTGCAGTTTTTCAACAAATAAAACATTTGAAGGACAACTCAAGCCGTCAAAACCCTTTAGTTATCGTAGGTTTTCTTGGTTGACCCTATTATATCTCTAGCCCCTTTTTTCTCTATCGTTGGAACGTACTTCTGCCGGATTCCCTCATAGTTTGTGTTGTCGATATCGTCATACTCTGCACCGCTTACATGATGTCCCGACCGGTTATAGCAGGTCACCTGACAGCCTTGCTGTGCCATCCGCGTGCACAGCTCCTTTACAACGATTTCTACGCCGCCCTCTCTCGACAATCGCTTCTGTCCAAATACCGCAATTCTAAGGTTTCTCTCCATCTCGTCTCTCCAACCGTATTCCTTCCATGTACTATTTTTTACTCCCCACGCCCCAGCAGGCATACCTTGAAGGTCTTAAAAATGATCTTCCAATCCACCCAGAAGCTGCGCTCCTTGACGTATTTCACATCCAGATCCATCCACTCTTCAAAAGAGAGGTCGTTGCGGTGCGGGGCGATCTGCCAATAGCAACTCAGGCCGGGTGTCACATACAGGCGCTGCTTTTCGTAGTCGCCGTACTGCTCCACCTCGCGGGGAAGCGCCGGGCGGGGGCCAACGATGCTCATATCGCCCTTCAGGATGTTCCACAGCTGCGGCAGCTCATCGATACTGGTCTTGCGGATAAATTTACCCACACGGGTAATGCGGGGGTCGTCCTTGATCTTGAACACGGGACCATCCATTTCGTTCTGGTCTAGCAGGTCGTCCAGTTTTGCCTCTGCATTGGGGCACATGGAGCGGAACTTATAGAACTTAAAGGGCTTACCGTTGCGGCCGATACGCTCCTGACTGAAAACAGGACCCGCAGACGGGTCGTCCACCACAATTGCAATAGCCGTAGCCAGCATGACCGGCGACAGCACCACCAGCGCCAGCGATGACAAGATCACGTCCTGCGTCCGCCGTCCGATCCAGTACAGGCGATGGTCGCGCAGATTCTCCTTGCGGTTAACTTCAACTTCCTTATCGATTCCAACAGTATTCGTAGCCATTTTTTCTCCTCACATAAATCCTTGTCTATGCACTTCTTATCGTCATTCGTTTTATCGCAATTTTCAGAAATAGTGCCCTATCAACACGGCATATTTGCGATATGCAGTTTGCGGATGCTGCTTGCGCATTAAAAACACAAACTGCTATAAAGTAATCCCTTTAACTCACACCGTTCCCGCAAGCACCTTCCTTTTAGATAGCCGTTCCTCTTTTCCTAAAACCGGCAGACCATTATTCCTGATCTCCGGGCAAGCAAAAGCCCTCGGACGACAGCTTCGCCCAAGGTCATTTCAAATGCAATGTGGCCGCAATGAAAGCCAGAACGTCATGCTACAGCTCAAGCGCCGCATGTGCATTGCTTCCAGTATGCAATATTTTACATTTTTGTAGAACCTCAACAAGCCCACTTCATTTTCACCTTTGCGCATCACGCCAGCAAGGGAAACAGCAGTGGGCTTTTTATTTTGATCTATCATATGATTGTTCGCAAACAGACATAAGCCCACTGGATTCACCTCCTTACCGCAATCAAGGCGTATCCTTCCATCACAAAACAGAGGATACCAGTTCTTCTACGTGGCCGTCTGAATTCTCTTATTATTCTATCATGGTTATATCTGGGAATCAATAGAAATCCGAGGAAATGTATCCATCCATGTTTTAGAAAAAAATGTGATTCAGCAAGAACTTTTTTGCACATTGCCCAGTTTCGCATGAAAGCTCCAGATGAAATCATCGATGGACAAAATGTGTGGTCATATAGTTGTCCAAGGCGCTGGAGAGTGCAGTCAGGTGTGATAGCCGCTCCGATGTAATGACAGCCGTTAAATAGAACGCGCCCCTCGCACTGAAAAGCCGGTTTATGCCGTCACATCAGTCAGGAGCTCTGACGAGGTATATCGCACAGTACTACATAATTTTTATCCTCTCCCCTGCTGCCCCTATTTATATATAGGTACAATCAGCATCCCGTCACTGCAGCTACCACCTGCTCTGAATCAGGCTATTTTTACGTTAAAAAGGCCCCTGCCGATCACCTTTCTGTGAAAGACAGAGGCCTTCTGTTGCTAGATTTTAATCAGGTCTGGGGAGATGGAACAACTATCTCATTCCACCGGGTCATTGTCCCCTTCCAGATTTTTAACTACCCCCGGGGTGTCTGACATGGAGTTTTCCTGTTGCATTCTGGCGCATACCGCTTCGTAGATATAGGCATTTACGCTTTGCCCCGCCTGTTTCGCTGCCTGCTGGATAGTTGCTTTTTCTCCTTTGGGCACCGATAGCTCCAAACGGTCATAATTATTTTTCACATATTTGTGAACTGCACGCTGTTGTGCTGCACTCGTCTTTGCCATTGATTTTTTCCTCCCGCACATTATAGTGCTTATTATAGCACCTGCAGCCTATTCTCGTGAATATATATTTTGTACAAATTTGCGTCCAAATCATTGTACAACATTCCATCTTGATATATTCCCGTGAATAGTTTATACTCATGCCATCGGGAACACCGGTTCTCACATCCGACCATTCACCCAACAATTTGAAGAGAGGTACGCACATGAGTATCAACATTTTACTGACCCTTGTCGAGCAGTACAAGGAAGCCGCCCAACTGATCGAGGCCGCACAGGCTGAACAGGAACAGCTGAAGATCCAGATCCGCGAGGCACTGGCTGAGCGCTCCACCAACTATCTGGAAGTAGGCTGCCACAAAGTCCGCTTGTCCGATTTCTCCAGCACCCGACTGGACAGCAAAGCCATCAAGGCCGTAGCGCCCGACCTGTACGACCAGTACAGCAAAACGGTCACCGGCACCCGCCTGAGCATCACCTGACATCACCTAAAAAGAAAAGCCCCATACAGCGCTCCCCGACCAAAGTTTGCGTTGTATAGAGCTGCCGTACACCCGCCGGGGCGGGCTACACCAATATTATACCTGTCCCGGCCTTTTTTATCAAGAGAAAGGTTCGAAAAATCATGAAACAGACTGTCAAAACCTCCCGCGCTGCTGGTCAGCTGGAAAAGATGTTCCGCGAGCTCAACAAGCACTACTTTGCAGGCAAGCTGCCCGAGCCCATCATCAGCCTGAAAAAGACCCCGTCTGCATACGGTCATATCACCTGTTCCAAAGTTTGGCAGGCAGGCGGCGAGAACAAGTACGAGATCAATATTTCGTCGGCTACTCTTGACCGTCCCATTGAAGAGACCGCCTCCACCCTGCTGCATGAGATGGTGCATGAGTACTGCATGGAGACCGGCATCAAAGACACCAGCAACAACGGGGTCTATCACAACCGGCGCTTTAAAGAGCAGGCCGAGGCACACGGCTTGACCGTCGACCACCACGAAAAGTATGGCTGGACCATCACGAGCCCGTCCGAGGAGCTGTTGGACTTTATCATCTTCCAAGGCTGGCAGGATATTCAGATGGGCGAGCGGCTGGCATGGTCGGATATGGCAGGCACCGGAGCAGGCAGCAAAGCACCCGGCAGCAGTCAGACCGGAGCGCCCAAGCCTCCCAAAGCAAAGAGTAGCACCCGGCGGTGGGTATGCCCCAAGTGCGGTACCATCATCCGGAGCACCAAGGAAGTGCGGGTCATCTGTGCGGACTGCATGGAGCTGTTCGTGAAGGCTGACTAATCACAGCAAGACAGAGAGCGAGGGCGCGAGTGAGAGTAGTGCTATATATAAAATTACAGGAGGCTCCTCATGGATACTTATAAAATCGCTATTGACACCTTTCTTGCCGAGACATCCGAGTGCAAAGCCAGTGGGTGCGCCGTTTTTTCCGGGGCAGACATCGCGTTCCAAGACATCCAGTTGCACACGCACCGGAACAAGGCAGAGCTGCATTTCATGGCCGGACACACCATGCTTTCCATCCCCCTTGCCAGCATCCTGAGTATTGAAAAGCTGGTATTGCGGGATATCCAGTCCACCGAGTATGAGATCATCACCAAAGAAGGCGGCACCATTACCCTTGACGTTTTTTAAAAATGCACCCGTAAAGACAGAGATCCGCCGGGCTGTGAGAGAACGCCCATTATATTGAAGGAGAGCAGCCATGACTATTATATCAGAACGCCTGCAGCACCTGCGCCTGACGCACGGCTATACCCAGACCGAGCTTGCCCGAACCATGGGTGTGAGCCGCCGGGCAGTCTACGCATGGGAGCACGACAAATGCCCCGAGATCCCTCATCTGATCCAGCTTGCCCAATTCTATCAGGTGTCGACCGATTATCTGTTGGGATTGGCCGAGTGAGGTGTCCCCTGCCGCCGGAGGCATTACCGGAGACTTTTTTTGCCTGCTATAGTGCGGTCAACCATCAGTCCGCGCGACGGCAGCCACAATGCTCCATATTTTTAACAGCACACTTGTAAGTCCATCTTATCGGATGCACCGTTTGGTAGACTTCAGGTACAGCAAAAGCAAACACACTTCAAAATACAGGAGGATAATATTATGGCAGTCGCTATTTCGTTATTTTTAAGTATGTTGGGTCTTGGTGCAGCTGGTGCAGTCAGCGCGGGACAGAACGCAAAAATCAAGAAGGCAGACTATCAGTATGGTGAGGAGCACGGCCTCCACGGCACCTCTGAGGTCCTGCAAATGCGGGAGCGGGTGCGTAAAGAATGGTGGAGCATCTGCGGCAAAACCTACAACGCATGTGAGCGGCCTGCATCGAGTTACGGCGACCTCAGCAGAACCCCGTGGTGCTATCTGAAAAAGCGCTGGTTCATTGATCATCTGAACAAAAAGGGCATCCCTTATGATGATCTGGTCGTGGATGATGTTACTGGCGTTACCTTCTACGAGAGCCAGAAACGGACGTCCCAAGCATATATGAGAAAGCTGCGGTAATAGAACACTGCACCCATCGTCACCACTTCTGTCAGCAACAGGAGGTAAGCTTATGGCTGAAAATAAAATCTTGGTGCAAATTATCGATCATGAGAACGGAGATTCCGTGCTGGGACAAGATTACTTTGAATCAAGAGAAAAAGCAGAAGAATTCAAACGGATCTCAGACCGCGCGTATGGCAAACTTCTTGGTGAAGGTCAAACCAGAATCACCACTGTGATCATTGAGCGTTGACACCAACCACCATTTCCTATAGCATCTCCCCCAGCAACAGAGCTCTGCCGCTCAGACACGAGTAGCAGGGCTCTTTTTTACGCGGTATTCGGTCAAGAAGTGAACTTAAAGAGCGGCGTTTAATATCAGACAGCAGATATCCCGGCGGATTTGCGGCTCGATTATTATTTTCACCACTTTTGAGCATATCCATTTACGTCGTGAAATGCGACGAAATTATGAGCGGACTTTGATTCCAGTCATAAGGTCTGTCAAACACATCTCCACTTGTGGCGAAAGTACAGAATTGAACCACGGCGCACATTTTTAAGCACCATCTACATCTCCCCAAAATTGGGGACACCTTTCTTGATGGAGTCGGTCTAAGCGACCTCACCCCAATTTAGGCCGTTGCAGGTGCGTACTGTTTGGTACAGGGTCTCATACGGCAATCCCATCAGCGAACAAAGCATATCTTGACGCATTGAGCTCCGCAACCAAATTGGTTACTCAGATTGGAAATCATACGCAGACCGTTTGGCCAAGTTTTGCTCGGTTCTCAACTTGAGTACCGAGGTTTGAAATCACACGCAGATGCGTCAAACTTATGTTTACAGTTTGCGTGGCGTTATGGAAATCTGCCGCTACAGCACACTTCTGCGCACGGCGGACATTTTTGACCATCGCCACTTGTGGCAATGGGAGCGTACCAGACAGTACAGGGTAGGGAGTTTGTAATACCTCTCATGCTGCGAACGAAACGCCAAACGTCTCGACCCATTTGCAACATCGTTCAAATTGAACGGTGTTGAAGGTGGTATCACGAAGGTACGTAATATTATTACATATAATCTGCGCGGCGTTATGGAAATCTGCCGTCTGTCACGAGCTAAGTTTGGGTTAGGTCGTACCGTCTGTTCAAAATTGAGCGGGGTTCAAAGCTGGGTGCCGCATTTCACGACTTCCTTCCCGGCGGGTATCGCATCACCAAAGGGTGTATACGACGTAGACGCCCTTCATAACATCGAACGATAATGCGTTGTTTCTGATTTAAAGTACACACTTCAAGACAGCTGAGGGCGATTCGGGAGACCCCTGACGTGCTATCGCCGCTTCTTGCAAATCTGAGGACGGCTCATTTTTCTGCTTTCCTAGATCAGTCCAATTTGGGACTTATCCATCAATGCGTGCTTTTTTTGTGCAGTTTATATAGAATAAACACGGTTTTTTATGCATCATAGCCAATTTTTTGGCTATGGTACGATATTTTTATTCAATTGACGCAAAGAGAGAAGAGAACAATTCACTGATGATAGAATAAGGGTGGGTTTTCTTCTCCCACCCCCTCATCTTTCCTCTTTTTTCGTAAACACTTTAATATCTCGCACGCTCGATATCAAAGTATTCACGAATCTCAAATTATAAATATATCATAAGTCTGTTATTTTCTCTTGTTCTCTGTTTTATTGTTCAGATTTGCGTCTATTTCTGTACCTATTCTATATAGAGCGAGTACAATTTTAGACGCAAACTCTATCAAATTCGAGTCAATTCCCAAAATGTCTTCTGATAATATTCGCCTCGCTTTCGTATTTTGTCACTGATGATCTTGACACCATAGATTTGAAGTTTATGATTTAATGCGTCTTGCCCCATCGGACGTCCTTTATACTCTTTGAACATCTTCAAGGCCATGATGCTCTCGTACATTTCTTCCTTCAACATCGGCTGATTCAAGTGTGCGTTTATCCAGTCCACCACCGAATCAAAGCAATACGGCACCGTTTCCTCTGCTAACACCGGCGCATACTTTGCAAAGACCTTCTTATATGACGTTTCGAGCATTTCGTTAAGCAGCTCCAATTCACGCTTTAATTGCCGGACACCAAGCGGATTCACGCGGTACTCACCCTTTGCATCATCGAACTCCATGATCTTGCACTTTCTTATTTTGTTGTTGATACTATCGGGCGTTCCACTGTTTCGGAACACTTCAAAGGCCTCCGCCCCCGCAAGATATGCCACTGCAGGCTTCAGCTCTTCTATCACGATGGCCTTAAATTTCTTCAGGTCACCATAATACCAGTCCGCATCATAATCACGAAAATAGACCGTGCAGGTATCGTCGACATCAAGTGGGCGCTTTCGACCTGTTGACTGAATGATGTCCGTCGGCTTCCATTGGTCAATATACAGGTGTTTTACTGTGCGGTCTTTGATCTCGGTGCCTATGCCAAACGCCTTTGTGGTGAACAAATATCTTTTTTGGAGCTCTCTGTCCTTGATACAGTCCGTCAGCTTATTGAACATTTTGCCGTATTTCGGGTTGTTCTCGGAGCAGTAATAGGCAGCTGTATCGCCGAATATCTCCCTCATTTTGAGCAGGTCCTCGCCGGATGATACAAAGATAACGGCCTTTTCGTCTTCCGGGAGACTTTTTAGCATCCTGACCAGATTTTCCCTCGAATAGAAATATTTCTGCTTGATATGCTGGTAATCCTGCGGCAGTTTGTAGATGCGGTCTTCTGGCGTCTTTGAGGTCTCCTCCAGCAGCTTATAGGTCTCCTTACCCGTTGCGCTCATATAGATAACCACATGGTCGGCTTCGGCCTTCTGCAGCACTTCCAGCGATAAATAGGTGTTCATTCCATAAGAGGAAAAATCCGTAAAATAGTGACATTCATCCGCGACAATGTACTTGAAATCCTCCAGATACTTTTTCAGCGACGCCGGGTCGTTCCTGTATTTCGTCTCAATATTCTGATAGGTCCGAACCTCTAGCATGTTCTTGTAGAACGCATCATTAATCATGGCTATTTCCATTGGCTCACCATCGACCTCGGCAATGGCGGCTTCCGTTCTGCGTTGGAGCATCTCGTCGTAAAGGGTATTCAGCGGGCAGAGGCATAGAACCCGGCCTATGGTCGTATTTTTCAGCATCTCATCGACAAGCCAGCTCACCAGTTTCTTAATGATAAATTCGTTCTTGCCGCGTCCGGTTCCCATATCCAGAAGGACTCTTCCGTTCCCCCAATGCTGGAATGCATCACCGATCAATTCTGAAGCATACGCCCACCGCTCCTTCTCCGCCGGGGTGTTCTCTCCTGTCCGTCCCAATGGCACGATTGCTTCTGCTGGCACCACCTCCACCTCTGGCACTTCCTCTGTCTCCTGAACGGCACAGCACATCTCCTGCAGCGCAGTGGTCTCTGGCGTCTGTGAACTGGATGTTCCCTCTGCCTCTGCTTCCAGCTCTGCTGCCTGTCTGGTGGGCTCTGCCCCTTGTTGCATAAGCGTCTCCGCTACAGTTGCCTCCGGTGCTATTACCCCTTGTGCAGTCGCGTCCACAGCCTCCTTCTCCTGTGCTGTCAGGGCTCCTATTGCATCTGGCGCATTTCCTTTGGCAGCGTCTGGCGCGGTCTCCCTTATAGTGTCTAGGTCATCATCCTGTACGCTGTCCGGTGCAGTGTTCCCTGCCCTCTCTGGCACATCCCCCTCGGCAGTGTCTGGCACATATCCTTCTGTAGCGTCTGGGACGTTGTCTGACACCGTGTCTGCAGCGCTCTCTGGCGCATCCCCTGACACATCACCCGGCACACTATCCACGTCCGGCGGAGCATCCACCGCCTCATCCAATACAGCGCCCTGTGGGGTGTCTGGCGCACTCTCTGGCTCCATGGCGCAGGACATATCCCCGGCGGCTTGCTCTGTGGCGCGCGTGGCTGCCTTCTGTGCCTCCAGCTCCGCCCGTCTCTCCTCCGGCGTCATCTTATTCCAGCACAGGAACCTGTCCACCTCCTCCAGCGACTCCTGCATCGTCATTTTTTTAGGGTCCTTGGAGCAATGGAATTCCAGCTCCTCCTCGGGTAGCTGCTTTTCCTCCTCACACTCCTTCAGGTAGTTCTCATATTCATGCGTCCCGTTCTTTTCATCAGACAGCTTCAGGAAAAAACTGCCAAATGGCCAATGTGTCTTTTTATCACTCATATATTGATATTTCTCCTATAATAATATAAGGCGCACAGCCCAGCCATCTTGCCAGACCATGCGCCGGTTTGTCAGCGCCTGCCAGAAAAAAGCTCTGGTCAAACGCTTTATTCTGTGCTATTATAGGGGCGGGAACTTTTACTGCAAATACATATTCCCGTCTCTATTACCGCTTTGCCTGCGCCAACAGGTAAGGCGGTTTTTGTTTTACTGTTGCACATGGGCCTTCGCCTCGAGTGCCGCCGCCGCTTCTGCAAACCTCCGCATGGCGCTGCTGTAGCCAATTTCAAAGGAACTCTCGGCAATAGGCGCGACCAACCCTTCCAGAATTTCAGATAGGATCGCGTTCTGTACGTCACCCAAATACGGTCGAACAAGCACATCCAGCTGATGAAAGCTTGCCTCCACAGCACGTTTGAACTTCTCTTCATTCTGCTTGATCTCGTCAGTGGTCTGAAATACATCTTCTAAAAAGCTCATTTTAATCTCCTTTTTTAGCATGACACTGCCTCTGGACGTCCTGTCCATTCCACAGCCTACTCATTTGCTTGGGCGCGCTGTTCACTGCCGGTACCCACCTTTACCGCAGCTTTTTTATTGTCAAGCGCCTTGCATATGCTAGACGTTTTTTGTTTGCTTCGGATCATGTCTCTGGCACCTCATTGTCCTTGTGCCCTTCAAGCTCAACGCTCATCTCTGCGGTCAGCGTTCTGGTAAACTCCAAGTATGCCTGAATCCCCAGCTCTACCGCATATTGCTCTGCTTGGGCCATCAGTTCTGCCGACAACCGCGCGATCCTATTCTTGTCCGCCTTATCAACCGGAAGGTCCTCCAGCGCCCTCTCCAGCGCGTCTGCAGCCTTAACCAGCGGCTCACACAGTTCACGCGTCTGCCGTGGGATGATCAAATATCCTTCTTCGCCCAGCGATACACTCAAAATGTCCACGCTGCAGGTCTTGTTATCCGTCATAATCTTCCTCCTTGTCCTTTACATTCCACACCATCGTGCCGCCCGGGGATTCACAAACTCCGGCTTGAACGTCACATTGGGGAAATTCACATCCATATAGTTTCCGAACTCTTCCGTCGCCGCCTCTTCGCTGTAATCGGCCAGTGCATCCACCGTTTCCAACGCCTGCAACAGACGAATGCGCCCCGTATTCCGGTCGTGCCCCATCTGCACAAGCTCACTATCGGTCAGTTCATTGCAGAGCTCATAGGCGGCAGCGATATAGCTTCGCAGTACAGGCTTTGGTTCAAGCCGCACCTCATAATAGTAGGTCGGCTCCTCTGCCGTCTCCTGAACGACAGCCTCCATGCTGCAGCATATCTCCAGTTCAGGGTTGCCTTCTGCATCTGAGGTAGGCGTAATGGTCATATCCGTACCATCGCAAAAACGCATCGCAATGCCTTTACCGACCGTGGAATCCCTTTGATCCGGGCAGATGCATCCGCCCGCCGGGATCGTTTTCCCGGACAGCGCTGCGCTCAGAATAAGCGACGCTTCCCGCTCTTCTTCAGGTGTTTCGGCATGGACCTCGGCACCGTTCATGTAGATATCGATCATAGTCGTATTCCTCCTGTTTGGTTGATTAAAAAATCGTATCAATGTCCGGATCGTCCAGCTCATCCAGCTCGTCCATCCAGTCATATGCCGTGGAGACAATTTTTTCGTCCGCATCATTCCGGTAGGGTACAGAATAGCAGTCGATTTTCAGTAACGCCCGTCCATCATCGCTGAGGTACGGCAAGAAGGTGATCATCATATCACACTCCATATCCGGCTCATCGGCCAGCTTCAACGTAATTCCTTCGCAGGGATTCAGACCGTGGTGGGGTGTTTCTGTGCAGGCATCGTAGATCAAAGCCTTCCCTTCCAGCACATCCTTCAACGCACATAGCGCCGATGCGTCATTCTTACGGCCATTCGTCCGGATCGTTACTGCATCTTCGTGATTGTAATTCATCATTATACCTCCTGCGCGATGCGCGCACATGTAATTTTTTTGCAGGCTTCTTTTGCATTTGTGGTTAGTATATTTAAACCTCTTGCTCGTACTGCAGTGTCAGGATACCGCTGCTTGTCTTCTGTTCACGGCTTCACCCCCTCCATCATCTCCTCAACGGTCTCCTCCGTAACGCATCTGATGAGCAGCTCCGGCTCTCCCGCCTCATTCAGGATAGGTCTGATCCGCAGCGTTGTGCCGTCGTCCAGATGGTACAGCAGCCCCTTGTGCAGCGGAGCATCGTAAAAGCAGGGCATGATGCACATCCCCGTGTCGGCCATTTTTCCAGCCAAAAGGTTGTTGAGTGCCGCCTCTGCATACTGCTCCTCTTCACGGTTCTCGGGCAGAAGATTTGCATCATTGAAGTAAAGTTCAATCATATCCTTCATCCTTTCTTTTATGCACATTTGTTGTTCGAAGTCTGGGCCAAAGCCCTGTCCGCCGGGCAGATGGACTGCAGCAGCCCCCGCGCCTCGCTCTCCAACCGCTGGAGCTCGGCACGCACCTGCTCCCATTCCTTCAGCTCCCCGCTGGCGATTCCCTCACGGATCGTGCGCCTTACAGCTTCTGCCAGCGCTTCCTCCAGCCTTGCATGGTAGGTACAAATATCGTACTCCACCCCGCCATCGGCCTTCGTATGCGCCTTTTTCAACGCATAATACACGCTGCTCGCGTCCAGATAATAATTCTTCCAAATTTTTAGCAATTTCAACACCTCTAAATTATATTTTTTGTTTATTTTGCCAGAGTTCACGCACAGTTTCCCTTGTTGGCAGGGTGCTGCCCGGGCGCTATATTCTATCTGTCATATGGTCCTCCTTTTGAATTGAATCGTGTTTTTTAGAACAGTCTTGCTGTCTGCTCCCAACAGTGCCAAAGCGGGTCAGATCTTTCACCCTACCAGCGCTATGGGATTTTCAGCGGTCTACTGCACTGCATGCCACTTCCTCCTTTTTGCCCCTGTTATGGCGACCTCAGCCTTGCAAAGCAGGACTCAACATTGCAAAAGCAGAAATTGTGCTTTTGCGCCTTTCATCGATATTTTTCGTCAACATTGCAAAATTGCAATCATACACCCTCAGCAGCCGTTACGCCACTGCCGTGCTCTGTGTCAAGGCTGTAACGCCGCAGACTCCGACCTCTGGTACAATTTGCCGGACGTTTTTGATGAGACCATCGCCACTCAGTGCGCTGCGCGCATGGTTATAGGTGCTTTCACTGCATCCAGTTTTTTCCCGAACCAGCCGCTGAAGCTCCTTGCTGACCATACGGTTCCCCGGGGCAGCATTCAACGTACGCAGGATCTCGCTCTGAACTTCTGCATACTTCTGCCCTTTATTGTCCGGCTTCTCCCGACAAAAATCCTCGTCCTTCCAATCCGAAGTCGAGTCAAACTTCAGCCTTACCGTCTTGATCCCCCTGACCTCTACCGTCTCGGTGGTAAAAAGGATCGTATCCGCTGGTACGCCATAGCTGCTCTTTTCGTGGGAGACGTAGCTTTTGCTGCCATCCCTCGTATGCCCCATAATCAGCACGCTGCGGGCGGTATCCCAAAGTTCACCCGATCCATTCAGGCGCTTGCGTCCAAATGCGGATGGATTTTTGTTGGTATGGGTCACCAGCAGGATGGCAAACCCCTGTTGCTGTGCCAGCATGCGCAGGTCCTGAAGCACCCTCCGCATCTGTTGACGGTTGTTCATATTGGCAGAATTAGGCAAAAACGCCTGAAGCGGGTCAATAACCAGCACCAGCGGATCCGCCGCAATGATCCAGTTCACCAGATCCGGGTCACCGAGATAGGGCATTTTCCCCTTCTTCTCGTAGTATACGTCAGAATCGATCACCACGACCTTGCCCAGATCAGCACCAGCAGCAGCCATACGCGGGCACAGCACAGCATCGATGGGGTCCTCGCCCGCAAGGATCACAACGTTGCCCGTGCGGTCGGGTGCCTGTGGAAAAACCTCCGTGGCCTCGCCCATGGTCAGGGATCTCGCGATCTGCGCCACGAACTGCCCCTTGCCTACACCGCCGTCACCGCAAAGGAGCGTGATTTCGCCGCACTGCAGACGTCCGGATGCCAACATTTCATGATTTTTGGGCGTCACATCGCTCAACCGCTGAAGAACAACGCCGCTCTGGTTCAAAGCGTCCAGCTCAAGCTCCGCTACTCCCCCAGCGAGGTCTGCGGGCGCTGCAACGGGCGCGATATCCTGTACCACCCCCTCGTCAGCCACCTGTGCCTTCATGGGCAACTGCAGCAGATTCGTATTGAAAATGTCATTTTTTTCCATGTTCACATTCCTCCTTGTCCAAATAAATTTTTGACGATGTTCAGTTTTCAAGGTGCTCCACCCCACTTTCACAGGGCAGCCGCCTGCTCCGTCGTGCAGGGGCAGCTTCCAAGTCGCCTCGGTCACCGTCCCCCCCGCACGCGGGGCACGCTTGTCGGGATGTCGAGCACGTCCGGGGCTTGTCCGGCCGCTCTCTCCTCCTCGGGTGCATAAGCATAACACACTTCCGATCGCTTGTCCAGTGGCTTTCCAAAAAAGTTTCACCACACGCGATGTAAGGTATCTCTGGCGCGTTTTTCAGATTTTGCAGTAAAATCATTACTACTGTATTAAAAAGCCGTTGCGGAGGCTCTAAGACCAGTTTACAGCAATACAAGTGCCATACCACAGGTTGTAAGAAATGTCAAGCATTCTCCACCCCTTCTGTTGCACGTACAACCAACACATCAAGATACCAGTTATGTCACTTCGTCGACCAGTATCACCTCTGCCGCCCGCGCCATAAGCATATCAGAATACTAGTCATATCTCTTTATCATTCCGTTCTGCTTTCGTATCCTGCACAGCAGCATATCAACATACTTGTTATGTAGACTTATCGGAATCAACTCCACCCTTGCACCCAACCCGGTTTCCGTGTGCCACTGTTGTCAGCATTCTCGATTTCCATTCCTGTACTTTTCTCAATCATTTGAATCCATTCTGTTGATTCCATAATGTTGCTTTTTGTATTAGAATTCATGAATTTCAAATCAGCAAAAAATCACTAAATTTTAATAGCCATTTTTATTCGTTGTATCGTTTCATTTTCTTTCGTTAGTTTTCAAAGTCATTCAACTCACCTTATTATAAATATATAAATACCTTATTATAATATATAGGCATTCCTTAACTTTTCTTTAACGCAAGAGATTTCATCGCATTATCGTCTATTTTTGCATTATTTTTCCAGCTATGTTTTTCCTATTTATAATTAGATATAGACTCAGTTCAACTCTTCTTTTCATATTTGTTTTTCATCGTGTATACGTCATTTTTCAAATCAGTTGCATCTTGTACTTTTCATTGTTCTTCTTTTACAATCGAATCAACAGAATTAAAACAAAAAAGAGCAGCCCCACCACCCGGCGGGACTACTCTTGAAATGTACGATTCAGTTTTTACAGGTTCATCAGGGGGCTGGTCTGGGTGCCGCGATCCACTATGTCCTTATCCTTGATGCCCAACAGATAGCGCTGGGTGATCATGATATTGACGTGCCCCATCAGGCGGGAGACACTGTACAGGTCCAGACCGTTCTTCAATTGCATCTGTGC
>ULNU01016725.1_pt1 | contig 16801 bp, 6 predicted proteins | sample 1951991 | NCBI WGS metagenome assembly ULNU01 (sample SAMEA4835584, study PRJEB28245) | human gut metagenome | biome: gut microbiome; material: fecal sample | place: Denmark | collected 2008 | reverse complement strand
TGCAAGGGCTGACTGGCTTGTGGGAATGAACGGCTCTCGTCTGTTTTCCGTTCGTTACGGAGGCAAGCTCAATATCGGGCGTGTGCAGACTCCTACTCTTGCAATGATCGTTCAGCGTGATACGGAGGTAAACGGCTTTGTAAAACAGAAGTATTTTACGGCTGATCTCAACTGTGGTGCTTTTACTCTATCATCTGCAAGGATCGATGATGAGAAGTCCGCCGATGCTCTTGTATCTGCCTGTGACGGCAGTACGGTCACAATCAGCTCGGTCAAGCGTGAGGTCAAGACCGATAAAGCTCCGAAGCTGTATGACCTGACAACCTTACAGCGTGAAGCAAACAAGGGTTTCGGGTACACGGCACAGCAAACACTGGACTATACCCAGTCGCTCTATGAGGGCAAGCTCGTCACTTATCCCCGTACCGACAGCCAGTATCTCAGCGATGATATGGCACAGACAGCTCTTGATGTTGCAAAGCTCTGTGATACCTATTTCGGGTTCGGTATCTTCCATACTCTCGATATTGCAAAGGTCATCAACAACAGTAAGGTATCGGGACATCACGCAATTATCCCCACAAGCGGTATCTCAACGGCTGACCTTTCTTCACTGCCGACAGGTGAGAAAAATATCCTCACGCTGATCGCCACAAAACTCATCTGTGCAACGGCTCCGGCACACAAGTATGAAGCGGTCAAGCTGACAGGTATCTGCAACGGTACGGAGTTTACGGCAACAGGCAGAACTGTTCTTGATATGGGTTGGAAAGCTTATGCAAAGCAGACCGACAAAAAGAATGATGAAAAGTCTCTGCCTGCGGTTTCTGAGGGACAGACCTTCATTGTAACTGCAAGCAAGGGCGAACACTTCACTTCTCCGCCGAAGCCCTACACGGAAGATACGCTGTTATCTGCTATGGAGAGAGCCGGAAACGAGGACTATGACGAGGACACGGAGAAAAAGGGTCTCGGTACTCCTGCGACACGAGCGGCAACCATTGAATCACTTGTGAAAAACGGCTATGTGGAGCGTGACGGCAAACAACTCAGGGCAACAGACAGAGGCAAGGAACTTGTCAAGGTCGTTCCCGATGAGGTGAAGTCCGCAAAGCTGACGGCTGAATGGGAATCAAAGTTACAGCAGATAGAACACGGCAGCCTGCCCGAAGCGGTGTTCATGTCGGGCATTCAGCAGTTTATCGCTGAGATGTGCCGTAAATACGGTGCGGTGGATAAGTCTGTTTCTCTTTCTGATGGCGGTCATGAGCCTATTGGCAAATGCCCGAAATGCGGCGGTGAGGTAGTCAAGGGTAAGTTCGGCTGGTACTGCAATGGCAAATGCGGTATGAACATCGCTAAGGTGTACGGCGTGGAGCTTTCCGATACCCAGGTCAAGGGACTGCTTGACGGCAAGTCCACAAGCTACACATCTAAGGGCAAAAAGACGATCGTCCGCCCTGAAATCGTGGAGAATCCGTACAATGGGAAGGTGTACTATCAGTGGAAAACTGAGAGGGGTAAATAAAAACAGCAAGGGTGTCCTTGCTGTTTGAGTATAGTTCTACAAACTGGAAGTTGTACTCCCCCTTTTATAAATATTTTTCAACAGAAGTTTGCTCAATAACTGTTTCTCCCAACAGTGTAATTGCTTGTTTAGGGCACACATTTACACACCTGTAACATACCGTGCATTTATCTTTTCCTTGCGCTTTATTATCTGTCATAATAATATTTTCAGTGGGACATTTCTTTACGCATTTAGAACATCCAATACACTTGTCTGCATGTACCTTCAATTTATTACTATATTTTCTAGTTCTATAACCAAACCATAATCTCTGTGATAAGAAACCTGCCAAGCGAGATAAAGTTCCTAATCCCTCTTGTGGATAATTTCCATCTTTGATATTGGCAACTGCTTTTACAATTTTTTTATTTGCATTTCTAACAAGTTGCGTATTCTTTTCAAGAGAACGCTTTAATACTTTTTCATCCGCAATGCTATCTGGCATCTGCAAATGCAAGCCACCTATGATTTGCGCACCATATTGTTTTAACAAACGTCCCAATACTCCTGCACCATCTCCGCTAAACAATGCCATTGTTGCAATAACAAAAACTCTTTTTCCTTTCCACACCGAAGAATTGTTATGTATAAAGTCACTCAAGATTTTTGGTACTGCGCTATACTGAACAGGATAACTAAATACTATTTCGTCATGACTATTTATGTATTCCATGAGACTTTTATCTTCAATAGAAAACAGAACAGAATTATTGTCATATTCTCTTAAAAATACCTCTAGTGCATATTTAGAATTACCTGTTCCACTAAAATATATTCCTAGCATAAATCAACCTCAAAATACCGATTTGAAGGGCAGTCGCCCAATCACTTATTTACTCTATTATAACAAACCGCCCCGAAAAAGTCAATCGCTTGCAGGGCTGAATCCAGAAAGGAGTGTTCTTTATGAACAACAACCAGCTTGCGGAAGTCGCAAAGATCCTCGGTGTCTCCGAGGACAGCATTTCCGCTATGAACGATGAGATCAAAAACAGTATGACGGCAGTTTTTGAAACTGTTGCTATCAGAAATGACGAGGACAAAAAGATAGTCTTTGAAGCACTGGACGATCTGTGGCAGAAAGGCTCGGTGTATATCGGACTTGATGAAGTCGCAAAGTCAACGGGTATCACCATTGCTACGCTCCGCAGCCTTAACTATGAAACTCAACAGTCTATTGTCTATGAGTATATGATGGACAGTTCGCAAACTGCACGTTTCTATGACCTTGTGAACAAGGCACTCGGAGTATCAGAGCTTTCCAATGTTGCAAAACTGATCGGTGTTCCTGTGCGTGAGCTGAGACCGCTCCCTCGTCGTATTCAGGAGAATATCTGCGGTGCGTACACAATGGAGTACGATGTCGACAGCACAAACACCGACCTGATCGATCATATCAGGGAGATGATCGCACCGTGACAGAGTTTTCATATATCGCAGGCATAGATGTTACTTCTATCGCCAACAAGGAGTTTATCCGCTTTAATACGGATAAGGCACAGGAGATATGCGTAGCCCTCGACAAAAGCGGTATTCCTTTTTCAGCCCGATACGGTGAAACCGAAATGGTGCTGACCTATGACGGCAGCTGCAAGGAACAAGTCGAGGATATTATCGCAAAAGCGGAGTCCGGCAACTATGAAGCATTGCTCCGTGAATTGCAAGCATACAGAGAACCTGACGGTTACTATCAGCTTTTGGGCGAAGTCGCAGAACTATTGAACACAACGATCGGTGCGCTGCAGAACCGTCCCGATGAGGTCCAGCTTGCCCTATGCAAGACCTATGTGGATTTTTGTCTCTGTGATACTCCCACGCTTCAGCGTGAACTTGACCGTGTGATCTCCGTAAACGGCAGAACTATGTCGGATATTCAGGAACATGAGAAAATCAAGGAAAAAGCGAAAGCACCTACTGTTCCTGAACAGCGTGCGGCGGATACAGTTCCGACTTTGAATGAGCTGTTTGACAATTATTTTCGCCGTAACAGTCATTCGCACTTTTCAAGAGAAAGACATCAACACTTAGCTGAAATCGCCAGTCGCAGACAGCAGAGTGAAGAGGAACGTAGCATTCAGAACGAAGAAAGAGAAAGGAAGTTCAGACCATGAAGAAGATCATTGTAATCGGAAGTGCCGTTGTTACCGCCGTGACCGCAGCGGTTATCATCATCGTGAAGTACACAAAGTGAGGTAGCCTATGCCAGTAAAGGATAATGACGATAAGAGAACCGCCGACCAGCCTGCGGTCGATGCGGAAGAACTGAGAAGAAAACAGGCTCAGTCTCGGGAACAGCAGCAGGACGAAACCAGCGTTCAGAAGTCGGGAAAACTTCTTCCTCTGCTGAATGCAAAGGCAGAACATCATCAGAGCCGTATCGACTCTCTTGATGAAAAAATCGCCGATCAGACAGATAAGATCGACCGCAACAAAGCGAAGATCGAAGCTCTTTCCGCAAAGGCTGATAAGCTCGAAGATACCAACCGTATGCTGAAAGCTACGATCGGCAATTTGCCGGGTATCGGTGCTGTTATTGCCCTTAACGAGAAGCGTATTCAGGCTATCCGTGAGAAGAAAATTCCTGAGCGACAGCAGAAGATTGACCAAGGGTGGAAGAAAATCGACGCACTGACAGATAAGCGTGACCGTATCAAACACAAGCTCAACCGTGTTATCGCTCTGAACGATACAATCAAGAGCTTTTCTATCGGCTTTAACAAGGAACGCCGTGAAGCTTTTGCCGATGCAATGACAAGGTTGAATGGTGCAACTGTTGATTGCCTGAGCGATAAAAAAGCAACACTTGAAGCGAAAAAGCAGAAAATCCTTGATACTTACAATGATCCTGCAACAAGTGTTGTTGACAAATATAATCTCTCCGAACAGCTCAAAGTTGTGAATGAGCGTATTTCAGCACTTGATGATAAGATCATGAAACTTGCCCGTCCTGAAACACACTATGAGGAGCAGGTCAATGATCAGCTCGATGCTTCTATGAAGCTGACCGGAGATAAGCTCGGTGAAATGGTTCAGAAAGGCAATATTGATATGCCGACACTTGCTGAGAGTGCTGTTCAGGCGGCACAGGAGGTCGAAACGCTTGACCGTTCTAAGGTCGCCGAACTTGCAGATCAGTTGAATATTCAACCCCTTGCTAATGTGGAGATGCAGCTTGAAGATGATTACAATATGATCGACGGTATCATCAACAACGGCTCTAAGGAGGACATTGACAAGGCAAAGGCAGAACTTGCGGAAGGTATCAAGTCTATGGAAAGTCTTGCAGAAAATCCATTTGTTCCGCAGGAAATGAGAGATAATGCAGTTGAGGAGCTTGCTAAAATGAAAAGTCAGCTTGAGCTTCTCAATATGCACGATGAAGTTGAGGTCGATAGCTGGCTGTCGGATATGCTTGATAAGGGTGATGCTGTTTTGACTGATGACGGCGGTTTCAAGGTGAACCCCGACTACTACAAGGAACTGCCCCGAAATGACCGTCATGTGGAGACTATGACGGAGATTCAGGCTGTTGAGGTCATGTCAGCACTTATAGATGCAGGCGTACAGTTTTCCGCTGCTACTAAGGGCGAGGATAAGGTCGGTATTACCGTTTCAAAGAACGATGTGTCAACTCTGAATGATGTGATGTATGCTTCTATCGGAAAGATCGCACATACTGATGCCGCAAAGGAGAACGGCGGTAAGGGTGAAAAGGGCAAGTATGAGACCATCAACCCTGAATACTACGCTTCACTCAGCAAGGACGATAAGCACACCCGTGTTGAATCGATCGACACGGCACGAAAGATCGTGGCAGAGCTGCAAAAGGCGAACATTCCGTATTCTGCGGTTGTCCGCAAGAATGATACGGTGGCGGTCACTGTTTCTAAGGCGAATGCCGAAGCCTACAAGCAGATCGAGAGCGCTGTCAAGGGCGAAAGAGCCGTGGAATATGTCAACCCCGACTATTTTAAGACACTCCCGAAGCAGGAGCGTTTCACCCAGCGTATGGGCGAGGGGCAGGCTCGGAAGAAGTCGGCAGAGCTGACAGCTAAGGGCGTGGAACATTCCGCTGTGTTCGGTGGCGAGAAGTCTGCGGTCACGCTCGCAAAAAAGGATTCAAAAAAAGCTTTCTTTTCCCGTGGCAAAATGCAGAGAGATGCCCAGCGTATCAGCGGCCGAGGTCAGCAGAAACCTCAGCAGACACCCAAAATGAGAAATGATCAGGGGCTGGAATAACAGATGAGAATTACTGATGAGCAGAAAGAAAGGGCGAACTTCGTCAATCTTCCTCAGTTCCTCATGTCTCACGGCTTTGACCTGAAAAAGGTCGGCAAAGAGTATGTGTGGAAGGAACATGACAGCCTGCATATCAAGGATAACGGTCCGGGCGAACGTGGTCAATGGTTCAGGTTCAGCGAAAACAAGGGCGGCGACAATATCGGCTTACTCCGAGAATATATGGATATGTCCTTTCTTGATGCCGTCGAAGCTTTGACCGGAGAACACGTTGACCGCACCTATACTCCGTCCCGCACATACAAATCGAAACCTGTTCAGCAAACGGCAAGAGAGCTTTCCCTTGCCGAAGCTGATAATTGCAGGCGTGTGTTTGCGTATCTGTGCAAGACCAGAAGACTTGACTATGATATGCTTTCCGCACTTGTAAAGAAAGGCACTATCTCTCAGGAAGAAAAAACAGGCAATGTGCTTTTCAAGTATTATGACGATCAGGGCAAAATCATAGGTGCGGAAAAGGTCGGTACATCAACGGAGCAAAAATTCAAAGGCATTGCAAAAGGCTCAGCTGGCGGTCACGGATTTGAGGTAGTACACGGCACTGGCGAAAAGGCCTTTTTCTTTGAGTCGGCAATAGATATGCTTTCCTATCTGCAAATGCATAACAAAAAGCTTGATAATTGCAGGCTTGTTTCCATGATGGGTGTGAAGCCGAATATCGTCCTTGATACGATGCTTCGTCATAATATCGCTCCTGAGAATGTGTTTTTATGCTCCGATAACGATACGGTAGGCAACGAATTTGCTCGGCGTTTGCAGGAGCAGTATCCCGATATGAAGCGTATCGTTACTCCCGATACATATAAAGACTGGAACGATATGCTCAGGGATATTCCAAAACAGATAGAAGTAGAACAAGAGACTAAGACAAAGGAGGTTAACAGCGTGGCTGACATTATTACATACGGCAACAAAATGTGGAATAATGCGACAGACAACAGAGATAAGTCGCTGATATCAATGCAGCTTGCGGATTTTCAGCGTGTGCAGGAAATGCTTGAAAAATCGGGTATCAATTATTATGCCTACGAAATGAACAGTACTGTCCGTATGGCGGTGAATGATAAGGATACCGATTGGCTGAGAAAAATCCTTGGCAATATGAACGTTACAAAGTCCAACAGACCGTATTCTCCACCTGAGAAAAACATCATCGGCAATACAGAATATCGTTACATTCCGCAAAAGGAATATGTGACGGCTGACCGTGATCTTGTGCTGAAAATGGCTGATATTATGGCTCGGAGAGGTATGCAGTTTTCGGGCAGAATCTATCCGTCCGGTAAAGGAACGCTGACGGTAAGTCACGCTGACTTCTTTGCTGTCCGCAACATCAAGGACGAAGTGATCAGTATGCGTAAGCAGTTTGCAAGTCCTGATAAGGCACAGGAAGTCGGCAACCGTGATTACCGTGCAAACCGTGACACTCGCTATTATATGAGCAAGCTCACACCTGAGCAGTTCAAGGAAGTCAAGCCGTTTGTGGAGACAAGTGTGGGCTATCATGCTGTTTCCCGTGACGGCAAGGTCGCATTTGCGGTCGATAAAGAAAACGCTCCTGCTTTCCATAGAGCATTGGAGAACGCTGTCCGTGAGGTCGGTATGCTCCGCAATATGGCTGACCTTGGTCTGACTATGGAGCAGAATGTGGCACTTTCTCCCGTGGTGCATCGTCTTGCGGTGGAAGATGTAAAGCTCGATCTCGCTGACTTTTTCGATAATCGGTATGATGAAGCACAGTTCGGTGAAATGCTCTCTCTTGTTGATGCGTATCTGTCACAAGCTCCTGCGGAGCGTTACGGCGAACATTCCAAGCTCAATGATATGCTTGAAGCAAAGTCGAGTTTTGACCGCAGTATTGAGCTTTCTGACTTCTTTTTGCAGCACGATTTCTCCGATGAACAAAGGGCGGCTATTACCGCTATGTTTGTCGGTGATGTGACAAGAGGTCAGATCGACAGCATTGACGAGACTTTCACGGCTGAGGATATTCAGGCGTATGATGAAATTCTGCACAATGCTTTGCAGGAGTCTGATGTTGCAGACTTTCTGACTGCCCATAAGCAGGCGGTCACTGACCGTGAGAACGCAAGCAGAGTTCCCACTGAGGAAGAAGTGCTGTTTCAGAAGGCTGACCTTGCAAAATTCCTTGCGGAGCGTACTCTGTCAAGCGACGAATGGGAAGATATGGCGTATCCTCTGTTTAGTAGCGGTTATCTTGATAAACACAATCCCAGCGACAAGGCGACTTTCGGATATAACCTGAGTGAGTCTGCACTCTATGACCTTGCCCAGCGTTTTCATGACGGTGAGGATATTCGCCGTGAGCTTGCTCTCGGACTGTTAAGGGGCGGCACAACCGCAGATATTGAGTTTATCTTTGAACAGGGTGAGATCTCAGACCGTACTTATTATTATGCTGAAAACCTCCGTCACTCTCTCCATACAGAAAAGACTGAGGGCGGATATCATTGCAGTTTCAGCGGTATGGAGCGTTTTGTTTCTTTTGAGGAGATCGGACAGGCTTTCATTGACCGTATCCACGAGGAATTTGATGACTTGGCATATTGGGCTGTTCTGGATTATATCAAAGATGATATTCCCGATATATCCGATGATACCGTAAAGGAACTTATCACTGCATTTGACGGTGCAGCACTCCACGGCTGGGAGAACGGCGACAATCAGCCTAAGCTCAACCGTATTAAGAAAGCCCTGTTTGATGTTCTCGGTGATGAGGAGCAGACAGAAAAGGCGTTTGCTTGCATTGCAAAGCACAAGTATAACGTAACCTTTGAGCCTGAACAACCCGAAAAGCAGCCTGACAGCCTTACATTCCATTTCGGAAAGGGTGACGGTGATGAATGGGTCAGCGAAAGCGACATCGTTCACGATTTTGCTCTTGCACACCCTGATTGCAGTTTTGCCCTTGGAAATGCTGTTCTCGAATACCTCGATGAAAAACAGCACTCGGAACGTAATATCCCCGATCTGAAAGCTGGCTGGTATAAAAAAACAGACTTCACGATCACTGCTGTCATAGGCGGTGAGGAGTTCAGCTATGAGGGTCGCTTTGATATTGGTGACGGTAAAGGCACGGGCGGCGGTTCGCTGATCGACCATATCCGTGCCCACAATGAGGGTATTCTCGGCTATACGCAGCACCCATTCAATCAGCCGGAGTATCAGGAAAGAGCGAAGCACACACTTGATGTGTTTGTCCCTTTCCTTGAAGCCCATTCTGAGCTGACGGCTGAGGAACAGCGTATTTTCGATGATTTCAAGGCACAGCACCCTATCCGCAGTTATGATGATATTACTGTCGCTGAGGAAAAGCTCCAAACTCTGCAACAGGTAGTCGATAAATTTTTCGGCACTGACTGCGAATCGGCGGAGACAGAGAACGGCACTTGGAAATTGGCTATCGCTGAGGGTGATAAGGTTGGAGAGCTTTTTTATGGCGGAGACCCCGTTTGCGGTATCTATAACCGTGGTGATAAAATGGAGATCGAGCCGTATCGTGAGTTGTCCACTTTTCCAAAGCTCCTGCAAACGGCGATGCTCGAACATAATCCTGATAAGCCTGTGGAGATCATGGACTTCCAGCATATCTTTGAAACTCCGCTCGACAAGGCAAGGTGGCTTATCAACGATTTCTGTGAAGCGGAATATCATAACGGTGCTGATTTCTCCGATCTGCATAACATCGGGCTTGCGTTTACTACGCTGACGGACGATGAGCTGCCCATTCAAGTGACAGCTGACCTTGTGGACTTCAAGATCACTCACGAATTTGACGGTGAAGTGTTCGATACGGAGCAGTTTGACAGTATTGAGGATATGATTGAAAACGGTCTGACAGAACTTGATTTTTCTGACCTTGTTTCTGTTCCCGATGAGGTTATAGACAGGCATACAAGCAAGGCCGAGCAGGCGGTAGAGCTTATGAGCGATGCTTCTGCGGTAGAGACTCCTGCCCAGGATACTGCGGACATTGATAAGCCTCTTTTTACCGATGAAACAGTCATTGACGAAATTCAACGAAATGAGCAAGATGATGTGCCGTTTTGGGAGAAGAACGATATTGAGGGTGAACAGCTTTCTTTATTTGGCGATGCCGAACCGCTGACTGCTTCAAAGTCTGTATCACAAAAGCCGAAGTCGGAATTTGCAAAAGGTCCGGTAGTTGACGGTGTTCAGGTCTATGAAGCTCTCGCAGCAGAAATTGACCGTGGTACAGGATTCGTTCACGGTAAGCTCCGTGTGCAGGACTTCTATGAGGAACAGCACCCGACTGTACAACAGTTGGCTGATTTTTTGAAAAAGGAGTACGGCACGGGCGGTCATAGCGGTGAGGGAAAAATCTCGCTTGTGGACTACAATTCTCAGGGTATTACTTTCAACTTTGAGAATGGTGAGAAGTTCCGTCATTCGTGGTACAATGTTGCGACAATGACCGAAGCACGGCTCAGGAACGATACCTATCTGTCTGCCGAACAGAAAGCAGAGAGGGCGGCACTCAAAGCAGAGCAACCTTCTGAGGAGCATACCTCACACAATACTGTGGAAGTTGGTGACCGATTTCGTCACAAGATTACTGGCGAGGTTTCTGAGGTTGTATCGCTGACAGGTGCGTTGCCGTTCTATACGGACGATTGCACTGTCTCAAGAGAAAGCGGCGGCTTTGTTATTACGGAGAATATCTCCTATGATAAGCTTCTGAACAGCGGAATGTATGAGTATATCGGCAGAAATGATCCTGAAAAGGAGCAGCCTGCACATATGAAACCTGAGCCTGTTGCTGATGTTACACCCGAAACAGAAAAGCCCGATATTCCCGATGTAAAGAACCTGTCTCAGCTCAAAAGGGCTATCAAGCCGAGCATGATGTTTGAGATCAGTGATCATCTCCGTCCTGAGTGCGTAGGAGAACGCAGAATCGTTACGGGTGTAAGCACCGTTGATTTTACTTCCCGAAAGCTCAATGAAAACGGAGAGCCTGCGGGCAAGGATATTCACATGGAATTTGACCGTGCAAAGAACTGGACTTTTGACGGCGGCGAGCTGACTTCTCGGCTCGACAACGGCGATATGCTGATGAGCTTTCATTTCATTGACGGCTTGGAGCGTACCAAAGAGCCGGAGCGTGAGACTATTGCAGAAGAGGCTGTCAGTGCTGATGAACCTGTTGCAGAAGAAAGCACCACGCCTGCACCAACTCCCGATAAGGGCGATAACTTCACGATCACCGATGATAACCTCGGTGACGGCGGTGCTAAGATGAAGTTCAGAGCCAATGTCGATGCGATCAGAACGCTGAAAACGCTTGAAGCGGAAAAGCGTCCTGCAACGGCTGAGGAAAAAGAAATCTTGTCGAAATATGTAGGCTGGGGTGCTTTGGCTAAGGCTTTTGATAAGAACGATGAGAAGTGGGCCGCAGAGTATAAGGAGCTTTCCGAGTTGCTGACTCCGCAGGAATATGCTCAGGCACGTTCAACGGTAAATGACGCTTTCTATACCTCTCCTACGGTTATTGACGGTATCTATGAAGCTCTTGGCAATTTCGGCTTTGACGGCGGTGCTGTCTTAGAGCCTGCAATGGGTATCGGAAACTTTTTCGGACGTATGCCTGAAGTTATGCAAGCTAATTCTCAGCTCTACGGCGTAGAGATCGACTCGTTGTCGGGCAGAATCGCTCATGCACTCTATCCCGATGCAGATATTTCGATTCAGGGCTTTGAAAAGAACCATTTTCAAAATGGCAGCTTTGATGTGGCTGTCGGTAATGTTCCGTTCGGTGAGCTTGGTTTCCGTGATACCGTCCATGATACCACGAAACTGCACGATTTCTTCTTTGCAGAAGCACTCGACAAAGCTCAAAGACGGCGGTATCATGGCATTTGTGACCTCAGCAGGCACACTTGACAAGCGTGACGAGACTACAAGGCAAATGTTGGCTGACAAGGCTGACTTCATCGGTGCGATCAGACTTCCGGGCGGCAAGAATGGTGCTTTCAAGGATAATGCAGGCACGGAAGTCACTACGGATATTATCTTCCTGAAAAAGCATGAAGGCAAGTCACTTGCCGAATTGTCCGATATTCCCGATTGGGTACATATCGGTGAAACGGCTGACGGTCTGCCGATCAACAAATATTTTGAACAGCACCCTGATATGGTGCTTGGCACTGTGGTCGAGGGCAACAAGCTCTACGGTTCAGGCACTATGGTGGTGGCTGAGGACGGCTTTGACTTGAAATCGGCACTCCATGAAGCAGTCGGCAAACTCTCGGCGGAGATCAGTCATGAGCGTGGCAGAGATGTATATGCAAAGACCGCTGACGGCGTTCAGGTACAGGTTCCGTCCAATCTGCGTAATTACAGCTTTTTTATGTCTGACGATCAGGTGTTCTTCAAGAAAAATAACGCTGCCTGCGAGTTCCGTTTCGATACGGGAACAGCACAGCACAAGCGTTTCAAGGCGTTTATTGAGCTTCGTGACCTCACCCGTGAGCTGATCGAAGCTATGGAGCTTGACAAGCCTGACAGCGTTATCAAGGATTTGCAGGCAAAGCTGAATGTGGCGTATGATGATTTCTACAAGAAGTACGGTATTATTCATTCTCAGACGAATAAGCGGTATTTCAGCGAAGATGTGTCATATAATCTTGTGGCAGGACTTGAAAAGAGCTATGATAAGACAAAACTCCTTGCAAAGTCCGATATTTTCACAAAGAGAACGATCGTACCGCCGAAAGCGGTCGATCATGTAGACACGGCACTTGAAGCACTCACGCTCTCCGTTGCGGAGAAGGCAAGGGTTGACTTTGCGTACATGAGCGGACTGACGAGTATGACGGAGGACGAACTGAAGCGTGACCTGACAGGGGCGATTTTCAAGATACCCCATACGGAGAACGGTTATCAGACGGCTTCGGAGTACCTTTCGGGCGATATTCGCAAGAAACTTCGTGAAGCTGAGGAGATCGCTGAGTACGATCCTGATTTCAATATCAACGTATCGGCACTGAAACAGGCTATGCCCGAACCGCTGAAAGCAGGAGATATTGATATTAAGCTCGGTGCAGCTTGGCTTGATCCGAAGTATTACGAACAGTTCATGTATGAGCTGTTGCAGACACCAGCGTATCAGCGGAGTGACAGTTCGTCTGCTCGGTGGAACAAGTCTGCTATTGTCGGCGTGGAGTATTCGGTTCACGCTAACTCTTTCCATGTCAGCAACAAGTCTTCCGACAGGTCGGTGCTTGCTACGCAGAAATACGGCTCTCACAAGATAAACGCTTATGACATCTTTGAACATTTGCTGAATCTGCAAGAGCCAAGGGTATATAAGACTATCGAGGTTCCGGACGGCTTGGGCGATACAAAGGAAAAGCGTGTAGTGGATATAGATGCTACCCGTGTCGTACAGCGTAAAGCCGATGATATTCGCAAAGCTTTCAAGGCGTGGATATTCAAAGATCCGCAACGCCGTGAAGCTATCGTAGAGAAGTATAACGAACTTTTCAACAGTATCCGTCCCCGTGAGTTCGATGGCTCGGCTCTTTCCTTCCCGATGATGACTTCGGATATTAAGCTCCACGACCATCAAAAGAACGCAATCGCTCATGCGATGTTTGGCGGTAATACGCTGTTTGCACACTGCGTGGGTGCGGGCAAAACCTTTGAAATGATCGCAACGGCGATGGAAAGCAAGCGATTAGGTTTGTGTACTAAGAGCCTGTTTGCCGTGCCGAATCATCTGACGGAGCAGATCGGTGACGATTTTCAGAAGCTCTATCCGGGTGCAAACATTCTTGTTGCAACAAAGAAGGACTTTCAGAAAGCGAACCGACAGCAGTTATTTGCTAAGATAGCTACCGGAAACTACGATGCAGTTATTATCGGTCATTCTCAGCTCGGTAAAATCCCTGTTTCTAAGGAAAGACAGGTCATGACGATCCAGAGCCAGATCGATGATATTCTCCGTGGTATCGAGGAGCTTAAAAAGAGCGAAGGCTCTAAGTTTCAGATCAAGGCTATGGAGCGTACCCGTAAAAGTCTGCAAAAGCAGCTTGATAAGCTCGAAAAGGCTAATCAGGACGATACGCTTACCTTTGAACAGCTCGGTATTGACAGGCTTTTCGTCGATGAAGTACATGAATTCAAGAATTTGTTCGTGGCAACAAAATTGCAGAATGTAGCCGGAATTTCCAATTCTGCTTCGCAAAAAGCACTTGATTTGTTCCTCAAATGCCGTTATCTCGATGAAAAGACTGGCGGCAAAGGCGTGGTTTTTGCCACTGGAACGCCTCTCAGTAACAGCATTACAGAGCTTCACACCATGATGCGGTATTTGGAGTATGACTTCCTGAACAATCACGGATTACAGCACTTTGACAACTGGGTAGCAGTCTTTGGAGACCAGAAAACCGATTGGGAGTTAAAGCCTGCGGGCAATGGCTTCAAGGAGCGTACCCGTATCGCCAATTATACAGGTCTGCCCGAACTGATGAGTATGTTTAAGCAGGTCGCTGACATTCGTACTGCGGATACGCTGAAACTTGATGTGCCTGACTGTGAATATCAGGTGGTTCAAGTTGAAGCCACTCCGTTCCAGCAGGAGCTTGTTCAAGAGCTTGCCGACAGAGCTGATGCTATCAATGCAGGCAATGTTGATCCCACGATCGACAATATGCTCAAGATCACGTCGGACGGTAGGAAGCTTGGTCTTGATCCTCGTCTGATTGATCCGTCATTTGAAGATAACCCCGAAACAAAGCTCAACCGCAGTGTTGAGAATGTAGCCCGTATCCACGCTGAAACGGCTGAGGACAAGCTTACGCAGATCATCTTCTGTGATTTGGGCGTTCCGCATAAGGCAGCAGGGGAAGCAGAGGTCGAGAGCGAAGATGCCGACGATGCTAAAGATAAGAAATCTATTGCTGATGTAGAATCGCTTGAAGAAGAATGTGACTTCTGCGTATATGATGATATTCGTGACAAACTGATCGCTAAGGGTATCCCTGCGAAAGAAATCGCATATATCCATGATGCGAAAACCGAACAGCAGAAATCTGACCTCTTTGATAAAGTCCGTAGCGGTGAGATTCGTGTTCTGCTCGGTTCTACGGCGAAAATGGGTACGGGTACAAACGTACAGAAACGGCTGATTGCTGTCCATGATCTTGATATACCGTGGCGACCAGCAGATCTGGAGCAGCGTGCCGGACGTATCATCAGACAGGGGAACGAGAATAAGAATGTTCAGATTTTCCGCTATGTAACGAAAAGAACGTTCGATGCATACAGTTATCAGACTTTGGAGAATAAGCAGAAGTTTATCTCTCAGATCATGACAAGCAAAACTCCGGCAAGAAAGTGTGAAGATGTAGACCAGCAGGCTCTTACATATTCGGAGATTAAAGCTCTCTGTACGGGAGATGAGCGTATTAAGGAAAAGCTGATGCTTGAAAACGATGTGAAGGAGCTGAGGGTTCTCGCTGCGGAACATAGGAACACGGTGTTCGAGATGGAGGACAGAGTTGCTCGTTTTCCTGAACAGGAACAGAGACTGACCACTATTCTCAATGATCTGCACACTGACCGTGAAGCACTCCGCAAGCTCCCAATCGATCCTGAACGCAAACTCCCCGTATTCAAGATCACTGTTGGTGAGACAGAATACAGCGACAGAAAAGAAGCGGCTAAGGCTCTTGAAGATGCTGTACTGGCTATAAAGTATGCCGATACGCCTGTTAAGGTAGGTTCGTTCCAGGGTTTTGACCTGACTGTTACGGTCAACAGTAACATGATGGGCGGCGGTATGTTGGCTTGCCTGAAAGGATCAGCTTCGCATACTACAAAGCTGATCGAGAGCTTTGCCCATAATCTGAACCGCCTTGAAGCTGCACTATACAACATTGACGGCAGAATTGAGCGTACTCAGACTGACCTTGCAAAACTCAGGTTTGACCATGAAGAAGCTCAAAAGATCGTAGCAGAGCCGTTTCCTCAGCAGGAGGAGCTTGACAGCAAAGAGGAAAGGTTGAAAGTCCTGACCGATGAATTGAATCAGGCGGCTATTGAAGCCAAGAAGAACACTCCAAAGCGTGAAAAGACCTGTTACTTTGAGAGGGCTAAGATGAAGCGTGATGCGGCTCGACTTGCTAAAAAGCCGAGAACTGCGAAGGATAAGGCTAAGAGTAAGGATAAGAAGCAAGGAATTGAATAATCAACTTTGAACCCAGTGGATTCAAAGTGAAAGCATTTCAAGAGGGCTTTGTAAGGTGTACAAAGTCCTCTATATTTTTTTAATACTAAACCAATGTATCAACAATTAAATCATAACAACTCAAAGCCTGTACGACTTAACAGATTTTACAAAAATCACGCTTATTTATCTTGATTTTTTTCTGAAAATGTGGTACAATAAATTATGTCTAATATTAGGTCGTATTGCTATTTAAATAAGTTTCTTCTTATCCTATATATAGCAATACTCCATGCCCACTTACGGCACTAAATTTATTTAAAAATCAAAAATGAGGGAAAACTATGTCAGTATCAACTGAACAGCACAGATACAATTTTATAGATTTATTTGCTGGTGCCGGAGGCTTATCAGAAGGATTTGTTCAGGCTGGTTTTAAACCAATAGCACACGTTGAAATGAATGAATTTGCTGCAAAAACACTTGAAACAAGAAGTGCATACTATTACCTTAAAGATACTGATAATCTTGGTATATATACAAAATACCTAACAGGTAAGATTACTCGTGAACAATTCATGGAACATATACCAGCTTCAATTACCAAAACTATTATTCATGAAACAATGTCAGATAAGACATTACCTGGTATTTTTAAAACTATTGACGGAATAATGAAAATAAAAGGCATTAGTTCTGTAGATGTAGTTATCGGAGGA
>ULNU01038098.1_pt1 | contig 18633 bp, 10 predicted proteins | sample 1951991 | NCBI WGS metagenome assembly ULNU01 (sample SAMEA4835584, study PRJEB28245) | human gut metagenome | biome: gut microbiome; material: fecal sample | place: Denmark | collected 2008 | reverse complement strand
CCCGACATCATGCTATTTGCTCATGGTGGTTACAGTACAGCCTTTACATCCTCGGTCAGCTTCTCTACCTTGGCCTGTGCATCCTCTATGCTGTTACCTTTAACACCCATGTAGAACTTGATCTTGGGCTCGGTTCCGGAAGGACGGGCGCAGCACCATGCATTGTCGGGAAGCTCAAAATACAGGACATTAGACTTGGGAAGTCCGGTAGTGGTCTTCTCGCCGCTATCCATGTCGATGACTACATCGTTCAGATAGTCACGGAATTTCTCCACTTTCAGGTCACCGAATGCCTTGGGCGGATTCTTACGAAGCTTATCCATGATCTCGGCGATCTGTCTTGCACCGTCGATACCCTTCATGGTAATGGTGTACTGGGTCTCCTTGAAGTAACCGTATTTCTCATACATGGATACCATCATATCCCACAGAGTCATGTTGTGCTTCTTGCAGTAAGCCGCCACTTCACACAGACACATAACTGCTACAACTGCATCCTTATCTCTTGCATGAGTACCTGCCAGACAGCCGTAGCTCTCTTCCAGACCGAATACATAATTGTTGCTGCCGGTCTGCTCGAAGAACTTGATCTGCTCACCGATGAACTTGAAGCCGGTCAGTACTTCGATCAGCTTTACACCATAAGCTTCGGTGATGGGCTTGGTCATATTGGTGGTAACGATGGTGGTTACCAGTGCGGGATTCTCGGGCATAGCGCCGGTAGCAGTCTTCTCTCTCAGGATATATTCTGCGATCAGCATACCGGACATGTTACCGGTAAATGCCACATACTCGCCGGTCTTGGTATCCTTGGCATACACACCCAGACGGTCTGCATCGGGATCGGTTGCCAGAACGATGTCCGCATCCTTCTCCTTGGCCAGACGCAGTGCGTATGTAAATGCCTTGGGATCCTCAGGGTTCGGGTAATCCAGTGTGGTGAAGTTTGGATCCGGATTCTCCTGTTCGGGAACTACATAGACGTGCTTAAATCCCAGCTCGGACAGGATACGTCTTACCGGCTTGTTACCGGTACCGCATAACGGAGTATATACGATCTTGATGTCATCAGCCATTTCCTGAATAACATCGGGATGAATGATCTGCTTCTTCAGCTCAGCCATGTACTTGTCATCGATCTCTTTACCGATCACCTGATAGAGGCCTGCTTTTTCCGCATCTTCTCTGCTCATGGTCTTCACGGTATGATAATCCTTGATGGCCTGTACTTCGGTGATGATGTCCTTATCGATAGGAGCGGTTACCTGTGCGCCGTCCTCCCAGTATACTTTGTAGCCGTTGTACTCAGGAGGGTTGTGGCTTGCGGTCACTACGATACCTGCGGTACATCCCAGCGTACGAAGGGCAAAGGACAGTTCCGGGGTAGGCCTTAAAGATTCAAAAATGTATGCCTTGATGCCATTGGCTGCCAGACATCTTGCTGCCTCATCGGAAAACTCGGGAGACATGCGGCGGGAGTCAAATGCGATAGCCACACCCTTGCTCTGGGTGCCGCGCTTAATGATATAATTAGCAAGACCCTGAGTTGCCTTACGAACGGTATATACGTTCATGCGGTTGGTTCCTGCACCGATCACGCCACGTAAACCGCCGGTACCGAATTCCAGTTCCTTGTAAAAACGATCTTCCACTTCTGCCTCGTTGTTGCGGATTGCCAGAAGTTCATCCTTGGTCTTCTGGTCAAAATAATCATCATTCAACCAGAAATTCAGTTCGTCCATATAACTCATTTTCCTATCCTCCTGTTTTATCGCTATCTTTATCTTTCTTCAGTAAACGCTCTCCGCCATTATTTTACCATAGATTACCTTTACTGAAAAGAGCAATTTAACGTCCGCTAACCGGATCTCTCAGCGCGTAGTCACTGCGATCCAGAGAGAAATTCGGGTTGTAATAGGGGTCTCCTGCTTCCAGCTCTGCCTTCCATTTTTCACGGAAATGCTCGGATTCTTTGTTGTAACGCTCCGCCTTCTCTCCCTGATCATCCAGACCTCTGGAAATAGATTCATAATGATACAGTTCCGCAAAAGGGGTCCATACATTCAGCAGTCCCAGTTTGCGCAGTTTCAGGCAGAAATCCACGTCATTCAGAGAGATCACAAAGCTCTCGTCCAGTCCTCCCACCTGCTCATACAGACTCTTTTTCACCAACAGACATGCTCCGGTCACTGCCGTGGCATTCTGGGTATAACACAGGCGTCCCATGTAGCCGAGGTTCTGTACCGGAATACGATAATGGGTATGTCCTGCGGTGCGATGTGCCCCCAGTCCGATGACTACACCGGCATGCTGGATCGTCTTGTCCGCATAATACAGCTTTGCACCTACGGCACCCACATCTTCCCGCTGTGCATACATCAGCATCTCTTCCATCCAGTTGGCAGTGATCACTTCCGTATCATTGTTCAGCAAAAGGATATAATCTCCGGTGGCATAGGATACTCCCAGATTATTTACAGCAGAATAATTAAAGTCACCATGATAGGTCACCACAGAGATCCGGCCGTCCTCGCTGTGCAGAATCCCGCCGTCATGACCGCAGACGGTATGCAGCTTGCATCTTTCTGCGTAGGAATCATTGCCGGACAATCCCAGCAGCTGGGAATAGTAATCCCGGATTTCCGGTGTGGTGCTGTTGTTCTCCACCACGATGATCTCGTAGTTGCTCCAGGTGCTGTTCTTCTGAATAGAAGTAATACATCTCTTCAGATCTTCCACGTGATCCTTGTTGGCGATCACGATGGAGATCTTCGGATCTCCCAGAATCTGATAGCGGATCCGGAAAATTGTGGCACAGGCTCTGGTACTGGTGATCTGAAAATGTTTGAATCCATGCTTTTTCAGATGATCCGCCACGGCACCCTTTGCCGCCTCGATGGCATAGGGCTTTGCGTCAATACTGGCGGCGGTACTGCCCGCATGGCTTCTCCAGTAATACATCAGTCTGGGCACATGTACGATCTTTTGTGCTCTGTCCGTCAGACGCAGGATCATATCGTGGTCCTGCGCACCGTCAAAAGCCGTACGGAACAGTTCCTCGCCTTCCAGAAGTTTTCTGGAAAAGACGCTGAAATGACAGATATAATTGTTGGCCCGCAGATTATCAGGTGCATAATCCGGCTTAAAATGCATGGTCAGCATTTTATTAATATTGTCCTCCTGGAAGGTGGTCTCATCACAGTACAGATAATCCGCACCCTGTTCATTGATTTCCTTGACATAGGCATACAATACGGAAGGATGCAGAATGTCATCCTGATCGAACAGCCCGATATAGTCTCCGGTGGCCAGCTTGTAACACTCATTGGTGTTGTAGGAAATACCTCCGTTATGGTCCAGGTGCTTATATACAATACGGCCATCTGATTTCGCCGCGTACTCCTTGCAGAGTTCTTCGATGTAAGCATGTTCCGCATCGGAACCGTCCGCCAGACACAGTTCCCAGTTCTGATAGGTCTGGTTCATGACGCAGTCCAGCATCTGTATCTGGAACTCTCTCTTGTTATTCCACAACGGCACGAGAATACTGATCTTCGGCATATAGGGGAATACCGTTTCTTCCTCTTTCTTCCTCTGCTCCGCATCGGGAAAGCTTCCGGTACCGTAGGATTCCATCAGGCTCTTCTGGTGACTCTTGTTACGGATCTTCCGCAGAATATCTTTGGGACCACCGCAATGAGACAGCCGTTCCTTCTGTCTCTGGGCAAAATGGATCACACTTCTGGCAGGTCCTGTAGCCTTCCAGAATTTATTTTTCTTGATTCGGTCCAGTTTGAACTGCAGATCTTCCTTCTCCGATTCCAGTACTACGATCTTGTCCGCCAGATCCGCACATTTTTCATGCTCTCTCTCGTAGGCTTCCTTATAATTGATCTCGGTGTTGCTCTCTGACATATGTCTCCTCCGTGATGCTTTCACCGCATTTTAGCGGATCATGCATCTGTTTTATTCTTTTGCTGCCGGAAGCTCTACGGTCAGATATTTTCCCGTAGTATTCCAAAGTTTCAGCTTGCTGACACGATTCACCACAAGAACAGCGATCGTATAGTTTCCCGCCGGCAGTTGTTCTCCTTCTCTGAGGACACAAAAGCCGCCCAATGCCACATTTTTCTGATCCGGAAGATTTTCCTCCAGTTCCTGTCGGTAGGCAGGCATCAACTGCATGGACCACACATCCTGTTCTTCTGTTTCCCCACAGGGAATCAGCAACAGATGTTTTTCATAGCAGGCATTATCGTCTCCCAGAATTACACTGTATCCCTGGATCCGCTCCGGTCCCGCTGTCTCTACTCTGGCCATCAGGCAGTTATCCCTGCGGATCTTCTGTAATTCCTCTCCGCCAGGAAGTCCCCTTTTCCAGAAAGGCTCCTGTAAAACATTCCGATCTGTCAGATATGCCGGAACCACACGGCTGTCCAGTCCCTCCCGGTTCAGCCCCTTCGGGTAAAAAGGATCCTCTCCCCGGAACTGTGGATGCATCTGGTAGAGCAGTTCTCTCTCCTGTACCAGACGCTGCATTTTCTCAGGACTTTCATCGCTTCCCCGGCTGAGAGATTCATGGTGATATGCAAAGCGGTCGTTCCACACCACATTGTAGTATCCCATTTCCAGAAGCCGGAAGCCCAGTTCCACATCATTATAGGCTACCCGCAACACTTCCCGGAATCCTCCGGCCTCCCGGAACACCTCTGTCCGGATCAGGAGACAGGCTCCCGTCACGGCCACACAATCCTGTGTAAAACGGTTCCGTCCAAAATAGTAGCTTCTGTCATCCTCCATAAATTGTAGCTTATGCACCGGTCCCACCGGCAGATTGACAATGCCGTCATGCTGGATCTTCACGGAATCCGGATAATAAAGTTTCAGTCCCACACTGCCCACATAAGGCTGCAAGGCTCTGGACACCATTTTATCCAGCCAGTCATTCTCACATAATTCAATATCATCATTTAAGAACAGCAGCAGCTTGCCATCTGCCAGTTCTGCGCCACGATTACACATGGTGGAAAAATTGAACTCCGCAGGCTCATATACATACCGGATCGGTGTTCCGGCTGTCCGGATTTCTTCCACCAGCTGTTCTGTTTTTTTCCTGTTTTCCTCGTTACTTCCGTTATCTATCAGCAGGATTTCCACCGGAACACTGCCCTCCGGGCGTTGCGTCAGCGACCGCAGACATTTTCCCAGTACGGAAGGATTATCTTTGGAAGGAATGATCACAGAGACCCTAAGCTCTCTGGCGAACAGTTCTCTGGCTTCCTCTGCCGCTTTGGCCGCCAGTTCCACGGACAGTTTTGCGGATTCCGCTGCCGTCCGGTACTCTTCCCAGGGGTTCTGCTCATCTTCCGCTTTCTCCCGGCTGGTTTCTGCCGGTCCCTGCAGTCCGATTCCCGCAGTACCAAAAGTGCCGTGAAACAGCACTTCTTCCAGATGTCCAATGGTATGACAGCCTCTCTCAAATCCACCGGCCGCCAGAAACAGCCGGTCCATCAGGGGACGGATCTCTTCCGCTTTCGAAAATACTATTTCCCTGCCGGTGCTCTCTCCTTCTGTCACAGCCCCGGGCTCCCCCAGTTTCTGCAACAGTCTGCTCCGCACTGCCACGACGCTTCCCACATAGAAGAAAGCCCGGTAGGTATCCGGAGCCCAGCAAGGCTTAAACCAGGGGATCACACGCTCTCCGTTCTCTGACAGCAGATCTTCATCTCCATAGACGATCTCTGCCTCCGGATGCTTCACAAAATACGCATTGATCCGCTCCACAGCATTTTCCGCCAGCTGTCCTTTCTGCTGCCTGTAGATCACGAATTCCGCAAGACCGGCTCTTTCCCCGATCTCTGTGACCACTGTTTCCGCAATCTTTTTTTCCTGCTCCGCAGCCCATTGCGCGTAGGTCACCCGCAGCTTTGCCAGTTCTGCTTCATACTTTTTATCCTGTTGTCTGACAAGCATCTGCTTTACTGACGTCCGAATGCTCAAGTTTCCTGTCTCCTTAGAAAAATTTTTTCACCGCTCCCACCATGTCACTTGCCACAGCAAGGGGAATCTGCACGATCTCCATTTTCACAGTCAGGATGTTCTCTGCCTTTCTGTCCAATGCATCCACACGGATCGTCAGATTCGGATCCTCCGTGGGAAATACCACGCTGGGATGCTCCGCACCGTCTGCGGACTTTAAGATTTTTCCATTGGTGGTAACGATCTTTTTGTCCTGCACAGGAACCGGCTGTCCGTTCATGGTAAGCTCCCGGATTTTACACACGCAGGCGCACATGGCCGGATCCAGCCGTAAATAATGGACATTTCCATCGAAATTCACCGTAAATTCCGCCTGTTTTTCCTCTGCATAGACGTTCTCCGGGAAATAGGAATTTTCTTCGGAAAATCCCTGTCCCTTGTCCTCATAGATCTGTACCCTGAGTTCTCCCTCCGTCTGACGGAACCGTCCGATCCATTCCGTGGGCTTATAAATTTCGCCGCCTAAGAGATTGCGGATCTCACCCATGGACAATTTCTGTCCGGTCACATATTTCTGAAATTCCATCTCCTGCTCTCTGTACTGTCTGGCTTCGTTTTCCGTGATGCCCAGACGATCCAGAATACGATCCAGTTCCAGTGCATTACGTCTTTCATCTTCCAGTACATAACAGTATACAGCCCGGAAGGCCAGAGCTCTGGTCTCTATGGGACGGTCAAAAGTCCATTCATAATCAATCAGTGTCCAGTGGTCACCATCCACCAGAATATTGGCAAAGATCAGATCAAAGTCCGCCACCGGCACATCCTCCCCGTAGCCCACTCTCTCCAGATATTCTGCGAACAGGTTGTGAAATCCCTCCACATCCTGCCTGTCCAGGCATTCGTCCATCAGTTCCGACAGCGGTCTGCCCGGCACGAACTCAAATTCCGCATAAGGTATGCCGTTCTCTTCTCTCAGATGGCAGACATTGACATCCAGACTGCTTCCCGCATACCGTTCCTTCAATTTTTCATAAGCCTCCGGCATATGACGCACATGGGCTTCCGCTTCTTTTGTCAGCGGATATTTTCGGACCGTCTTACAGCCTTCCTTGTCCCGCAGGATCTCGGTGCGGATCCGGAAGCTTTCCGCACGGTCATTGGAATATCTGGCATATTTCAGATCCAGAGGTGCTCCGATCACCGCCATATAGGAATTGGAAAAAACGGAAAACAATCCTTCCTCCACAATTCCGTCAAAAGCACTCTTCTCATCGAACAACAGCATTCTGTCCCGGTCAAAATTCCGCAGATTGTTGGACAGCTCTCCACGTCCTGGAAGATAAGCATCGGAATAGACTGTGGTCATAAATTTATAATCGGGATACGGATAATAAAAACTGCGTTCTCCCACACCGCAGGCATCGAAAATGCGCTCCAGCTTTTTCCGGGAAAACGTGCGTACCACAACGCCCTCCGGATAATTTTCAATGCCGGAAAACCAGCTGCCCAGATGATCTTCCTTGCATCCGGCAAAATATTTCAATCCGTATTTGTTCTCAATGGCAATCACGATCCTGCCGTCCGGTGCCAGATGCTTCTGCAGGATCTTAAGGAAATCCTCGTAAGGCGTCTTGCCGCCTATGTAAGCCTGTCCGTACTCAAAAACACCGATCAGACAGATATAGTCATAGTCTGCGGGAAGTTCCGGTTCCACATCCGTGAAATTGCCCACATGGATCGTCACATTTTCACATTCGCTGTGGCGGTAGGCGTTGATCAGGCTGCGCTTCTTCGAGAGATCCACACAGGTCACTTCCCCGGCTTTTCTTGCCAGTGCACCCGTGATGGCTCCGCATCCACTGCCCACTTCCAGCACTTTCTCTGTTTTCTGTATGGGAAGGAAATCCACGATATTTTCCCGGAGAGCAGACAAATGATACAGGATCGGCCAGCTCTTTCGCTCCGCAATGATCCTGTCATATTCCACCGTACTGTATTTTTTTACAATGTCTAAGATCTCGTCCTCCACACTGCCGTCGCAATAATAATCCTCGCCGGGATATTTATCCAGATTCAGTGTGATCTTCCCGATGGTCTCTGTCATTCCTTACTTCTCCTCCGCATCCCATACTTTTGTTTCGGAATCCATATCATAATATCCTACGGTGTTCTTGTCCGATACCACCGTAATATTCAAGGCATCATACAGTCTGTGATATACCTCGAAGGTATCCTGATTGTAGCCGGTCACTCCCAGAGACAGCAGATACTCACCACCCTGTAAGTTCATCTTCTGGGTAAAAGTCACATTTTTCACCTCTCCCGGCTCCACGCTGTCCAGAAAAGCCTTTTCAATCATGGTATTTGTACCGGTGATCTCCACACCGATGACGTTTTTTACAGAAAATGCAAAAATGGGGGCCGGAATATGATCCATAAAACGAACCCGCATATGGATGGTAAACATACTGCCCTTCAGGATCGCATTGGTGGGAACCCCTCTGTCATCCGTAATGTAAAATTCCTCAATCTGTGCCTGCTTCGTACCGTATTCCAGGGCATTGGGATTCTGCCCCTTGGCCTCCATGGAAGCCTGGGAAGCATCGGTCCCCTTCTCATCTGCTTTTTGGGCAGCTACTCTCTGCAGGTCTTCATCATCCAGCAGACTGGCAGTCTCTTCTCCCACACTCTCCGGGCCATCATACTGTCCCACCAATACCCTCTTGTAGGTGTCGATCATAGCCTTGGGACTGCCTTCGCCCAGGATATTTCCCTGATTCAGCAGATATACACGGTCACAATATTTGCTGATACTGCTCAGATCATGACTGACGAACACAATGGTCTTGCCCATCTTCTTGAATTCTTCGAATTTATGATAACATTTTGCCTGGAAAAATACGTCACCGACACTCAGAGCCTCATCCACGATCAGGATCTCCGGCTCGATATTGATGGCCACCGCAAAGGCCAGCCGGACGAACATACCGCTGGAATAAGTCTTCACCGGCTGATAGACGTAATCTCCGATATCCGCAAAACTTAAGATCTCCGGAAGCTTTGCCTCGATCTCCTTCTCGGAAAATCCCATCATCGTCCCGTTCAGATACACATTTTCAATGCCGTTATATTCCATATTGAATCCGGCACCCAGCTCCAGCAGAGCGGAAATACGGCCATTTACCAGCACTCTTCCCGAAGTGGGATTCAATACACCGGTGATGATCTTCAGGATCGTGGATTTACCGGAACCGTTGGTACCGATAATACCCACCGTTTCTCCCTGATAGATCTTCATGTCCACCCCCTTCAGGGCATAGTGAAGCTTATGCTTCTTCTTTTTTCCGAAGCCGAAAGCCTCCTTCATCCGATCTGAGGGCTTATCATATAGTTTATAGATCTTCTGGACATTATCGACTTCAATGGCCAGCTTTTTCTTTTCCTGCATCAATTTTAATCCTCGCTTATCAGCGTTACACTGTCTTTGTCATACCATATGGCCAGAGAACGGTTGGCCTCGTTATTTTCATCCTCCGAGAGGTCTCCCATGCACAAAAACCAGGGCTTGTAGTGATAAGGTTGCAGCTGTACATCATCCTCATCTCCCAATAGCTTCTCCACCCGTTCCAGATATTCCTGATGGAAATTATACGCTTCTCCGGTATGCACATAGTAATAGGCCCCATAAGCCGAATAATGTCCTGCCTGATTGGGTGACACCTGAAAGATCATGATAAATTCCAGACCCATAATCGCATAAAACCACCACACTGCGGCTCCGTTCCAGTTCGCCAGCCATCTTGCCGTGCTGCCTGATGCCTTCTTCTGCAGTCTTTGCTGCAGCCAGCCACACCAGTATATTTCGTTCAGGAACAACAGCAATAAATATGTGATCTTCACCGCATTCAGAGTTCTGGACAATCCGGCATGTCCGAGGGAATACAGGCTTGGGGTGTAACCGGTGGCATACAGGCAGAAGGACCACAGAAGTACGACTCCCGGATACCGGAAACGATACTCCGTCTCCTTAAGTGCCTGCCAGATCAGGGGTAACAGCATCACCATTACCATCAGAACAATAGATCCCGTAAACTCTGGAAGATGTTTTACTCCTTCCAGAAAAGATCTGCCGATGGACTCCAGGGGACTGTATCCCCAGCCGACATAGCTGCGGGCCCGCACGGAATTGCCCGGTGCCGCTACATTCAGCCCAAATCCTATAATGTATACCAGCGTAGCAGGCAACAGCCACAGTCCCTTTTTCCGGTGTTCCACTACCACACTTATAAACAGAATCGTCAACAGCGATAAAAGTCCCTGCAATGCCGTGACAAAATTGCTTCCGGCCGTGATCATGGAAAGCAGCACCGAGGCCGTAAATAGCAGCCCGGCAGCAGTTCTTCCTTCTGCTCTCTCCAGGCAGATTGCCACAGACAACATCAACAATCCAAAGCCGTGCATTCCCACGTAATGAACTCCGCCGTTATACCAGTAGAAGCCACTCTGTGCGGAATAAATAAACATAAAGACTGCCGCTGTGATCACTGCCTGTGCTGCCAGGCCGGTCCACTTTTCCATGCCCAGTACTTTCCGCAGGATCACATGGGTAAATATCATGGTACCCGCCAGCAATAGCAGCAGGATGAACACTGGACCGAGGAAATAATACTGTTCTCCCCAGATTGCCGGCATCAATGCCATAAAGAAAATAGAAGAATAGGTTCCCTGCCACGCATACCACTGCGTTCTGGAGCAATCCAGTGCACCGGAGATGGCAGCCCATTTTGACTGTTCCTGCTCCATGGCAGCTCTGGCAAATCTTCCGAAATTGTAATCATCATAATACGGAACCGCATAGACTGTCAGACGAAACAATGGAATCAGCGTCAACAGCAGCAGTCCGCAGCATCCCACGGCCAGCAGGATCTTTCCCGGCTTCCATAACCAAAATTTTCTAAATTTTTCACGAGCACCCTTCAATTACTTTCACCCTTTCTGTTTTCCCCACAACAGTTTTGTAATGCAGCTCCTCCCCACAAGGTTCTTCATCTATAAAAGTTTTGCTATGCTCTGTTTTTTATAATACGATTTCTCCGTTCTTCGAACTCTCGAAATCGTAACAATCATTCGTATTATAGCACGTCTGCGAAATGTACCTTCAATCGTTTGAAAATAACGGCTCCCAACCCGAACAGTACTACCGTTACGATCCAGAAATACATGGTGGAAAAGAAATCCTGGAAAAACCATTCCTTCTCATAAATAGCACTTCGATAACCGTTTACAATATACACCAGCGGATTCAGCTTCAGAATCGTGATCCAATTGCCGGACAGGGAATCCAGATTCCACAAAATAGGAGTGGCCCACATGCCGATCTGCAATCCGATACTGATGATCTGAGACAGATCCCGGAAAAATACTACTACTGCACAAGTCGTATAGCTGAGTGCCAGTACAAAAATGAACAGGCAGAAGCTATAGTATACGATCTGTATCGTATATATGGTAGGATAATACCCATAAATTGCTGCCACAATCAACAGCAGACACACAAAAAATACATGAATAAAGGTGGCTGCAATAATCTTGATGATAGGCAGGATACTGATCTTAAATACTACTTTTTTCACCAGATAGTTATATTCCAGCAGCGCATTGGTTCCATTGTTTAATGCCTCACTAAAATAGAACCAGGGTACAAGCCCAGCCGTCAGGAACAATACAAAGGGTACTTCCACACCCTCCCGCAGGGGAGTACTCGTATTACCCATGATCTTATCAAAAACAATGTAATACATAGCCACCGTGACCACCGGCTGTGCCATAGCCCATACCGCACCCAGATAAGATCCCGCATATCTTTTTTTGAAATCATTTTTGGCCAGTTTCCAGATCAGATGCCGGTTCTGGAACAGCTCCACCGGCAGTCCGGTGAATTTATCATACCAGTGAATAAAAGCAAAGCATGCCGCCGCGATCACCACACAGGAAATGATCTTCTTGGCCAGTTCCTGACCCGGATCCGCCGCAGGTCCCAGATTCTTATGGAATACAATAAGTACTGCCATGATCACTGCCGTTGTCACAAACAGGGCAATGCCCGCTTTTTTACTTACCTTCATTCTCTTTTTCCTTCACGTACTGTTCCAATGTGCCCCACTTGGTATCCTTCTCGGAAAGCGTCAGTTCCATGCCTTCTGGAATCGGCCATTTTACACCGATATCCGGTGTATTGTAAGCAATACCGCCCTCATCATCGGGATGATAAAAATCCGTACATTTATAGCAGAATTCCGCATAATCCGACAGTACCAGAAAACCATGTGCAAAATTCTTCGGGATAAAGAACTGCTTCTTGTTCTCTTCAGACAAAAGCACTCCGTACCACTGGCCGAAAGTCCTGGAACCTTCCCGCAGATCCACTGCCACGTCATAGACTTCTCCGCGGATCACGCGCACCAGCTTGTCCTGAGGAAAATGTTTCTGGAAATGCAGTCCACGCAATACACCCTTCTTGGAAGCGGACTGATTGTCCTGTACGAACACCTCAGGAATTCCCGCAGCCTTGAAATCGTTATAATTGTAAGTCTCCATAAAATATCCTCTGGCATCTCCGAATACCGTAGGAGTAATGATCTTTAATCCTTCAATTTCACAGGTTTCTACTGTTATTTTACCCATTTATTTCGTCCTCACTCTCTATTTTTATTGACTATTCGTAGGTGATATTCATGTCCACACGACCTTCGATGCCGTCCACTTTTCCCTTGGAGGTATACTGCCAGGTCTTATAATATCCCTGATATAACGGAACACTGCGATACTCTGCCAGCCAGATATGATAGTTTTCCAGTCTTGCTGTCTGCAGATTATTGTTGTACCAGTTACGGCTGGCATAGACACCCGCCGTGTATCCGGCATTTTCTATGGTCCTGCAGAACGCTTCACATACCAGTGTTCTGGTCTCCGCATCCAGACTGTCCGCACGGCCGTTACCGCCCGCACCTTCGGTATCGATAAATACCGGATAGTTCAGCCGGTAATCCCGGATCAGTTCGATCACCGCGGAAGCCTCTTCCACAGCTTCCTTCTCATCCACAGCCTGGGTGAAAAAGTATACGCCCACCGGAATTCCTGCGGCCTGTGCACCCTTCATGTTCGTCACGAACATGGGATCTTCCACCAGGCTTCCGGTTACCGAACCGCGGTATCCGGCACGGATAATGGCAAACTGCACTCCTGCGTTTTCCACCTTATCCCAGTCGATCTCCTTGTTCCATTTGGAGACATCGATACCGACCTTTGCGTTACCGGACGTGGTCTGCAGCTTCTGGATCTCTGTCTTGTCCGCATCTGCCAGAGCACCTGCCACGGCGCTGTCCTCGGCTTCTGCATCCACTTCATCCTCCGTCTTGATCAACAGGGAAATATCGTCAATGGCCAGAAACTCCACTTTATCCTTGACGTGAACTCTTGTCTCACTGACCGGAACCTTATATCCCTCAATGGGAAGGAGCTCAATATAATAGTCTCCGGAATCCAGATCTCCAATGTAAATGATACCGTCCTGATCCAGATCCTTGTAATCTCCCAAACCGTCCAGTCGTACGTAGAAGCTCTCCCCGGTCACCGGACTTCCTTCGTTGTCCACGATCTGGATCCGCAGATCCTTTTCTATGGAGGTGGCTACCAGAGATAGACGGTTGCTGTTATCCTTTGCAGCTTCCAGAATTGGATTTACTTCCTGATCAAAAAACGTATTATCTTTTAAAAATGCCTTCAGATCATTGCCGATCTGACCATCCGGTGAGACCGTCTCTTCTGCCTGATCGCCATTTTCCGCCGGAGATGCACTGTCACCCGCTCCGGCATTCTGAGTGCCGGATGCCGGCGGTCCGGAAGCTGCCGTAAACTGCTCCCTGTTGACATACATGACCAGCAGTGCCACCAGCAGGATCACCGCCATGGAGGCCAGAATCGCCATTTTCCGCAGCTTAGAGTCCATTTGCTACCTCTACCAGATATTTTCCGTAGTTCGTCTTAAGCAGCGGCTCTGCCAGAGCAAGCAGCTGCTCTTTGTCAATGAATCCTCGCTTGAAAGCGATCTCTTCAATACAGGAAATGTACAGACCCTGTCTCTTCTGGAAAGCCGCCACAAAATCTGCCGCATCCAGAAGGGCATCATGATTGCCGGTATCCAGCCATGCAAAGCCTCTTCCCAGTGTCTCTACCTGTAAACTGCCTCTGTTCAGGTACTCGTTGTTGATGCTGGTGATCTCAATCTCTCCTCTTGCAGAGGGCTTTACATTCTTTGCGATCTCCACTACAGCATTGTCATAGAAATACAGTCCGGGAACCGCATAATTGCTCTTGGGATGCTCCGGCTTCTCCTCGATGGAAAGTGCCTTGCCGTTCTCATCAAATTCCACTACACCGTATTCTCTGGGATCACGCACATAATAGCCGAAAATAGTTGCGCCCTTTTCTCTGGCAGCTACTCTGCGCAATACTGCGGAAAAGCTCTGTCCGTAGAAAATATTATCTCCCAGTACCAGTGCCACTCTGTCATTACCGATGAAATCCGCACCGATGATAAAGGCATCTGCCAGCCCGCGGGGCTGATCCTGCACCGCATATTCCAGGTGCATGCCCAGCTGGCTGCCGTCTCCCAGCAATTCCTGAAATACCGGAAGGTCTCTTGGGGTGGAGATGATCAATACCTCTCTGATATCTGCCAGCATCAGTGTTGACAGGGGATAATAGATCATGGGTTTATCGTACACCGGCATGATCTGCTTGGAAATCGCTTTTGTCAGGGGATACAGTCTGGTTCCGGAACCTCCCGCCAGTATAATTCCTTTCATTTCGTCCTCCGATCCGCCCTTTTCGGGCTTCTTTTTACTTGTTTTTTAACACACCGAATGGGAACGACGTTCATCGTTCCCATTTAACAGGTATTCTTTACTTTTCTTCGTACATCTCATTGTAGTACTTCTGGTAATCACCGCTGGTCACATTATTCATCCAGTCTTCATGCTCGAAGTACCAGGCGATGGTCTTGCGGATGCCTTCCTTGAACATGGTCTCGGGATACCAGCCGATCTCTGCCTTGATCTTGTCCGGTGCAATGGCATATCTTCTGTCATGTCCCTTACGATCCTCCACGTAAGTGATCAGGTCGTTGTTAATATGCGCCTTGCGGGGATCGGAATCCGGAAGCATCTCCTGCAGAGTCTCAATGATAATGTGGATGATCTCGATATTCTGCTTCTCGTTATGTCCGCCCACATTGTAGGTTTCGAACAGTCTTCCCTGTTCCTGTACCATATCGATAGCCTTAGCATGGTCTTCCACATACAGCCAGTCACGGACGTTCTTACCGTCACCGTAGACCGGAAGCTTTTTGCCATGCAATGCATTATTGATGATCAGAGGGATCAGCTTCTCAGGGAACTGGAAAGGACCGTAATTGTTGGAGCAGTTGGTAATGTTGGCAGGGAAATGATAGGTATCCATATATGCCTTCACCAGCATGTCCGAGCTTGCCTTACTTGCGGAGTAAGGGCTGTGGGGATCATACGGAGTGGTCTCATAGAAGAATGCATTGTCATCATCGGGAAGAGATCCGTAGACCTCATCTGTAGATACATGCAGGAACTTCTTGCCTTCTTTGAAGCTGCCATCGGGAAGCTCCCAGGCTGCCTTGGCACAGTTCAGCATCACTGCAGTACCCAGGACATTGGTCTGTACGAAGATCTCCGGGTTGCGGATACTTCTGTCTACATGGCTTTCTGCCGCAAAATGTACCACACGGTCGATATCATTCTCTGCGAAAATTTTGCTGATGGCATCCTTGTCACAGATATTAGCCTTGACAAAGGTGTAGTTCTCACGCTTCTCCACGTCCTTGAGATTCTCAAGATTGCCTGCATAGGTCAGTGCATCCACGTTGATGATACGGATTTCATTATCGTATTTTTTAAACATGTAATGAATATAGTTGGAACCGATAAAACCGGCCCCTCCTGTTACCAGATAAGTTCTCATTTTTTCTCCGTTCTGCGCACAGCGCACATTTTTTGTTATAGATAGGGGTATTTTACCATAAAACGAGCAGGATATCAACACGGCTCCTCCGCACTTCGTGCTCTCGGATCCGTGACACCCATTCGCATTCCGGACTATCGTCCTACATGCTCATGTGTGTTTCATCAGCTAATGGCCAGCCGGTTCCGCCTGCAAGCAGTCTCACCGGCTGGTCATTGCTGATGTTAATATCCCAGGTAGCTGAGGTTCAGATCCACATTGCCGCTGATGCCGCTGACTTTTCCTGTGGATTTGTATTGCCACAGATCATAGCGTCCGGTGTAGGTGGGTGCTGCTGCATACTGGGCCAGCCAGATCTTGTAGCCACTCAGTGCACTTGCATCCATCTTCTGGCTGAGCCAGGTCTTGTTGGCATACACACCTGCGGTGTATCCTGCATTCTGAATGGTATTGCAGAATGCCTTACATACTGCCGTTCTGGTAGCGGAATCGATCTTATCACCTCTTCCGCCGCTTCCTTCCACATCCAGGAATACCGGATAGGAAATCTTGTAACCGCTGATACGGTCCAGTACCATGGAGGCTTCCTGTACTGCCTCGACCTCATCCACTGCCTGGGTAAAGAAGTATACACCCACTTTCAGTCCTGCTGCCGTAGCTCCCTTGATGTTGGTCTTGAAGGTAGGGTCATCGATCAGTGCTCCCTGAGAGGAACCGCGATAACCCACACGGATGATCACGTAGCTGACACCGGAATTCTTCACGGCGTTCCAGTCAATTTTTCCATTCCACTTGGACACATCGATTCCCATGGTGCCGGAACCAACTACCAGAGATCCGTCACTGGCAAAATTGTATTTTGCGCCCTGAATGACCTGTTCTCCGGTAACCTTGTTGCCATCCGCTGTAAAGAAATAAAGCTTTCCGTCCAGTGTCTGCCATCCGGTGTATTTCACATCACCTTTGATAAAGAACTTAGAGGCAGTAAAGTAATCCGCATAGACTGCTTCACGATAGCTGTCACCTTCCTGTACATACAGCTGTACACCGCTCTTGTCTTTCAGCTTGGTAGTTTTATCTTCTCTCGCATTGGAAGCCTTTACAGTTACTGTGCACTTGGCTTCCACCTTGTTGCTGCCTTCTGTATACGTTACCGTTACCGTAGCACTTCCCGCTTTCACACCGGTGATAGTAATGGTCTTGCCGCTTACAGCCACAGTTGCTATACCGGTATCGCTGGAAGCCGCACTTACGGTTCCACTTCCGCTGACTTTTGCGGTAACTGTATCCGTTGCCTTCTGATAAGTCGTCACTGCCGTTTTATCCAGAGTAATTGTCGCCGCCGGAGTCGCTGTAGGGGTTGCCGTAGGAGTCGCTGTAGGAGTTGCCGTAGGGGCCGCTGTCGGGGTTGCTGTTGCCGCCGGAGTCGCTGTAGGGGTTGCTGTTGCCGTCGGGGTTGCTGTTGCCGTCGGGGTTACTGTCGGAGTCGCTGTGGGCTCTGCAGTCGGGGATACTGTCGGTTCTTTTGTAGGTTCTGCTGTGGGCTCTGTTGTAGGTTCTGCTGTCGGTTCCGCTGTTGGTTCCGCTGTTGGTTCTGCTGTAGGAGACACTTCTGCCATCCGCAGGAACTTACCGCTGTAAGCCACCGTTACGGTCTCCGGATCGGTAATGGTATCCTTGGATACTTCTTTATAGGTATTGGCAGTTGCGGTACTTGCCACCCACTGCACAGTATCCTGCAGTGTGGACTCTACAGTAGTATCCTTGATCTGTGTATCCTCTTTTGCAGCATTGATCTCAGATTCTTTCTTGATCTCATTGGAGACATCGACCTTTTTATAGGCGATATTTTTCTTTACTTCTACTTTCTGTGCTGCTGTCGGCAGAACATAGTCCTTGTATTTATCATCCGTCAGTGCGTTTACCGCTACGGAATAATTCCCCGGTGTAATACCCTTTTTATAGATAATACCGTCCATATCGTCATCAGTCCAGGTCTCGGTCTTGCCGTTGGGATCTGTGATGGTTACGCTGAAGGGTACGTTGGAGATCAGCTTGCCGGTCTTTTTATTGTTAAATTTGATCTTCAGATCCTTCTGTACAGAGACCAGCTCCAGTTCTACCGTACCGCCGTTGGTGTACTCTGCCTCTTCATATTCCTTCTGTTCTTCCGGATCTTCTTCTACCGCATTGGCTGCCGCGATCTTTGCCATCTGTGCGTCTGCCACTGCCAGAAGTCCCTGCTCACCGATCATCTGGATGCCGTCCAGCTGTGTTCCCACGCTGACGAACTCCGATACCTGTCCATCCACTGCCCGGGCACTGGCATAGACACTTCCGGTCACGATAGCCAGAATCAGTACCGCCGCTCCGGTAGCTGCCATGATCCGGTCCATGGTACTCAGGTTCAGGAATTTTGTCCAGATTACAGCGATTCCGCCCTGCTTTTTGCCCCCGGTCTTTCTCCTGCCCGTGGGAGCCGGCTCTTCCTCGTAATCCTCGTCGGCATAATACTCTTCATCGTCACTCTCTTCGATGTACTCCACGTCATCGGCATAGTACTCCTCACCGTCTTCTTCTCCGGTGTGCTCTTCCTCATCG
>ULNU01014748.1_pt1 | contig 19087 bp, 18 predicted proteins | sample 1951991 | NCBI WGS metagenome assembly ULNU01 (sample SAMEA4835584, study PRJEB28245) | human gut metagenome | biome: gut microbiome; material: fecal sample | place: Denmark | collected 2008 | reverse complement strand
GTTCATCAATGAGCGTTTGGGTGTGATTGAGGGGGAACTCGGCAATGTGGATGATGATATATCTTCCTTCAAGAGTGAGCATTTGCTGCCGGATGTACAGGCAGCGGCAAGTATGTATATGACTCAGGCCAATGAAGCCAATACTGCAATTCGTGAATTGAACAACCAGGCTTATATGGCCCGATATATCAAGAATTATTTGACCAATGAAACTAACAAATACCAGTTGCTTCCTGCCAATTCCGGCATTGAAAATGCAAGCCTTTCCACACAGCTGAATGAATACAATACTAGGTTGTTGGAACGAAATAGCTTGGTGGCACATAGTAGTACCAAGAACCCTTTGGTTCGGGAAATGGACAAATCGTTGGATGCTATGCGAAACGCATTGATTTCTTCTATCGACAACCAAATGGTGGCTTTGCGTGCGCAAATCAGAAGTTTGGAGGCCATTGGTGGTAAAGCGACCTCGCAGATTGCCTCTAATCCGCAGCAGTCCAAATACCTGCTTAGTGTAGAACGCCAACAAAAGGTGAAGGAGTCTCTCTATCTGTATCTGTTGCAGAAACGAGAGGAAAATGAACTATCTCAGGCATTTACAGCCTACAATACTCGCATCATCACCAAGCCCGGTGGAAGCATGATACCTACCGCTCCCGTAAAGAAGAACATTCTTTTAGTGGCTTTTGCTTTGGGGCTGCTCATCCCCTTGGTCGTCATCTTTATTCGTGAGAACATGAATACCCGTGTTCGCGGAAGAAAAGACTTGGATGGCTTGAGTGTTCCCTTTATCGGAGAGATTCCTTTGGCTTTCCGTGGCAAGAAAAAGACGAAATCGCATGAGGCACATACCATTGTAGTTAAAGAAGGAAGCCGTGACATAATGAATGAGGCTTTCCGCGTCTTGCGTACCAATCTGGAATTCATGATTGGCAAAGACAAATCCTCTAATGTGATTATTGTAACCTCGCTCAATCCTGGCAGTGGTAAATCGTTCTTGACCATGAACATTGCCATGAGTCTTGCCATCAAGAATAAAAAAGTATTGGTTATCGACGGCGACCTTCGTCATGCCTCTGCCTCAGCTTATATCCATTCGCCCAAAATTGGTTTGAGTAATTATTTAGGGGGACAGGTCGACAAACTTTCGGATATTATTATTACGGATGAGAAACATGCTTCATTCAGTTTCATCCCTGTTGGTACTATTCCCCCTAATCCGACCGAATTGTTGTTTGATGACCGGTTACGGGAAGCAATCGATACCTTAAAGCAGCAATATGATATTGTATTGATTGACTGCCCACCAATTGAACTGGTTGCCGATACGCAAATTATAGAGAAATTGGCCGACCGTACGATTTTTGTGGTACGTGCAGGCTTGCTGGAACGCAGCATGCTTCCGGAGTTGGAAAACATCTATCGAGAAAAGAAATACAAGAATATGTCTGTAATCCTCAATGGGACGGAAGGTGCCGACGGACGATATGGTTATCGATATGGCTACCGATACGGTTATGGAAGCGGTTCTTATTACGGCAGTAGCACCAAGTAATCATGTGGCTGTTTCATCGGACAACAACCCTTTCGCAAAGTGGCATACTCAAAGGTATGACGGATTGCCATAGCCACCTGCTTCCCGGAGTAGACGATGGGGTACAGTCTATGGAAGAGTCGTTGCAAATTCTACGGGAGATGGAGCAACAAGGAGTACGCAGAGTTTGGCTTACCCCCCACGTCATGGAGGATATACCCAACGAAACCTTATCTCTGCAACAGAAGTTCCAAGAGTTGCAACATCTCTATCATGGAATGGTAGAGCTAAGGTTGGCTGCGGAATATATGCTCGACAATCTTTTTGAAGAGCGATTGGAGAAAGAGGATTTGCTTCCTTTGGAAGAAGGTAAACGCTACCTGTTGGTGGAGACTTCCTACTTCAACCCTCCGATGGATTTGCTGACCGTTCTGCAACGCATTCAAAAGAAAGGTTATTATCCGTTGCTGGCGCATCCGGAACGGTATGCTTATATGCAGATGAAAGACTATCAGGTTTTGAAAGAGAATCAAATCGATTTCCAATTGAATGTACCCTCATTGGCTGGACTATATGGCAAGCATGTGCAGAAAAAGGCGGAAGATTTGTTGAAAGCCGGGATGTATGCTCGTATCGGTTGTGATATACATTCGAGGGGTTTTTATCAAAGGTTTTTGCAATCTGATATCCGCAAAAAGAGGGTAACGGAATTAATGAATTAAACAAGTTAAGTCTTATGAGAAATTTGAAGATAGCTGTAGCCGGGACTGGTTATGTCGGGATGAGCATTGCCACCCTCTTGGCGCAACATCATCAAGTGACAGCTGTAGATGTAATACCAGAGAAAGTAGATAAGATAAACAATCGTATTTCTCCTATACAAGATGAATACATTGAAAAGTATTTGTCGGAAAAGTCATTGAATCTGACTGCGACACTTGATGCTGAGGCAGCTTATAAGAATGCAGATTTTGTAGTAATCGCAGCCCCTACCAATTACGATCCGGTTAAGAATTATTTCGATACTTCCCATGTAGAGGAGGTTATCGAATTAGTCAAAAGTGTTAACTCGGATGCAATAATGGTCATAAAAAGTACTATCCCGGTAGGATATACTGAAAGTGTACGGAAGAAGTTTAATATAGAAAATATAATATTTTCTCCGGAATTCTTACGGGAGAGTAAAGCTTTATACGATAATCTTTATCCGAGCCGTATTATTGTAGGTAGACCAGAAGGTGATACCCGCTTGGACGAAGCAGCCCGCACTTTTGCAGCCCTTTTGCAAGAGGGTGCTATTAAGGAAAATATAGATACGCTCTTTATGGGGTTGACAGAGGCTGAAGCCGTGAAACTTTTCGCCAATACCTATCTGGCTCTTCGTGTCAGTTACTTCAATGAATTGGATACGTATGCAGAAATGAAAGGACTGGATACGCAAGCCATCATCAACGGTGTAAGCCTTGATCCACGGATTGGTACGCATTACAACAACCCATCGTTCGGTTATGGTGGATATTGTTTGCCCAAAGATACGAAACAGTTGCTTGCCAATTATGCAGATGTACCGGAGAATTTGATAGAGGCAATCGTTGAAAGTAACCGTACCCGTAAGGATTTCATTGCCGATAGGGTATTGAATAAGGCTGGTTATTATGACTATTACAACCGTGGTGATTTCAATCCCAATGAGGAAAGAAAATGCGTAATCGGAGTCTATCGTCTGACAATGAAATCAAACAGCGATAATTTCCGCCAATCCTCAATTCAAGGGGTGATGAAGCGGATTAAGGCGAAAGGAGCGGAAGTAATTATTTATGAACCGACTTTGGAGGATGGAAGTACTTTTTTCGGAAGTAAGGTGGTGAATGAATTGAATGCCTTTAAGATGCAATGTCAAGCTATTATCGCTAACCGTTATGATAGTTGTTTGGATGATGTGAAAGAGAAAGTTTATACAAGAGATATATTTAAAAGGGATTAAAATATCCTCAAATACCCAAAACGGGCAATAAACAAAATATGCTTACAAAAAATATAACATTAACAGGGAAAACTGTATTAGTAACAGGTGTTGCAGGTTTTATCGGATCCAATCTTGCAAAAAAACTGTTGCAAGATATTTCGGACATTAAGGTCGTTGGCATTGATAATATGAATGACTACTATGATGTTCGGCTGAAAGAGGAGAGATTAAAAGACCTCTCTTCCTTTTTATCATTTGTATTCATAAAAGGTGATATAGCTGATAAATCTACAATAGATAAACTCTTTGCAGAATATCGTCCAACTGTAGTTGTCAACCTTGCTGCACAAGCAGGAGTTCGTTATAGCATCAGTAACCCGGATGCATATATAGCGTCCAATCTGACAGGTTTTTACAATATATTGGAGGCCTGCCGTCATTCTTACGACAATGCTCAAACTGGGGTTGAACATTTAGTGTATGCTAGTTCAAGCAGCGTGTATGGTAGTAATAAAAAAGTGCCATATTCCACAGAAGACAAAGTAGATAATCCTGTAAGTTTATATGCTGCCACTAAGAAGAGTAATGAACTGATGGCACACGCTTACAGCAAACTCTATAATATACCGTCTGTTGGATTGCGCTTCTTTACAGTTTATGGTCCGGCGGGTCGACCAGATATGGCTTATTTTGGATTTACGGACAAGTTAGTTAAAGGAGAAAACATTAAAATCTTTAATTATGGAAACTGTCGACGCGATTTTACCTATATAGATGATATTGTGGAAGGAATAGTACGTGTGATGCAGCATGCGCCGGAAAAACAAAATGGTGAGGATGGTCTACCTATTCCTCCTTACAAAGTTTATAATATAGGCAATAACAATCCGGAGAGTCTGCTTGACTTCGTAACAATCCTTCAAGAAGAATTAGTTCGTGCAGGTATCTTGCCTACAGATTATGATTTTGAAGCTCATAAAGAATTTGTGCCGATGCAGCCGGGAGATGTAGCAGTGACATACGCAGATACAACTCCACTTGAAACTGATTATGGATTCAAGCCTTCGACATCACTACGAAACGGGTTAAGGGCATTTGCCGAATGGTACAAAAACTACTTTCATTAAAAAACACAAAGAAGGAGGATACAAATCCGAATATATACAGCAATTAATTACTGATTGTTTATGAAATACAAATGCTATTCATTTAAGAATAACTCAGTGATGATTCCTATACCCGAGACACTTAATGATGTCAAGATTCTTATAGGTTCTGATTATTATCGTAACTGCGAAAAAGAAATCGGCTGGGGGGTATTTCTGCTACTACTAAAAGGCAATGTACTTGCCTGGTTCAGACTTTGCCAAATAAACACATTTCTTTTACCTATATTTCGGTTGATATATAAAGTCGTTTCGCATAAACGTCAGATAGACATGCCTCTAACTACCAAGATAGGATATGGCTTCTATATGGGACATCAAAGATGTATGGTAATTAATGGTTCCACGATAATAGGAAACAATGTTAATGTTAGTCAGTTCCTAAATATCGGCAGTAACACTGGAAAGGCTGCCATCATCTGCGATGGAGCATATCTTGCCCCTATGGTTTGCATAGTGGGTGAGGTAGTCATAGGATATAACAGCATAGTTGGCGCAGGCGCAGTGGTCAATAAAGATGTTCCACCTCAATGCACCGTCGGTGGGGGTTCCCGCAAAAGTGATAAGCTCAAATTTCACACAAGAATGGCATTATTATAAACCGACACATTAAAATGCAATTGTATATGGCAGGAAGAGAATCGCGTGTAAAGAAAACGATACTTAATGCTCAGGTCAATCTGTTTTTTTATTTCATTACTTTGACCTTATCTTTTTTCTCAAGAAAGATTTTCTTGGAGAATCTAAGTGATGACTTCGTCGGATTGACAAGTACACTTCAAAACTTATTGGGATTTCTGAATTTGGCAGAATTGGGTATAGGATCTGCTATTGGTTATGTATTGTACAAGCCATTATTTGATAACAATCACGGCAAAATAAATGAAATAATATCTGTTTTCGGATTCCTTTACAGGCGCATTGGAACTGTAATACTTTTGTCGGGAATATTTCTGAGTGCTTTCCTGCCTTTTATTTTCTCGAAATCAGAAGTCAGTATTACGCTCGTTTATTTTGCATATTATTCTTTTCTTACATCATCGCTAATAGGTTATTACTTTAATTACAAGCAGACATTGTTAGGTGCCGACCAAAGGAATTATGTCGTTACCGCTTATTTTCAGACAGCAAATTTCATTAAAGCCATTATACAAATCACATCTGCACTATATACTGAGAATTGCTATTTATGGGTTGCTGTTGAATTGGTATTTGCAATACTCTATTCCATAATATTAAACAGAAAGATCAAATCAGTCTATCCATGGCTGGAATCAGAAGTTAAGCGTGGAAAAAAGTTATTGAAGTTGTATCCCGAAGTGATCAGATATACTAAACAGTTATTCGTACACAAAATAGCTTTTTTCGCTCAATTTCAAACTACTCCATTTATTCTCTATATGTTTTCAACTCTTACGATTGTGGCACACTATACAAATTATACCTTGATAGTAAATCAGCTAATTAATTTTGCCAATAAAATACTTGGAAGTACAGAAGCTGGTATTGGAAATCTTGTGGCAGAAAATAAGGTAGAAAAATCATATAGTATATTTCAGGAACTTACATCGTTTCGATATTGGGTAGCAGGAATAGAGGTGTATGCTATTTACCACCTAATAGAACCGTTTATAATTCTTTGGTTAGGCGAGGAATACGTGATGGACAAATTAGTGTTGGTGTTGATATTAATCAATATGTTCATTATGCAGACTCGTGGTACAAATGATCAATTTTTGAATGCCTACGGCTTGTTTCGTGATGTGTGGGCACCTATAGCGGAAACATCGCTTAGCCTGCTTTCCGCCGTTTATCTGGGATATCAGTGGGGACTATCTGGTGTGTTGGCTGGTATGCTGATCGGTATGATTGCAATTGTTGTATGCTGGAAACCTTATTTCCTGTTTCATTGTGGATTTCATAAGCCGGTAATCATGTACTGGAAGGTGATGGTTTTGCATCTGATAGCTTTAGGTACAGCCTTTTGTGCATCTACAGCCTTGACTGGAAAAATAATTACCATGACCTATGACAATTATCTACATTGGTGCATAAACGCTATGATACATGTGCTAACATTTGCGGTGTCAAGCTTTATGTTGCTTTTCCTGCTTACTCCAGGTGCAAAGTTGTTATTCAATAGATTAAAAGAAAAAATATGAAGGTTTCAATTATCATACCTGTATATAATGTTTCGACCTATTTGACAAGTTGTCTTGAATCGTGCGTAAATCAGACATATAAAGATGTCGAGATAATATGTGTAAACGATGGATCACCCGATAATTCATTGTCAATAATCAAGAAATACCAAGAGGCTGACAAAAGGGTCGTCTGTATATCAAAGCAAAATGAGGGCTTGCCGTTAGCGAGAAAAAGTGGCATCAAGGCAGCTACCGGAGATTATATTTTTCATCTTGATGGTGATGATGACTTGCCCCATAATGCAATCGAGTGTATGATGAAGACGGCAGTGGCTGAAAATGCCGACATAGTTATCGGAGATTATCTTTGGGTGGAAGGTAAACAAAGAAAAGTGGTTGACTCCGAGATAAATGAGATTCTCGATTCTCGAAGCTATTCCAAATATTTGTTGGAAAGGGGGCTTTTTAATATATGGGGAAAACTGATAAAGCGAAGCTTATATACGAAAAACGCCATTGAGTTCCCGGCGAAAATAGTCATGGCAGAGGATTTGGTTGCTTGTGTGCAATTGGCGAGATTCGCTCAAACCATTGTTCCTATACACAAAATATGTTGTAACCATTATGTTAGGACAGAGTCGATGAGCCGAACCAACAAGTATGTGGTCGGCGAGTTGACCGATAGAACTATCCATGCAGTGTGTTTCGTGTCGCGATACTACGAGCAGATATCACTTGGCAATGAGTTGAAGTCTTCGATAGATCATTTACTGACTACGTTTCTTTACCAGTATTTATGTTCACCCTATCCGATAAGCCATCATAGGGAAAGTTTGCAATATATAAGGAGCAGGATATCGCCGGAATATATCAAAAATATTTCCAATACTGTCAAAAGAACATCGATACAGATGGCAATGAAAAATTTGGAATTGTCTAAATTAATGATGCGCTGTATCATGCTTTTACTAAAATTGAAGAAATGAACATAGCTTTTTTTCTATTTTCATATCCCGGTATCGGTGGGACGGAAACGGTCTCTAATTTGCTTGCTGAGTGGTTTACTAAAAAGGGGGGGGGAATTGTTGCGTGATTGCGTGGAAACGTGGTGAGCACAAGACTGCAAATAGCTTGACTGACATCTTTTATCTTCCTGATGGTAACAATATCGACTCCGATGCTAATGTTGAAGCCATATTGGAGTATGTGACCAAAAAAGCAGATACGGTCATCATCAATCAAGGCCCTTTCTGGAAAGGTACAAAACGACTGCATACGGCAGGGTGTAGACTGATTTCCGTACTACATTATGCCCCTTCGTTTAGAATCGACAACAACAAGAATGCAATAGACAGGCTGTACAACAACTCTGAGGGGAAGAACCTGTCATATAGAATAAAGACATTGGTACGTCATTCTTTCAAAGATTTTTTTTCCAAAAGGGATTTTTACCGGATTGACGCTCCCTTCTTTCGTGAAGTTCTGGAGAACAGCGATGCTTTCGTCTTGTTGTGTCCTTCCTATGTTACTGAGTGGAAGAATTTGCTGAAACTAAGAGATGACAGGCTACTTCTCTCTATCCATAACCCACTTATTGTGCCCAAAGTCAATGGTACGATAAAGACTGAAAAAATGAAAACTTTACTTTTCGTAGGAAGACTTACAGCATGGGACAAACGAGTCGATCGGTTATTGTATCTGTGGAGCGAGTTAGAATCGAAATATAAGGACTGGAAGTTGTGTGTAGTCGGTGATGGAGAAGAAAGGAAGAATCTCATGACATTAGCAAAAGAATTACAATTGGAGATAGTAGAATTTGTAGGATACAAAGACCCACGGCCATATTATAGAAACGCAGATGTCCTTTGCATGACTTCAAGTTCCGAAGGATATCCTATGGTGGTTCTTGAAGCTGCTATTTATGGATGTCCTACCATTGCTTACGGAGTTTCTTCGGGTATCAAAGAAATGATAGAAGACGGTGGCACAGGTTTTGTCATCAAACCATTTCAAAAAGAAGAATATCTAACAAAGTTGAGATGGCTGATGGACAATCAGTCAGAAAGAGAAGCTATGGGTAAGAATGCGTATGTAAGGCTTTCTAAGTATGACATAGAAACAATCGGTAAACAATGGATCGCCCTGTTCAATAAAATAAGAGTAGAACAATGAAAGTATCAATAATCATTCCTGTATATAATTTGGAGAACTATATCGCAAAGACTATAGAGTCGTGTCTGAGACAAACGTATGGCAATATTGAGGTGGTCATTGTGAATGACGGTTCGACCGATGGTTCAGAAAAAGAGATTGAGAAGTATCTTGCAGATGAAAGAATAATTTATGTGAAGCAAGAGAATGCCGGTGTGTCGGCTGCAAGGAATCATGGGGTAAAGATTTCGACAGGGGATTATCTGACTTTTGTTGATGGAGATGATCTTTTGAAGTCTGATACAATTGAAAAGAATATAGAACTGATAAAGGCAAGTGAAATACCTATTGATTGGCTGGCTTTTCCCGTTGTAAGAATAGACGAGAACGGTTCTCCTGTCTTGATAACTTGTGGTCGGCTTCAAGACTATCATTACATGAAGGTGGAGGAACTGGATGCCCAAAGTGTCTATGCCCGATATGAGAAAGGATTGTTCCCACCGATCGTATGTAGTATGCTGTTCAGGCGTTCGTTTTTCGACCGGCGGTTTGTAAATGGACGGTACGAGGACACTTATATGTTTCTTGAACTATTGGAAAAGTATCCTGTTGTGTTACTTTCACCTTATGGCGCATACTATTATGTAAATAGAGAAAGTTCATTTATCAATGAGCCGTTTTCGGCAGAAAAATGGGTGGCTTACACGAGAGCCAGGATAAAGTCGATAAAAGTAGGGAACATGCTGTTTCCTGAACGAGTAAGAGAATTTAGAAAAATGAGTTCGTCGATGTATTACAACTTGAAATGGGTGAAGTTTAAGCATAGGCATGATGATAATTTTTCAAAGCCATTACATCTTTTAGAGTCGGAAATACCGGATATTAGGAAAGGGGGAAATATGGCATTGAAGTACTATATGAAATGTGCTGTCAGCGTAATGGGTTCAATCCGTAGAACAAGACGCAAATGAGAAATGATTGTGTAGATTGTTTAAGGGGAGTGGGAATCTTCATCATCGTATGGAGTCATATCTCTCTTGGAATCCTGTTGGATGAAATCGTCAACCCAATTGTCTTGGGTGTGTTTTTCATCCTGTCGGGTATGTTCTATCGAAGTATGCCATTGTACGACTTGCTACGTTCGAAGGGAAAAAGGCTTATCTCCCCTTGGCTGATTTTTGTAGTGATGGGGTATGTCTATCATTGGTTATATTCCTTTGTCGATTCCAAGCCATTCGATTATCTGATGTTGATTGAAGACTTATATACAGGGGATGATTATCGTGCAAACATTCCTTGTTGGTTCTTGATAAGCCTGTTTGAAGTGATGTTAATCTATGCTTTACTTGAAAAGTATATATGGTCGAGAGGAAGGAGGATAGTCGTATTGTTGGTAATATCTATCATTGGGAATATAATGTTGTGTGAAGGCTGGAATTACTTTTACATAGGGAAGACATTGTTCTACATTTCACTATTTGGTGCAGGCAATATGTTTCTAAAACCTTTAAAACGCCTTCGTGGGGGGATTTTTGTTATGGCGGCAACAATATTATTACTTGTAAAAGTTTATGTAATAGATAATCAGTTTGCCGATTATTGTCTTGGTTGGATTGTCGCATTATGTATTACTGTGGGAATCTTTTCTGTTTGTGGTAATATAAAGAATACGAATGTCTTGGCAGCTACGTTGTGCTTCCTTGGTAAGAACCCTGTTTTGGAACGCCGGGGACAATACTTTCGTTTTTTATATCCATAATAGTTACAACGCTATGTGTGCCTATGATATACGTTTACAATAATATTATGCTATCTAAATTATGGAAGAGAGATGAGTAATAGGAATCTATTGGTTGATGTAGCGAAAGGGATAGGTATCGTTTTAGTGGTATTAGGACACAGTGGGATTGAGTTTGGGCATTACCTGATTTATATGTTTCATATGCCTCTTTTCTTTTTTTTGTCTGGTATGCTTCATAAGGATAGAGGTCTCAATGAACTATTGAGCGTGAAGGTGCCTAAAATGGGAAAAGCTTATTTACTATTTTTTACTTTGTGTACATTAGTCAGCTTAGCACTTAACGGAAGAGGTTTCCTTTATGAGGTCAATGTACTGAACCCGAAAGGTAGCGCAGGCCCACTGTGGTTCTTAATAAGTCTGTTTGAGGCGAATGTCTGTTTTGCGTTAATTCAAAAGTATGCCAACAAGCATTATTTTACGGTATGTTTCATGCTTACCGTATTAGGTTTCATCTTTTGCAAGAAAGGAATTCACTTGCATTGTTTCGTTGATTCAACAATGTCCATAATGTTTTTTTACGGATTAGGGTATGCATTCAAATCGAAAGATAACAAAAGATTACTTTCTATCCCATGGTATATGTCAGCATCGTTTTTCATTATAATGTATATTTGGGATTGGAAAGTTCTTCATCTGATTGGAAATGATATATATAGTAATACAATAATGGATAATTTCCTTTTATACATTCTATCTGCATTGGCTGGCATATCTTTTACATTTTCTATTGCGTATATTCTTACAAGAAAACTGCAACTTGCTGGGGGGGTGGCTGTTATGGGACGAAACTCCTTATATGTGTTTGCAATGCATCGGCCTGTATTAGACATTTGTCATAGTATCCATCCGGCAAACAACGACTGTATAAGATTTATATATGTACTGATTGCGTTGGCAGTAAGTTACTATATAGGGAAGATTATTTCAAATTTAAGATTGATCTAAATGGATAAGAATACTCCTGTTATATCTATTGTTATACCAGTTTATAACGCTGCTCCTTATTTATCTAAATGTATATCATCTGTGTGTTCCCAGTCTTTCAAAAATTGGGAGGTGCTGGCAGTAGATGATGGAAGTACGGATGATTCTTTGAAGATACTGCAAGAATGGTTCAAAAAAGATAGACGTATAAAGAATTACCACAGACCAAACGGTGGGGTTGTTGCTGCACGTGAATTTGCAGTAACTAAAGCCATGGGGAAGTATTTGTTTTTTCTTGACAGTGACGATTATTTACCAAATGATGCATTGGAAATATTACTTCGCACAATGGAAACAGCTAATGCGGATTTGTGTATTGGTAGCTATACACTTGTATGGGAGAAAACAGGGAAAAATGTTTTTGTAAACCATAGAAAGTCCTTTCGTAACGTAATAGGTTGCTTAGAATATTGCCTAAGGAATGGAGAAATGTTTTTACCTATAAAACTATATAAAACAGATTTATATAAAAAATCTGTTCATATACCCAAGGGGATAATTGTGCAGGAGGATACTATAGGTGTAACTCAATATCTTGAACAGTCAAGTACAGTGGTATTCACGACACAAAATGTCTATTACTACCTTAAGCATGAGGGGACTGCAACCAGTACCTATAGCCTTGCCCATATTAAGAGTTTGCTTGTCGTGGTCGACTTCTTATTAGGCAGTCGTTTTTGTAAAACTACAACATGGTGCATCCATTTTTATTGTGCAAGACTGTTGCAGTATTGTCTATCATCTTCTCTAAATAATAATGATACAAAGCAATATGCCATTTGCCTCCTAAAGCACTTGTCTTGGAAAGCAAGAATTATGGCACGTATCAGTTTATGCTCAAGACGACTTGTTGCAAGCGTAAAGAAATTTCTAAAACATTAAAATGAACAATAACGTATATACTCTTTTATTACCAGTATTCATTCTGTCATTATTGAGCGTTCCACTTGGTGCCATGCTCGCATTCATTATGACGTTCACAACACCAGAATTCTATAATTCCAAGAACACGAGGTATGCCTTATATATGATTTTGGCATTAGCCATTTCGTATATAAATACGACCAAGCCACTCTTTGGTTCTGATCTGGGCTATTATTATTGGCTATTTGACTTTGCCGGAAAGAAATCCTTTATCAATTACTTTTCGCTCATCCCTAAGGAACCATTGTATCATATATATAATTATTTGCTCCATATTATTACTTTAGGGAGTTTTAATCTATTCTTGGTGATTACAACGGTATTATGCTATATGCTGATATTCGTATCATACGACACCATTGTCCGGCATTCCGACATCGACATACGCTATGTGTTGTTTTCCGCAGCCTTGTTTTTGCTGTTCATCGAATTTTTCTTTTACACAGCTCAAATCATACGGCAGGTGCTTGCAGGTGCAGTAGCTTTTTATGGCATTACCAAACATCTGTATGAAAGCAAGCGCTTTGCATTATGGCTGGTAGCGGTTGCAGGGCTTATCCACGCATCGGCTTTCTTTTTTCTGTTGTATTATGTAATTTACTTACTTCGCAATTTGAAATTTACAAAATTGTTATTTTTAGTAATAGGATTCCTTCTGGTGTACAAAGTATTTCTTAGCTTGTTGGGTAATGTATTCGACGATACATCTACATTGAGTATTGCGATAAACAGGGGATTGCGCGGTTCGGGAGAACAAGTCTCAATAGGTATGATTCCGCTGCTTGTCACCTGTTCTATTTTACCAATGTCAGGTTTTGTATTCTTGAAGAGTGAAGACATAACAGAAAAATTATTCTTCGTATTTCCCATGGCGTTGGTGGTTTTCATCATGTTGAATATCAACACGCCATTGTTTGTGCTACGGTTTATGGAATACAATTATATGTTCATTCCCATTGCTCTGTCCATATCATCAGCGTATTTGTTCCGGTCATTTCCAATGTGGACTGTAGTTCTATTACTGGCTGTCATGCTTGTCCGCTTCTGTACCAAATTAGGAACCAGTGATTTTTCGTACATTCCACTGTTTGATTATTTAAGTATTGGCATACCGAGATATATAGTTCAATTGATAAAGTTGTGATATTATGCATATAGTTTATATAAGCCAAGAATTTCCTCCATCCAAAAGAGCGGGAGGAATTGCTTCATACGTAAAAGAAATAGCTGATGGAATGATCCGTTTAGGGCATCAAGTAACGATTGTTACGGCATCAGATGATACCCGTATAAGTTCTGACACAGTAGAAGATGGCATAAGGGTGTTTCGATTATCTGGAGGGGCTTTCTTCGTTCCATCGGTAGAGGGCGGTAGCAAGATGAAAAAACTGCGTGTGATTTACCGTTTTCATTCATATCGTAGGAAAGTTTTGGAAGCTATAAAGAATTTGAAGGATATCGACCTCATAGAGGTTGCCGATTATGGGGCGGAAGGGCTTTATCTTGGTAGGATGAATGTACCAGTTATATTGAGGCTACATACACCCTCTCTTTTAGATATAGGCACTTTGGAAAAAGTCAAAGCACCTATATGGAAGTTACATCGGTTAATGGTGGTAAAAGCAGAGGAGTCTGTGTTGGAAAGCGCGAAGTATGTGTCATCATGCTCCCAATCTTTGTTAGACTGGATGAACGAGAATGTCGGTTTCAGTCCTCGCCGACTCACTGTGATAAGAAATCCTATTGCATTTTCTAGTAATGAGCCTATCGTATCTGATGTTAAGAAACCGACTGATGGGTTTACTGTATTTTATGCCGGGACTATAACTGGAACCAAGGGTGTACAGGAATTGTATAGAGCTTGCGAGCGACTGAACCGTGAAGGTATGAACATAACCCTAAAGCTAGCGGGAAAACAGGGGGCGTATGCGGAAAATCTGAAAGAAGAAGTATCCAAAGGTTGCAATAGATGGTGTCAATTTTTGGGAAATCTTGCGAGAAAAGATTTATACACGTATTATTCTAATGCCGATGTTTGTTGTTTTCCATCATGGTGGGAAAATATGCCGATGGTGTGCCTTGAAGCTATGTCGTGTGGGGCTGTCGTTATTGGCTCTACATCCGGAGGTATGAAAGAAATAATAGAAGATGGCATAAATGGCTTTCTCTCGATGCCACGTAATCCCGATGAGCTGGCTGGAAAACTACGTATGGTGTTGTCGATGGGAAAAGGTGAGACAATGAGAGTGAGACAGGCTGCGCAAATAACCATCAAAGAGTTATTCTGTACAGATGTGATAGCAGCCAAGATGGAAACTTTCTATGATGAGGTAATTAAAGATTTCAAAACGAAGGAGACAATGTTGTGAAAATTACGTGGGTTACAAGAAGTTTTAGGGACTATCGCATTCCTGTGTATGCCGCGTTAGACGAACTCTGCAATCACGAATTGACAGTCATATATTACAGTGATGCATGTCCTCAAGGAGCGCAAGCGAAATTGAAAGCGATATTAGGCGAACGAGCCATAGCCAGAACAAATGAATTACGTATTGGAAACGGAAAGAAACTAGACAATGCCACAAAAATGAAAAGTTCGATTCGTATTCCTCTGAGCCCCGGCTTGATTCACCAAGTCATCAAGACAAGACCCGAGGCATTGGTATCGGATGGTTTTATGCAGTGGACATATGCACCTCTTTTGGTGAAAGCTATAAAAGGAATACCTCATGTGATGTGCTACGAGCGGACCGAGCATACAGAAAGGAGAGCAGGAACCTTGCGGAAACAGTATCGTAGATTTGTCAGTAAGTGGATTGATGTCATAGACTGTAACGGAGTACTTTGTGGCGAGTATGTTAAGAAATTGTTAGGTTGGAAAGACAACAGACTGACTTACGGACACATGGTAGCTGATGTAGAAGGCATGAAGAGTGATGTGGAGAAGGTAACAGAAATCCAAGTTGCCGCATTACGTGAAGATTTACAAGTGGCTGGGACTGTCCTGCTATTTGTCGGTCAATTGATAGATAGAAAGGGGGTGATGGAATTGCTGGCGGCATGGAATGAATTCAAGAGTAAATGTCATGTGCCATGCACAATGGTCTTTGTAGGAACTGGTGAAAAGGAAAAGATAATGAAAGATGTAATTGAAATACATAATATACCGAATGTCGTGATGGCTGGTTCTGTGCCTTACGAAAATATACCGGTTTTCTACCGAATGGCAGATTGTTTTATTCTACCGACAATGGAGGATAACTGGAGTCTTGTAATACCAGAGGCAATGGCTTGTGGCTTACCCGTAGCCACCACAATGTATAATGGTTGTCATCCTGAACTTGTAACGAAACGAAACGGATGGCTTTTTGACAGTATGGACAAGAATGACATTGTAAGAACATTGGACGATATAATTGGCAAGCGCCACCAGTTGAAGACAATGGGTGAGAACGGTAGACACATTGTTGAAAAATATAATGCAATGAATGCGGCTATGGGTATCATGGGAGCAATTCATATAGCTAAAAAGCAAAAATAAGCTGATGAAAATACTATATATCCATAACGATTATGGCCGTCCAAGTGGAGAGGAGCAGGCGGCTGGTGAGATTGTGCAACTACTACGTGACCATGGGCATGAAGTAAAATGGTTCAGACGCACTTCCGAAGGATATAGGGATAGTCTGTGGGGAAATATCATCGCATTTTTTACGGGCATATATAACCCCAAGACATCATGGGAACTGGCAAGGGTGTTGGATGAGTACAAACCGGACGTAGTACAAGTGCAAAACCTCTACCCATTTATATCTACCAGTGTTTTCCGACCATTGAAAAAACGAAATATACCTGTGGTGATGCGTTGCCCAAACTATAGGTTGTTTTGTCCGCAAGGTTTATGCCTCGATCCAAAAGGACAAGTGTGTGAACGCTGTTGGAAAGGAACGTATGAGTGGAATTGTGTAAGTTATAATTGCCTTAATAGTAGGCTGAAAAGCCTTGCTTACGCTGTGAGAAACTGGTATGCCCGTACCTCGCGGAACATTTTTGACGGAGTGGATGTGTTTATTACCCAGAGTGAATTTCAAAAGCATAAATTTGAGGGAATGGGAATAGAAAGCAACCGCATTGGTATATTACCAGGTATTCCACCGATAGTGTGTGATATTGAGGAAAAGGAAATAGGCGATTGGGTGACATTTGTGGGTAGGGTAAGTCCGGAAAAAGGTATCTATGAATTTATCGATGCGGCAAGGTTGAACCCTAACATCCCATTCAAGGTGGCGGGGAATTTGGACGAGCAATTTCATATACCGGCTGATTGTCCTTCGAATGTGGAATTTGTGGGTTTTAAGAAAGGTGCAGAACTGAATCAACTTTATACTGACAGCCGTATCATTGTAATACCGAGCAAGTGGTATGAGGGTTTCCCAAACGTGATATTGAGGGGAATGTTGCTGAAACGTCCCGTCGTCACTACAAGTATTGGTGCCATGCAGAGTATCATTGACACGGGTGTGAATGGTATTTTGGTGATACCAGGTAATGCCAAAGAGTTGGGTGAGGCTGTCAGGCTGCTATATTATGACAGGCAAAAGTGTATAACGTATGGTAAGAACGGATATAAAAAAGCCACTACAGTATATTCAAAAGAAGTGATTTACCATACATTGATGGGAATATATGATAACGCAATAAAACGAGCAAAGCATCATGCATAAGGATAGTACCATAAAACAACTGATGTATAAGGTGGCAAGCCTTATACCAGACAAGATATATCTGTCGTTGAAATATAAGAAGAACTTCGGATATTTTCTAGACTGGAAACATCCGAAAACATTTTCTGAGAAAATAAACTGGTTAAAACTGTATGACCGTAATCCCTTGTATACTCGGATGGTTGATAAATATGAGGTCAAAGAGTATGTGGCAGGTATCATTGGCAAGCAGTATGTGATTCCCACACTTGGTGTTTGGGATAGGGCAGAAGACATAGACTTTGATTTGTTGCCAGACCAATTTGTGCTGAAAGCCACTCACGACAGCGGACGTGTTGTGATTTGTACAGACAAAGCTAAACTTGACAAGGTAAAGGCGGTAGAAGAAATGAAAAAGTCTCTAAAACGAGATTTTTATGCTGTTACAAGAGAATGGCCATACAAGAACGTGAAAAGACGAATTATCGCAGAAAAGTTTATAGCGCCACGGACAAAGGATACTCCCAAAGACTTGCCGGACTACAAGTTTTTCTGTTTTAATGGGAAAGTGAGATGCTTTAAGATTGACTATGGTAGGTTTACAGAGCATCATGCCAACTATTATTCTCACGATGGGAATTTACTTCCTTTTGGAGAAAAAATGTATCCACCGGTCTATGATCATAAAGAAATAATGCCATATAATTTGTCTGAAATGATAGAGATGGCGGAAAAATTAAGCGAGGGACATTCTTTTCTAAGGGTGGATTTATATAGTGTTTGTGGAAAGACATATTTCGGGGAGTTGACATTCTTTCCTAATAGTGGTATGGCAACTTTCACAGATAACAAATGGGACTTAAAGCTTGGAGAATGGATTAATCTTCCCATGTAGTTTCATAAATAAAATGAATAACTTTTTTAATATAAACTATGAGATGGACCATGCTAAGGTGCATAGTGCCATCGAACGTGTTGTAAGTCAGGGTCGAGCAGATTATATATGTGTGGCCGATGGTGTTATTTTGAACACAGCTAACCGTGATCCTGAATATCTGAAGGTGGTGAACGGTGGAATGTTCTCCATTTGTGATAGCAGTTATGTGCCACTCTACCTGCGCTGGATATATGGAGTGAGATATAGGCAGTACTGTGGCGCAGAGATATTCAAGGATATAGTAAGCTCTAGAAAATATAGAATGATGTTCATGGGTACGTCAGAGGCTACGCTTGCTGGATTGAAGAATACTATAAAGTATTGGAACCCAGATGTACAGACTATGACGTTCTACGAATTGCCATTTTGTACAGTAGATGAATTTGACTATTCAGACATAGCCCAGCGTGTTGAGGCTGCAAGAGCTGATATTATTTGGATTGCCCTCGGTGCTCCTAAACAAGAAATATTCATGAGTCGCTTAAAACCATTTTTAAAGCATGGAGTGATGATTGCTGTTGGTGCTGCATTCAAATTTTACAGCGGATTGGAAGAAAAACGAGCTCCGCAATGGATGATCAGGTTACATATGGAGTTCCTATTTCGTATAGCATGTGATCCTAAAAAGCAATTGAAACGCTGTGCTTGGATTGTAATCACACTCCCCGGATTACTTTATGAGGAATGGCGAAAAAAACGTATGAAAATTAGAATAAAACGATAATAATGAAAACAGCATTAATCACAGGTATTACCGGGCAAGACGGTTCGTTTCTT
>ULNU01024451.1_pt1 | contig 20274 bp, 17 predicted proteins | sample 1951991 | NCBI WGS metagenome assembly ULNU01 (sample SAMEA4835584, study PRJEB28245) | human gut metagenome | biome: gut microbiome; material: fecal sample | place: Denmark | collected 2008 | reverse complement strand
CGGTAGTCATGAACGCAGGAGCCTACGGTGGAGAGATAAAGGATGTCCTAATCGATGCCACAGTGCTCACAGCAGAGGGCGAGCTAAAGACTGTCACAAGGGATGAGCTTGACTTATCCTACAGGCACAGTATAGTCCAGGAAAAGGGCTATATAGTGCTGTCAGCCAGATTCAGGCTCACACCAAAGCCTAAGGATGAGATAAAGTCATATATGGCAGAGCTTCGCACAAAGAGAGTGGAGAAGCAGCCGCTTGAGTACCCAAGTGCAGGCAGCACCTTTAAGAGACCGGAGGGCTATTTTGCAGGGAAGCTTATCATGGATGCAGGTCTTCGAGGTTACAGCGTGGGAGATGCACAGGTGTCTCAGAAGCACTGCGGCTTTGTAGTCAATAAGGGCGAAGCCACTGCAGCGGATGTCCTGACACTCATAAAAGACGTGCAGGAAACAGTTTTAAAGCAGTTTGGAGTAAAGCTCGAACCGGAAGTTAAGATGATTGGAGAATTCTAGTGAAATTTGTAATAGTGACGGGCATGTCAGGTGCCGGAAAAAGCACAGCAATGAAAATGATGGAGGATATGGGATATTTCTGTATAGACAATCTGCCTATACAGCTATTAGATAAGCTCATAGACTTTTCAAACACCTTCCACAGTGATGTGTCCAAGGTGGCAGTCGGCATAGATGTGCGAAACGGTTCAGGAATTGATGAGATTCCACAGACGCTCGAGCAGCTAAGGCAGAAAAATTTTCCGTATGAGATACTTTTCCTCGATGCTGAGGATGAGGTGCTTGTAAAGCGATACAAGGAGACGAGGCGTAATCACCCTCTCGCAGGCAGTGAGCGCATCAATAAGGGCATCGTGCTTGAGAGGGAAAAGCTGCAGTATTTAAAGGACAATGCTGACTATATCATAGACACAAGCCAGCTTCTCACAAGGGAACTCAAAATTGAGCTTGAAAAGATATTTGTGCAGAATGAGGATTACAAGAATCTCTTTATCACGATACTTTCCTTCGGCTTCAAGTATGGCATACCGTCAGACTCTGATATAGTCATGGATGTGAGGTTTCTGCCAAATCCCTACTATGTGGACGGACTACGCGCGAAAACCGGCAATGATAAGGAGATACAGGACTATGTCATGCAGTTTCCGGAGGCAAATGAGTTTATCGACAAGCTTGATGATATGATAAAGTTCCTCATTCCAAACTATATCTCTGAGGGCAAGAACCAGCTTGTTATATCTATAGGCTGCACCGGAGGAAAGCACCGCTCGGTAACGCTTGCAAACGAGCTGTACAAGAGGCTTAGCGGCTGTAATGACTATGGACTTAAGATAGAGCATCGCGACATAGGAAAGGATGCATTGAGAGGTAAATAACATGTCATTTTCCAGTGATGTAAAGGAAGAGCTGGCAAAGCAGATATCAAAGAGCAGGCACTGTCAGCTCGCTGAGCTTGCAGGCATCATAGAGCTTTCGGGCCGTATCAATGAAAAAACAAAGGGACTTGAGCTCGACACCGAAAACCTGCTGCTTTTAAATAAATATGCCACACTTATGAAGCGTGCCTTTGGCACAGATACCACAAAGGCGCTGGATGAGCGGGATACCGGAAAGATACTTGCAGCGCTTAAAATCACGGCACAGCCTGTCAACAGACAGACCGCAGACGGACTGCTTCTTATGCAGACATGCTGCAAGAGAGCCTTTATCAGGGGAGCCTTCATGGCAGCAGGCTCGATAAGCGACCCCAACAAAGCGTACCATTTTGAGATAGTGTGTCATACGAAAGAACAGGCGAAGCAGCTTCAGGAGCTCTTGTGCGGCTTTGATACGGATGCCAAGATAGTAGAGCGCAAGGGGCACTATGTAGTGTACATAAAGGAGGGCGCCCACATCGTGGACAGTCTCAACATCATGGAGGCATATGTGTCACTCATGAAGCTGGAAAATGTGCGCATATTAAAGGAAATGCGCAACAGTGTAAACCGTAAAGTAAACTGCGAAACCGCAAACATCAGCAAGACTGTGAATGCGGCAGTAAAGCAGATAGAGGATATCAGACTGATACAGAAAATGAGAGGACTCGATGATTTACCGGCGCAGCTTCGGGAGATGGCGCTGCTTCGGCTTGAATATCCGGATGCACCGCTAAAGGAGCTCGGAGGATATCTGGATCCGCCGATGGGTAAATCGGGAGTCAACCACAGGCTTAGAAAATTATCGGCGATTGCGGAGGAACTGAGATAGATGAAGAAAAAGCTTTTATTTGTATTTAATCCCAAATCAGGCAAGGGACTCATAAAGGAGCACCTGGTAAATATCGTGGACATCATGACAAAGGCAGGATACAAAATCACCATTTATCCTACACAGTGTCAGGGAGATGCCATAAAAAAGGTCAGGAAAAATGCTGAGAAGTATGACCTTGTAGTGTGCAGCGGCGGAGATGGCACACTCGACGAGGTAGTGACCGGCATGGAGCAAAGCGAGGTAAATGTACCGATAGGATACATCCCTGCGGGCAGCACCAATGACTTTGCAAACTCTCTCGGCATACCAAAAAATATGGAGGAGGCCGCAAGAGTTGCCGTAAACGGTACTCCATTCCCGTGTGATGTGGGAGGCTTCAACGGAGATACCTTCGTATATGTCGCAGCCTTTGGCCTTTTTACAGAGGTATCCTACCAGACCTCGCAGCAGATGAAAAATATACTGGGACATGCAGCATATATTTTAGAGGGTGCAAAGCACCTGATGGATATCACCTCGTACAGGATGAAGGTGAGCCATGACGGTGAGATAATAGAGGATGAGTTTATATATGGAATGGTGACCAACTCCCTTTCGGTAGGAGGCTTCAAGGGCATATCAGGTCCTGACGTACTGCTTGATGACGGTCTTTTTGAGGTGACACTCATCAAGAATCCAAAAAACCCAATCGAGCTCAACAAGATACTTGCGGGACTGGCAAACCGTGAAAATGACAATGAGCTCATCTACTCCTTCAAGACCAGTGAGCTGCATGTGGAGAGTGAGGAGGAGGTACCGTGGACACTCGACGGAGAGTTTGGCGGCAGCCACACCGATCTGACCATCACTAATCTGAACAAACAGATTACCATTATGTGCTGATAAATACAAAATCGGACATAAAATAGTAATAGTACACAATTTTTTGTCTGATTGTGTTAAAAATTTAACTTTATTTTTATAAGGTTATGTAATATAATAACATTAGCTTTTAATTAACAGGAGGAAAAAATATGTTAGTATCTGCAACAGAAATGCTTAAGAAAGCAAAAGAAGGACATTACGCAGTAGGTCAGTTCAACATCAACAACCTTGAGTGGACAAAATCAGTACTTTTAACAGCAGAGGAGCTTAAGAGCCCTGTAATCCTTGGCGTATCTGAGGGTGCCGGAAAGTACATGACAGGCTTCGGTACAGTAGCAGCAATGGTTAAGGCTATGCATGACGAGCTCGGTATCACAGTACCTGTAGCACTTCACCTTGATCACGGCACATACGAAGGATGCTACAAGTGCATCAAGGCCGGCTTCACATCAATCATGTTCGACGGATCTCATTATCCAATCGATGAGAACGTTGCAAAGACAAAAGAGTTAGTATCAGTTGCTCATGCAATGGGCATGTCTATCGAGGCTGAAGTTGGTTCAATCGGTGGCGAGGAAGACGGAGTTGTTGGAATGGGCGAGTGCGCTGATCCTGACGAGTGCAAGAGAGTTGCTGATCTTGGTGTAGATATGCTTGCAGCAGGAATCGGAAACATCCACGGAAAATATCCTGCAAACTGGAAGGGACTCAGCTTTGAGACTCTTGACGCTATCCAGCAGAAGACAGGTGTTATGCCATTAGTACTTCACGGTGGTACAGGAATCCCAGCTGACATGATTAAGAAAGCAATCGACCTTGGAGTATCTAAGATCAACGTTAACACAGAGTGCCAGCTTTCATTCGCAGATGCAACACGTAAATACATCGAGGCCGGAAAGGATCTTGAGGGCAAGGGATTTGACCCTCGTAAGCTTCTTGCTCCTGGTGCTGAGGCAATCAAGGCAACAGTTAAGGAGAAGATGGAGCTTTTCGGATCAGTTGGAAAGGCTGAATAATATTATTGCAATTTAGTATTTTTGCACATACTACTTTACAAAATATTTATATCTTATAGTAAAATTTTATAAAACTTAACTTTTTTAACATAAACGCTTGATTTTTGATACTCAAAGGAGTATCTTAATTTCAGAAATAATGTTAAGCGAAATGAACGAGGGCGTTCCACCATAGATGGAGTGCCCTCTTTTTTAATAAACTAAGAAGTCCGGCATAAAACAAGAATATTCGAGTTTATATGTTGTGCAGCTGTTTAAACATTATTTGAAAATAACAATTCACTCAAGGGGATTGATGAACAGAAAGGATGTAAGATATGAGCGAACAGGAATATTTCAACGTAGCAGACATCTTTGGAGAGAACGTATTTAACGATGCAGTTATGCAGGAGCGTCTTCCAAAGAAGGTTTACAAGAAGCTCCATGAGGTTATGGACGAAGGAAAGGAGCTTGATCTCGAGACTGCTGATGTTATCGCACACGAGATGAAGGAATGGGCCATTGAGAAGGGTGCAACACACTATACACATTGGTTCCAGCCACTTACAGGCGTTACTGCAGAGAAGCATGATTCATTTATCACTTCTCCAATGCCAAACGGAAAAGTACTTATGAGCTTTTCAGGAAAAGAGTTAATAAAGGGTGAGCCGGATGCTTCATCTTTCCCATCAGGTGGTCTTCGTGCTACATTTGAGGCGAGAGGATATACAGCCTGGGATTGTACATCACCTGCATTTGTCAGACAGGATGCAGCAGGCGCAACACTTTGCATTCCAACAGCCTTCTGTTCATACACAGGCGAGGCTCTTGATCAGAAGACACCTCTTCTTAGATCAATGGAAGCAATCAACGATCAGGCACTGAGACTTCTTAGATTATTCGGAAATACAACATCAAAGAAGGTTACACCTTCAGTCGGACCGGAGCAGGAGTACTTCATTGTAGACCGTGAGAAGTATTTACAGAGAAAGGATCTCATCTTCACAGGACGTACACTTTTCGGAGCTATGCCTCCAAAGGGACAGGAGATGGATGATCATTATTTCGGAGCTATCCGCGAGAGAATCGCAGCTTACATGAGAGATGTAAACAAGGAACTCTGGAAGCTTGGTGTTTCAGCTAAGACACAGCACAACGAGGTAGCACCTGCACAGCACGAGCTTGCACCTATCTATGCTGAGTGCAACGTAGCTGTTGACCACAACCAGCTCATCATGGAGACACTCAAGAAGGTGGCAGGCCGTCACGGACTCCAGTGCTTACTTCATGAGAAGCCATTCGCAGGAGTTAACGGTTCAGGAAAGCATGACAACTGGTCAATCACAACAGATGATGGTATCAACATGCTTGAGCCTGGCAAGACACCACATGACAATGTACAGTTCTTACTTGTACTCACATGTATGTTAAAGGCAATCGACGAGCATGCAGCACTTCTTCGTGCGGCAGCAGCAGATGTAGGAAACGATCACAGACTTGGAGCCAACGAGGCACCACCTGCAATCCTTTCTATCTACCTTGGAGACCAGCTTGGAGACGTATTGAACCAGCTTATCGCAACAGGTACAGCTACACACAGCTTAAAGGGTGAGAAGCTTGAGACAGGTGTTAAGACAATTCCTGATTTCATGAAGGATGCTACAGACCGTAACCGTACATCACCATTCGCATTCACAGGAAACAAGTTTGAGTTCCGTATGGTTGGTTCACAGGATTCTGTTGCACAGGCCAACATCGTGCTTAACACAATCGTTGCTGAGGCATTCTCAGACGCTTGTGATATACTTGAGAAGGCAGACAACTTTGACCTCGCTGTACATGATCTCATCAAGGATTACGCAGTAGAGCACCAGAGAATCGTATTCAACGGAAACGGATACTCAGATGAGTGGGTAGCTGAGGCAGAGAGACGTGGACTTCCAAACATCAAGTCTATGGTAGATGCAATTCCTGCATACGTTGCTCCTGAGTCAGTTGCAGCATTCGAGAAGTTCGGTGTATTTACAAAGACAGAGCTTGAGAGCCGTGCCGAGATCGAGTATGAGACATATGCAAAGACTATTAATATAGAAGCAAAGGCTATGATTGATATTGCCGGAAAGCAGATTATTCCTGCAGTTATCAAGTATATTACATCACTTGCACAGTCAGTTAACTCAGTTAAGAGTGCAGTTGCTGATGCAGATGTATCTGTTCAGTCAGAGCTTCTTACAGAGAGCTCAGCTCTTCTCTCAGATGCACAGGTTGCACTTGCAAAGCTTAAGGATGAGACAGCAAAGGCCGGTGCTATGGAAGAGGGCAGAGAGCAGGCTGTTTACTACAGAGATGTTGTAAAGACTGCTATGGATGCTCTTCGTACTCCGGTTGATGAGCTTGAGATGATTGTCGACAAAGAGATGTGGCCAATGCCATCATACGGCGATTTAATCTTCGAGGTTTAATCCTTGTAGTTTAAGGCCCAAAGCTTACGGAAAGCTGTTTAGAGCGGCATATATGATTTAATTTAACATAATAATAAAATGGAGACATTTTGCTGAACCACGAAGCTGTGGAAATTGGTGAAGTGTCTCTGTTTTTTTATAAATTTTATTTTCGATAAAATGAAAAAATGAAAGAAGAAACAGGAAAGAGAGGACATTACTATGACAGAAGAGATTAGTGGAGTAATTTTCGGAGTCTGGTTCCTTATTGGAGCAGCATTGGTTTTCTGGATGCAGGCAGGTTTTGCTATGGTAGAAGCAGGTTTTACCAGAGCAAAGAATACCGGTAACATCCTTATGAAAAACCTCATGGATTTCTGTATTGGTACAGTTGTATTCATACTGATTGGTTTTTCACTTTTATTAGGTGAAGATGTTCTTGGTTTCATCGGTAAGCCGGGATTTGACATCTTTACATCTTACAAAGATTTTGACTGGTCAAACTTTGTATTCAACCTGGTTTTCTGTGCGACAACAGCAACTATCGTATCAGGAGCTATGGCTGAGAGAACAAAATTTATTTCCTACTGTGTTTATTCAGGAGTTATTTCAGCACTTATTTACCCAATCGAGGCTCACTGGATCTGGGGCGGTGGCTGGCTTTCACAGATTGGCTTCCATGATTTCGCAGGTTCATGTGCCATCCACATGGTTGGTGGTATCAGTGCTCTTGTAGGAGCTGCAATTCTTGGACCTCGTATCGGAAAGTTTACAAAGGATAAAAACGGAAAGATTACAAAAGTAAACGCTATTCCGGGTCATAACATCACAATCGGTGCGCTCGGTGTATTCATTCTCTGGCTTGGCTGGTATGGATTCAACGGTGCAGCAGCAAAATCAGTAGAGCAGCTTGGTTCTATCTTTGTAACAACAACAATCGCACCTGCACTTGCAACAGTAGTTTGTATGATTTTCACATGGCTCAAATATGGCAAGCCTGATGTGTCAATGTGTCTGAATGCTTCACTTGCAGGACTTGTAGCTATCACAGCAGGCTGTGATGTAACAGATGCACTTGGTGCTATCATTATCGGTTCCGTAGCAGGACTTCTCGTCTGCTTCGGTGTATGGTTCCTTGACAATGTACTTCGTGTTGATGACCCTGTAGGTGCTGTCGCAGTACATATGATGAATGGTATCTGGGGAACAATTGCTGTTGGTCTTTTTGCCACAAACAGTGCTCCGGGATATTCAATTGCTGATTCAAAGGGTAACGAGCTCGTAGGACTTTTCTACGGCGGTGGATTTAAGCTTTTAGGACTCCAGCTCACAGGATTTGTTTCTGTTGCAGCATGGACAGTAGTTACTATTACAATCGTATTCCTTGTTATCAAGGCTACACTGGGACTTAGAGTTTCAGAGGAAGAGGAAATCATCGGACTTGACCCAACAGAGCATGGTCTTCCATCAGCATACGCAGGATTTGCTATCATGGATGTATCAGGTGATGTTATGGATGTCAATGAAAATACAGACCTTGGTTCTTCTGAGTATGCAACAGCTTCTCAGGCAAAGAAGGATGCAGCAGTGCCTGTTGTAAATGCAACAACACCGGCTTCAGCAAGCGGTATCCACAAGGTTGTTATTATTTCAAAGCTTACAAAGTACGACAAGCTTCGTAAGGCTATGAATGACTTAGGTGTAACAGGAATGACAGTGACACAGGTTATGGGCTGTGGTATCCAGAAGGGTGCCGGCGAGAAATATCGTGGAGCTGAGCTTGATGCGACATTACTTCCAAAGGTTAAAGTTGAGGTAATCGTTGGCAAGATTCCGGTAGAAAAGGTTATTGAGACTGCTAAGAAGACTCTCTACACCGGACATATCGGAGATGGTAAGATCTTCGTTTACGACGTGGCACAGGTTGTCAAGGTTCGTACAGGCGAGGAAGGAATTGAGGCATTACAGGATGTAGAGTAATGCAAATTATTATCTAATCCCCTTAGCATATATACATCAACAAAAACCCCCGAGGATATGATCCTTGGGGGTTTTGCTTTAGATAATTAAGTTGTGAATCGTAATGGTTAACGATGAGTGTTACCGGATGAACCGGAGCTGCCAGTATCAGTACCACCTGAACCTGAGCCACCGGTACCGGAAGCACCGGCTCCGGAACCGCCAGTGCCAGTACCAGCACCTGAGCCAGCACCGGTACCAGTTCCAGCCCCACCTGTCTGTGCTCCAGCCGCAGTGCCGTCAGTACTGCCCGGTGTAGTACCGGAATTGGTAGGATCCGTGGTGGTTGGTGAGCTGTTAATCAGCGATGTTGCATCATGTAATGTACATACGGTATTCATGAACGTATCATCTGCCATGAATTCATACTCAGGGCTGCCTGATACAGCGCCTGTTATAAATACCTTTGATGTTTTATTCGGACAATACGGACCGGAAATGGCTCCCGAATCGGCACAAATCTCAAGTGCAACATGATGGTCGCAGCTGTCTGTCGGCACAGTGTCCGTATCAAAATATTCGGTTGTCAGCATTGATCCTCGAGGATCATTGTCACATGTTCCCTCTAAAGGAACAAGTCCTGATTTGCTGCATACCGTGGTATTTGTTATACCATCCGGCTGTACAAAGTCTTTGGTTTCAAGTCCTTCATGGATTCTGCTCATGGCATTCCTCCATATATTCTTAGGATAGGATGTGAGCTTGCCGGACTGTTTTGAGTTGTCATCATAGCCGCCCCATACGACACATGTGTAGTATGGTGTGTAGCCTGCCCACAGGCAGTCGCGGTTACTGGTTGTGGTACCGGATTTACCTGCCTGGGCTATCTGGCTGTCAAAGCGCGCCAGCTTTCCGGTTCCCTGTGTCAGAACATCCTTCATGGCATCTGTAAGAAGCCATGCCGTAGTATCCTTGATTACAGTACGTGTGTCCTGTGTAGTGGTCTTGTCAAGTAATACATTGCCATCGTGGTCAAGAACCTGAGTGTAGAACTTTGGCTCTAAGTATACTCCGCCGTTGGCTATAGTAGCATATGCACCTGTGAGCTCAAGGTTTGTGACACCCTTTGTCAGTCCGCCGAGCGCCAGTGACAGGTTTTTGTCGGAATCGGTGAGAGTTGAAATACCGAAATCCTCCGCATATTTGTAACCGAGCTCAACCCCGATATCCTGTAAGGTTTTGACTGTTACAATATTGATGGACTTTGTTATTGCCCATCGGATGGAGGTAAAGCCTCCGAAAGATTTGTCATAGTTGTTAAAGGTTTTTGAACCTACTGTAAACGGTGCATCATCCTGCACGGATGCAAGTGTTTTGCCGCCTGCATCGAGAGCAGCAGCATAGCAGCCGATTATCTTGAAGGTAGAGCCGGGCTGTCTGCATGTATCTGTAGCTCTGTTCCATGTTCTGTTGCCGGATTTGTCACCGCGACCGCCGACCAGTGCCTTTACTTCACCGGTGCTCTGGTCGATGACTGTCATGGCAACCTGTGGTTCCAGCGTGATATTGACAGCTTCAGAACCCTCCACAATTGAATCGCCCTCCTCAAGTACATCCTGCTCGTACTGTGCAATAGCTGCATTGCATTCATCAGGGCTTGAGTAGTTGATGCTGAAATCATCATTGTTGGTTTTCTTCTTATAAAAAGAGAGCATGGTCTGGTTCGTGTAGGTCTTGTACGAACCGTCTGCCTTTTTTACTTCGAAGGAAAGCTGGAACGAATACTTTGCGTCGGACGGATAGTTGGATGGATTGTTTGCCTCCTCGTCGCATATAGTCTGCATAGTAAGGTCCTGGGTCGATTTGATAGTCAGTCCGCCCTTGTAAATCAGCTTGTAGGCTTCTGTCTCAGAGTAACCGGCGGCTGTGAGATCGTCGAACACGTTGTCGATGAGCGCATCAATAAAGTATGTGTTCACAGAGCCTGAGCCTGTGGTGTTGTACTCAGCAATTCTTGAGTAGACATCATCGGCCATGGCCTCATCATATTGCGCCTTGGAGATATAGCCCTGATCCTTCATGTTATTTAACACCTTTTCACGTCTCTTGGCATTTTTGTCAGGGTGTGTGATAGGGTTGTAGCCGGATGGATTCTGAGTGATACCTGCGATGACAGATGCTTCAGAAAGCGTGAGCTCTGAGACATCCTTGTTAAAGTACTTCTTGGATGCGGCCTGCACACCGAGGGTATTTGCTCCCAGATTGACCGAATTCATGTAGTTTTCAAGAATCCAGTCCTTGTCGTTTACCTGCTTTTCGAGCTCAAGGGCAAGGTACTGCTCCTGAATCTTTCTCTGAAGCTTTTCTACAAAGGAAGTTTCGCTTGTCCAGCTGGTCAGTACGTTGTTCTTGATGAGCTGCTGTGTTATTGTGCTGGCTCCCTCACTGAATCTGCCCTTTGACAGACCGGAGATAAAGGCTCTTCCGATACCATGCAGGTCGATGCCGTTGTGGTCGTAAAAGCGTTCATCCTCGATTGCAACAAAAGCATGCTGCAAATCCAGCGGAATCTCATCGATGGTGACATACTGCCTGTTTGCCCCCTGACCTACGAGTGTGGCGGTTTCTTCTCCGTTTGCCGCCAGAACGGTAGTTGAGTAGCCGGTAGGAGTGACATCGATCTTTGATATGTCAGGTGCGGAATCAATGATTCCCTTCATGACACCGATTCCTGAACTGATGCCGGCTGCGCCTGCTACAATTACTACAACCAGAAGAATCTTTAGAACAATGAGCTTGAACTTGTTTTTGACCTTAGAGCTCTTATTGTCATATTTCCGGAGCAGCTGCATTGTAGCTTTTTTGCCGTAATTCATATATAGGCCTCCTTGTCATTATAAAGATTTGTAATCTTGTTTGTATATACTGTGATTAGAAAATAAACAGTATACATTATTATATCAAATATAGCATTTAAATGCAATTTACAGATTGGTTTTCATATTATATAATACAGGTAACAATTATAAAGTGTCTTTAAGATGCATGAGTGTAATCAGGCAATATCAGGATGGAAAGAATATCATATGTCAGAGAATACTATAAGCCTGTACGTGTACAAGGGCGGACAGGGTGAGATAACAGAGAAGAAATCGAGGTTTATAGCAACCGTAAGGCCGGTAGAGTCTGAGGATGAGGCTGTAAGCTTTATCAATGAGACGAAAAAGAAATACTGGGATGCAAGGCACAACTGCAGTGCCTTTGTTATAGGAAAGAGACAGGAGCTGACCAGATGCTCGGATGACGGGGAGCCTGCAGGCACCGCAGGCCGTCCTATGCTTGATGTACTCCTTAAGGAAAATATCCACAATGCCGCTGTTGTAGTAACGAGGTACTTCGGTGGGGTGCTGCTTGGCACTGGCGGACTGGTGCGTGCGTATCAGCAAGCCACAAAGGCGGGGCTTTCGGCAAGTGAGATAATAGAGAAGAAGGATGGTGCAGTACTGTTTATCAGGACGGACTATACCGGAATCGGAAGACTTCAGTATCTGTTTGCACAGGAGAAGATTACGGTGATGGACACTGCGTATGAGGCGGATGTGCTCGTGAAAGCTGTTATCCCGGAAAATGATAAAAAACGCATAGAGAAAACAATCATAGAGCAGACAAACGGCACGGCAAAGCTTGAGTGGGGCGATGAGGTGACATTTGCTGAATATGATGGCGAGGTATTGCTGTTTAAAAATTAGCCGGTGCTCATATTTTAGCAGGACAAGCAGAATTTATATTCAATTACATTTAATTAAAATAAAAAAATGCTTGACACTATATAACCACATGTGTATAATATCATTTGTTGAGACAACACATTGGCCCATCGCCAAATGGTAAGGCAACGGACTCTGACTCCGTCATTTCAAGGTTCGAATCCTTGTGGGCCAGCTAAAGAGAACTTCGATAGAAGTTCTCTTTTTTTCTTGTGTAATAATGCGATTTGTTATAAAATAAAAACGTATATGACTTAAACAGTTATAGAAGGATGGTGTAATATGAACAAGAATTTTTTGAGAATTATTAATCTTATAGAAGAACTCGGCTCTGAAAAAAAGACACCAATTACTATACAGCAATACCAGGATATCATTAATAAAAGCTCAAATCTTTGGATGTCCAATGGTGTGGATGAAGCGTTTAGATTTATCAGAAGTTACTTCAATTTTATAGACTAGAGGAATTAGATATGGCTTTTTCATTTGACAGCAGAATACGTTACAGCGAGGTGGATTCGTCATGCAGACTGAGCCTTACGGGGCTTACCAATTATTTTCAGGACTGTAGTGTGTTTCACTCACAGTCACATGATGTGGGAATCAGATTTCTTGCGGACAATCATATAGCATGGGTGCTTTCATCATGGCAGATATGCATAAACAGGCTTCCACTGCTTAATGAACAGGTAAAGATATCCACATGGGCATATGGTATGAAGGCGTTTTACGGCTACAGAAATTTCACACTTGAAGATGCAGGCGGTAGCACACTGGCATATGCCAATTCTGTCTGGGTGCTTGTTGATACACGAACCGGCAGACCGGTGAAGGTGCCTCAGGAGTTTGCGGATACATACGGTCTTGAGCCGCAGCTTGAGATGGAGTGTGCAAAGCGCAAGCTTCATATTCCTGATGATATGGAGAAAAAGGGTGAGATTGTGGTTCCTCAGTTTTTTATAGACAGCAACCATCATATGAACAATGAGAAGTATGTTATGCTGGCGCAGCAGCTTCTGCCGAATGATTTTGAGATATCTGAGCTTCGTGTGGAGTACAGAAAAGAAGCAAAGCTTGGTGATACAGTTATATCATACGTGAAGTACACATCAAAGAGTGTGACAGTGGTGCTTGCGGATACGGATAAAAAACCGTATTCGGTGGTGGAGTTTTTGAGTAAGCCGGTACCGGGAAAATAATTATAATTCCATTATTTAACAACGATACAGTTTTGATACAGAAAGGACGGAAAAACATGAGATTAGGAGAATATCAGGAGCTTGTATGTGTAAAGAAGGTTGATTTTGGCATATATCTGTCAACATCTTCGGCTTCGGAGGAAAGGGTACTGCTTCCGGCAAAGCAGATTCCGGATGGAGTAAAGCAGGGGGATAAGCTTAAGGTCTTTGTATACAAGGACTCTAACGACAGACTTATTGCTACGACAAACGAGCCAAAGCTGACACTTGGAGGTTTATCAGTGCTTACTGTCAAGGAGGTGACTAAAATAGGGGCGTTCCTTGACTGGGGGCTTGAAAAGGACCTGTTTCTTCCTTACAAGGAGATGGTCAGAAAGGTCAGCGCCGGAGATGAGATACTTGTTACATTATACATAGATAAAAGCCAGAGGCTTTGCGCTACCACAAAGGGTATTTACCATATGCTGAGCACCGATTCGCCATACAAAAAGGACGATATGGTTTCAGGCCGAGTGTATGATTTTAGCGACAATTTCGGTACATTTATCGCTGTGGATGACAAATATTCAGCCAAGATACCGGTTTTTGAGAATGCCGCTTATCTGAAGCTTGGAGATGTGATAGAGGCAAAGGTCACTGATGTCAAGGCGGATGGCAAGCTGGACCTGACAATGAGGGAAAAGGCATATATTCAGATGGATTCCGACGCTGAAAAGCTCCTTGAACTGCTTGATTCATACGCAGGGGTGCTTCCGTTTTCGGAAAAGGCAAGCCCGGAGGTAATCAAGAGAGAAACAGGACTTAGCAAAAATGCATTCAAGCGTGCAGTTGGTCATTTATATAAGGAAAGAAAGATTGATCTCACGGATGGCAAAATCCGTCTTAAGAAATAGCAGTCTTTTTAATAAATTTTAACAGGAAAGAAGGACAATAACATGAAAAACGTTATCAGTACAGACAAGGCACCGGCAGCAATCGGACCATATTCACAGGCTATCGAGGTAAATGGTATGGTATATACTTCCGGAGTGATACCGGTAGTTCCGGAGACCGGTGAGATTCCTGAGGGCTCACAGGCACAGGCTAAGCAGGCATTTACAAATCTGTCACATCTGCTTGAGGCAGCAGGAACAAGCATGGACAATGTGGTAAAGACTACAGTTTTCATCAAGGAGATGAATGACTTCGGTGCAATAAATGAGGTATATGCCACATTTTTTAACGGAGCATACCCTGCAAGAAGCTGTGTTGAGGTTGCAAGGCTTCCAAAGGATGTAATGCTTGAGGTTGAGGCTATTGCTGTAAAATAAAATTATTACATAAGTATTTCATGCGACATAAGTCCTATTCGTTGGAAAAAGTCAAGATTTTCTTAAGAATTCACTAAGAAAACGTTGACATATATATGTTGCTTTGTTATAATGACAAAGTAATATTTGTAACAAATTCGTAATAACTGTTACAAATTCATACAACGGAGGGTAAAATGAAAGTAAATTATGTGAAACTCACAGCCGGGGTACTTACAGGTTTTATGGCTCTGTCCTCAGTGCCATATGCAGTATATGCGGCTGGACCTACTGCAGGAGTAGCTAGTTATACATCAGATATTGTTAGTACATCAAACACTCTTACAGCCGGTGTTACATCTATGTTGACAGATGTAATGTTAAAAGGTGATGAGACATCAGAGACTGCAACAGATGTTGCGACAACAGATGCTGAGCCGGTTAAATCAGCATATGCTGATACAGCAGTTGCACAGGTTAGCGACAGCGTTAATATACGTGCGAGTGCAGATGAAAACAGCGAGTCTCTTGGAAAGCTCTATAACAATGGAATTGGAACAGTACTTGAGACAACCGATAACGGATGGTACAAAATCCAGTCCGGTTCAGTAACAGGATATGTAAAAGGCGATTATGTTGTAGTTGGTGACGATGCACTTGTACAGAGCGCAGGACGTCGCGTGGCAACAGTCAATACTGAGACACTCAAGGTCAGAACAACAGCATCTACTGATGCAGAAGTACTTGGTCTCGTGTCCGGAGAGGATGATCTCACAGTTGTGGATGAGTCAACAGCTGGATGGGTAGGTGTATCTACAGCAGACGGTACCGGATATGTATCTACAGATTATGTGACACTCGATACAGAGTTCACTTATGCTGAGTCTAAGGAAGAGGAAGCAGCAAGACTTGCCAAGGAAGAGGCAGAGCGTAAGGCGGCTGAGGAAGCAGCCAGAAAGGCTGAAGAGAAAGCTAGAAAGGCTGAGGAAGCAAAAGCAGCCAAGGCAGCAGCAAAGAAGTCATCTAAGTCTTCAAGCAAATCATCAAGCAGTTCTTCATCAGAGAAGAGCTATAGCGCACCAAGTGGTTCAAACGGACAGGCTGTTGTTAATTATGCATCACAGTTCGTTGGCAATCCTTATGTTTACGGTGGCTCAAGTCTTACAAACGGAACAGATTGTTCAGGATTTGTAATGTCAGTTTATGCACAGTTTGGCATCGGCTTACCACACAGCTCATCAGCAATGAGAAGCGTTGGATACGGTGTGAGCACAAGCGATATGCAGCCTGGAGATATCATCTGCTATAGCGGACATGTTGCTATCTACTGTGGTGGAAACACTATTGTACATGCAAGCAACCCATCAGACGGTATCAAATATACATCACCGGCTAACTACAAATCAATCATTGCAGTTAGAAGAATTTTCTAATAAATTCATGCCGGATAGGTAAATATGAATCTATAAAGACCTTCATCTCATCGAGATGGAGGCCTTTTTTACATAGAGAAATTTTATTTTTGCTTATGATATTTGAAATAAGTGGCTTGTATGATATACATATATGTTTAAAAACGGGATTAATTTAAACAGAATGGAAAACTGGGCTGTCAAGCGTAATTTTTATCACATATATCAAAATAGCAACATGCACAAAAAAAGTGGATATGCCAAACCCGGTAAATTCGGATTGGGGATAAATGTGGATAACTATCAACAAAAGTAAACCTCAAAGTGCCCTAAAAATGAGTTATGCACGGAGTTATGCACATTATCCACATTTTTGAATGTGAGCAAAAGAACAACTGTTTTGTAAAGTTCTGATAAAGTTGCACTAAATTAGTAATATTTCGGAAATAATATTGACATTTTAATTGTAAATAATATGATTAAAATGCTTTATAATTGTCGGACAACTTAAAAAGTGTTGATTATGTAAGTTAATTTTGTTATACTTCAAATTATGATTAAAAAGATAGATATTGCAGGGCTACAACTTGATAACTATACAGTACGCGAGATGCTCATGAGAGTCGACAGGCGTATTTCAGAGAAGATACTCACTACAATAGAGGAAGTGAATATGGATACGCTGGCATTGGCGGAGTCTGATGAAGAGGTGAAGCAGGCGCTGGAGGCATGCGATTATACTGTCATTGCGGATGAAGGCATACTAAGGGCGGCATCGGCAGATACCTTGCAGCGTCGGCATGAGATAGAAGATCATGACTTCTTTTATGAGCTTTTTAAGAGGCTTGAGAGAAATGATAAAAAAATCTTTGTGATTGCAGAGTCGCAGAAAGCTGTTGATGAGGCTGAGGAATTTCTGCTTGGATTATTTGATAGAGCGCGAATATCCGGCAAGGGTGTTCTTGATGACTCACCGGGATGCAGCGAAAATCTTGTCAATGAAATTAACATCGTTTCACCTGATGCGATTGCATCATTTCTTCCGTCTCCGTCACAGGAGAAGTTCCTTTTACACAACAGGGAAAAGCTGTTGATGAACCTCTGGTACGGAATCGGAAATAATAAGTTCATGGGGAAAAAGCATGGATTTATTGGAAAAATAAGAAAAATGCTTGATGTGAAGCACCTTACGCATCTTATCAACACCTATGAACATAGATAAAACAGTTAGATATAGTTAATTCTTATAACAATAGAAGAAAAAATAAGAGGAAATGTGTAAAAATTGTACATTTACCTCTTTATTTTTTTGTGCGAATGTATTAAAATAATAGCAAGTATTTATGCAATTAGTTATAAAGTGACTGTGAGGGCAATGCACAGTTACAAAAAGGGGAGAAGGAGAACGATTTATGATTTCCAATCAGATACTTCAAAATACAATTGATGGCCTTAAAGGAATTACGAGAACCGATCTTTGTGTGATAGATGTTGAGGGCAAGATTCTTGCAGCTACATTTCCGAACGCAGAGGCGTTTATAGAGCCGGCACAGGCCTTTGTTGCATCACCAGCAGACAGTCAGGTGATTAATGGATGCCAGTTTTTCAAAGTCTTTGATGATCACCAGCTGGAATATGTGCTTTTAGCTTATGGTGACAGCGAGGATGTCTACATGATAGGCAAGATTGCAAGCTTTCAGATTCAGAATCTTCTGGTTGCGTACAAGGAGCGATTTGACAAGGATAATTTTATAAAGAATCTGCTTTTGGATAATCTCCTTCTGGTTGATATATACAATCGCGCGAAGAAGCTTCATATTGATATTGAAGTGCGACGTGTAGTATTTATTGTTGAGACAAACAGGGAGAAGGACGGCAACGAGCTTGAGAAGATCAGAAGTCTTTTCGGCGGCAAATCAAAGGATTTTGTTACAGCTGTTGACGAGAAGAATATAATAGTAGTGAAGGAACTGGCAGAAAACGAGACCTATGATGATCTCAGAAAGACAGCCGAGGTGATTTTGAATCTGTTCAGATCCGAAGCGGATGGAGTACATATTGCATATGGTACTGTTATCAATGAGTTGAAAGAGGTGTCACGCTCATATAAGGAGGCCAGGATGGCTCTCGATGTCGGAAAAATCTTTTTCGAGGAGAGGAATATTATAGCATATTCCCAGCTTGGAATAGGCCGTCTGATATATCAGCTCCCGATTCCTCTATGCAAGATGTTTATCAAAGAGATATTTGATGGCAAATCCCCTGACGATTTTGATGAAGAAATATTATCTACTATAAATAAGTTCTTTGAGAATAGCCTGAATGTATCTGAGACTTCAAGACAGCTCTACATTCACAGAAATACTCTTGTATATAGATTGGACAAGCTTCAGAAAAGTACAGGACTCGACCTTAGAGTGTTCGAGGATGCCATCACATTTAAGATTGCCCTTATGGTAGTCAAATATATGAAATATATGGAATCAATGGACTATTAAGGAGAAAGTAATGATTAAACTTGAACATGTCAGTAAGGCATATTCTGCAGGTATACCTGCTCTCAATGATGTCAATCTCGAGATTGATGATGGAGAGTTTGTTTTCGTATGCGGAGATAGCGGATCCGGCAAATCCACTTTGATTAAGCTTCTTTTAAAGGAGCTTGATCCTACAGACGGAACGATTACTGTTGACGGAAGGAATCTGACGCGCATTCGCCACAAGCAGGTTCCTAAATACAGAAGAAATGTTGGAGTCGTTTTCCAGGACTTCAGATTATTAAAAGATAGAAATGTTTATGAAAATGTAGCTTTTGCACTCAAGGTTATCGGTGCATCCACAGCTGTTATTAAGAAAAAGGTGCCACAGATGCTTTCTATGGTAGGGCTTGCTGCAAAGTACAAGTCAAAGCCGAGAGAGCTTTCGGGAGGAGAGCAGCAGAGAGTAGCTATTGCAAGAGCTCTTGTCAATGAGCCGAGCATGCTGCTTGCTGACGAGCCGACGGGTAATCTGGACAATAACAATGCGTGGGAGATTATGAAACTGCTTGAGGAAATCAACGAGAAAGGCACAACTGTTATCGTTGTAACTCACAATCTTGAGATTGTTAAGGTTATGAAAAAACGTGTTATCACTATAAAGAAAGGTCTTGTTGTATCTGACAGCAAGGATGGTGATAGTGATGAGGATTAATACGTTTTTTTATTCAATCAAGCAGGGATTTAAGAATATATTCAGAAACAAGATGTTTTCACTGGCATCCATAGCGACAATGGCAGCCTGTATTTTTATGTTTGGTCTGTTTTATATAGTTGTGACTAACTTCTCAAGCATGGTTAAGACAGCTGAGGAGGGTGTTGCTGTCACAGTGTTCTTTAATGAGGGCACTACAGAGGATGTAATAAAAGCGGACAAGGCTCAGATAGAAAAGAGGGCTGAGGTTGGCAAGGTGGATTATCAGTCAGCGGCCGATGCATGGAGTGATTATCAGAAGGAGTATTTTGAGGGTTACGATGATGCTGCCGCTTCATTTGGTGATGATAACCCTCTCAGTAATTCAGCAAATCTGCAGGTTTATTTGAATGATGTCTCTATGCAGCAGACTCTTGTCAACTATATCAAGGGGCTGGAGGGCGTCAGAAAGGTAAACCAGTCGCAGGATGTGGCCAATACACTGACCGATTTAAATAAGCTTATCAGCTATGTATCGGGAGGTATCATTCTGATTCTTCTGTGTGTTGCGATTTTCCTTATAAGCAACACAGTTACTACAGGTATTGCGGTCAGACGAGAGGAAATAGCTATCATGAAGCTTATCGGAGCGACGGATTTTCTGGTCAGGTCTCCGTTTGTGGTAGAAGGTATTCTCATTGGACTGATAGGATCAGCGATTCCTCTGGGATTGCTTAGTGTCATGTATGGAAAGATTTGTGCATATATTGCTAATAAGTTTAGTTTTATAGGAAATATGATGACATTTATCCCGACAAAGGAGATTTTCTCTACACTTGTACCGGTAGCGCTTATACTGGGCGTTGGAATTGGCTTTTTGGGAAGCCGATTCACAATTCGGAAACATTTAAGAGTATAA
>ULNU01043903.1_pt1 | contig 20356 bp, 19 predicted proteins | sample 1951991 | NCBI WGS metagenome assembly ULNU01 (sample SAMEA4835584, study PRJEB28245) | human gut metagenome | biome: gut microbiome; material: fecal sample | place: Denmark | collected 2008 | reverse complement strand
TTTGGGAAAACGACCTGGATTATCCGGCGGCAAAGGCACTTTCCTCTCAGCTTTTCTCAGTACCGGCCTTTGAGCCGGTTCCGGAGGCGCTTTTGGAGCAGGCGATGCGCTGCATGGACAGCTGTCGGAAGGTGATCTGCTGTCGGGAGTCCTTCGGAACCCTGGAGGATGCTCAAAAGAGGCTGTTGGCATATGCCAAAGCCCGGGGCTTGTCTGAACGGGATGCACAAAATTGTGTTTAAAATATATGGATTTTTGTAGAAAATTCTGATAGAATAATATCGATAGTATCGTTAAATTGCAGTCAAATGCCGGTAAAGCGTGTATGTTGTGGATAAGGAATCTGACTGCAGAAAAAAGGAGGACTTACTTATGGGATTGATAAAAGCGGCAATGGGCGCAGCTGGCGGTGTAATGGCGGATCAGTGGAAGGAGTATTTTTACTGTGAAGCCCTTCCGGTTGATGTTCTGGCGGTAAGAGGGCGCAAGAAGGTATCCGGCAGATCAAGCAACAAGGGCGGCGACAATGTGATTTCCAACGGTTCCCTGATTGCAGTTGCAGACGGTCAGTGTATGTTGATCGTAGACCAGGGTAAGATCGTGGATGTGTGCGCAGAACCGGGTGAATATACATATGATATGTCTACAGAACCGTCTGTTTTTACAGGAAGCTTAGGCGCTGGTATCAGTGCGGTGTTCAAAAATATCGGCAAGCGTTTTACTTTCGGCGGCGAGACACCTAAAGAACAGAGAGTTTATTATTTCAATACAAAGGAAATTACCGGCAATAAATACGGGACTCCGTCTCCGGTTCCGTTCCGGGTGGTAGATGAACGGGCAGGCATCGATCTGGATATCGGTATCCGCTGCTTTGGAGCCTACAGCTACAGAATCACGAATCCGCTGCTGTTCTACACCAATGTCTGCGGTAATGTATCAGAGGATTATACCCGTGATAAGATTGATGATCAGTTAAAGTCAGAGCTGTTGACAGCACTGCAGCCCGCCTTTGCAAGGGTTGGGGAAACCGGTGTCCGTTATTCCGGTCTGACTGCCCATACAAAGGAGATCTCGAAAGCATTAAATGATGAGCTTTCTGCAGAATGGAAGGATGTCCGCGGTCTGGAGATCGTTTCCTTTGGCGTATCTTCCGTCAAGGCAAGTGAAGAAGACGAGCAGATGATCAAAGAGATGCAGCGTGAAGCTGCATATATGGATCCGACCCGTGCAGCCGGCGCCCTGTCCCGTGCCCAGGCTCAGGCGATGACAGCAGCTGCTTCCAATACGTCAGCCGGTCCTGCAATGGCATTTATGGGAATGGGCATGGCACAGCAGGCAGGCGGCATCAATGCGCAGAGCCTGTATGCGATGGGGCAGCAGCAACAGATGGCGGCACAGCAGGCAGCAGCGAATGCGGCAGCACAGCAGGCAGCGGCAGCACCGAAGATGGAAGCTCCTGCAGGGGGCTGGAAATGCAGCTGCGGCGCAGTAAACACCGGAAAATTCTGTGCAGAATGCGGTCAGCCCAAGCCTGTTGACGATACCTGGACCTGCAGCTGCGGTGCAGTCAACAAAGGCAGATTCTGTTCCGAATGCGGAAAGCCCAAACCGGCTGCAGTAAAACAGTATAAATGCAACAAGTGCGGCTGGGTTCCGGAGGATCCCACCAATCCGCCGAAATTCTGCCCGGAGTGCGGAGACCCCTTTGATGCAGGAGATGTACAGAACTGATCCAAAGAGATACAGGGATGATTACGATTCTGAGAGGGGATGAGCTGTTATGGCGGAACAAATTACCAATTATCAGTGTCCGGCCTGTACCGGACCGCTGCATTATTCGGAAAGCCTTGGCAAGCTGAAATGTGATTACTGCGGTACGGAGTATGAAGTCGCAGAAATCGAAGCGATGTATGCCAAGAAGGAAGAAAAATCTGTCGAAGCCCAGAAAAAGGCAGAAAAAGAGACGGAACAGAAAAAGCAACAGCAGGCAAAGGCGGCCGAAGAGGGCTGGGATACTTCGGATATCAGTGATAACTGGGGCAAGGATGCAGCAGGCATGAAAAGCTACAATTGTCCCTCCTGCGGCGCGGAGCTGATCTGCGATGAGACGACTGCTGCAACCTCCTGTCCCTACTGCGGGAATCCGACTGTTGTGCCCGGACAGTTTTCCGGTGTATTGAAGCCGGATTATGTGATCCCGTTTAAGGTCAGCAAAAAAGAAGCAATCGAAAAACTGAAAATGCACTATAAGGGAAGACCTTATTTGCCGAAATCCTTTAAGGACGACAACCATATCGAAGAGATCCAGGGCGTTTATGTTCCGTTCTGGATGTTCGACGGCAAAGCCTCCGGAGAAGCATCCTATAAGGCTACGACATCGAAGGTATACGAAAAGGGTGACGAAGAGATTACGGAAACCCGTCATTATGAGGTATCCCGTGCCGGCTCCATCGGCTTTGAGAAAATTCCGGTGGATGCGTCATCCAAAATGCCGGATGATCATATGGATTCCATCGAGCCCTATGATTACAGCGGGTTAAAGGAGTTTTCCACTGCATATCTGCCGGGCTTTCTTGCAGACAAATATGATGTGAGTGTCAAGGACAGCCAGAAGCGTGCGGATACGCGCTGTGCCAGCACACTGGAGGATGCCCTTCGGGGAACGGTAACCGGATATGACTCCTGTACTCTTGAGCACAAGCAGATCGATTTAAAGCGCGGCAAGGTACATTATGCACTGCTTCCGGTCTGGATGCTGCATACGAAATGGAACGGACAGGATTTTTTGTTTGCGATGAACGGTCAGACCGGCAAGATGGTCGGCGACCTTCCGACGAGCAAAGGAAAGTTCTGGGGATTGTTTGCGGCCATTGCAGCACCGATGACGGTTGTGCTGACGATCATTTTGATGCTGTCGTAAGGGGGAGAAAGAGATGAAGAAAAAACCGAACGGATTTGTTTCTGTGCTGCTGGCCCTTTGTCTTCTTCTGGCTCCGATGACAGTTTTTGCAGAGAGCAATGCACAGTTAAACTATGTAACGGATGATGCCGGGATCCTGACAGACAGTCAGTGGGAAGATCTGGAGCAGCGTGCACAGCAGGTTTCCGAAGAATATCAGTGCGGCGTCTATATGATAACGGTTGATGATTATACGGATTACAGCACGGAGAGCGTATATACCGCAGATTATACCATCTATCATGACTATGAGATGGGCATGGGAGAGGACCGGGACGGCATTATGATCCTGCTGAGCATGGAGGATCGGGATTATGCGATGTTTGTATACGGTCCGAAGGCTTCTGAGGTGTTCAACGCGTATGGTCAGGAACAGCTGGAAACCTATTTCCTGGATAATTTCCGGGATGACGACTGGTATGGAGGCTTTGGTGACTATATCGATGCCTGCAGCAATTACTTACAGCTTGCAGAGCAGGGAACACCTGTCAGTGCGCCCGAGGGATACGATTCCGGTGACTATGAGGATTATGAAGCGACTCCCGGAGAAAATTTCGGAGTGAGCTTTTTAATGGCACTTGGAATTTCCTGTGTGATTTCTATCATTATCTGTCTGCTGCTGCTGTTGAAGATGCACACGGTGCATCAGAAAACAGAAGCGAACGATTATGTCTCCGAAAAGCTAAAGCTGAGCCGGAAAGAGGATCGTTACACTCACACGACCCAGACAAGACGCAAAATTGAGAGAGAAAGCTCTTCCTCCTCAAGTACCCAAAGCGAAAGCGGTGGAGGAGGCTCGGGACGAAGCGGAAAGTTCTAAACAGAGCAAATCAGAATAAAAAAAGCGACCGGCGGGAGAATTTCTTCCTGCTGGTCGCTTTGCGTTAATGCTCCTTCATCGGGTGCACTGTCCAAGAAACGCGCAGATCTCATCGATCAGCGCAGCGTTGTCATACTTGTGGTAGTTATCATAAAACGCATAGAAGCTTCCCTTGATGAGCATGGAGAGGCGAATGTTGAACTGCATATTGTCTGCATATTCCGGTTTCAGGCGGTAAATATATTCCCGGATCGACGAATCGACGAGGTCTGGGAGAATATGCGCCTGCGAACCGGAGAACAGAAGCTGGATCAGATTGATCTGAGAAAAGAAGCCCGTTGTGATTTCCCTTGTGAACACATCGGGCTTTTCCAGTACATTTTCCGGTTTGGAAATACTGTTTAAAATATTGGTGAGCACCTCTTTCCCGATCTGCTCGGAAAGGTCGTAAATATCCTGATAATGGAGATAAAAGGTGGCTTTGCTGATCTCTGCGAGGGCAGCAAGTTCCCGGATCGTGATTTTTTCGATCGGCTTTTGGGCACGCAGCATCAGAAATGCATTCTTGATGGCGCGTTTGGTTTTGATTTCCCGTTGATCCAAAAGAATTCCTTCCTTTCTGGACAATTTGCCCGAAACGTCCAGTATTGTAACAAGGGGCAGGATTGTCGATTGTGCCGGAAACGCTCCGGCTGGTATGATAATATCATCAGTATACGGCGCAAATAGACACCCGTCAAGAAAATCAACGACGCGTTTTTGCGAATGGCGCGAGTGAGCTGTAACTGCAGATCAGAAAAGCAGGCTGCAAAAAATGATCTTTGCGGACGGAGAGAGAAGAAAGGAAGAAGAACATGGATTTTTACGGATTTTATACCGGACAGGAATTTGAAGCTTATAAATATCTGGGTGCCCATTACACGAAGGAGCGCACGACGTTTCGGACGTTTGCCCCCTCTGCAGCGGGCGTGGAGCTTGTATTAAACGGACAGGGACACGGAATGCAGCGGGTGCATGACGGCAACTTTTATGAAATTACACTGGACCAGGTAAAAGAAGGGGACCTGTATGAATTCCGTATCTGGCACAGGGATGGTTCCTGCCAGGAGCACTGTGATCCCTACGGGTTTGGAATGGAGCTTCGCCCGGCACATAAATCAGTGGTACGGGATCTTAACCGCTATGCATTTACCGATGAAAAATGGCTAAAGGATCGGGAGGATATCAGCACGAAGCCCCTCAATATTTATGAGGTACATGCTGGCTCCTTTAAAAAGCCGGGTACAGGACAGACCGACTGGTATACCTATGAGGAGCTGGGAGAGGTTCTGATCCCGTATCTGAAGGAAAGTGGCTATAACTGTGTGGAATTTCTTCCGCTGAGCGAGCATCCCTGCGATGAAAGCTGGGGATATCAGAATACGGGATTTTTTGCTCCGACTGCCCGGTATGGTACGGCAGAGGGATTACAGAAGCTGGTGGATCAGATGCATCAGAATGGAATTTATGTGCTGCTGGATTTTGTACCGGTACACTTTGCCACAGACGATTACGGTTTGAAACGTTACGATGGCGGAGAGCTGTACGAATATCCGAGCAGGGATGTTGGAGTGAGTGAATGGGGAAGCTGTAATTTTATGCATTCCCGTGGGGAGGTGCGCTGCTTTTTACAGTCTGCGGCGTATTACTGGATGAAGGAGTTCCATTTTGACGGTATCCGGATGGATGCCATCAGCCGGATCATTTACTGGCAGGGGGATGAACGGCGCGGCGTAAACGGTAATGCAGTTGACTTTATCCGTTTTATGAATAAAGGGTTGAAAGAGCGCGTTCCGAACTGTATCCTGGCGGCGGAGGATTCTACGAATTTCCCCGGCGTAACGGCGCCCGCTGATCAGGGCGGACTTGGATTCGATTTAAAATGGAACATGGGCTGGATGCACGACACGCTGGAATATTTTCAGCTCGATCCGTCGGCGCGCACGGAAGCGTACCACAAGCTGACCTTTTCAATGATGTATGCGTATAACGAGCATTATCTGCTGCCGCTTTCCCACGATGAGGTAGTGCATGGAAAGGCGACGATTCTGCAGAAGATGAACGGCGATTACGAACGGAAATTCCCACAGGCACGCGCCATGTACGCCTATATGATGTTGCATCCGGGTAAAAAGCTGAATTTCATGGGCAACGAAATCGGGCAGTTCCGGGAATGGGATGAAAAGCGGGAGCAGGACTGGAACCTGCTGGATTTCCCGATTCACGAAGCGTTCTATCATTATATGAAGGAACTGAATCACCTTTATCTCGATCACCCGGCGCTCTGGGAAAAGGACTTTAACCGCGACGGTTTTACCTGGCTGGACTGCCATCAGGAGGGGCGCGTGATCTACGCGATGCAGAGAATGGCGGGCGACCAGACCGTGATCGGCGTATTCAATTTTTCCGCTCAGCCGCAAAACGGCTATGCCGTACCGCTGCAGAAAGACGGCAGCTATCGCGTGCTGCTTAACAGCGATTGGGAGTGCTTTGGCGGCAGCAAAAAACGGGAAGAGCTGGTATATGAGAACGGCTGTGTATTAGACCTCTCGCCCTTTAGCGCAGTGCTGTTAGTTAACGGTTGAAAAACCTGTCTTGCAATGCTATACTAACATTATCTTTTTGTACCTGCAGGCGATCGCGCTGCATTCATAACAAAGCACAGGCATTTTCAATGCACTGCAACGAAGGAGAATACACGAAATGGAACAGTATAAACAGGAATTTATCGAATTTATGGTGGACAGCAATGTCTTAAAGTTTGGCGATTTTACGTTGAAGAGCGGACGTAAGTCCCCGTTTTTCATGAATGCGGGCGCTTATGTGACCGGCACACAGCTGCGCAGACTGGGCGAATATTATGCAAAGGCGATTCATGACAACTACGGACTGGATTTTGACGTGCTGTTCGGACCCGCATACAAAGGCATTCCGCTGACCGTTGCGACGACGATGGCCATCAGCGAGCTTTACGGCAAGGATATCCGTTACTGTTCCAATCGTAAGGAAGTAAAGGATCATGGCGACACCGGTATTTTACTGGGCAGCAAGTTAAAGGACGGCGACCGCGTTGTTATTATTGAGGATGTAACGACCTCCGGCAAGTCCATCGAAGAAACCTTCCCGATCTTAAAAGCACAGGCAGATGTGGAGATCGTCGGACTGATGGTTTCCTTAAACCGCATGGAGCGCGGACTTTCTTCTGAGAAGAGCGCGCTGGAAGAGATCAAAGAGAAGTATGGTTTTGACGCCAATGCCATCGTAAGCATGGCAGAGGTGACAGAATATCTGTATAACAAGCCCTACAAGGGACAGGTTTATATTGATGATACCTTAAAGGCTGCGATCGACGCTTATTACGCGCAGTACGGTGCAAAATAAGGAGGTTCAACCAATATGGAAGAAAAGACCTATAAGCTTTTGGGCGGCAGCGGCGCTTTGAACATCGCGGTCGGCGCGGTTGTGCTGGTTTCCGGGATTGCAAGCGGCGTGCTGCTGATCGTAAACGGCGCAAGACAGCTGGCGCACCGGGGCAAATTGATTTTCTGAGAATGCAGGAAATGGAATTTTTACGCAGTTCCCGGTTACGGATAGGGAACTGCGTAAGCGAAGCTTTTCGGAAAGGAGACCGGCGTGCACAGGCATTACATTTTTACCGATAAGAGGGAATCCAAAAAGGGGATATTGTCAGCAATGCTGGGGGCAATGTCCCTGATTTCTGTTTTCCTGACCGTCTATTTTACCTGGCAGAATCATGGGACGGCATATGTGCGCTACGGCGTGGTGACACTGCTGTGCCTGATTTTTTCTGTGGCAGGTCTGGTAATTGGAATTATGGCGAAGCTGGAAGAGGATAAATTTTATCTGTTCGCCTGGATTGGCATTGTGTTGAACGCCCTGACCCTGTTGGGGATCGGGGGGATTGTGGCAGTAGGAGTGTATGGATTATGACAGTAATGGAAGAACGGTTTGAGCTTGCCTCACAGCGTATTTTGGAAATCGAAAAAGAAAAACGGATGCCGGAGCAGTTTCAACGCTATTTTGCAGAAAACGCAGACTACCTGGGCGTCCTGCTCGAAGAATACAAATGGATAGCGTCCGGGGCGATGCGGGAAGCCTCTCTGCAAGAGCTGGAACGGCACAACGAAAGCTGCTTCATCGACCTGATGGGACGCAATTATGAGACGAGCTATGCAAACCCTGACTGGGCGTATGCACAGCTTGGCGAAACCTTTGGACAGCTGCTTTCTGCAGTTGCGGCGGAGCTGCGCAGCCTGCCTGCGTTCATTTATGAACAGGATCTGGAAGGCATCACGATCCGCCTGGAGCTGTTTGTCGAAATTTACTGTGCGTTTGCAGAAAGCTTCGAGGAGACAAAAGAAGCACCGGAGTATTCCCGGATCCGGGATATTTTCTACTGGTTTGCAAGCGACTATGCGGAGCTGACTGCAGAGCATGCGATCCGCCATACCGTGGACTGGGGACAGAGATTTGCGCTGGACATCATCGAAAACGCAGATCTGTCTGATATCCGTTACCTGTTCTGGTTCGGGGAATATATCGCGGATGACCAGTGGAAGCTGGCAGAGCATTTGAATGGTCTGCCGGAAGAAAAAATTCAGAAAATCGCAGACACCTACACGGAGGGCTTCCGCAAGGGCTTTGAGCTGGCAAAGAAGCCTCTGGACAAAAAGAAATCCGTCCAGATCCGTTATCCTCTGGGCTTTGAGCGTGTCGTAAAAGCTGCAATTGAAAACTTCAGAAAAATGGGCTTAGAGCCTGTCATCGCCCGCACACCTGCGAGCTTTGCAGAGGGACGCAGAGTGTTCCGGCTCGGATTTTTCGGCGGTGCAGTGAACCGGCAGTTCGACTATGACCATGAAAACGATAAGGCACTGTACCTGGACAAAAAATATGTCCACAGGATGCTGGAATGCCGCAAAAATGCGTGGGAAGAGTACAAAGATATGGCGGTTGTCCATGCAGGTCCCGCTGTCATCGAAGCATTCGGCGAAGAGCCCTTCGAGCCTGCGAGCAAGGAGCATCTGCTCACCTTATCGGTCGAACAGCAGAAGCTGTATGTCGAATATCAGAGCCAGGCGGGTGCGATGACGAACGAATATATCGACCCGGAGGAAAGAAGCTTTACCTGTATCGCGTTCCCGGTTCCGGGCATCGGCGAGCATTTCCCGGAGATTTTCGACGAAGTATTAAAGATCAATACGTTGGATTACAAGACCTACGAGACGATTCAGCAGCACCTGATCGATGCGCTGGATAAGGCAGCGTGGGTGGAGATCAAGGGACGCGGCGACAACCACACCGATATGAAGGTCATGCTCCATACGCTCAACAACCCTGCGCAGGAAACGAATTTCGAAAACTGCGTGGCGGATGTCAACATTCCGGTTGGGGAAGTGTTCACCTCTCCGAAGCTGACCGGAACAGAAGGCGTTTTACATGTACCGCAGACGTTTTTGCGCGGTATGCAGTATAACGATCTGGAGCTGCAGTTTAGGGATGGCATGATTACCAAATACACCTGCCGTAACTTCGAAAAGGAAGCGGAAAACGAAAAGCTGCTGCAGGATGGTGTGCTGTATCATCATGATACGCTGCCGATCGGCGAATTTGCTATTGGTACGAACACGACTGCTTATATGGTAGCGCGCCGTTATGAAATCAATGACAAGCTTCCGGTGTTGATTGCAGAAAAGACCGGTCCCCACTTCGCAGTGGGTGATACCTGCTACAGCTATGAAGAAGACCGCATGACCTATAATCCGGATGGCAAGGCGATCATCGCACGGGACAACGAGGTGTCCGCGCTTCGTCATACCGATCCGGAAAAGGCATATTTTAACTGCCACACAGATATTACGATTCCGTACGCAGAGCTGGCAGAGGTAACAGCAGTATGTGCAGACGGCACCAGGATTGGCCTGATCAAGGACGGATTTTTCGTACTGGACGGCACGGAAGAATTAAATTTGCCGCTGTATCAGGGATAAACATCTTACAGTTCACACGCGCTATTGGCGGGAAGGTGCGTTACAGTTCACCCGCGCCATTCGCAAAAACGCGTCTTCGACGCTCTCCGCTGCGTTGCAGCTCCTTTTGCTCATAAAATGGCGCTCCCTTCGTACCTTTTTGTAAGCAGATTTTCATGCGAGCATGAAATCTGCTTTCAAAAAGGTACGAGTGAACTGTAATACAAAAATAGGTTGCATCTGCCAAAAAAGTTTAGTACACTGTAGATTGATAAGTTGCGACATATTTTGACAGGAGGATAAAAGCACATGGCACAGGTCAGTATTGTAATGGGCAGTGATTCCGATATGCCTGTAATGGCAAAAGCAGCTGAGATTTTGGACAAATTCGGTATTTCCTATGAAATGCGGATTATTTCTGCACATCGGATGCCCGATACTTTTTTTGAATATGCACAGACCGCGGAGGAGCGGGGCGTAAAGGTGATTATCGCCGGCGCCGGTATGGCAGCTCATCTGCCGGGTATGTGCGCTGCATTGTTTCCGATGCCGGTGATCGGTATCCCGATGCACACGACGTCTCTGGGAGGCAGGGATTCCCTGTATTCCATCGTTCAGATGCCCTCCGGTATCCCGGTGGCGACCGTTGCGATCAACGGCGGTGCAAACGCAGGTATTCTGGCGGCGAAGATTTTAGCGGTTTCCGATCCGGAGCTTCTTGCAAAGCTCAAGGCTTACAGCGCAGAGATGAAAGACGGCGTACTGAAAAAGGATGCAAAGCTGCAGGAATGCGGCTATCACAACTACACAAAATAAACAGGTGCACAGGCACGGTATGGAGGATCAGATGGATTACAAGAGTTCTGGAGTGGATATTGAAGCCGGATACAAATCGGTGGAACTGATGAAACAGTATGTAAAGACGACAATGCGCCCGGAAGTGCTTGGCGGACTGGGCGGTTTTTCCGGTGCATTTTCCCTGGAAAAGATCAAGGATATGGAAAAGCCTACCCTGGTATCCGGTACAGATGGTGTCGGAACCAAGATCAAGCTCGCCTTTCTTATGGACAAGCATGATACCATCGGTATCGACTGCGTTGCCATGTGCGTAAACGATATTGCATGCGCAGGCGGCGAACCGCTGTTTTTCCTGGACTATATCGCATGCGGCAAAAATATTCCCGAGAAGATCGCAGAGATCGTAAAAGGCGTATCCGCAGGCTGTGTACAGTCGGAAGCTGCCCTGATCGGCGGCGAGACAGCAGAACATCCCGGACTGATGCCGGAGGATGAGTACGATCTGGCTGGTTTTGCAGTCGGCGTAGTAGATGAAAAAGACCTGATTACCGGCGAAAACTTAAAGCCCGGTGACGTGCTGATCGGCATGGCAAGCTCCGGCGTGCATTCCAACGGCTTCTCTCTGGTTCGTAAGGTATTCGACATGACCGTTGAAAGCTTAAACACCTATTATGATGAGCTGGGCGCAACCCTGGGCGAGACCCTGCTGGCTCCGACACGCATCTATGTTAAGGCGTTAAAGGCAGTCAAAGAAGCCGGCGTAACCGTAAAGGCATGCAGCCATATCACCGGCGGCGGCTTTTATGAAAACGTGCCCCGTATGTTAAAAGAGGGTACCCATGCGGTGATCAACAAAAACAGCTATCCCGTTCCTCCGATTTTTACCCTGATGGCGAAAAAGGGCAATATCGAAGAGCATATGATGTATAACACCTATAACATGGGACTGGGTATGATCGTCGCAGTAGATCCCGCAGATGTGGATAAGACCATGGAAGCAATGAAATCTGCAGGCGATACCCCTTATGTGGTAGGCACCATCGAAGCAGGCGAAAAGGGAGTGACCTTATGTTAAGGCTTCTGGTCTGTGTCTCCGGCGGAGGTACGAACCTGCAGGCGATTTTCGATGCGATTGACGCGGGAAAAATCCGCAATGCCGAAATCGCAGCGGTGATCAGCAACAACCCGGGCGCATATGCGCTGGAACGTGCGCGGCAGCATAATGTGGAAGCAATCTGTCTTTCTCCGAAATCTTTCGAGAGCAGAGAGGCATTCAATCATGCCCTGACCGAAAAGGTAAAGGAAATCGCACCGGATCTGATCGTGCTGGCAGGATTTTTAGTCGCTGTTCCGGCAGAGATGATCGAAGCGTTCCCAAATCAGATTATCAATATCCATCCGTCGCTGATTCCTGCGTTTTGCGGCGTTGGCTTTTACGGTCTGCATGTCCATGAGGGTGTGCTTGCGCGCGGTGCAAAAGTGACCGGCGCGACGGTGCATTTTGTGGACAGTGGAATGGATACCGGTCCGATTATCTTACAGAAGGCGGTTGAAGTGCAGCAGGGCGATACACCCAAGAGTCTGCAGCAGCGGGTCATGGAGGAAGCGGAATGGAAAATTTTGCCCCAGGCCATCGATCTGATTGCCCAGGGCAGAGTAACCGTTGTGGATGGAAAGACGATTATCGCATCGTGATGCAAAATTGCATCGCATAACAGCGAAAGCGCCTGAAAATATGGAGGTTCATATGAAAATTCTGATTGTGGGAAGCGGCGGCAGAGAGCATGCGATCGCTGCAAGTGTGGCAAAGAGCCCGAAAGCAGAGAAGATTTACTGTGCGCCCGGCAACGCCGGAATTGCGCAGCTGGCAGAGTGCGTTCCGATCGGCGCGATGGAATTTGACCGTCTGACCGAGTTCGCAAAGGAAAAAGAGATCGACCTCGTTATCGTCGGCATGGATGATCCGCTTGTCGGGGGCCTGGTAGACCAGCTGGAGGCAGCCGGGATCCGTGCATTCGGTCCTCGCAAAAATGCGGCGATTCTGGAAGGCAGCAAGGCATTTTCCAAGGAACTGATGAAAAAATACAACATTCCGACGGCTGCCTATGAAGTGTTCGACAAGGCAGAGGATGCGCTGGAATATCTGCATACCAAAGCGAAATTCCCGATCGTTTTAAAGGCGGATGGCCTTGCACTTGGAAAAGGTGTTTTAATCTGCAGCACGTTGGAAGAAGCGGAAGACGGCGTATGCACGATTATGACAGATAAGAAATTCGGCACGGCCGGCAACAAGATGGTCATCGAAGAGTTCATGACCGGACGCGAGGTTTCCGTGCTGTCCTTTACAGATGGCAAGACCATCCAGATCATGTCCTCTGCCCAGGATCACAAGCGCGCAAAGGACGGCGATCAGGGCTTGAACACCGGCGGCATGGGCAATTTTTCTCCGTCTCCGTTCTATACAAAAGAGGTTGATGCGTTCTGTAAAAAATATATCTATCAGGCTACCGTCGATGCAATGTCTGCGGAAGGACGCACCTTTCAGGGTGTAATTTTCTTCGGCCTGATGCTGACACCTGACGGCCCGAAAGTGCTGGAATATAATGTCCGCTTCGGTGATCCGGAAGCGCAGGTTGTGCTGCCGCGTATGAAAAACGACATTCTGGACGTTTGCGAGGCATGTATCGACGGTACGCTCGATCAGCTCAAGTTGGAGTTTGAAGACAATGCGACAGTTTGTGTTGTGCTGGCATCGGACGGTTATCCGTTAAAATACGACAAGGGACTCCCGATTTCCGGCCTGGAAGCCTTTGACGGAAAAGACGATGTGTTCTGTTTCCATGCAGGAACCAGGTTTGCAGAAGACGGAAAGACGATCCTGACCAACGGTGGACGTGTGCTGGGTATCACAGCGAAGGCGCCTACCTTAAAGGAAGCGCGCGCAAAAGCGTATGCAGCGACCGAATGGGTCAATTTTGCCAACAAATATATGAGACACGATATCGGTAAAGCGATCGACGAAGCATAATATACCGATAGAGCACTGGCGACAGGCGAAATCGGAAGCCTGGCTGAGGAGTTTGGAAAAGAGAAAAGGTCCGCAGAGACCTTTGCGGATCGGAATCAGAAAGGTACGTAAACTAGAATGATGAAATGGACGACCAAGTTCAGCACTGTGCTGGGATGTGCACTTGCTGCGGTATTTTTATTTACATCCACAATGGAAGTCGGCGCTGTGCCGCTGACCTCTTCCCCGAGCGGAACGACAACGACCACAACAACCGACACCAATGCTGCAGAGGACGGAAATGCTGATGCAGCCGCAGAGGATAACGCCGCAGAGGATAATGCCGCAGAGGATAACGCAGCAGGGACAGCTGCTGCAGGAACCGTTACCAGCGCAACCGTAACCTCTTCCAGCGTTAATATCAGAAGCGAAGCTTCCACCAGCGCAAGCGTTGCAGGTAAGGCAACCAGCGGACAGGAGCTGACCGTTACCGGCGAGACACAGGGCAGCGACGGCAAGACCTGGTATGCAGTAACATTTGATAATGTAAGCGGATATATCCGTTCCGATCTGGTAGAGGCACATGTGTCGGAGGCGACAGCAGAGCCGGCTGTTGACGAAACTCAGGAGACGGAGGAACCGGAGGAGGAGCCGATCGTAGACAACTCCGCAGATTATTCCGTCGCCTTTGAGGATGACGGAAGCGGCAGCAGTGCATGGTATCTGCATGATAATACTATGGGAACCAGATATCAGGTCAGTGACCTGCTGAATGCAGAGGAGACCAACAAGAACAACCAGGCGACCATCGATCAGACCGCAAAGAGCATGCGCTTTGTCGTTATTCTGATGGCGTTTGTAATCGTAGTTCTGATTATCGTTGTAACAATCCTGATCATCAAAGTCAGAAGCACGTATGAAGACTATGACGATTATGATGATGACGACGAAGATGACGAAGACGACGATGAGGATGAGGACGAGGAAGAGGAAGAAGAACGTCCGCGCCGCTTCGGCCGCAAAAAGCCTGCCCGTTATGTAGAAGAGGGTGACGATGACGACGAGGACGGCGAGGACGAAGACGATGACGAGGATGAGGAAGAAGAGCGTCCGCGCCGCCGTCCGGCAAAGAAGGCTCCGGTAAAGAAGCCTGTCCGTCGCTCCAGAGTCGACGAATATGAAGACGAGGATGACGAGGATGAGGACGAGGAAGAGGAAGAAGAACGTCCGCGCCGCAAAAAGGGCAAATCCAAAGACTGGCAGTCCAGAAATTTCCTGGATGATGACGATCTTGAATTTGAATTCCTTGACCTGAAATAAGTCTTCCAAAAAGCAAGCATTCAGAAAACAATAGAAGCACGTTCTGCGAACATTCTATTGCCGTGAATCCATAAAAAACATCCGGCTTTTGCTGCAAACTGCCCGCTGTCTGGCGGGAGCACAGGAAACAGCAGTGCCGGGTGTTTTGTTTTATTCATGACAATAGCATGCTCGCAGCGCGTGCATGCTATTGTTGACTATTTTCAGAATTCTTGTTATAGTGTTTCTATAACACTTTAAAGATGAAATGGATGGGAGATCAGCATGATTCTGGAAGTCGATTTTAACAGCGAAGAAGCGTTATATATACAGCTGCGCAATCAGATCATTGTCGGGATTGCGACAAACAGGCTCAAGGAGGGAGAGTCCCTCCCGAGCGTGCGGCAGCTTGCAGAATCCATTGGGATTAACATGCATACAGTGAATAAGGCATATACCGTGCTCAAGCAGGAGGGCTTCGTCAAGGTGGACAGACGCCGCGGCGCAGTGATTGCGATTGATGCGGATCGGATCAGTGATCTGGAGCAGATGCGGGAGTCGCTGCGGGTCATTCTGGCGCGGGCAAGCTGTCGGAATATTTCCCGCGAGGAAGTACATGCTTTGATAGATGAGATTTATGAAGAGTATGGAGGACTATAACAGATGCAGTCACAGTTTACGGATAAGGCAAAAACTGCCCTGCTTTTGGCAGGGCGGGCGGCAAAAAGCCTGCATCAGAATTATGTTGGAACAGAGCATATCCTACTGGGCCTGATCAAAGAAGGAACCGGTGTGGCATCAAGGGTTCTGACGGAAAACGGGGCAAAAGAAGAGGCGATCCGGGAAATGATTCAGGATCTGCTGGCTCCGGAGACGCCCAATCCGGTCATAGAGCGGGACGGTTATTCCCCCCGGGCAGAGGAAGTTCTGGAGGAAAGCCACAGACAGGCGGAAAAGGCAGGCAGCGTGCTGACCGGAACGGAACACATTTTGTTAGCGCTTTTAGGAGATGGGGATAATGTTGCAGTGCGGGTGCTGCAGACGCTGTCGCTGCCGCTGCAGAAAATCATGCGGGATACGCTCCTGGCAGCAGGACTGGACCCTACGGCGTACCGCGAAGAGCTGGGACGCAGGCAAAAAAAGAGCCAGACCGGGACGCTGGAGCTTTACAGCCGGGATCTGACGAAGCTGGCTGCACAGGGAAAGCTCGATCCGGTTGTCGGGCGCGATCAGGAGATTGGGCGCGTGATTCAGATTTTAAGCCGCAGGACGAAGAACAATCCGTGCCTGGTAGGAGAACCCGGTGTCGGCAAAACGGCGATCGTCGAGGGACTTGCACTTCGGATTACGGAGGGCAGCGTGCCGGATACGGTAAAGGATAAACGGGTTCTGATGCTGGATCTGTCCGGGATGATCGCGGGAAGCAAATACCGCGGCGAATTTGAGGAGCGAATTCGTAAGGTCATCCGTGAGGTGACAGACGACGGAAATATTTTACTGTTTTTGGATGAGCTGCATACACTGATCGGTGCAGGCGGCGCAGAGGGGGCGATTGACGCTTCCAACATTTTAAAGCCGTCCCTTGCGCGCGGCGAGATTCAGCTGATCGGCGCGACAACGCTGGAAGAATACCGCAAATATATCGAAAAAGATGCTGCCCTGGAACGCCGTTTTCAGCCGGTTACGGTCGAAGAGCCAACGGAAAAAGAGGCGATCGGCATTTTACAGGGAATCGTTTCCAGATATGAAGAGCATCATAAAGTAAAGATTCTGCCGGAAGCCCTCGAGGCCGCAGTACATCTTTCCAATCGCTATATCAACGACCGGAAGCTCCCGGACAAGGCGATCGACGTGATGGACGAGGCGGCTGCTGCGGTGCGCCTGCAGCGGATGCAGACGACTGACGAGGCAACAGACCAGGCAAAGGAAATCAAAACGCTGGACGAAAAGCTGGAGCAGGCAATCCGTAGTCAGGATTTGGAGGAGGCCTCAAGACTAAAGCAGAAGCTAAAAGAGGCACTCGCCCGTTACGAAAAGCACCAGAAACGGCAGGAAAAGAGCCGCAAAAAGGGGCAGCCGGAGGTGACAGCAGAGGATATCGCAAAGGTCATTTCCACCTGGACAAAGGTTCCGGTGAGCCGCCTGACCGAAAAAGAGAGCGAACGGCTGTTAAAGCTGGAATCTATTCTGCACAAGCGCGTGATCGGACAGGAAGAAGCCGTATCGAGCGTTGCGCGGGCGATGCGCCGCGGCAGAGTCGGACTGCAGGATCCGAGACGACCGATCGGTTCGTTTTTGTTCCTCGGTCCCACAGGTGTCGGAAAGACGGAGCTTTCCAAGGCGCTGGCAGAAGCGATGTTTGGTTCAGAAAACGCGCTGATCCGCGTGGACATGTCGGAATATATGGAAGGGCACTCTGTTTCGAAAATGATCGGCTCGCCTCCGGGCTATGTCGGCTTTGACGAGGGCGGACAGCTTTCTGAAAAGGTTCACAGAAATCCGTATTCGGTGGTTTTATTTGACGAAGTCGAAAAAGCGCACCCGGATGTTTTCAATATTTTGCTACAGGTGCTGGACGATGGGCATATCACGGATTCCAGAGGCAGGAAGGTCAGCTTCAAAAATACCGTCATCATCATGACGTCCAACGCCGGTGCACAGCGGATTGTGGAGCCAAAAAATCTCGGCTTTGCGGCAAAAGAAGATGCGCAAAAGACTTACGAAAAGATGAAAGCCGGCGTGATGGAAGAGGTAAAACGCCTGTTCAAACCGGAATTTTTAAACCGGATAGATGAAACGATCGTATTCCATCAGCTGACAAAAGACGATATGAAGCGAATTATCAATCTGCTGGCGCAGAGCCTGATTACGCGCTGCCGGACGCAGTTGGATATCAGCCTGACACTGACACCATCTCTGAAAGAGCATATCGTAGAAAAATACAGCAACCTGAAAATGGGTGCAAGACCGTTAAAGAGAGCAATTCAGACGCTGATCGAGGACGCACTTGCGGAAGAAATTCTGTCGGGACGGGTAAAATCCGGCGATCATGTGAGTGCAGGCTTCCGCGAGAATAAAGTTGTTTTCAGCGTCAAAAACAAATAAACAGCAAACCGCAGCAAAGGCGGACAGGAGGACAAAAGAATGGCAGCAGTAGCAGAACTCATCAGAACAGAAGCAGACGGAAAGATCAGCTTCGGCAATCATCTTCTGCAGGAAAAGTGCAAGAAGGAGGGCTTTGAGGCCGGCGGCGATGAGTACAAGGTAAAGACTTTTAAAGAGATTACCAAGCTGGAAAGAAACGGCATGTTTGTCTATGAATCCGTGCCCGGCACGAGCGTAGAGCATTTTGCGGAGAGCGAAAATGGCGTCAGCTTCACGGTAGAGGGCACAGAGGACGCGCAGATCACACTCGGTCTGGAGGAAGATACGGAATATGATGTGAAAATCAACGGTGAGGATGCGGGCAGAATGCGCACGAACCTCGGCGGAAAGCTGAATGTGAGCGTGGAGCTTGCTGGAATCGGAGAAGTAAAGGTAGAAATTTCAAAATAAATGGCAACCAAAATAAAAACCAGATTTTTCTGTCAGGAATGCGGCTATGAAACGGCAAAATGGCTGGGGCAGTGTCCGGGCTGTAAGGCGTGGAACTCCCTCGTAGAGGAACCGGTTTCCGTGTCCGCAGGCGGAAAAGAGAAAAAGCAGGTGCTGTCCGGGGTGCAGAGCGCTCCGGCAGTGCTGAATGAAATTTCGATGGAAGAGGAAAGACGCACGGAAACCGGGATGGGAGAGCTCGACCGGGTACTGGGCGGCGGAATCGTTACCGGCTCGCTGACGCTGGTCGGAGGCGACCCGGGTATCGGCAAATCGACGCTTCTTTTGCAGATGTGCAGGAACCTTTCGTTAAAAAAGCAGCACATTTTGTATGTATCAGGCGAGGAATCCTTACGCCAGATCAAAATGCGTGCGATGCGGATCGGCGATTTTTCGGACACGCTGGAGCTGTTCTGTGAGACGAACCTGAATCGGATTGAGGAGGTAATCCAGCAGAAAAAGCCTCAGATCGTCATCATTGACTCCATCCAGACGATGTACAATGAAGCGGTCAGCGCGGCGCCCGGCAGCGTGTCGCAGGTGCGCGAATCGACTGGTGTTTTGCTGCGGCTGGCAAAAGGGCTCGGTATTTCGATTTTTATCGTCGGCCATGTGACCAAAGAGGGAACGGTTGCAGGTCCCAGAGTGCTCGAGCATATGGTGGATACGGTGTTGTATTTTGAGGGCGACCGACATGCATCTTATCGAATCCTCCGGGGCGTCAAGAATCGTTTTGGCTCAACCGATGAGATCGGTGTGTTTGAGATGCGCCAAGAGGGGCTGACAGAGGTGTTAAACCCGTCGGAATTCATGTTAAATGGCAGACCTGCCGGCGCGAGCGGCTCGGTCGTCTCCTGCTCAATGGAGGGGACTCGTCCGATGTTCACGGAGATTCAGGCGCTCGTCTGCCACAGCAATTTTGGCATTCCACGCCGTCAGACGACCGGAACGGATTTTAACCGTGTCAATTTGCTGATGGCGGTATTGGAAAAACGGCTTGGCATGCAGATCGGGGGGTGTGATGCTTACGTCAATCTGGCAGGCGGCATTCGGATTACAGAGCCTGCCATCGATCTTGGAATCGTGATGGCAATTATGTCGAGCTTCAAAAACAGCCCCGTCCCGGAGGGCGTTGTCGCCTTCGGGGAAGTGGGCCTGAGCGGGGAAGTACGCGCCGTTTCGATGGCGGAGCAGAGAGTGAGGGAGGCGCAGAAGCTCGGTTTCACAACCTGTATCCTCCCCCAGGTCTGTCTCGAAAAAATGCCGAAAATTTCCGGCATCCGATTAGTCGGTGTCCGCAGTGTTGCCGATGCCGCGCGGGAGCTGTAAGAACGCCCTACAGCGGCTGGTTGGGATAACCCGGAAAATAAAACGGAAGGGTCGCACCCGGAACAGGATATACTGCGATCTTGTCGTCGAACAGATTCTTTTCGGACGGCACTTCGTCATTTTTGGAAACCGGATTGACGCCGTCGGGAGAGAGGATGCAGTCATCCGCAAGGTCAGAAGGACGGTCTGATTCTGGAATTACAGGATACATGACAAAAACCTCCTTTTCATTGTTGGATTTAAAAAGCGATAGGAAAGCTTTTGGGATCAGTATGTATCTTTTTTGGGGAAAATATTCTATTGTCGTGAACTGCAACATTTTGAAAAAGTAGTTGACAAAAGATACAGTGGTGCGATACAATATGATCAAGTTGAGAAGTTATCAACCCACAAAATCAGGCAGGATGTTTTCCGCAAGGAGGATGTCCTGCCATCCCCCCACAAAGATTCGATACCTGCTGATTTCGTGTCAGCAGGTTTTTTATTCATGATAATAGAATGCTCGCAAAGCGTGCATTCTA
>ULNU01023838.1_pt1 | contig 26172 bp, 20 predicted proteins | sample 1951991 | NCBI WGS metagenome assembly ULNU01 (sample SAMEA4835584, study PRJEB28245) | human gut metagenome | biome: gut microbiome; material: fecal sample | place: Denmark | collected 2008 | reverse complement strand
TTGGGTTAGAGAACTATGGCATCTATTAAGTGCTAAGAAAAACTAATAATTAATTATAGGTGATGTAGGTATGTTACAATAATACATATCTTCATCACTTTTTTTATGTGTTATTTTACATCTTGCGTTATGAGATTAATATTTTCTGTTTTTATTTTTATTTGTACAAGTCTAATTTCTTGTTCGAATAGCTATCAACAATCACAAAATTTAGAGATTCCTATTAATACTATTGAGAGGGCAGAGAATATTTATTATAGGTTAGGTTATACTGTATCTTTTAATCCTGAGCTTAATATACCTAATTGGGTAGCATGGGAACTTAATTCTTCGAAATTAATAGAAAGAGAAAGTAGAGCCGGACATTTTTATCCGGATCCAGATATACCAAGAGGTATAGCTGTAGAAGCAGGTGATTATAGTAATTCAGGATATGATAGAGGACATATGTGTCCGGCAGCAGATAACAAATGGGACAAACAAGCAATGAGAGAGAGTTTTTATATGACGAACATTTGTCCACAACATCATAATCTTAATAGAGGCGACTGGAAAGAGTTGGAAGATGATTGTAGAAGATGGGTTGAAGAGTCTGGTACTATTTATATTGCTTGTGGCCCTATATTGTATAAAAACGATATAAGTTATATTGGAGAAGAGCGTAAAATCCGTGTTCCTAATGCATTCTTTAAAGTTATATTAGCAGGTTTGGATGAAGGTAAACCAAGAGCCATTGGGTTTATATACAAGAATGCATCTGGCAACAATCCATTGGACCATTATGTAAATTCTGTAGACCAGGTTGAAAGAATAACAGGTTTAGACTTTTTCTCACAACTGCCTGATGACGTTGAGAATGAAATAGAATCTAATTATAATTTAAATCAATGGAGATAAAATAATGAATAGTAATATGCAGTGTCCGATTTGTGGAAGTACAAATAATATTATTCTGGAGAATAACAGCCAGAAAATACTAAAACTAAGACATCCAGGGCTGTTATTTTCTAATAAAGAACTTGCCAATAAATTTAATACAAGGTGCCTTTGCCCAAAATGTAATTTAGAGTTTAAATATAACGAAGTAACAGGGTATTCTATCGATAGTACAAAAAAAATGGAGTTCGGTATATTATCTGCTCTTTGGCAATATATAGATATAAAATTGTGCTACAGTGATTCTATAGACAATTTGTTTATAGACAAGGATAGCAGGAACCTTTTTATCAAGTTCTTATTTGATAAATACTCAATAAGGTTGAATGAATCAGATTTATTAGTAAGATACAAATCAAAGAATATTAATAAGGTAGGTGATTTGGTATCTTATATTAAAAGCTTGAAAATAGAATAATATTTTTTAATACAGCATATTATGAATAAATAATAGTAATGTTTGTAACTGTTATAAACTTAATTAAGTTTGTTGTTAAATTATCTCTATACAAAATATGGCATGTATCATAAAAAAGAAATAAAAAACTTGCTTTTCTTTTATATTATTTCTATATTTGATGTAGTCCTGGGCTAATATTTTGACTACAAGGTTATTTTTTAGAATTCGCGTGAGGATGGGCAATGGATAAGAAATTGGCAGTGTGTTTGGTTACGCTATATTCACGAATAGCTCTGCGACAAAAATCAAGAATTACAATGGTTATTCTTGAAGATGTTATTAGTAAAACCAAACCGTCATTGACAAAATCCGAACTTGACAAATATTTAAGGATAAAAGCGGCAATGGCTGGTGAACAAATACAACAATCACGCCGAAGAATCGGTTTCTAAATAAAAATGCTACGAATATGAAAACAAATGAATTATATCTCAAAACATTGTTCTGTTGCTGTGCTTGTGATGGAGAAATCGCACAAGAAGAAGTGGATATGATTAAAGAATTAACCGAAAATAGTACCCTTTTTCAGGAGATTCAAGTAGAATACTCAATTAATGAGTATGTCAATCAGATTAATAGTCAAGGAAAAGCCTTTTTGAAAGATTACCTTAGTGAACTTTCAAATACAGTTCTTTCCGATGATGAACAAATCACACTAATTGACCTTGCCATAAAAATGATAGAAGCAGATAAGCAAGTCCTTTATTCAGAGGTTAAATTTTTCAAGAAAATCCGAAGCCGAATAACTGTAAGCGATGAACAGATTCTATTAAAATTATCTGGCATAGAAGATTATTTACAACCTGACATTTGCGCTGAAAATAAAGATTTCGAAGATGTTGGAGGATTTAAACAAATATCTTTCTAATAATATGGGTGAATGTAAACCATTGATTCAAGTCCAGACTTGCGCAACAAAAAGAGTTGATAGGGAAATTCATCATTCCGTGGTAGGGAGATGTAGAGGGCGGAACTGAAATCACGCAGATATTACAGCCCATACCTCTATTCTCGAAAATCAAGTAAAATAACCGGGGCAAGAAGAAACAGACTGTCATTGCAAAACTGAAAGCATTCTTCGATAGGTTCTTTGATATTTCGAGAGGAACATTCAATGTTGTGAACTGAATATTCCGTCTAATGCTGCATTGTTCAAAATCATAAACGGGTAAAAAATAGAAAGATACATGTGGAATTTTCTGTCTTTTTTGTAACTTTGCAAAAAGACAAATTATGAATACCTCATTTTGGGAGTCAAATTTATTTCAAACGCTCGTGCTGATTGTTACCATTGGGGCAACAATCGGCATCGCATTATGGCAGTTTTATGCCCATAAGCGAAAGGAATTGAGAAACGCAGTGTCAATCTTGTTGCTTCAGATAAATGACATTGAGAAAAACATTGAGTATATATTATCTGAAGGGCTTATAAACGGCTGCATCCAAGAAGTGCCGATTCATTACTCTACTATAATTTTTGAAGAAAATCAGTGGAATAAATACGCTCACAGTGTTGTCGGGCACATATCTCAGGAGGCATTTGAAAAAATTGATACCTTTTTTAAGGTTGCCCAAAGAATACGTGAACAACAGATTTATATCAAACAAAAAATACAATTGTCAACAGAAAATAAAGCCTATTATTACTATAGTGCTGTGTATAACCAGATAGTTATTACAGGTCAACCGCTACAAAACATTCAATCAATTGTCGACAGGTTCAATGAGTCGATAGTGCCATCGTATATTCAGAAAGAATTGGCTTTGGGATTGGAGAAGACCTTGAAGCAATATCATAAATTGTCAGATGGTATCGCTTATACGGAATTAGTCAAACTAAAGCAGTGATATATTGAAAATATTTGCTAACTTTGTAATTAGGAAAAGCGTTCTTTTGAATTACTGCAAAACGAGGTGAAATACAGAATTTTGCTGGTTTCTAAATCGTTACCTATTAAGCTGCGAAAAATTGCAAGTACTTGAATTTTAACAAGAAAGAAAATTCGCCATGTCTTGCTGTATGGAATCCGATCTCCTTGCTGATGCCGCAGGCTTTGGCTATCTGTTTGAGATGCTTGTTGCATGTACCGTTAGAGGGCATGGGAAATACGAAATCGCCTCCGGCAAGTCCCTTGTACCTTTCTATCAGTTCCTTGGCTATTTCCATAAGGGGAACGTTGCTCGACACACGGGTCTTGGTGCGTCGGGTTATGATCCACTCCTCGCCGTCGAAGTCCATGCGCTGGATCTTGTCATGGGTGAGTGTCTTTATATCAATGTAGCTAAGTCCGGTGAAGCAACAAAATGTCAGGTAATCCCTTTTAGGAAGAACACCGCATCCAAAACATAACCCGTTGAGATATAGCGATATTTCATTATTCTACACATTGACTGAATAACCCAAAAAAGAAATATATTGCGACGGTTCCGCTACCAAGTCATTACCTGCTTCCGAGCGGGTAAGCTGGTGAAAACCATGGATTTTCTCTCCATACCACAGTGTAGTATTAGTGAACTCCATTTTCCCTTGCAAGGGAAAACCACCAATCGGGTTCTTTTTCACCGTTTTGCCAGTCTTTTCATATCGGGAATCCTTGTAACAATTTATAATATTGCAATTTAAACAAGGAAAGGAATGAAGACAGAATTCAAGGTGCTGCTCTATCTTAAACGGAACGGGCAGGGAAAGGACGGGCTCTGCCCGCTGATGGGAAGGATCATGATAAAAGCTACGGGCAATTCGACCACACAGTTCGGGTGCAAAATAAGAGTGGACCCGAAACTGTGGAACGCCACCTCGCAACGGTGTACGGGAAAAAGCCGGATGGCCATTGCCACCAACAGGGCAATAGACAAGATGATGCTCCTGCTGCAAAGGAGATACAGCGAACTGGCGGAAATCAGCGATGACATCACCGCCACACAGATACGTGACGCTTTCCAGGGTATGGCGGAGAAACAGGTGACTCTCTTGGGACTGTTCCGTGAGCACAATGAGGAATACGCCTTGCGTGTCGGGGTGAACCGTGCCGCTAACACCCTTTACCTGTACTGGCATACATTCCACTTCGTGGAGGAGTTCATCAAGGTGAGATATAAGGTATCGGATATCCCTTTCAAGGCACTGGACGAATCGTTCGTCGAGGCTTTCGAGTTGTATCTTCGCATCGACAGAAAGTTTCAGGCAGGAACCTCCATAGGGCACATCCAGAGGCTAAAGCATATCGCCCGAATCGCCGTGAGCCGAGCCATCGTGCCTTTCAGCCCGTTCAAGGACTTCTCCCCCATGAAGCCAAAGCAGAAACAGAGGTTTCTTACCAGAGAAGAACTGGACAGGTTGATGGGCACCACTTTTGATACACCCAACCGTAACTTCACCAGAGACATGTTCTTATTTTCCGTCTTCACCGGCATCTGTTACTGTGACATGCGCAACCTGACGGAAAAGAATGTGGTGAGGGACCACGAGGGGAACTTATGGATAGAAACCAGAAGGCAGAAAACGGGAACCCCGGAAAACGTACGCCTACTGGACATCGCCATAGAAATCATGAAGAAATACAGGGGGGTGGCACCAGACGGGAAGCTGTTTCCCATGCTGACAAAGGAAAGCATGAACATTCACCTAAAAAAGATGGCCGCACAATGCGGCATCGATCGTAACTTGTCCTTCCACATGGCCCGCCACAGTTTCGCTTCCCAGATCTGTCTCTCACAGGGCGTACCCATCGAGACTGTCAGCAAAGCTATGGGGCACAGGAATATCAGCACCACGCAGCGCTATGCTAAAGTGACCGACGAGAAGGTGGACCGGGATGTGACGATACTAGAGCATGAGATCACCGGCAAATACACACTGTCCGGCATTGACCAGCCTCCATCCACTATTCTGAAGGACATGAGTTTAAGAGAGATGCGGAGAAGAGAAAGAAAAGAAATATTAAACCCAATGGAAGGAGTGTAAGAATGAGAAGCACATTCAAACTATTGTTTTATATCAACAGACAGAAAATCAAAAAAAACGGAAAATGCCCCGTCATGGGACGTATCACCCTTGACGGGAAAGTAAGCCAGTATTCCACCGGAGAGGACGTGCAGCCGAAATTTTGGGATGCCAATAAGGGCCGTGCCGTCATACACGGACAGAATCCGGAAACCTCCATAGAGTTGAGAGAGCTGAATCGGAAACTGGAGGAACTGGAGGAGAAGGCACGAACCGCCTATAAGAAGAGCGTGGACTCAGCCGGGTACGTCTCGGCTGAGATCATAAAGAACGCGGTTACGGGGAAGGCTCAGCCCAAAGAACATCTTCTGGCCCTTTTTGACGAGCATAACGAGGAGTACGCCAAGCGTGTGGGGATCGACCGCACACACCATACCTATATCCGATATTTGACCACACGAAAACATCTGTACAACTTCCTGCAATACAAATATGGAGTGGAAGACGTGACACTTCGCTCGATAGACATGCAGTTCATCGAAAACTTCCATTTCTATCTTTCCACAATATTGAAGTTGAAAACCATATCACTGAACGACTACCTGATCCTGCTGTGCAAGATTGTCCGGCTCGCAGTCAAACGCAGGATACTGTCACGCTATCCGTTTACCGGTTACAAGCTTGAGATCCCCCCGACACTTCACCGACACCTGACAGGTGAGCAGCTTGCCAAAGTGATGGCAATCGATCTTCCCACCTACCGGCTGTGCCACACCAGGGATCTCTTTGTCTTCTCGACCTTCACCGGACTGGGAAGGGCCGAAATGGCCGAATTGTCCGAAAGACATATCGTCACGGCTCCAGACGGCTCCAAATGGATACACATCAACCGTCAGAAGACAAAGGTGGAATGCCGTATCAAACTGCTTGACATCCCATTAAAAATCATGGAAAAATATAAAGGCGAGGGAGAGAATGGGAGACTGTTCCGGGTTCCGGCCACTTGCAGCCTGTCCAGAAGCCTGAAAATCATCGGGGAAATGTGCGGGCTTGAGTGCCACTTGACCTATTACATGAGCCGACACACCTATGCGACTGAAATCTGCCTTTCCAACGGCGTGCCAATTGAGACCATCAGTAAAATGATGGGGCATTCCAGCATACGTACTACACAGATTTATGCGGAAATAACCAACCAAAAGGTACGCAGGGATTTCGGAAAACTTTCGGAAGAAACCAAAGGCATGTATTCCCTGCCGGACGACAACATGCCGTCCAGGGTCTATCAATGCGGACGGTACAGCGGATGGAAAAAGGAATACGACCAGGAAAAAAACGAAAAGGTACCGTAATGTATGGTCGCAACAAGATAAAACAAGGGACAGAAACCGTCTTCACAGATTTCTGTCCCATTCATTTTGACCTCATTCCAGACTTCCCTTACAATGGCGATCGGGCTTTCCTGTATCCATCCCGCAACATTTTCTCTATGTCACTTTCTCTGTACAGAACCTTACCACCGAGCTGGATGTAAGGCAGTCTGCCTTCGTTCCGATATTCCTGCAAGGTTCTGCGGCTGATTTTCAACCTGCCGGAGAGTTCACGGTCGGTAAGATAATGTTCCCCGTCCAATACGGGACGGTGGCTTCGGGACAGGCTGCCAAGCCTGTCTGTCATATGATCAAGTTTCCGGAAAAGGGCAAGGATTCTCTCATGCTTTCCGGTCAGCAGCCCGTTCATATCTGGCCTCCCTTTCTCTTTTGAATGGCGGAAAGTATCTTTTGTATATCCTCCGGCCTATAATAGACCTTGTGGCTGATCCGGCTGTATGCCAGCGTGCCGTTCTCACGGAGGGTCTGCAAAGTACGGGGGGAGGCGTCCAGCAGAAGGCAGACCTCTTGGGTATCCAACCATTCCCCCATTCTCTTCTCACGGAGCTTCTCACAGAGTTCATCTGTAATCCGGGCTGCATTTTCCAGATACTCCAGCATACTTTCAAAGACTGTCGCTTCAATAGTGACGATTTCCATAAGCGTATTCAATTGGTTCGAAACAAATATAGCGGAACAACGATCTTTTCTCCAAACGCCTGTCGTCAGATGTCATCAGATTTCATCAGATGGCAGGAACAAGATAAAACCCCAAGATACAGTGCATGCGGAAAGGCAAAGAAGCCGAGATGCAGGCATAAAGATTATGCAGAGCAGAGAGAGCAGAAGTCCCTGTCTTCTCATGGAGCGGAATCTTTTCTCACAAGATATTGTCGGACCCATGTATTTCGCTATTCCACCTGCTTTTATGGAGATATAAAGGAGGCCTGCCTTTTTATCAATGACACGGTTATGCGTCGCGTCGGTCGCAGTGAGTCCCTATAATCCTTCCCGAAATCAAAATCATTGTCCGGGCGTTTGTTTCCATGGGTATTTTCTGCGACTTGTCGTAAGGAAAATACCCATGGAAAGCGAAGCCGCAACGCCCGAGACAATAAGATTTTGATTTACTTTTGATTATAGGAACTCACTGTGCCAATACTTTTCAAGACTGACTTGTGATTATAAACCGAAGTATATATTGGTTGAATACAGCCTATAGCCCACCACGCCAACGTGGGATCGGGAGCTTCAACGAGGCATTCAAATTTCAGATGCGAGGGCATAGGAACCGAACGTTCTTAACAAATTCATGAACCAGCTAAAATTGGTCTTCGTCCACGCTTATATTAAAGTTGTAAATTATCTGATTATTAACCAACATACAATGTACGACTAATAAATAAGCAACAAACTTCATATACCGTTTACATTTTGTCCTCATCTTTACCGGATCGCTTTTTCCCTAGAGTTGTTCTATTGCAGGAATATGTGAGTAATAAAAGCAGGGAGGCTGGGATGACAGCCCGATCTTTTATTACCACAAAGCAAGATTCTTAAACCGCATCTATTTACTATTCTATCTTTTTGTTTAATTTTATATTCAATTTAAATTTATTTCATTTACTTTTGTCGCATAAATTATGGTGTGACTTGATTATGTCCATAGTTAAGTCGGTAAAAGGGAATCCAGTGTAAGTCTGGAACTGTATCCGTAGCTGTAAATCAATAAAACCGGGCGTTCTACGAACCACTGACCATAAATATTAGGAAAGGTTGGGAAGGTGATTGCCGAGTAAAGGGAGATGAGTCAGAAAACCTGCCATAATTGAATTATGCGTCACCTCGGATAAGGTGATGGTAATATCTTATTACGATGAATATAATGTTTTTTAAGACCATAAGGAGAAAAAATCTTATGGTTATGATGCTAGGGATATGCCCTCTATGGGTGTATGCCCAAAGTAGATTGGATTCCATCCAACATTTGGATGAAATAACCGTTGTGGCTAAAAGTTTCAGGGAAGTCATACCTTCTCAAAAATTGTCAGGCAAAGAACTTCAAAAATTGAACAGTCACAGTGTCGCAGATGCCCTTCGTTATTTTTCCGGGGTACAATTGAAAGACTATGGAGGTGTAGGCGGTATAAAAACAGTGAATATCCGTAGCATGGGAACGAATCATATGGGGGTATTTTACGATGGAATAGAATTGAGCAACGCTCAGAACGGGCAGGTCGATTTGGGCATGTATTCGTTGGACAATATCGAGGAAATTTCTCTGTATAACGGACAGAAAAGCGAGATATTCCAGTCCGCCAAGGATTTTGGTGCGGCAGGGACGCTCTATCTTAGGTCACGCAGACCTAAATTTGAGGACGGAAAAAACACGAATTTAAGGGCAACCATGAAAGCCGGATCTTTTGATGTGATCAATCCTTCGGCTCTTTTTGAATATAAAATATCCGAGAATGTAGCCGCCTCGTTCAGTGCAGAATGGCTGAATGCCAGCGGAAAATACAAGTTCCGTTACCGTCGTGTCAATCCGGCCGGAGAGATCGCATACGATACGACCGCCGTGCGGGAAAACGGGGATATCAACGCAACCCGCTTGGAAGCGGGATTGTATGGAACAATCGAAAGAGGAACCTGGAACGCAAAAGTTTATAATTATAATTCTGAACGTGGTATCCCCGGCGCTATTGTCAATAACGTGTGGCGTCGCGGAGAACGGGTCTGGGATACCAATTCCTTTTTTCAGGGCTCTTTTGTAAAAGAGGTGAACGATCAATTCAAAACACAGGTTAACGCAAAATACGCTTTTTATCGTACACACTATGTAAATAATGACGATAAACTGATCGAGGTGGATAATCTTTATAAACAACGTGAGGTTTATGTTTCTACAGCCAATATGTACACGATTTTCCCATTCTGGGACGTTTCCATGTCATACGATTTTCAATGGAATGAGATGAAAGCGGATATGTACGGTTTTGTATTCCCCACCCGTTTTACCAACCTGCTGTCGATCGCAACGGCTCTTCGCCTGGGAAAAGTAAAGTTGCAGGGAAGCGGTTTGGCGACGTTTGTGAACGACCGGGTCAAAGAAGGGCCAGCCCCCAAAGCCCGGCAAATACTTACTCCTGCTGTTTTTCTTTCATATAAGCCATTTGATAAACATGATTTTAGTCTACGAGCATTCTATAAAAAAACATTCAGGATGCCCACTTTTAATGACCTGTATTATGCTGATATGGGAAACTCCAAGCTGGATCCCGAATATGTCACGCAATATAATCTAGGAACCGTATACCAAAAACAGTGGGGGAATAAATTATTTCGCCATTTTAAGATACAAGCGGACGGCTATTATAATTATGTGAAGGACAAGATAATCGCTTATCCGAAGGGACAACAATTCCGTTGGACGATGTTAAATTTGGGGAAAGTGAAAATACGAGGTGTTGATATAAGTACAGAAACGATGATTAATCCTTGGAAAGACTTGTTCATTACCATGAAAGTACAATACACCTATCAAAAGGCGCAAGATTATACCGATCCTTCCGATAATTATTATAAAGACCAGATCCCTTATATACCCTGGCATAGCGGATCTGCTATCGCCCAAGCTTCTTACAAAGGCTGGGACTTGAATTACAGCTTTATTTATGTGGGGGAACGCTATAACCAACAGGAAAATATCAAATACAACTATACACAACCTTGGTATACCAGTGATATTTCCTTGTCTAAAGAATTCAAAATGAAATTTGGTTCACTGAAAGCATCTTTGGAGGTCAACAACTTGTTGAGTCAAGATTATGATGTTATTTTGAATTATCCTATGCCCAAGCGAAATTATCGGGCGTCTTTAACGGTCGAATTATAATACCGATGAGTATGAAGCTGTTATTTTATATAAGCATCTTTATCCTTTCCTTTTCTTCTTGTCGGAAGATTGAAATTGTCGTCCCTTCGGAATACGAGTTGATTGGGGATGGCATACAACCGGATGCTGATCCTGTCGGAATGTATTTGGTGAATGAGGGGAATATGGGCAGCAATAAATGCACGCTCGATTATTTGGATTTTGTTAACGGATATTATATACGGAATCTTTATTCCGAGAGGAACCCGGATGTCGTAAAGGAATTGGGAGATGTAGGTAATGATATCCAAATTTATGGAAGTAAATTATATGTAGTAGTAAACTGTTCCCATAAAGTGGAGGTTCTGGATACAAAAACCGGAGTTCGGATATCCCAAGTGGATATCCCAAATTGCCGGTACATCCGTTTTTATCGGGGAAAAGCTTATGTAACCTCTTATGTAGGCCCCGTTCAAATTGATCCGGATGCGCCACAGGGGGCTGTTTATCGGGTAGATACGGCTTCATTGAAGGTAGAGGCGAAAGTGACGGTCGGTTATCAACCGGATGAGTTGACTGTTTTGGGAGAATATTTGTATGTAGCCAATTCCGGAGGATATCGTGCCCCCGATTATGACAATACCGTTTCTGTAATTGAGTTGGAGCGTTTCAAGCAGGTGCAGAAAATACCGGTCGGTATCAATCTTCATCGTATCAGAGCAGACAAATATGGTAAGTTATGGGTAACATCCAGAGGAGATTACAACACAATCCATTCCAATTTGTATGTATTGGAAAAACGCCCGGGTTATACGGAGATGGTCGTAACCGACACGTTAAATATTCCTTGTTCCAATTTATGGATTGACGATGATTGTCTATATTATTACAGTACGGAATGGAATAATAATACTCAAAGTAACACGATTGGTTATGGAGTGATAGATATCCGCACAAAAAAAGTAATCAGGGATAGCTTTATATCCGACGGAACAGAGAAAGACATCAAGATACCTTATGGAATTGCCGTCCATCCAGTGACGAAAGATATTTATGTCACCGATGCGAAGAACTATGTTTCCAGTGGAACACTGTATTGCTATGATCAAGACGGATTTCAAAAATGGGGTGTCCGCACAGGGGATATACCGGCCCATATGGTCTTTGTAAACAAGGAGGAATAAACATGAGTAGATTGTGGAGAGAGAGCGTCTTTTTTTTGTTTTTGTCTGTATTCGGCTTTTCCGGTTGTGATAAAGACATACAGATGGTCAGTTTGGGAATTGACGATATTTATTATTTGCCTCGTATGAAGGCTTACGCATTACATCCTGCCTTTACCGGAGAGGAATACCGGTGGACCTTGAGGTCGGATGGACGGGATAGCCTTTTGTCGGAGAAGAGAGATTATATATTTCTTGCCAAGGATACCGGAACATACGATCTTACTTTTGAGATCATTGATCCTACAACTCCTTATAAACATGATTTCCGTTTCGTGGTTATGCACGAGGAGATTGAATATAGTCCCTATATCTCGAAAGTCTATGAATACCGTCCCGCGCCAGGCCAATTTGTCAATCTCATGCCTGAATATCAGGAAGGTGAAACGGAGGAGGATATACGAAAAAAAGTGGAGGAAAATATTTCCGGCACAAATGACGAGATGATCTCGCTGGGTAGTTACGGGGGATATGTCATATTCGGTTTTGATCATACGGTGATCAATGTACAAGGACAAAAAGACTTTCGCGTTTTAGGGAATGCGTTCTATTCTGATTTACCGGAGTTTGAGGATAAAAAAGGAGGAAGCTGTGAACCTGGGATTGTAGAGGTCTCTTTTGATACGAATCAGAATGGTTTACCGGACGATGAATGGTACGAGTTGGCGGGTAGTGAATATTATAAGCCGGAAACGGTCAAGGAATATTCCATCACTTACCGGAAACCTGATCCCGATAAGATTCCGGAACCGGACATGAGCCAGCAGATATCGGATTTAACTTATATTTCCTGGAGGGATAATCAAGGGGAGTCCGGTTATGTATCTCAGGTAATTTATCATACACAACCTTATTATCCGGCATGGTTATCAGAAGAGGATATAACCTTTACCGGAACCCTCTTGAAAGCGAACGCCATAGATGAAAGCGGAGCTGGGAGATATTATGTCCTGTATTCTTACCCTTGGGGGTACGTCGACAACCATCCGAATGAAGAAAAAGATTTGAACGATTTTGATATTAGCTGGGCTGTCGATAAAAAAGGGAATCCGGTTCATCTTGACGGGGTGGATTTTATTAAGGTATATTCCGGAATCAACCAGTTTTGTGGATGGATAGGAGAAACATCCACCGAAGTTTTACGGGCACAGGATCTTCACATAGAAATAAAGGAGGTTGTACCTCCTGATCCGGTGAGCCTGAAACAACAATACGATAACGCAATTCTCAAAATAAAAGGATTATGAACAAGAAAATTTTAACCACAGCTATTTCTTTGCTGTTTGTCTCGTCTGTCGGTGCTCAACGGGGTAATACTCGATGGACGGCAGAGGGTATCAGCCTGAACCGACCGGTTCCTGAGTTACGGAGCGCCTCGGATGGAGACGTGGATTATTCGGATGGTGTTTTCATCGTGAATGAGGACTGGTACGGCCATCAAAACAGCACCGTCAATTTCCTGACCAATCAAGGGGAATGGATTTATAGGGCTTTTCAAAAAGAAAATCCCGGGCGTGAATTGGGATGTACGACCCAGTTCGGTACGATTTATGGCAACCGCTTTTATTTTGTGTCAAAACAGGAACGGGATCCCGGAGCAAAAATAACCGGTAGTCGTTTTGCCGTATGCGATGCCTCGACCATGGAGGTTATCAAGGAATTCCCATACATAGCGACAACGACGAAAACAGACAAAAACGGTAAGGAAACCCTGATCTCCATCGCCGATGGGCGTTCTTATTTACCTGTAGATGAACATAAAGGCTATATAGGTACGAGTAATGGGATTTATGTATTCGACAATGATAATTTGACCATTGGGGGGCAAATCAAAGGTACGGGTAATCCAAATGACGAGGGATATGGACAACTGTATTATGCCCAAATAGGGACCATGGTACGTGCCAATGATTATATTTTTGCCATACACCAGCAATACGGGCTTTTGGTGATTGATCCGAAAACGGATACACTGGTTAGAACAATCAAGGCTCCACTTGAGAAAGATGAATCAGGAAAAGAAGAACAACGAGGTTTTGGCTCCATTGTTTTGTCAAAAGACGGGAATTTGTGGATTAGTGTAGCCAAGGACGTACAAGGATTGGGGGCCGCCATGAATTACATGCTCAAGTTAAGCCCTTATACGTTCGAAATGGAACGTGTTTATTTCCCGGAAGGTATTGAATATATACCAAATTCATGGTATGCCTGGACGGCTGACGGTTTTTGTGCCAGTACGAAAGAGAACAAGATTTACTGGAACGGTTATCCTCCTACACAGGGGAGCTGGTTTACGGGGTATCGTATTTATTGCTATGATATTGATAAAAAACAATTTTCCATGGTATATGACGTGACAAAAATGCCAGGTAATTGGCGATTATATGGTACCGGTTTTCGTATTCATCCAGTAACGGATGATCTTTATTGTTTTTTGTACCATGAGTTTCAAGACCCGACACATGAGTTGGCCAGGATCAGTTCTACCGGTGAATTGAGAAACGAATACTCGATGATACAGAATTACTGGTTCCCGGCGATCCCTGTATTTCCGGATAATGAAGCTCCGGTAATCTCCAGCGCAATGCCGGAAGATATCGTATTACCGGGTATCGGGGAAGAATACAAATTGTACTTAGGGGATAAGGTTTGTGATAAAGACAATATGTCCGTATCTATCGTGAAGTCCGTCATAACCTGTGACAACCCCCTATCGGCTTTCGTCAGGAATGATTCGCTTGTTTTGAAAGCGACAGATCCTGTGAAAGAAGGTAACGTGACACTTCAATTCAACTCAAACGGGAAATTGGTCACTCATGACTTGGCCGTATCGACAGGTGGAGACGTGACCTCCAATGAAAATATGGAACCAACGGAAGACATACGGGTTTTCTTATCAGGGAATAATCTTTCGGTTGTCGGAGAAAATATACAGAAGATCAAGATTTATTCCCAAACAGGCGCGAAAGTTTTGGAACGGATGCTGGCCTCAGGCGATGCGGTTCCGGTCGGACATCTGACTTCGGGCGTATATATAATTTGTGTAGAGCAATCGAACGACAGGATAACAAGGAAGATTTTACTGCCATAATATGAATAAAAAAAGTCGGTCTCCTTTTCTCATCTAGGATTCCGGCTTTTTAAGTGTAAAAGGTTGCTCAAAATAGTAAAGATTTAATATTTTTGTACTTGTATTGGTTTATACATACCGTTCGGGGTGTATAATTAAAAGGGAATCAGGTGTAAATCCTGAACAGTCCCGCTGCTGTAAGCTCAAATACACATTTTAGGCATCACTCATTGCCACTGTTTTTTGAAACGGGAAGGTCGACCTAAAATTGGAGCAAGTCAGAAGACCTGCCAATACATTTTATGAAAGCAATAGAGGCTTTCTTCGGATTCATTCCACCGGGGTTTGGAATAGGATTCGTCTTGGGATATATAGCATTATTTCGTGGACAATTAATTGCACGGGATAATACAGAGGTCGCATGCGACCTCTGTAATTAGATACATGTATCTAATTTTTTTAATTGATATACATATGGGTAGATTTTTATCTTTAATGCTTGCTATGTGCGCCTTGTTTTTTGAAGGATTTGCGCAAAGGCAGGTGCAAGGTATCGCACGTCCGGATTTGAATACGGGCAAGACGAACTTTCGATCAGGAGAATTACGTTCAGACACGCGATTTTCATTTGAGGACATTCAGTTTTGGGTAGGCTCCGGTTCCAACCGGGCCGCGTTGGTTATCGAATGGCATGACGGAACTCAACCTGATGCCATGGTCTGGGGGTATAAATGGGATGGAGAGGCTTCCGGCCATGATATGATCGTTGCGATCGCTAAAGCCGATCCGAGGCTTGTTTTACTTACCCAATATACGGGACCAATGGGATATACGATAGACGGTATCGGATATTCGGAAAGCACAATGAATATCCAATACAACTTGCAAGAAGCCAAAGATTATCCCCGTAACGCTTTCGATTTTGATTTACCAATAGAAAACACCTTGTTAGGACAGACTTCTGTTCCGGAACACCCGGCAGAAGATGTGGCCGAGGCCATTCGAGAAGGATTACAAACCGGAGTTATCTATCATCCGTTAAATGCGGAAGTTTACGGTTATCCTTCTTATGATTATGATTCCTGGACTTGCGATAACGCGACTCATTGGGAAGCCGGTTGGTATGAAGGCTATTGGAGTTATTTTGTCCGGGAAGGTCAAGCCAGTACTTTTTCTTACTCTGGTCTGGGTGCGACCAGCCGGAAATTGGAGGATGGCTCTTGGGATGCCTGGAGCTGGAACGGGGATATGAGTACGATGGAAGGAACCGCTCCCGGTGATCATTTTATCGCGGCGACCCCGATTGACGATCCAACCCCTGATCCGGATGTACCGGTAAGTTATGTTACCTTATCTCAATCTGAACTTTCCTTGTCTGTCGGTTCTTACAAGCGTTTGGAGTATACCGTATTTCCGACAAATGCGACCAATCAGACTGTTTCATGGAGCAGTTCCGATCCACGTGTCGCCACAGTCGAAAATGGAATGGTTCATGCCATTGCTGCGGGAATGGCACGGATTACCGTAAAAACACAAGACGGTGGTTACACGGCTGAATGCGTCATAACCGTCAACGGCAATTTGGAAGGCGAAGCCTCTTTTGATCCTCAAAAAGGAATCCTGTCCTTTCAAAAAGTGGCAAATGCGACCTCTTACGAAATCCGTCAATATCGGTTGGTTTCAAGCGAAAAGGTATTGGAGAAAACGTATGTATTGGACGAAAACGGAGATATGTTCAGCGAGTTCCCTAACCTGAGATCCTCTTCGCAGGATATTGATTTTCAATTAAGCGGTTTAGAAACCGGTGTGGAATATCTTATCGAAATACAAGTCATGAACGGTTTGGATATCGTTGGCTCGTTTGAGGTGGATAATGTCTCGATTCCTACAGGCATAGAGAATGTTACCTTCAACCGTCCGCTAGCTCTTTTCAAAGATGGAGGATGGGTATTCCGAAATTTGCAGGGATATGCCGTTACAGTAGCGGACTTGTCGGGCCATATCATCGCAAGATATCATGTGAACTCAACTGCGGAATATCATTACCTGGAGTTGTCTCAAGGTATCTACATCGTATTTGGAGATAATAAAGACAAAAAAGTATCATTCAAAATAATTATAAAATAAATGAAAAGAAAGAATCTGATTACGCTACTTGCGTTTTTTCCATTATTCAGCGTTTGGGGACAATCCTCGCTGAATCCGGTGGAAAAAGAGAAATTGAAATTGCCCGAACTGCCTCAAACGATGTTAAGGGCAACCGCTCAGGCGAATGAACAAGTTGATTACACGAAAGGAACCTTTATTGTCAATGAGGATTGGTTCGGCCATCAGAACAGTACCGTCAATTTCCTGTCAGATGACGGAAAGTGGACACTTCGGGCTTTCCAGAAAGAAAACCCCGGTCACGAGTTGGGATGTACCAGCCAATTCGGTACGATTTACGGAGATAAGTTCTATATCGTTTCCAAACAGGAGAAAGATCCGGGTGCGACCGTTATCGGAAGCCGTCTGGCGGTTATCGATGCGAAAACGATGAAGGTGCTGAAAGAATTTACGAGAATCGGAGATTCCGACGGGCGTTCTTTCCTTGGCGTGGATGAACATACCGGGTATATAGGAACCAGCAACGGTATTTTTCTGTATGATATTGACAAGATGGAAATCGGGGAGAGAATTACCGGGACTGAGAATACTTCCGGCAGTTTGTACAGTGCTCAAATCGGTACGATGATCCGGGTTGGAGACCGGGTTTTTGCTGTCCACCAGAAAGACGGATTGTTGGTTATCGATGCCAAGACCCATACGCTGGAAACCACCATCCTTAAACCTGAAGAGCATGAAGGGCACGGATTGGGTTCGATCGTCCTCTCCAAAGACGGTACGATCTGGGCAAGTCCAACTGTGGAACTGACCGGCACGGGGGCTTCTTTACCGTTAATATGGAAAGTGGACCCGACGACATTGACGGTGCAACAGGTTGATATACCGACAACCAGTGGAATTGAGGAAATTCCAAACTCCTGGTACGCATGGACGGCTGATGGTTTTTGTGCCAGCACGAAGGAAAACAAGATTTATTGGAAAGGTCAGGGAACAGGTAGCTGGTTTACAGGTTACAAGATATTCTGCTACGATATCGATAAGAACGAATTTTATAAAGTATTTGACTTCGGAAAGGTGGAAGGTGACTGGCGATTGTATGGAACTGGTTTCCGTATCGATCCTGTATCGGACGATATGTATTGCTTCTGGTATCATGAATTCCTGGATCCGGAACATGAATTGGCTGTGGTGGAGACCGATGGACGGGGTGAAAAGAACGGGACGATCAAAGGTCGTTATCCGTATGACATTACCAATTACTGGTTTCCCGCTTTACCGGTATTCCCTGATAACGAGGCTCCCGTGATTCAGGGCGAAGCGCCGAAAGAGGTAGTCCTGAGCGCGGAGCGTACACAGGTCAGCATCCCTTTGGAAGAGATCGTGAAAGACGCTGATAATATGACTGCGGCAATTACTTTGACTACTACCATGAGTGAGGCGCATCAGAAGTTGATAACGGTTGCCGTGCAAAATTGCCAGCTGGTAATCCAGCCGGTAGAGGCTTCCGTCACTACAGCGACAACAATTCCGGTTCATTTGAAATTCAACTCGAACGGTAAGACGGTGGAAACGGATCTGACCGTGAAACTGGAAGAAGGTACCGGAGCACCGTTTGTCATCAGCGAATCGGAAGTAGCTGTCGAGAAAGGCAAAACAGTTACCTTGACGGTGAAAGGCATGGAAGGTGAGACGGCTACTTGGAAGTCGGAAGACGGTGCGATTGCAACCGTTTCAGAAGACGGCATGGTTGCTGGCAAGGCGACCGGAACCACAACGATTACTGCCTCCAGCAAAGATCGTGATGTGAAAGCGACGTGTAAAGTTACGGTGAAGAGGGAAAGCTTGATTTTGGATATGGCGAGTGTTGAGCTTTTCGAAGGACAAAGCCAAACTGTAATGGTAAAAGGGGGATGGTTAAATAATAAGGAAACATTAAAATGGGAATCTTCCGATACATCCATCTTGGAAATAACTCGACAAAATCCGGGGCAAGTACAATTTAAAGCCTTAAAAACCGGCTCAGCGAAGATCATCGCCAAAATATCTTCCAAGGAGGAAGAGTCTATCGTCTTGACAACAACGGAATGTTCCGTGCTTGTGAAAGAGTTGATTCCGGTAGAGAAGATTGAATTAACTACATCCGAAGGAGAACAACCCGAAGAAGAAACATTAAAATTCAATATCAACGGGAAGAAGATTTTGAAAGCTAAAGTTTTCCCAGAGAATGCAAGTATTAAAGATGTAGAATGGATAAGTTCAAATCAAGATGCATTTACGATTGAAAATGGGATTGTAACCGCTATCGGTGATGGAGTGGCTGAAATAACTGTCCGCTCTATACAAGGGCAAAATGAAGTAACATCGAATCCGATCAAAGTAACTTGCGAATATCAGTTGGAACGCATTGTTTTCAGTCTACCTGTATATGGGTATTCGAAAAGCATGATGAATGATATGGGGGAAATAACGCCTGAAGTTAAATGTTACCCTGCGACTCCTAAAATAAAAACAATGAACATAGAGTGGAATTTTCAGGTTCCCAGCGACTGGACTAATTCCAGTTTGACCAATCCCAAAGAGGAAGCGTCCTCTGATGATTCTTCGGACAAAAATGGAATACGTTATAAAATAACACAGTATCCTGAAAACTGGGAGACCTCTGAGCCTTATACTTTTTATGAAGGAGAAGTCCCGTTGGAATGTACCGTCACGTATGCGGGAAAGAAATATACCGCAGAGTGTATCATTAATTTCCAAGAAAAGGATTTGGAAAGCTCCTTTGAGTTGGAAAATGAAGATAAAAAGACACTGTTGAAATCGGGTGAGACCTTGCAGTTGAAATGGAAATTGGACGGAGAAGGAATGTCCTCAAAATTAAAATCGGACGAAGTAAGTGTAAAATTCATCTCCTCTGATGAGAATATAGCTTCTGTAAATAAAGATGGTTTGATTACAGCAAAAGGGAATGGTATAGCTACGATTACCGCTTATGTATCAGATGGTAGTTATTCAGAGGAACGTCAGATTTTAGTTGGAGATACTTGGGCCACAGACGTCGTATGTAAAGAAGATACGGTACGGGTTACTTTGGGTGAGGCTGTACAATTAGCTGCCACGGTGAATCCGAAAAATGCGACATACCCTACGGTGGAATGGAGTAAACCTACGACCGATTGGACTACGAATAGTGGTACAACGGTGGGTGCCGCTGACATAACAGACGATGGTATTTTTAGTACGATGTACAGGTCTGACATGGCAGCAACCGTGAATAATATAGGTAAATATGACGTGAAGGTTTCCTCTTTTGACGGCCAAGCATCCGGCCAATGTGTAGTTTATGTATTGGGATTAGAACCTTTGCAAGACTTGACATTGACCAGTAAAGGGGTGGATGATGAAATCTCGATAGACGTTAAAGACGACATAGAAGAAGGTATTTTATATACCCAGTTCTTCGATGTCGGGTTTGTACCTTCAAACGCCACTTTAGCAAAAGCCTTGACAACACGTTTTACTATCACCTCACAAGATAAGGAAATTCTTGAAATAAGCACTAAAAAGTTAGGAGATACGCATGAGGAAGGTTTTACCTTGAAACCAAAAAAGCAGGGTACTACTCAAATTATTGTTAGTGCCAAGGAAAATGATGTAAAAGCGGTGAAAACAATCCGTGTAACAGATAGCAGTTATGGCATCTTAGGTGTAACCCTCGACGCCTCGGTGATGACAGTAAAAGCCGGAGAGCCCCTGACCATCGGGTATCAGGTGGAAACCAAGCAGGATGGCGTGGTGTATGATAAGACCGTCTATTGGGAAAGCTCGGATCCTTCGGTGGCTACGGTCGATCGGGAAACCGGTTTGATAACTCCCATCAAGGTCGGCGGAACTACTACGATACGTGCCATCACCAAGTTCGGGAATTTTACGGCTACCTGCCATCTGAATGTAGCGGAAGGTGATGTGAAGGTTTCCGGCGTGAAGCTGGATAAAAACGCCCTGACGCTGGCTCCGGGCGAGAACGCTCAATTGTATGCGACCATCGCCCCGGCTGATGCCGCAAACAAGAAAGTAACTTGGATAAGCGAGAACAACGCCGTAGCTACCGTTGCCGAAGGGTTGGTAACCGGCGTGTCGGCAGGAAGTACCATCGTGCGTGTCACGACAGAAGACGGAGGCTACACAGCCGAATGTGTCGTGACCGTCGGGAAAAAAGAAGTTCCGGCAACCGGTATCTCGTTGGACAAGACTTCCGTGGAATTGGAAAAAGGAAAAGCGATCGTGCTCCGGGCCACCGTAACCCCAGCCAACGCAACCAACAAGCGGGTGATTTGGCTCTCATCAGACGAGGATGTTATCGCAGTTGATACAACCGGTATCGTGGAAGGTCTCGAGGAAGGCGAAGCGGATGTGATTGCCGTTACCTCTGATGGCAAGCATGAGGCACGTTGTTCCGTGACGGTTTACGATCCGGCTACGAAACCGGAAGTAATTGCCAAAGACAGCTCGGCCGTGATTGTTTTCGCCCGGGTGGAGAAAGCTGAGAAATACCGTTTGCAACTCTATCGCTACGTGGGTAACACGCCGATATTGGATAAGGAATATGTAGCGGATCGTTTCGGTAATATAATCAACGGCCTGAAATCGTCTGAACCCGCACCGCTAGCATCTACAGGCAAAGTGGCGGTCAACATTGCCGGTTTACGACCGGATACGAAATACAGCGTGAAAATCGTCGCTTTGGATAAATCCGGCAACAAAATCTCCACCGTAACCGCCGATCCATTTACGACCGCGCAGAATCCGACCGCCAATGAGGAGATAACTTCCGTACAGCCGGACGCTTTTGTCGCAAACAATGAATTGATTTTGGAAAATCTGGTAGGTTGTACCTGTTATGTAGTCGATTTCAGCGGACGCATAACAAAGATTTATACCGTAAAATCGGAACATGACAGGACTCAACTCCAACAAGAGGCCGGAACTTATATTATCACGGCTGTAAAAGATCAAGAAATGTATTTCTCTAAAAAGGTAGTGATCCGATAAATGTTTTATTTCTAAAAAACAAAAAAATGAAAAATTTTATACTTTTATTTGCCACCGCATTTATAATATTTGCGGCACAGGCACAGACACAGAGAACAGTGCAAGGGATTGTCCGTAATGATTTAAAAATTGCCAAAAGCGCTGCAAAAGCAGCTGAGACGGACAAGACGTTCTCGATGAAAAACATTAAGTTTTGGGTGTACGACGGAATCGAGGAAGCCGATTCATTGAATTGTAACCAAGCAGCCCTAGTCATTTCCTGGCACGACGGAAGTAAGACTAATCCAGATCATTTGGTCTGGGGATACCGTTGGCCAAAAGGAGAAGAAAGATGCGGTCTTGATATGGTAGAAGCCGTTGCGAAAACTGATAAGCGTTTGCTCTTGCTTGTCCAATATACCGGCTCTATGGGCTATACGATTAATGGTATAGGCTATGAAAAGAGGAGTTCGAGCCAAGTACAAATTGCATTTGATTTGGAAGGAGCTAAAAAAGCTGGTAATACTTATCCGGAAAACGCACAAAAAATAGCTGATAATGCCATTGTGGAATCTCAGAAGACAGGGTTACTTATACATCCCTTTGGTTCAGATGGAACGAGCCGCCCTGCCTATGATTATGACTATTGGGTAAAAAATTCAAACGGAGATTTCCACTGGTTGGCCGGTTGGTACAACGGTTATTGGAGTTATTTTACCCGTGATGCACAAACAGCAGACTGGGAATATTCATCATGGGGAGCATCAAGCCGTAAATTAACCAACAACACCTGGGATGCCTGGAGCTACAATGCCGACATGAGCACTTGGGAAGGAACACAACCGGGTAGTCCGTTAGTAGCCGCTACCTATGCCCCAAGAAACGTATCGAAAGTTGTAGCAGAACCTACGACGGAAACGGCTCCCGAAGCCAAGGTTTTCTATTCGAATGGTTCTTTGCGTTTGGATAATTTGAATGGATATACGGGGTATGTGTATTCTATTTACGGTTCGGCTGTATCCAATTTTAAAATCAATTCTGATAGCGAAACAAAATCCGTAAACTTAAAAGCAGGAATTTATACTTTCACCGGCGTGAAAGGAAACGAGAAAGTTTCGTTGAAATTTTCTGTAAGATAATTAAGATCACTTATTTTTAGAGAGATACATTTTTTAGGCCCGGTTTGTTTCTACATGGAGACAGACCGGGTTAATATTTTAATCCCATTTTTATTAATGTCAATATTCCGATAGCTCATAATTTCGTTACGAGGTATGCGGATTTTTATTCAACATTATCAGTTCGGCACTTAAGATCCGTAGGATAGATGCCTGGCATACCACTCCGAGAATATAGGCATAAGTAATATGTTACCTCGTACTCAATATATAAGGGCAACGTCCTACGCCTACGCTTCGGTGATCTTTTTATTTTATTACATATTAAGAAATTGATCGTGACCGGAGATAAGTCTGGTTAAAATATTTTATCTGGGATATGAAGGTAGCACTTAATTTATTCATAACCAGAAATTGCTCATTCAATCATTCTTTATTAGCTTTGTTAAAGCTAAAAATATTTTCTAATAAGCCAGATAATATTTGCATTGATCAATATATGAAACGGTTTATAACACAATCTTTGATGAATAATTTACACAAGAAAAAAGATGTATATGAACTGACACGTCTTAATAATTTATTTACGAGAAATGAGATAAACATACCCGGTTTTGATGACTATCGAGTTTTGAAGTGTGATTTTCATACACACACGGTCTTTTCCGATGGCCTTGTCTGGCCTGATGGTCGCATCTATGAGGCTTGGCAGGACGGATTAGATGCGATAGCTATCACGGATCATATTGAGCACCGGATAAATCAAGATTTGTTAAATGGAGACCTAAACCAATCTTATAAAATAGCGAAAACAGCAGCCGACGATATGGATTTAATCGTGATTCCGGGTGTTGAGATAACTCGAGATAAACCATTGGGGCATTTTAATGCTCTTTTCATCCAAGACGCCAACCTAATTGAAAAAGAAGATCCATTGGATTCCCTTGCTGAAGCTAAAAAACAAGGTGCGTTCATTGTATGGAATCATCCAGGATGGCCGGATAATAATGTCACATTATATCCGATACATGAACAACTAATCACAAAAGGGATCATCAATGGCATAGAGGTTATGAATTATAAGGATTTTTATCCCAAGGCGATTAATTGGTGCGTCTCGTTCAAGAAGACAATTATGGCAGGTTCCGATGTCCATTGTACTATTTCCGGAATGTATAGAAACAGATTTAGACCTATGACATTAGTTTTCGCAAGGGAGAAAAGTGAAGCAGGCATACACGAGGCTTTACTTGCACGACGGACCATAGCTTTATTCGATGGATATATGGCCGGAGAAATACAAATTTTATCCCAATTCGTAAAATCCTGCATTAAAATAAAATACATGAAAAATTCCTGTATAGCCGTAACAAATGTATCAGATATCCCTTTTCATATTTTCAACGAGGATGATTCCTATATGCTACCGGAAAGAAAGACAATCATGATGAGGATTCCGGCAAACCACCTTTGGACCTTGGAGAACTGCTTTGTTAAAGAGGACAGTAAATTGTCCATTTCCATAAATGAATTGAGGCTTCAATAAAAAACGATTCGCCCTTTTTAATGAAGGTGAAGAGTTAAAGCAGCCCTTCGGGGAAGGGCTAGTCGCATAGGCCAGTACAAAAAACAGTTAAGTATGGCTCCTTATCGTGCATGAGGTTACAAATACCATTGGAGAATGTTTTGTAGAGGCAAAGTTGTTAGTAGTGCAAACGGAAGTTCACAGCCAGAGGGAGTCTTTTTCCGTAAGATATGGAAAAGTCGGTAGAGTTCTATTTTATCCGTTAAGAGCCAAGTTATACAGGAGAAGTCCGTTAGCATATGGCATGATTGTTTCCTCTTTCTTGGAAAGAAAACTGCCAAGGATAATTTTTTCGTTCCATTTTCCATGTTCACATCAGGACTCCCTTTGATTGGATTTTTCGACTTTGGAGAAAAATCCCCAGCTAAAGCCGACAAGGACACAACTTGCTCTGTTCGCTTGAACAGAGAATCCTCATAAATTCGGATTGTCACGCAGTGTTTACACAAAAAGAGGTTTTTTCTGATCAAATTTTGTTTCAACATCCGCTTTTAAATAGAAGTATAACCACCTGCTTTTCTGTTAGTATCCGGACATCTGGTGACATTTGATGACATCTGATGTCACCAAAGCCGAATTTGGCAGCATCTGCCATACTTTTGCAACGGGATATAAAAACGGTGTCATGCCCGGTCACCGGAATATCCCCATGTCGGTGCTCCGACAGTTCCTGCTATCGACATTCCATCATGATGTTATGTCAATATGTCAAGAGGAAAAAAGAAGACCGTATTGTAAGTATGGGAGTTTCTCACGACAAGCTCCAGAAATGTCGGGACCCCGTGAAAATGATACGGTACCGGCAGACAGCCTTCCTGTATTTTTCCGGCACTGCTTTGGACCGGCGGGGGGCGGGAATGTTCTCGGAATGACATGACAGTTTCACGATATGGGAAACCATCGGTACAAGGCACCGGCGTGATTTAAAAAGGACGGGACAACAAAACGATTATTAACCAATCATTCGGAAGCCTATGAGCAAACGATGTGTCTTTGTCGCCATGAGCAGTCAGAAAGGCGGCGTTGGCAAGTCCACCATGACGGTGCTTCTTGCCGGTTATTTTCATTACGTAATGGGATATAATGTCGCAGTCGTGGACTGTGACTATCCCCAGTTCAGTATCAAGGCGCTGCGCAGCCGGGATACCCAAAATGTGGAAAAGAACATGAATCTCCAGCGTATGTTGTGCGGACAGTTCGAACGTACGGGCAAGAAGGCGTATCCTGTCCTTTACCAGCCTCTCGCATCCGTCTAGGTCGTCCGTGGAGAGAAACTCCGCCTCCTCACCGCATCTGAGGAAAAAATCGTCTTCAGGATGGGCATACCGGTTCTCTCTTTTCATCTTTACCAGAGCCGCCTTTTTGTAGCATCCGACAAAATATGCGTCATAATCCGTTATGTCTTTTCCGGGAACCAGTACCTGCTTTCTTACGAAAAGGTAGGTGTCATGGAAATTGT
>ULNU01029196.1_pt1 | contig 28234 bp, 18 predicted proteins | sample 1951991 | NCBI WGS metagenome assembly ULNU01 (sample SAMEA4835584, study PRJEB28245) | human gut metagenome | biome: gut microbiome; material: fecal sample | place: Denmark | collected 2008 | reverse complement strand
AAATTTAAGTTTTGCTAAGTTTCGCTGCAAATTCGGATAAACGGAGCCTGCATATTCAGCAAGCACTGCGCATCCGTTCCAGAGGAACGGAGCACCATTCCGCTTCAAACGGAGCAAAGCCCAGCAGGTTTATTAGTTACCGTTGTTTACTCTACGATCCATGCCAGGAAATTCAAGACCAAAGGCTTACCGCGCGGCAGCTTTGGCATGACGCTTCCGCACCCGGTGCTCCAACGCCTTGTAAAAGCTGCTCAGGCAGAGCGTGAGTAAAAATACGGTCAGGGTCCAGACCACAGGATGTGCCGTAAGACCAAGCTTGTTTGCAGCCAACTCCATATACCGGATCAGTACCTGATGGATCAGAAAGCCGTAAGGCGACAGCCCGGCCAGCCACAAAAACGGCTTTGCGGAAAGCAGCCGGGAAATCACTCCCTTGCCCACGGCGAGCAGCCAGACCAGCAGCACCGCAGAGGGGGTGAACAGCACGTTGTACCGGAAGGCTACCGCGCCTAAAGCTCCAACCTGTCTGGCAGCGATGAAAAAGCAACCGCCCGAAAACAGCACAGCTGCCAGCTCCAGAAGGGAAAAGGCACCGTAGGGTATGCGCTCCTCCTTGCGGCTGTGGTAAAGGCAGCCCATACAGCAGCTGATGGCAAAATCTCCTGCCCGGAAAAGAGGACACAGATAGGTCAGGTAAAATACGGCCTTTCCACTGAGTCCGGCCTTCCAGATTGCAAGGGAGAAAAAGCACTGTGCGCAGAAAATCGCGGCAGCAATGCAGCGCAGTCTGCGAGTATCGGTTTTTTTCAGCACGGCGAGAAGCCAGGGAAAGATTGCATACAGAAAAGCCTGCACCGAAAGATACCACGCTACTCCGTTCAGGCAAAACCAGAAACGGCTGGAGGGAATCCAGGTTTGCAGGAGAAAAATGCTTACCACAAGCTGCGCTGCACAGGACAGCACCCCACGGGCAGAGGGCTGTACCAGGAGCCCCTTCAGCACAAGGAGCAGGGCAGCAGCCATCATAATAAGGTGCAGCGGATACAGCTTGCGTATTTTTTGCAGGGAAAAGACCATGGCAGACCGCAGTCCAGGTGCTGTGCGCGGGCGGTCGTAATAGTTGCAGGTCATCAGAAAACCGGACAGCGCCACGAATACGGAAATTGCCCACGGCTCCAGCCACGGTGCGCCGCAATGGGACAGGACCACGCTCAGAAATGCGACTGCCCGCAGCCCCTGTAAAGATGAAATCAGCTTTTTGTCTGTCACAATATCCTCCGTTCTGCCGCAAGGCGTGGTTCATGACAATAGAATGTTCGCAGAGCGTGCATTCTATTGTATTGCGAATGGCGCAGGTGAGCAGTAACGTTTTTTACAAGTGCTATAAGTATAAAAAAGGCGGCTTGTTCTGTCAAGAAGTATGCGGAGAGCGTTTTTCCGATCCGGCGATCGACGGCGTGCGCTCCGCGGTCAACGGCTCCGGACAGCTCTGTCGCCAAAGGCTCACTGTGCGGTAGCTTTGGCATTTTCGTGGCAAAAATCAAATATTTTTTGCAGCAATAACTTGCCCGGAATCATTTCCCAACCGCACCCCTTCTGTACTCGCTGGGCGTCACGTCATAATATTTCTTAAAGAACCGGATATAGCTCCGGACGTCGGAGTAGCCGACCTTCTGGCTGATCGACTGGATTGTATCTGCAGTGTCGGTCAGCAGCGCGAGGGAACATTCCGTGCGGTAGCAGTTTAAGTACTCGGAGAGCGTTTTTCCGGTGTCGAGCTTGAAGAGCCTAGAAAGGTAGACCGGGTTTAAGCCAACGACGTCCGCGATCTGAGGGACGGAAAGCTCCTCCCTGTAGTGCTGCTGGATATAGGAAATTGCCTGGCAGATATAAGTGTGGGCTTCCATGGAGGTTTTTGTTTTGGCATTTAAAAGTCCCTGGATGCAGGAAAAGAAGATTCGGTTGCATTCGGATGGATCCGCAGCATTTTCCAGCTTTTTGAGGTAGGGGCTCAGTTGGGTGTCCGGAATGTCATCCCCGAAATCAAGCAGCGCCACATAGATCTCGCACAGGAGGATCGTTGTAAGCTTCCGAGCCTCCTGGGTGTTTGCTGTTTCCAGGTAGCGGGAAAAAAAGCTGTCGGCGATTTTGCGGGCAACAGCCTGATCGCGGTCGATCAGCGCACGAGAAAGCTGGATGGACAGGTTGGGATCCAGGGAGGAGGTCAGATCCTCCTGATGACCAATGATCATAAAATCCTCTGTTTCCGGAGAAGTGAACAAAAGGTTTCTGCGGGCCAGCTGCCAGGATTTCTGGTAGGAGGGCGATGCCTGCTCACATAATACAATTGAAAAGAATGGATCAATGGAAAGCGTCTGCTGCATGCGTTGGGAAATAGCGCTGCAGAGGCGCTTTAATTCTGCCGTCAGCTCTGCTTCTGCGATGGAGGTATTGAGCAAGATGCCGATATTCTGCCCATTTGTATGGATGCCGTAGGCTTTGCCGAGGACGGAAAATGCCTCCGAAGCGCTGGAGAGGACAACGAGGCGCAGCTGCTCCTTTTTTGTGAAATCCTCCATGATTTCGAGGGCAGGCATGTGGATGAGGATCAGGGAAAAGAAGCGATACGGAAAGACCAGACCGTATTTCGTATATTCCTGAGGCAGGGCAGTGACATCGACAGAGGCATGGAGGATACCAAGCAGCAGACGCTCCCGGACGAGCTGTTCCTTTTCGTGCAGGACGGAATGCACCTCTGAGACCTGGGCAGTCAGACTGTCCAGGGCGGAATTTAAACGGAAAAATTCATCATGATCGTCGGACAGACCGAGGGTGTAGGGCGTGATGCCGAGCTTTTCCATAATGTCATCCACTGGCTTTAACAAAATCATGCTGTAGATAGCAGAAAGTAAAAAACAGCAGAATAATATAAACAAGTATTCGTAAAAACGTCTTGAAAGAAATGGAGCAACTGCTTTTAAATGCTCTGTGTTGGACACATAGTAGGTACACTGCAGCGTATTGGAGTTCTGAACGGCAGGATAGGCATTATAATCGGGAAAAAGCAAGGCTTCATTTTCGTCAGCGGACAGAGAAGGATCCCATCGCTCGTACAGATCTGCATCCGTGGCATAGATAAGCTGATCACAAAAGGTAACGACAGCATGATAGCTGTTGTCGGAAAGAATGGCAGCAGCATCCCTGCGCAGCTCCCGCATGGCATAGGAAATCGTGATATAGCCCTTCGGATTGGAGGAATACAAAGGCAGACTGTGGGCATAGACCACAACCGGCACAGCGGGACGCGGGCTGTAGTAACGCTCATAAGGAATGTTTACAACCCAGGCCTCCTCCGTGTCCATTTCCGAAAGGATTCGGAGAAAATCCGGATTATAAAAATCACTGTAGGTGTACATGCCTCCGCTGGAATCGAAAACCCGTTCACTGCGGTCAAAATACAGACAGATCGTTTCGAAGGAGTACAGCTGAGTGTACGGAGAAATATCATTGATCATACGGGAAAAATAATCGATGGTAGGATCCGGTGAAACGAGGATGTGGTTTACGGAGGCAAGCTTTGCGATAAAAACAGAACCTACCTTCATAACGGAAAAAGTATTTTCGATATTGGAATAGGCAGCGTCTGCCTTCGCCTCCAGCTGTTCCTTTAACTGCAGACTGTTCTGCCAGATGTTTAAGAGTGTGGAAACAAAAAACAGGATCGTGGACAATAGTGCCAGAATAAAAAAACAGGAAGAAAAGTGTCTCGAGCGAATGATATTTTTCAGCTTTTTCTTTTGCATGGAACGATCGAATGATATCAAAACAATTGCCTCCCTTTGATTGGTTCTGACACCATTATACCGAAAAAATGCACAAAGCAAAAGAAAGGGAGTGCAAAAATGGATAGCAAAAATCCGATGAATCTGCAAAAAATAAAGTCAAAAAGTTGCAAAAAGTCAATAAAGGGGGTGATAGATCAAGGCTTTTTTGAAATCGTTATAAATGTAACAAAACAGGTCGGATTTTTTAATTTTTAACAGAGCTGTGTTTTTATATAATGACCTCAGAAACGGAAACAAAAAAACGCAAAGGGGCTGCAGCCACCAGGCGGGCAGCATTTACGGAACAGGACTGTTTCAGAAAAAAAGAGAGGGAGGAAGGTACATGACGGGAAAGAGGGAAAAAACCGCAGCACTTTCAAAGGGCCGACAGCAGGGGGGCCTGCAGAAGGCAGCACTGTATTTCTGGAAGCATAAATATCTGTATCTGATGCTGCTTCCGGCGATTCTGTATTACATCATTTTCTGTTACGTTCCGATGTACGGCGTAACAATTGCATTCAAGGATTTCAATCCGATGCTTGGAATCTGGAAAAGTCCGTGGGCGGGGACGGAAATGTTCCAAAAGCTGTTTGGAATGGAAAAGTTTTATTCCGTTTTCTGGAACACGATCCGGATCAGCCTGATCCGACTGATTTTCGGATTTCCGTTTCCGATTATCATTGCGCTACTTTTAAATGAGCTGCGGCTTGGAAAGGTAAAACGGGTCATCCAGACAGCGATTTACATTCCGAATTTTATTTCCTGGGTCGTTCTGGGCGGTATTCTGACAAGCCTGTTATCGATGGATTCGGGTATTGTCAACGGCGTCATCAAGGCGCTCGGCTTTGCACCGATCGGATTTTTGACAGATGAAAAGTATTTCGTCGGCACGATGGTCGTTTCGATGATCTGGAAAACGTTCGGCTGGAACACGATTATCTATCTGGCGGCGATCACCGGAATCGATCCGCAGCTGTACGAGGCGGCGACCGTGGACGGGGCGAACCGGTGGCAGAAGCTGTTACATATCACATTGCCGTGTATCCGTTCTATTATTATCGTTGTGCTGATTACGAGAATCGGCGGACTGATGCAGGCGGGCTTTGAACAGATTTTCGTATTGTATCATCCAGGCGTATACGGGACGGCGGATATCATCGATACCTATGTATACCGGATGGGCTTGCAGGAAGGCAAATTTGAGCTGGCGACAGCGGTCGGCTTGTTTAAATCCGTGATCAACTTTGCACTGGTTGTCATTGCAAACAAGACAGCACGCATGGCAGGAGAGGAGGGAATTTACTGATGAGCAGGGAAAAGCCGAAAAAAATCAAGGTTTCTGTCGGCAGCAGGATTTTTGACACAGTAAATCTGATTTTTCTGATTCTGCTGGGGCTGACAACCTTTTACCCGTTCTGGGACTGCCTGGTTGTTTCGTTTTCCTCGCTGAAAAGCTATCTGGCGACGAACATCCATTTATGGCCGGACGAATGGTCGTTTGAAGGCTATGCCTATATGTTAAAAAGCTTCGATCTGTGGAGATCGTATGCGAACTCGATTTTTATCACGGTTGTCGGCACACTGATCAACATGCTGATTACGACGATGGCGGCGTATGTGCTGTCGAAAAAGGATTTAAAGGGACAGCGGTTCTTCATGTTTCTGGCAGTGTTTACGATGATGTTTACCGGCGGAATTATTCCGACCTACATCGTTGTAAAGGATCTGCATCTGATGAATTCGCTGTGGGCGATGATCCTGCCGTCGGCGGTCAACACCTACAACCTGATTATTTTAAGAAACTTCTTCTTGGAGCTTCCGATGGAGCTGGAGGAAGCGGCGCTTTTGGACGGATGTACGGAGATCGGCGTATTGTTTAGGATCATGCTTCCGATTTCCAAACCGGCGCTGACGACGGTGACGCTGTTTTATGCAGTCGATCACTGGAACGACTTTTTCTCGGCGATTATGTATATCAATAAGAAAGAAGCATGGCCGCTGCAGCTGTTTCTGCGGTCGATGCTGTTTCAGAATGACGCAGCATATTCCAGCGGCGGAGAAAGCCTGTTTTTATTAGGACAGCCGATGAAGATGGCGGCTGTGATGCTGGCAATTATTCCGATCATGTGCGCATATCCGTTTTTTCAAAAATATTTCACAGCAGGGATGACGGCAGGCGCAGTGAAGGGGTAAAATATAAAAGGGAAAGAAAGAGGGAACAAAATGAGAAAAAGAAGTAAGTGTGCATTTCTGGCAACAGCGATGGCAGCGACAACGATTCTGGCAGCAGGCTGCGGCAACAGCGCTTCGGGTGGTCAGAACACTGCGGATTCTGCAGAGCGGGTTCCGATCCGTTGGCTGACGACCGGCGACGCTGCGGCAGAAGCAATTCAGGATAACGACCGCATTATTGAAGCGATCAACGAAAAGCTCGGCATAGACCTGACGGTTGAAATCGTTCCGGAAGCCAATACGGAAAAGGTCAACGTTGCGATGGCGTCCGGCGATTTCCCGGATGTGGTAACTGGTGCATACGGGACGAGCGCAACCCAGCAGTGGATTGATGATGGAATGGTTATTCCGCTGAATGATTACATGGATTCCTTCCCGAGCATGAAGGCATGGCTGGAAAATTACGAGTGGTCGGCACAAAATGGAAAATATTACGGCATGCCGTTTATTACACAGTACAGTGTGGCCAATACCCTGATCGTGATGCGTCAGGACTGGCTGGATAATTTGGGATTGTCCTATCCGCAGACGTTGGATGAAATGAAAGACGTCATGCTCGCTTTCACAAACGACGATCCGGACGGCGACGGACAGAACAATACATACGGCTACACGGCAGAAAAGCCGGGACAGTTTGACTGGGTATTTTTCGCATACGGACTACCCTATGCGGACTATTCGCTGGATGAAAACGATCAGGTAATCCCCGTTTTTGAAGATCCTGCGTTTGTAAAAGGCATGACCTACATCAAAGAGCTGTGGGATGCAGGTGCGATCGATCCGGAGCTGATGTTGAATGATATGTCTAAAAAAGAAGAAAAGTTCTATCAGGGCAAAGCCGGCATGATGCCTGCACCCCTGTTCCGTCATGTGACCCGTCATGAAAACAGCGTCAAAGAGCTGTTCCCGGACGCTTCGATCTGCTATGATCTTTCCCCCGCAGGTCCGGATGGCGCGAGAGGCTTAAGCAAGCAGGGCAAGAGCGGTATGATGACCTGTATCACCGCAGCCTGCAAGAACCCTGACAAAGCGGCAGCATTTGTGGACTTCATGGTTTCGGAGGAAGGAAATAACCTGCTGCGTCTTGGTATCGAAGGTATTCATTACACCAAGGATGGCGACGAAATCGTCTTCAACGAAGAAGAGCGTGCAAAGGATGCTTTCTCGCCCAATGGCTGGGCGCACGCGCTGGCGTGGGGCTCCTTCTACTGGCCTCTGGAGAGCAACTACATCCCTGTAACCGATCCGAACCGGGAACGTGCGCTGCATACCGTTGATCTTGCGACCCAGTGCCAGGTTCCGAACCTGATTAAGCAGAAAACGCAGGTTGAGATCGAAAACGGCGCCGCAGTGGACGATATTTACACCCAGTACTTTTCGGATATGCTGCAGGGTAAGCTTTCCATCGAAGAGGGTGTAGAGCAGCTGAGCAAGTCCTGGAGAAGTCAGGGCGGTGAAGAGATCCTTGAGGCAGTCAATGCAGAGTATCAGAAAACAAAAGCAAAGCAGTAAAAAGGAAAATCTAATAATATGGAAAAAACAGGGAAAAAACCGAATATTATCATGATTCTGGCAGACGATCAGGGCCCCTGGGCGATGCACTGCGCCGGGACACCGGAGCTTTATACGCCCAACCTGGACAGAATTGCAGAACAGGGAATGCGGTTTGACAGCTTCTTCTGTGCCTCGCCGGTATGCTCTCCGGCGAGGGCATCCATTCTGACCGGGAAAATGCCTTCCGCTCACGGCGTACAGGATTGGCTCAGAAGCGGAAACTTAGACGGCGAGAAATTTGCCGCCCAGGGAAAGGAAAATCCTTATTTCGAGGGCTATAAGCAGGAACGGAAGCCGATTTCCTATCTGGAAGGACAGCCCACCTACACGGACATTCTTGCACAGAACGGCTATCATTGTGCACTCTCCGGAAAATGGCACCTGGGCAACAGCATCGAACCGCAGCAGGGCTTTCAGGAGTGGTACACCATCGGCATGGGCGGCTGCTGCTATTACCACCCGGATATGGTGGACCATGGAGAAATCACAGTGCATCATGGGGAATATGTGACAGATCTGATCACGGATCGTGCACTGGAATATTTAAAAGAGCTGGGCGAAGGGGACGCCCCGTTCTATCTGTCTGTCCACTATACTGCACCCCATTCTCCCTGGGAAAAGGAGCACCATCCTGCAAAGTGGATCGATTACTACGATGGCTGCACGTTTCCCAGCATTCCAAACGTGCCGGATCATCCCGATCTGCGCACCGGCGCGGTATATGGAACCGGTAAGAGGGAAGAAAATCTGCGGGGCTATTTTGCGGCGATCAGTGCGATGGATGAACAGATCGGCAGACTGCTGGATGCAGTAGAAGAACAGGGGCTGGCAGACAATACCGTGATCCTCTTTACAGCGGACAACGGAATGAGCATGGGACAGCACGGCGTCTGGGGGAAGGGTAACGGGACATTCCCGATGAATATGTATGATTCCGCAGTTAAGGTGCCGTTTCTGATTTCCTGGCCGGGACACATTCCTGCCAATACCGTCTGCAGCGAAATGATAAGCGCCTGCGATCTGCTCCCGACGATCCTTAAACTGACGGGACTTTCCGACAAGCAGCCTACGGGACTTCCCGGAAGAAGCTTTACAGAGCTTTTAAAAGGCGAGCAGAGGGAGCACCGCGACGAGGTCGTGATCTTCGACGAATACGGGCCTGTCCGCATGATCCGGACGAAAGAATGGAAATATGTGCACCGGTATCCCTATGGAAAACATGAGCTGTATCACCTCGTGGATGATCCGGGAGAAGAGAAGAATCTGTACGGTTTACCGGAATATAAAAAATTGGTAACTCAATTAAAGGGCAGGATGGAAAAATGGTTCTGCACCTATTCCGACCCGGCCATCGACGGCGTGCGCTCCGCGGTCAACGGCTCCGGACAGCTCTGCCGCCCGGGTGTGTATGCAATCTATGAGGATCCCTTTGCACCAAAGGGCGTGGAATGATTATTCTCAAAAGTTTATGAAATAGCTATAAAAATAGGTTGTATTTATCCTATAATATGCATATAATATAAGCGAAAGTGAGGTGCATATTATGACAGTTGATACAAATACAATGATTTCTATCACAGAAGCTAATCAGAATTTTTCAAAGGTTGCCAGAGTTGTTGATGAACATGGCACAGCAGTTATCCTTAAAAACAATGTACCAAGATATCTTGTGATTGACTTTAGCAAAGCGGAGCAGGAAAAAATAGCATCTACAGAGGATGTATTTGCTATATCAGAACGTCTTATGAAGCAGAATATGAAGGCTTACGAGGTGCTTGCCAAATGATAAGATTGAGCAAAGAGCAGGTCATTTTACTTCATGAGCGACTGATTGAAGCTACTGGCGGTAGTAATGGCATTCGTGATGGTGGGATGTTGGATTCAGCACTGGCTAATCCATTTCAGTCATTTGGAGACGAAGAATTATATCCAAGTGTACAGGCAAAAGCAGCACAGCTTTGCTTTGGAATTGTAAAGAACCATCCTATGGTTGATGGAAACAAAAGATTAGGTACACATGTAATGTTAGTGTTCTTGGCATTAAATGGTTATGAGCTTTCCTATACGCAGAAGGAGCTGAGTGACGCTATCCTGGATTTGGCATCGGGCAAAACAGGTGCGGAGGATATATTGCGATGGATTATAAGCCATCAAAAGTAATGCACGAGACTATGATATACAGTTAAGACAAGGCCGGTCAGGGAAAGATTCTCTGACCGGCCTTTTGCAAGTTCATTCATCAGCCGGATGGTTGTCTGTGTCTTTTCAAAATTCTGCATATCGAGAATTGCATATCTGCCGCGTCCGTTCTTTGTCAGAAAAACCGGAGCACCAACAGCTGCATCATGCAGCACAGTTACGCAGACGGCCGGCGGCAGGAAATACAGGCACAGCAAAATGCACAAAAGTCCTGAAAACAATATAAAAAATATGAGATGGGATACTAGAAATGTTATCTTTAACATATTAGGATGATAGGAAATGAATGAAATACAAAAATATATGCGGTAAAAAAAATGCATATATTCTTAATAACGATATTTGTGAAAAGTTCTTAAATTTTTAATATAAATCTGAAATATTCAATATGCCGATGCTATTGCCTTTGCACAGAAAAAAATCTACAATTTAGTTAAATTGAAATTAAGGTATAAAAACCATTGTGAAACAGAAGGAACAAAACAGGGGGAAAGGAAAATCGGTATGTGGAAAGCGGCAATATCACCAGAGAAACGGAAAAAAATAAAAAGATCTGTCAGCTTTTTTCTGAGCTTACTTTTGATACTGGAAATGGTATCGGGAACTGGCATGTTTGCAGAAGGAAACAGAGTCAAAGCGAAGGAAGAAACTCCATATGCCGTATACCTGGATCTTTCAGGAAGCAGCACGGCAGAGGCATTGGCATCCAAAGGGATCTATGCATACGCTTATGACGATGCAGCAGAGGCAGAAGCAGCAGAACCGGTAAAGCTGGAAAAGGCAGAGGAACAGCAGGAGATCTGGCAGCTGGGTCTGACCCGGAAATATCAGCATGTTGTATTTTGCCAGGGACAGAAAAAAGAAAACAAAAACACCACAGGGGAGCTTACGATAGACTGGTCCTTACAGGCACCCTGCTACCGGCTTCAGGGAGAAGACCTGACCGGGACAGGCAGCTTTTACGGATTGTATACCGTATATTTTGATGGAAGTCAGTACAGTGAGTTCTGTAAGAACGGCGTCAGTGTCTATGCATATGATTCGGAAGAAAGCAGTGCAGAGGACGCACCTGTTGAGATGAAGCCCTCTGATAAGGGCGATGGAATTTACGAATACTGTCTGGACAGACCTTATGAATATATCGCATTTATGGCCGGGACAGATGGATGGGATTATACGGAAGCGACCACACCGGTTTATACGGAATGGGACTTCCAGGATCCCTGCTTTGTACTGGAGAAGGTGGATGGAGAAGAATCCACAGGCAGCTGGGTAAACCTTCATTATATGATTTATTTTGATGCATCGAAGATCAAAGAGGATCCGGAGTTCTTAAAGTCGGGCGTATCCCTTTACGCCTGGACAGAGCAGGAGGGCGGCAGACAGGAGCTTTCTGCAGAGCCGGTTCGGATGATTGCGTCCACGAAAGGCGAGGATATTTATCAGTACACCCTGGATCAGGCATATGACCATGTGCAGTTTTTCCTGGGCACCTCCTTTGATGCAGCCATCCAAACAGATGTCATCGAAATTGACTGGAACAGTCTGGCAGCACCCTGCTATCAGATGACCATCGAAAGAATCGAAGCAGAAACAGAAACCGAGACGCAGACCGAAACAGAGACTGAGACGGAAACAGAAACAGAGACACAGACCGAGACAGAAACACAGACAGAAACCGAAACACAGACAAAGACGGAAAACGAGTTTGAAACAGAAAGCAGACCTCAGACAGAGACTGCTACAGAAACACATACCACGGTAGAAACCGAGACCAAAGCAGATTTCAAACCGGAAACAGAGACCGGCGCAGAGACAAGCTACGAAACGGAAAACAATGTGCCCTCTGCACCGGAAACAGAAAAGGATGCGACAGGCTCCGAAGGAAACACTCCGGACAGCGATCCGACAGCAGAAGCTGCCTGGGAGCAGGAAGCGAGGTGCGAGACCCGTTTTTTTCACCTGGAGGTGCTGAGCGAAACGGTTGAGGCAAAGACCGTAGAAACCCTGGAACGGGGAACCGAGCCTGCCACAGAAGGATCCAAACAGGAAAATACAGAAGAAAGCAACGGAGAAACTGTATCGGAAAGCAAACAGACAGAGGAAGAGACCAAGCAGACCGAAGCAGAAACCGGCACAGAGGAGAGCAGTAAAGAACAAGCTCCTTCCAAGGAAGCTGTCAAAAAGGAAGCAACAGAAGAAATCCAGCAGGACGGAAACCTGTACGACATGGGCGGCGAAATGAGAAAAGCCAGCCGTGTGGCGAAGGTTGCACTCAGAAAGGCAGCAGGAGGACTGGATTCTAACTATGTATATCTTGATACGACGGGGATGGATTTGAATCCCAATGCGAAGTGGAGTGAAGCTGATCAGATATATCTTTTTAGAAATACGGATGGTAATAATTTTATTCCTGGAGATAAAGTCAACGTTTATGGCAAATACTATTGGAGATGGAAAATTATTGATGGTAACAGTAATCAATTTGCATTTGTCTACAAAGCTGACTGGGAAAATGAAATTAAAAGACATCCTTATTACAGAACGGTTTTAACAGATGTGGGTTATTCGCAAGCTGGTGGAAAGGTGTTTGCAAGTAGAGGTAAAGCAATAGACGGAAATGGAAACCCCATAATAATGGATACTCAAGAGGTCTACGCCCTCAAAGACATCACTGCAGAAATCGCGAACAAGATGCCTTTATATTTCTATGACTTTACTGGTAAGGCCACAACCCAGGTAAAGGTAGTCTATTCGTCGAATAGTAACTTCTCTGCGGAAGCAGGGGGAGCTCTGAAAACAGTTGAGATGAATAGCGTTACTGATTTTCAGAATCTCTATACAGTAGAACTGAAAAAGGAGGAAATTGAAGCAAAACCCTATGTGAAGTTTACAGATGGATCCGGAAAACAGCTGGGAGAAATTTACTATTTCGGAGAAGGCGGTACCAATGCAGATGCTGGCGTAGTTCCCGTAACCTATAAAGCGGGTTCTGTGGATACCTTCCTGTATGGAGCTACCGAGCTGAAAAGCGGTGACGGTACAACAATTACTCCTATAAGCGGTTGGGGCACAACACCGGGTAATGAGAGCCTGAAAGATAAAACACTTTATTTCGATAATCAGCATTTCCCGGTAGGCAAAGAAGAGGAAAGTCAGAAGGTAACCCTGCAGATTGGATCAAACCCAGAGGAGACGCTGGAATCAGATCCAAAGTTTAAAAATAGCTTGTATAGCTATACGTTTACGGAGAACATAACCCAGCAGACTGTTTTGACAGTAAAGGATCCCAAGGGCAAGATCTATCATTTCTTCTGGACAGATCTGGACTGTAACCTGCTTCAGGTGATGGCCAACATAGCAAATGTCACAGGCGATTATGGATACGGAAATAAGATCTATTTTGATGCAACCTATTCAAAGCTGAATACGCCGGATGGAGGAAATGGTGGACAAAATTCTATCCCGGCAAGTGACGATGCGAAGGTTTATTTTTATGCATGGAGCACAACCGATAATGGGAAGTACCGGTCTGGAGAGATGATAAAAGCAAAGTCCCACGAAAAGGATGGACAGACCTGGAACGATGTGTGGTATGTGCGGATTCCGGAAGAGGATGGAATTGATCAAATTATTTTCTCTGCTGATGCGTTAGATGATAAGAATGGCTTGGCTAACAACTTGTATGGCAGAAGAACAGCTATTCTGACGATTCCGGGTACGGATAAGTGTGGAGGAAAACCCTGCTTCTATGCAGACGCCGGTGATACTGCGGCATACAGTGCTGGTGAATATAGGGGCGGTTACTGGGCTGAAGCATATACGGTTCGGGATGCAGAGAAGTATAAGAAAACCGATGCGGGTAAGAACGTTGATGTAGTTGATATTAAGGATAGTGATTTTTCGGCAGATTCGAAGACCTTGTATGTAGATTCTACCTTCTATGACTACTACACGGATTATGAATTGAACGGTAATAATCGGGACTCCTATCCGGGTGAGAATAAGGCAACTCAGCGCAACTGGGTCACATTCCGGCAGTTTGATCAGGCGTTGAGTGATTATTATCGAGAGAAGAATATTTCCATCCCGATCTATACAGGTCATTTTCAGCCGAGTATTGATGATTGGGGTATCAGGTTCGCAGAGATCAGTGGTACATTGAATCTATATGGAAGTGATGACCATAATAAATTCTTTTCCACAAACAACTCTTCAATTGATGTGGATGGAAACAAAGGAAAATATGAATTTGCAGCACAGGGTCTTGTAAATGCGGCGCTTTCCAATGGAATGCTGATGACTGCAGACAACAAGAGTCCAGAGCCCCATTTTGACGAAGCGTTTTTACTGGGAAAGAACAGCAAAAATGCGGTCTTGGGTAAGGTCTATCACAATGTATCATTTCCGTTTAAAAAGGAAAAGGACAGCAATGGAGTAGACTATTGGTGGTTTGACAGTAGCAAAACGACACTTGCGATGCAAAAGGATCCATCCACCGGGGGATATTACCTGAAGAATACAGGGAACCAGGGCTGGGCCCAAAATGTAAACAGTAACGGAACGACTGGAGGAGATAAAGTATCATATGGTTTTTTCCCGTTTAACGAAAACACTACAGCGGCAAGCGGAAAAAATTATAACTATGGATTTGGTACAAAATTAGAGATTAAATTCCGCCTGACAGCGGATGGAACGGTTCTGGGAGATAACGAGAAAAAAGTGCCGATTACATTTGCGTTTTCCGGAGATGATGATGTATGGGTATTTATTGATGGAAAACTGGCACTGGATGTTGGCGGAGCCCATGGAGAGGTAACAGGAACGCTGGACTTTAAAAATCTGGAGGCAAAAGTAAGTAAGGTAAAGAAAAGTGCGGCGAGCGGAGATGCAGGAGAAGAAGGCACCGATAAAACAACAGGCTTCACATTGAAGGGGGATAAACAAGACGAGCATACCCTTACCATGTTCTATATGGAACGCGGTATGTGGGAATCTAATATGATGATTGCCTTCAACTTCCCGGATGATAACGAGTTTGCAGTAGAAAAACAGGTAGATAAAAGGGAGGTAAATCCCCTGTTTGTCGATTCCTTTGAGGATGCCTCTGTATTCCCCTTTACGATCCAAAATCAGGCGACACACTATGGAGCGAAGGACGTAGAAAGCGGAGCAACGGCAAAAAATCAGACATTTAACAGCTTTGAAAGCAATTCACCAGAATTGACGAAAGGCAGCCTGGATAATACATTTGAATGGGTACAAACCTATCAAGATCGAAGCGGTGTTGCCCACTGGTATGCACCGTTAGAGGATACGACCGGAGAGCACAAAGACTCGAGATTTGGTACTATCCCATATCAATCAATCGGATCTCTAGATGCGTCAACGACGAAAAAGTATCTGGATTTCAAGCTGTATTATGATTATGACGACAATCCAACAGCGAAATGTATTTATCTGGAGCTGGTGGATGCAAACGGGAATAAGACAGGAGACTGGTTATCCGGAAAGCTATACGGAAACACAACTCTTAAGGGAAACGAATGGAATACTCTGACGGTTGACTTAAGCAAATTAACCGCTGAGGCTGGTTTTGATTATAACCAGATAAAATCCATCAAATTTAATTACAGCTATCCCAGACACATATATCTGGATGACTTTGTATTCCGATCCGGCGTGCAGGTAACGCAGCATATCGGATTTGAGGTGGATCAGAGTCAGATTCCGGATTATGGTTCTGCTACATCCGGAAACCTGGTGAAGCCAAAGGGTGCAGTCTATTCTCTGAGCGATTCCTCCAGTACGGATACCGGCATGATTGAAGAAGATGGAACCTTTGTACTGGCGGATGGTCAAACCGCAACCTTCCGAAATCAGTTCCGCCGCGGCAGCTACATTTCCGTGAAGGAGGAAATAGATTCACCTGCATTTGATACAAGCTGGAGCCTGTATGAAAACGGACATATAGTAGACAAGGTAACCGGAACAGGAAACAAGGTAACGATTACGCCAGAGCAAAAGGTTTCCAACGTACGCGGAACGCAGATCAAGGATGGCAGAAAAGAGGAATATACGGGGGAGAATGGCAATACTGGATATACTTCGACGCAATGGGCAGATCAAGATCAAAACCAGGATACCATCGTGTTCCGTTCCTACGATAATCCGGATAATGAAACCGGTGTTACAAAATTAAAAGCGGTATTTGTAAATAAAGTAAAGGTTGGTTCCCTTAAGATCAAAAAGGAAAAGACGGAGGATTCGGATAATCTGACTGGAACCTATACCTTTCAAATTAAATTTACAAATGTCGCAGGAATGTCCCTGGAAAAATTAGATTCCATTACGACAATCTTTACCTTAAAGGAGGGAAAATCCCATACGATTTCAGGAATTCCCATCGGAACAGATTATGAGATTATAGAAGTAAAACCGACAGATGGAACTACCCTGAAGAAGGTTTTGATCAGTAACGATGGAACACACTTTAAAGATGATACATCTTTTAAAGTAGAGAAGGGCTCCGTAAACGGTACCATTACAGCAGAAACAACTACTGTCGTGGAATTTCAAAATAATAACAAACCGACCGGCAACATTGTTGTGACTAAACAATGGGTAAAGACAGATGGCACGCCGATTACGGATCTGAAACAGCTTCCGAAGAGTATTTATTTGCAGCTGCAGAGAAAACAGAAAGATAATGAAGCTGCGACGTGGGAAGCGGTTGACTATTCCGGCAATATCAGTCCAGAAAAAAATTGGGTTGAAGTTACTCCAAAGTATAGTGGTTCATCCTACGTTTGGTCTTATTCCTTTATGGATCTGGAGCGATATGTGAACAGCGCAGCAGAATCTAAAGTCCTGTGGATCTACCGGGTTATGGAAGTGGATGTTGAAGGAAAGGAGATTGCTTCCGGCGAGACATACACTGTGGATGGAAAAACCTATCGAGTGACCTATTCCATGGATGCTTCGACAGGCAAAACAGATCCGACCTCAGCGGGTATTGACCTTACACCTGCTTCGCAAGAAACCGACAAGCAGCCAACGGTGAATATGACAGTGACCAATACCTATTTGGAAGAGCTGAACCTGAAAATTACGAAAAGGGGTAAAAACACAACGGAAGATTTGCTTTCCGGTGTACAGTTTAAGCTGGAGAAGAAGAATCCGGATGGAACGGGGTTTGAACTAGTCGGTGATCCGAAAACAACTGTTGACGGTATTGCCACCTTCGAAAAGCTCAGTCAGGGAACCTACAGACTGATAGAAACAAAGGCTGCAGAGGGCTACAACCTGCTGAGTGATTCGATCTTAATTGAGATTAATGAATCGAATCAGGTGAAATGGAAGATGGAGAAGGAAACAGATGACCACTGGGAGCCAATAACTATAAAGGGAGACAATGTAATTCCTCTCACCATCTACAACACAAAGCAGCTGATCCTTCCTGCAACAGGAGGATCCGGGTTTGGATTGGTTACTATGGGCGGCATTGCGCTGATGGCGCAGGCAATCCTTATGGGTACATACTTCACGCTGCAATGCAGAAAGGGGGACGATAAGCTTCGGAAGAAGAGATAATACCCCCGGAGGTATGAAACACAGGCTGTTGGAGCAGGGGCTTATGTCCGGCAGCTGCATAAGGCGAAAACCTTAGAAACAAAGTACGGAGCAAAACGTACAAAGCAGGAGAAGTAAAAAAATTCGGCTGTCCCAAACATAAAAGGACAGCCGGACAAAAAAAGGAGAATGGAAACAATGAAGAGAATGAAAAAGCTTCTGACAGGGCTTCTGACCCTGGGAATGACATTGTCGATGATGACAATGACGGCATTTGCGGCTGGCCCCACGACTGGCACGACGGAAAAAATGCCGACGATTGATTTTGATGTGAATAAAACAGGTTCGATTACGATTCATAAGTATGAATACAATGGAACAGATGGGGTAACAGGAACTGGTGCAGATAATCAAACTCCTCCGACAGGCGCGGAGCCGTTAGCTGGTGTAACATTTAAAATCACTAAAATTGCAGAATTAAATGATTATTATGGGACAGATGCAAAAGCATTTCCGACGGTAGAACAAGCAAAAACAATGACTTCGATCGGCACCCCTATAGTACAGATTACTGATGAAAACGGAGAAGCAAAATTCAATAACTTATCTTTGGGTTTATATTTGGTTCAGGAAACAGACGCTCCTGCCCAGATTACAGGAAAAGTAGGAGATTTTCTGGTGTCTATTCCTATGACAAATGCAGATGAAGATGATTGGCTGTATGATGTACATGTGTATCCGAAAAATAAAAGTACATACGGTGGAGTTACCTTGCAGAAAAAGGGACAAATTGGCTCAAAAACTCCAACGAAATTAGAGGGTGTTCAGTTTAAGCTGGAAGTAAAGAGCGCTGATGGTACAACATGGACACAGGTTACTAAAAATAATAAAGGTGTAGATATTGGATTAAGTGGAATTTTAACAACAGGAACAGATGGAAAAATCACTGTTGAAGATTTGGCACCTGGAGACTACAGATTTGTAGAGGTAAAAGTTCCTGACAATACAGGTTATATTGCAGATCTGAAGACGGAATATAAATTTACAGTAGCTAAAGAAAAGGGGACAGATTCAGATGGAAATGAATATACAGCAGGCTCTATTCTTATAAACGATAAATACGTGGATACAACCCAAGAGCCGATTTCGGTTACAAACTACAAACCTGATGTAAAAAAGGAAGTAAAAGACAGAACGAGTGGCGATTGGAAAAATAATTCGGACTACAATGTTGGTGATACAATTCCTTACAGAGTAACAGTAGACATTCCAGAGAATATTGCAGAGCTGAAAACCTTTATCTTAACGGATACACCTACACATCAGACATATGTAAATGGTTCATTAGGGATTTACTCGGAAGAGACTTGTACTACAAACATTTTGAGTGGGAAGTATACTGTTGATACTGCTAGCAACGGCTGGAAAATCGTATTTACTCCCGCTGACCTTGCATCCTATGCAGGAAGCAAAATCTACATCGCCTTTAATATGACATTAGATAAAGGTGCAGTTGTAGGAGCTGGTGGTGCTGATCGTAATGACAACAAAATTAAATTGGAATACTCCAATAAAATTCTCCCGGATACTGAGACTGGGACTCCTGGAACAGACGAAATCACAGATGAGATAATTATTTATACATTTAAGATTGCTGTAGAAAAAGTAGATGCAACTGATAATACGAAGAAGTTGCAGGGAGTAACCTTTGATCTCTACAGAAAATTGAAAGATAGTGACACCACTGGATTAGAGAATCCTGTAAAAGGATTAACTGGAAGATTTGAAAAAGTAAACAAATCCGCCGCTTTAATGACAGATGACAATGGTGAAATCTTTGTATCCGGTCTTGCTAAAGGTACTTATTATCTTGTTGAGACAAAGACAAAGGATGGCTATAACCTGTTAAAAGCACCAGTTGAAGTTAAAATTGAGACGTCATATAGCTTAACATCAACTACGAAAACTGAAACAAAGGATGGAAAAACAACGACAACAACTACTATAACGAATGGAACGACAGACGCTGGTGTATTCACAACCGTTGTCAAGAACAGCAAAGGCTTCACCCTTCCCACCACCGGTGGTATCGGTACCTTCGTATTTACCTTCGCTGGTATTGCCATGATGGCAGCAGCAGTGATCCTGCTGATCACCGGCAAGAAGAAAAAAGCAGAGTAATTCAGACAGATAACTCTTTTGTTATCTCTTCTATGTATACTGCGAAGCTGTTGTGAAGTACAGCTGCAATTTTATCAGCAACGGGTCTGCATCGCGTTTCGTGTGCGCGAGAACAGATACCGGCACAGGACGGGGGTCACGTCCCGCCCTGTGCATCGCTCCTTCAGAACCCCCTTTCCCCCTGAAAGGAGCGATACTGCGGTGATCGCCGTCGGTCTTAGAAACCGGCTGCGGCTGCGGTAATCGGGAAAGAAAAATTTGGGATTTTCTTTTCCGCGTTGTGTTTTCCCGTTCCCTTCCTGAAAAGGACATCCGGGCGCTCTCCCGTGCCCTTGGATGTCCACGAAAAAACGGCGCAGAGAAAATGCAAAAGCGGCGGCTGCCGCAGGCCTTTGATCTGTGCCTTTCCTTATAAAATGTCCGGAGGTTACTGTCATGGATAAAAAAAGAGCATGGTTTATCGCGATATTGTTTTTTTCGGGCCTGTGTCTGACTCTGTATCCCTTCGTCAGCAACCTGATCGCCCAGTCCCATGCAAGTCAGGCGATCGCCGCCTATGATGAGCAGGTTGCAGAGATGGATCAGGAACAGATTGACGCTGCCAAGGAAGCGGTCCGTAAATATAATGAACAGCTCAATGCAGCAGTGGAAGCCAGTGCCATGCAGGGAGAGGATGGAATCAGCTACCTCGATCTGGTGGATGTGGGCGAGAGCATTGGCTTTATCGAAATTCCGAAAATTGACGTATATCTTCCTATATACAGTGGAACCGGTGAAGATGTGTTGCAGAAGGGCGTCGGTCATCTGGCGGAGTCCTCCTATCCGATCGGCGGTACAAGCACCCATTCCGTGCTGACCGGTCATCGTGGACTGCCCAGTGCGGTTTTGTTCACGGATCTGGACAAGATGGAGGAGGGCGATGTGTTCTATCTCCATGTATTGGATGAGGTGCTTGCTTACAAGGTAGACCAGATCAAGGTTGTGCTTCCGGAGGAAACCCAGGACATCGGGATCGTGGAAGGAAAGGATTACTGTACCCTTGTTACCTGCACGCCCTATGCCATCAACACCCACCGGCTGCTGGTTCGTGGTGAGCGGACCGAGTACATCCCGCCGGAGGAGCTGGCAGAACAGAATGCAGTGCATGAAGTACAGTCCCAGACCATCACGAAGCGGATCGTGGATGTATGGCCGTGGCTGGTTGTATCCCTGCTGATCGTGGCAGGAGTGGAGGGCTCCATCTTCCTGTTGATCGTGAAACGGCAAAGAAGCTACGGAGATGTCCGGGAAAAACGAAAGAAAGGCAAAAGGAGCAGTCGGTCATGCAACAAAACAAGGCGCAGAAAGTAATTGAAGAAGTAAAAAAAGCATTTATCGGAAAAACAGAGTGCGTGGAAAAGCTCATGACAGCCATTCTTGCCGGCGGACATGTGCTGGTGGAGGATGTCCCGGGAGTGGGAAAAACAACCCTGGCGCTGGCCTTTGCCAAGGCAATGAATGTGGCGCAGAACAGAGTGCAGTTTACACCGGATGTTTTACCGGCTGATATTACAGGCTTTACCGTATATAATAGAGAAAAGGATGGCTTCTTTTACCGTCCCGGCGCAGTCATGTGCAATATTCTTCTGGCGGATGAGATCAACCGTACCTCCCCCAAGACCCAGGCGGCGCTTCTGGAGGTAATGGAGGAGGGCAGCGTAACCGTAGACGGCGTGACCAGACCGGTACCGTCTCCCTTTCTGGTCATTGCTACCCAGAACCCTGTCGGTTCTGCCGGAACCCAGCTGTTGCCCCAATCCCAGCTGGACCGGTTCCTGATCTGCTTTGGGATCGGATATCCCGATGCCGCAGAGGAAATGGATATTTTAAAAAGCCGCCGGAGCGGAAACGGGCTGGAAGATGTACGTCCCGTCATCAGCAGTCAGGAGCTGATGGAAATGAAAAAAGAAGTCGAAGAAGTGTTTGTACACGATCAGGTATATGACTATATCGTGCGTCTGGCTCAGGCCACCAGAAACAATGACGCACTGGAGCTTGGGCTGAGTCCCAGAGGCTCTTTGGCGCTTTTGAAAATGGCTCAGGCGAGAGCCTATCGGAAAGGCCGCAGCTTTGTGATTCCGGCGGATGTTGCGGCAGAATTTCAGGATGTTGCGGCCCACAGGGTACAGCCTGTATCAAGCTCCGGAATGGATAGAGTCCGTGCAGCAGCTGTGCTGGAGCGGATCTTAAAGGAGACCCCGGCGCCTGCTCCGGAGAAAGGGTGAAGCCTTGAAGGAAAAAGCAATTTATATAGGAGCGGTCGTTCTGACTGCTATCTGGGGCGTAGCTGCTCCCGAGGGCTTTGCTCCGTTTTTGCTGGGCTTTGAACTGCTGTTGGCGCTTTCCATGTGGATTCTGGTTCAGATCCTGGCTGGAAAGGTAGAGATTGTGCCGGAGCCTGCAGAAGAGACGGTGGGGAAAAAAGAGCCCATTGTCCTTCGGGTAAAGCTGAAAAATACCTCCCTGCTTCCGGCGTCCTGTGTGGCGGTTACCGTCGGCTGGCGGGATCTTCTGGATAACAGCACGGGCACTGTGGAAAGCATGGGAATGGCAGGTGGAAAACGGACCGGTGTGCTGGAATTTTGCATTCCGGTGAGGTATTCCGGTGTCTATGAGTTCTGGATCCAGTCGGCATCCGTGCGGGACTGGTTTCGGTTATGGTCAAAGAAGCTTTTGACCACAGATAAAAAAGTGCAGGTGTTGTCCGTGCCCCTGGTACATCAGGCGGAGGAATGGATCCCGCCGGCACAGCTTGCCTCCGGCGGGGATTCGGATCAGCATTCCCAAAAAAAAGGCGGGGACGATGGCTCGGAGGTATTCGAGGTCCGTGCCTATCGGGATGGAGATCCGCTGCAGAGAGTGCATTGGAAGCTGACTGCAAAGACCGGAGAAATGCTGGTGCGGGAATTCAGCCTGCCAAAGCGGGAGGTGCTTTTGCTGCAGGTGGATCTGTATCATCCGCCTCAGGAAAAGTGGGATCATTGTAAATTGGAACGGCTGTTGGAGCAGACAGCGGATTTTTGCTGGAGGCTTTTGGCGGCAGAACAGGAATATGAAGTATTCTGGCAGGAGCAGGAGCAGCTGTGCAGGATGCAGATTTCCAAAGCCCCGGAGCTGTGGGTCTTTCTCAAACGGCTTTGTTTTACAGCCACAAAAGAGGAGCTGGAGCAGAAGGGAAAGCAGAGTCAAAAGCAAGCTGCCGGGAAAAATAAGTATCCGGCAGAGGATCTTTTGGAAAAGGGCAGAGGCAGCGGTGTAACAGAGCCGGTAGCCGGCGGGCAGCTCTGGAAAATAGATGCAGAAGGAACAGTCAGGCAGGTGAGAGGCAATGAAGAAAGGGCAGGAGCCGGGACAGCTGGATAAAGAAGCGGTAGGCAGGATTACCTGTCGGATTCTACAGGAAGAAGAACCCGGCGGTATGCTGGTCAAAAAGCTGTGGCGGCTGGCTGGTATGCTGATCTGTCTGCTCTGCCTCACCGGTGGCCTTTGCAGCGCATTTCTCAGTGGCTTTGGAATCCGATATTTGGTCCCTGTTTTTTGGATGCTTCTGATTGTCTCGGTGCTGTTCTGGATCGGGTTTTCCAGACTGCCCCTGGAAGGGGTGTATCGGCTCCTTGCAATTTTGGGAACCCTGATCGGCGTAAGCCTTTTCCTGCTGCTGCTGCAAAAGGATGTGATCGCCGGGTATATGTCTGCTGTAAACGGAGTACGCAGCCGGTTAAATGAGGCCTATGACGGTACCCTTGCCCTGTATCAGGCGTCGGCATCTGCGATGCAGATGACGGTATTTTTCGGGTTTATCCTGTTTTTGCTGGCGGGGCTGTTATCTGCCGGGATCTGTTACCGGACCAATCCGGCAGTGGTTCTGGCAGGAGAATTTCCGGTGCTGGCAGGAATCGGAATTGCCGGAGGGATACCCTCCTTTTTCAGCTTTTTTCTGATCCTGTTGGGAACTCTTGGAATGCTCAGTGCCGCCGCCGTCAGCCGGGCGGATCAAAGGGATCAGGACAGTGCCCGTCAAGCAAGGCAGATGACAGAGCAGATGAAAAGCAGTGTCAATGTCTGGTTGCTTTTGCAGGCTGTAGTGCTGTCGCTGTTGGCGTTTGTGCTGGTGCGGCCCCTGACCAATACCCTGCTCCAGGCACAGGAGGCAGGGATGAAGACACAAAACGGTGTGCTGCAGGCAGTCTGGCAGCTGCTTCCGGCGGTTTCCGGAGGGAGGCTGAAGCTTTCCGTTGAGGGAGTCGGCGGAGGGGTATCGGATGGCACACTGACAGATCAGGATGGCTTTTATTTTGGAAAGGTACAGGCCCTGAAGGTTACGGTTTCGGAAAAACCCTCGGAGACAGTGTATTTAAAGGGCTTTATCGGCACGGATTACACCGGGACAGCCTTTGAGGAGGCAGACGGGGAGAGCTTTGTGCAGGCAGCATCCTTGTGGAAGCTGGATGGAAATGTATCCCTTGGGGTGGAAAATCTGCCCTTTCTGCGAACCTATTATGCGGAAAACGTGGTGTTTACCGGAGAGGGAGACGATGCAAAGCCGGAGCTTTCGGCAAATGCAGCCTCCTCTGCTGTGACCCTGCAGGTGGAAAATCTGGCGGCAAACCCGAATTATACCTATGTTCCCTATGGAGCATTTTTAAACGATTATTATCAGGTGCTGGGAGGTGACGGCGCACTGGCAGGTCAGAGCGTCCAGCAGGATATTTTTTCCTGTTATCCCAGAAAGCAGCTGGAGGAGGTCTTAGAGGACTGGAACGAAACAAAGCAGCAGGAAAGCACTCTGGATCAGGCGGAAAGCGCCTATGCCGCCTATGTGCAGGCACATTGCAGCAGCCTGCCGGAAAATCTCAGTTATTTGCAGGAGAAATTTGACCTGGAGCTGGAAACAAAGGAAAGTGCAGATCCAAAGGAAGCAGAAAAAAACTGGGAAAAGATCAAAACCGCAGTGGTTTCTGAGCTGGCAGGAAATTATGAATTTGTCCGGGAACCGGAGGCTGTGCCCGAGGGGAAGGACTTTGTAGAATGGTTTTTAAAGGAATCCAAAGAAGGAAATTCCGTTCATTTTGCAGCGGCGGCCACCATGCTGCTGCGTGCCTGCGGGATGCCGGCACGATATGTGGTGGGCTATGCAGCGCCGGCAAGTCTCTTTCAGGGACAGGAGGACGGCAGCTATCAGGCTGTTTTGGAGGATGATAACGCCCATGCCTGGGCAGAGGTCTACCGGGAAGGAATCGGATGGACCGTAGTGGAGGCGACACCGGGCTTTGCCGCCCTGGTAACAGAAAGCGATGGAGCCTCGGGCCAGAAGGAGAAGGAAGCAGACAGCCCGGACACCCCGGGGGAAGTCTTTGATCAGGAAGACACTCCGGAGGCGGAGACGCCCGGGATCGGCAGCAGAATATTCCGGGTGGTGAAAAAAGCACTGGCGGCGGTGGCTTTGACGATAGCTGCCTGTGGGATCGCAGCAGTCATCCGGAGGCATATCCTCTGTAAACGACGGAGAAGAGGCAGAAAAGGAGAAACGCTGGGAGAGCAGATCCAAAGGATTTATCGAAGCTTTGCCGCTCTGCAGAAATTCAACAAAAAAAGTGTATGCAGCTGTCAGGAGGAGCGCTTTGCAAAGCAGCTTGGAAAGAAATACCCGGTATTTTCGGAGAAGACAGCGCAGAAGCTGGCAAATATCGTACTGAAGGCATGCTATAGTGATCAGGGGCTGACAAAAAAAGAGTGTCAGTTTGTACTGGATTGCTATGAAAAGCTTGCAGAAGCTGTATCAAAGGAGCTGTCGCCGGCAAAGCGTCTGGTGGGAAGCCTGATCTTTTGTTTTTGGTAAAGCGGAAGGGAGAAGTGCATGAAACGAAAAATTTTGACAGTCCTTGCCATCCTTCTTGGTCTGGCAGGGCTGGGTGTCCTGTTATATCCCTCCGTCAGCAACTGGATGGAACAGGCAAAACAGCGCAGGCAGATCGCAGCCTATCAGGAAGCACAGGCGCAGATGGAGCAAAAAAGTCGGGCTGCCCTGCTGGCAGAAGCCGACCGGTATAATCAAAAGCTGGCAGAGCTTGGCATCAGCTTCGATATGCTGGGAGAGGCGGAAAAGGAGGCACTTTTGATCGACGGAAAATCCTATGATGAGCTGCTTTTGGCAGAGGACAGCGGTGTGATGGGATATCTGGAAATCGAAAAAATAAAGCTGAAGCTTCCCATTTATCACGGAGTATCGGAGGAGGCGTTGGAATCTGGGGTCGGTCATCTGGAGGGAACCTCCCTGCCGGTTGGAGGCGAAACAACTCATGCGATTCTGTTTGGTCATCGGGGGCTTCCCTCGGCAAAGCTTTTTACCGATCTGGATCAGCTGGAGGTGGGAGATACCTTTCAGATCACGGTGCTGGATCGTGTGCTGGTCTATGAAGTGACCCAGACAGAGGTGGTGCTTCCGGAGGAGTTAAACGGTTTGACAGCAGAGTCCGACAAGGATCAGGTCACACTGGTTACCTGTACGCCCTATGGAGTCAATTCCCATCGTCTTTTGATCCATGGGGAGAGGGTACGATAGATAGAGAATAGGAAACTTCATTGTCGGTGGGGTGCAGGAGCGTATCCGGCAGGAGAAAGGTAGGCTGCAGCTGCAGCAGAAAGTGAGGAAGAAAATGAAAGGAAGAAAAATCCGGATCAGACAAGGGATAAAGGGCTGGCTGCTTGCGCTGGCCATGGTATTATCCCTTTGCAGCGGCTGGAAACAGGACGTCTGTGCACAGCAGAGTCAGAGCAGCTCGTCCAATTTGATGCAGGACGTGGACACGGACAAAAAAGGCTCCATCGAAATCCTTTTTGACACCATGCGGGACGAGCCCGTTGCAAATGCAGAGTTTACCCTGTATCAGGTTGCAGCAATGGTGGATCGGGGAGGCTATACGGTGCTGGAGCTGACAGGCGGCTTTGAGGGCTGCAGCGTGCAGCTGAAAAACCTGACGGCACAGCAGTCTAAGGATGCTTCGGCAGCGCTTTTGGAGTATCAGAGAGCAAATCACATTTCCGGGGATACGAAAAGAACAGATGCAAACGGAAAGATCAGCTGGACAGGGCTGCAGACCGGTCTGTATCTGCTGGTTCCGGGTCAGATGCAGAAATACAGAACCGATCCGTCTCTGGTTTCGATCCCGACGAATCTGAACGCCCAGCTGCTATATGACATGTCGGTGAATCCGAAGGCCGAAAGAATTCCGGATCCGGTGTATCCGCCGGAAGAATCCGAGGAACCCTCTACGCCGGAGGTGAAAAAGCCGCCGAAAAAGACAGAGACCATCGTTACACCGGGAATCACTCCGGAGCAGAAAACACCGGAGAAGCTGCCCCAGACAGGACAGCTGCGCTGGCCGATCCTGGCACTTTCCACAGTAGGAGCAGGATTGCTGTTTCTTGGATGGTGGATCGGTCGAAAAAAAAAAGACTGTTCCAAGGCTCTGATGGGGCTTGGGATCCTTCTGGCAGCAGGAGCAGTGGGGATCTCCGCGTATAATATCTGGGACAGCAGCCGTGCCGAAGCTGCGGTGGAGGCGTCCTTAGAGGCCTATGAAGAAGAGCTGACTGTTGTGGAGCAGGAGTCGGAGGCGCTTCCTGTGGATGAGAACAGCGGGATGGCCTTTGTGGAGGCAGACGGGCTTTGCTGGATTGGCGAGCTGGAAATTCCTTCCCTGCAGCTTACGCTGCCGGTGGCGGATCCCTGGAGCTATCCGTCCTTGAAAAAAGCACCCTGCCGCTACACCGGAAGTGCAGAGGAAAATTCCCTGATTATTGCCGCCCATAATTATAAACGGCATTTTGGCAATATCGGACTTTTGCCGGAGGGTGCAACGGTGAAGTTTACAGCGGTTTCGGGGGACGTATACGAATATGAGGTAGAAAAGGTAGAAACCTTAAATCCCTATGCAGTAGACGAGATGCTGTCCGGTGACTGGGATCTGACGCTGTTTACCTGTACCTATGGAGGAAGAAAGCGTGTGACGGTCCGGTGCAGCCTGGTTGGATGAACGGACAGAGAGATGGAGAAAAGAAGCATCCGCAGAAATCAGCGGCGACAGGCTGTCAGGGTCGCTGATCTCTGCGGATGCTTTTTGAATCGGAATGTTTTGAGGATTTCAGGGAAATACAATAGAATGCACCCCATGTGAGCATTCTATTGCCATGAATAATAGAATGCACGCCATGCGAACATTCTATTGGCATGAAAAAAAGAACCTCGATCTCTCAAGGTTCTTTCTGATAATCGGAGTGACAAGACTTGAACTTGCAGAGAGTTGTGCAAAACACCTGTATTTACTGGGATATATTTGAATCGTGTTGCATTTCGTGTTGCATGCTTTCGAAATAGCTGTTTGTTTTATTCGTCATCTGACTGCGCTTATCGTCTATGGTATGTCGATAGACATTTTTTAAGACTGCGTCGCTTCCCCAGCCACCGCGCTCCATTATGTAAGCATCGGGAACTCCGATCGCGTGCATGATGGATGCGCAGTAATGGCGGCAGTCATGGAAACGGAAGTGTGGCACACCAGCATGTTTCAGAACATGATTGAAGCGCTGGGTGATCATGTTTGGATTTAGGTCTGTTATCCTGCCAGGGGCTT
>ULNU01048518.1_pt1 | contig 30113 bp, 29 predicted proteins | sample 1951991 | NCBI WGS metagenome assembly ULNU01 (sample SAMEA4835584, study PRJEB28245) | human gut metagenome | biome: gut microbiome; material: fecal sample | place: Denmark | collected 2008 | reverse complement strand
ATTTTTTAAGACATTTTCAAAAATGATTGACAGCAAGCCCATTTAATTTTAGAAAGTAATTCTTCATTTATTGATATTTTTCTTTTAATTGTGCTTATCATATCACAAAAACCTCCTTTTTTCAATATATTGAGGCTTTTTTCTGTCTTTTGCTCTCAAAAAGACAAAAAAAGAAGCCGATTAAATCGACTTATATTTGCGAAATAATATTCACTTTTTGCTTTCTTAAACTCTAGTAGTATCAATACTTTCAAAGAGTTCGACGAAAACGCATAATGGAGCGAATTACATACAAGTTACGAACTAAGTTCTCTTTCTAAAAACATTATATACAAAATTTTTGCGAATTTCAATGAAAGTATATAAAGTTTTCAAATTAAATGATATAATTTGTTTAAAATTACAAACAACTTATTTTAAGGATGTGGTTATATATGTTAGATACTAATTTTAATCAAATTATTGAAATGATTGAAAAGCGAAAAAATAATGCATACAGAAAAGTAAATGAAGAACTGATTTTATTGTATTTAGAAGTTGGTAAATTTCTATATGAACTAAAAGAAAACACTAATTATGGAGATAAAATAACAACAAAAGCCTCAGATTTTATGAAAAATAATTATCCTAACATAAAAGGATTTACTAAAAGAAATATAGAACGTATGATTCAATTTTATAGTACTTATAAAGATGATGAAATTGCGACACCACTGGTGACGCAATTGTCTTGGACAAACAATTTACTTATATTAAGTGGAGCTAAAAGCAAAGAAGAAAGACATTTTTATTTAAAATTATCTATTAAAAATAATTATTCAAAAAGAGAATTAGATAGACAAATATCATCAGCATATTATGAAAGATATATGCTCTCAGATGGAAAACAATTGCCTACAATAAATAAAACTATAGATGAAGATGATTACCCAAATACTAAAATTTTAGATACTTATAGTTTAGAATTTTTAGATTTACCAAATGAATTTTCTGAAAAGGATTTGAAAAATGCAATTATAAAGAACTTAAAAGATTTTATATTAGAAGTTGGTAAAGATTTTACTTTTATAGGAGACGAATACAGAGTTCAAGTTGGAAATCATGATTTCTTTATTGACTTATTATTCTATAACAGAGAATTATCTTGTTTGGTAGCATTTGAATTAAAATTAGGAGAATTTAAAGCAGAATATTTAGGAAAAATGAATTTATATTTAGAAGCCCTAGATAGAGATGTGAAAAAAGAACAGGAGAATCCAAGTGTTGGTGTTATACTTTGTAGTTCTAAAGATAAAGATGTTGTTGAATATTCAATTAGTAAAAATATGTCTCAAACTATGATTTCTGAATATAAGTTAAAATTAATTGATAAAAAATTATTAGAAACAAAACTTAAAGAAATGAAAAATTTGATAGACAATAACGATAAATTGTAAGTTGTCGAACAGATTGGAGAAAATTTTATTATGAGTTTTAAAATAATAGACTTAGAAAAATATGATAGAAAAGAACATTTTATACATTATTTAAATAATGTACCATGTTCATATAGTATGACAGTTAATATTGATATTACAGACTTATTAAAATTAACAAAAGAAAGAAATTATAAATTATATCCAGTAATATTATATGCAATAACAAAAGTAGTTAATAATCATATTGAATTTAGAATGAGTTTAGATGAAAACGATAATTTAGGATATTACATTAATGTAAATACGTCTTATACAATATTTCATAAAGATAATAACACTTTTTCAAATATATGGACCAAATACGATAGTAGTTTTGAAAAATTTTATAATAATTATGAAAAAGATATTCAAGAGTATGGAAACGAGAAAGGTTTTATAACCAAGAAATGTGAAGAAAATAATTTAATAAACATTTCGTCTATACCATGGGTAACATTTACTGAATTTAATTTGAATCTACCAAGAGGAGAAAAATATTTATTGCCAATATTTACAGTAGGTAAATTTTATGAACAAAGTAATAAAATATTATTACCATTAGCAGTACAAGTGCATCATGCAGTATGTGATTGATTTCATACGAGTAGATTTATAAATGATCTACAAGAATTCGTTAATAATTTTGAAAATATAGTATAAGGTAAATTTATATGTTGAAAGGAGATAAACTTATGGATAGAAGATTAAAAATAGTAATAGAAAATTGTCCTCAAAATCATAAATGCCCAGCTGTAAATGTTTGTCCAGTTGGAGCATTATCTCAAAAAGATTTTGAAGCACCTAAAATAGATCATAATAAGTGTATAAGATGTGGTAAATGTTCAAACTTTTGCCCTAAAAAAGCATTAGTATTAGAATAGAAATATATGCTATAGGAGTGAAAATAGATGAACATTTTAAAACCACAAAATCTTCATATTCAAAAATTAGAAAATAAGTATTTAGTTCACATTAAAGAAGATGAAAAAATTAATTATTGCAATTTTGAAAATGAAGAATGTAATAATATAAAATTATATGAAATTGAATTTGAGCATTGTAAATTTAATAATATTTGTATGCAAAATAGAATATTAGAAAAAATAACATTTAGAGATGTAGTATTTGAACAATGCGATTTTTCTAATACAGAATTTTTAGAAACATCTTTTATTAAGTGCGAATTTAATAATTGTAAAGTGTCTGGGTGCAATTTTGCAGAAGATAGATTATATAATGTAGCATTTATAGAAACAAATGCAAGCTATATGAACTTATCAATGGCTAGTATAGAAAATATCTTATTTAAAAATACAGGATTAAAAAGTAGTTACTTTCAAGAAACTAAAATAAAGAATCTTTATTTTGAGAATAGCGATTTAACTGGAGCAAGATTTTTTAAAACAAGTCTAAAAGGAATTGATTTATCAAGTAGTAAAATAGAAGGTATTGCAATTTCAATAGAAGATATTAAAGGTGCAATAATAGACCAATTTCAAGCAACAGATTTACTATATTTAATTGGTGTAAAAATCAAATAAGCATTACAGAAAAGGACACTCATTATAGCTAAATTTCATATATTATAGTATATAATATATGAAAGGAATGTTAGAAAATGTATAACTCAAATGATATGTATGGAAATAACTATGGTAATTATTATAATCCTTATAATTATATGAATTACTATAATATGAATCCAAATTATATAAGAGATTATGGACCAGAACCATTTGTTATGAATATAAATGAAGTAACAAAGCAAAACAATAATTTTCGTACAGCTTTATGGACAGGAAATCATTTACAAGTTACCTTAATGAGTATAAATGTAGGAGAAAGCATAGGGTTAGAAATGCACCCAGATGTAGACCAGTTTATACGAATTGAACAAGGATATGGACTAGTTCAAATGGGTAATAATAAAAATAATCTAAATTTTGAAAGAAAAGTATATGATGATTTTGCTATTATAATTCCAGCAGGAAAATGGCATAATCTTACCAATATAGGAAATGTACCAATTAAATTATACTCAATATATGCACCACCAAATCATCCAAAAGGAACGATTCATAGAACGAAAGCTGATGCAGAACATGAATAAAAAATGATAGATTAATCTACTAATTAGATTAGTCTATCATTTTTTTAGTAACATATTAAAACTTTTAAGCATATATACATACAAGGAGGATTTATATATGACTAAAAAAAGTTCTATACTTAAATTTGAAATAATAAGTGCTATTTTTATGCTGGTAGTAGGAACACTTTTACATTTTACTTTTGGATGGTCTAATAACAATCCATTGATAGGTACATTTAGTGCTGTAAATGAAAGCACATGGGAACATTTAAAATTATTATTTTTTCCAATGCTGATAAGTACAATTATAGGATATTTTTATAAATGGAAAGTTATACCTAATTATTTATGTGCTAAAGTGCTAGGAATTATATTATCTATGTCTTTTATAGTAGTATTTTTTTATACATATACTGGAATAATAGGAACAAACTTTGCTATAGTAGATATTGCTAGCTTTTTTATAGCAGTAGCATTAGGTCAATATATAGCATATCGAAAAATGGAATCAACATTTTCTTGCAATAAGTTAGTATCTATTATAATTTTATTGGTATTATGTTTGTGTTTTTTTGCTTTTACATTTTTCCCACCTCATATTGCATTGTTTAAAGATCCAATAACAGGTATGTTTGGAATTTAAAAGTATAAAATATTAATCTTATAGTAAAGGCAGAAAATTGAAATTTATCTGTCTTTTATGTTATAATCATCTCGACAACTTACAATTTATAATTTAAATTATTTATTAATTAATATTATTATTTCAGTAAAGGGTATGGGAATTTCATATATAAGAATTTATGCGGGAGTATAAATTCAGTGCTGTCTAGCTAGCTAGACATAGATTTTATTCCCATATTCAAAAAATATAAAAAAGAGGATTAAATTATTATTATAAGTTTTTCCTCTTTTTTGAAGATTATTTATATAAAAACATATTCATTTAAGACAATTTCTTCTGCTGTATTTTTATAGGTGTTCATTAATTTTGTCCATTCCAATGGATTTAATTCTTTGTTTTTTTCAGACAGTCTTTCATCATTCCTAATATAATTTTCCATTAGTTCTTTATAATAATTCTCACAAGACCTACTTACTAAAAGAAGATGATGAGTTAATTTATTTGTCATCAATAATGTTTCATAAAGTGCCTTCTTGTTTTGTGCAATAAAGTATAATCTTAATATTCCATATCTTCCAAGTCTTCCATAATTTTCTTCTTTTTCTAAATATAAATCTGGTAATAAATAATCTCCTTTTCTTGTATAAGTAACTTTCATTTTTATCATTCCTTTCTTCTTTAAATAGTGTTAATTAATTCATTTTTTGGCACTAATATTAAAATATCTTTAATAATATTTTTCTCAGTATATGGATAACTAACAATGCCATCTATATATAAATGTTCTTGCGATTTAGTAATAAATTCTTCTAAAAATTTATTAGAATATTCTTTGTGTTTCATTTTCTTAATTGATAAAATATCATAATTCGATTCCATATTTTTTAACTCAATTTCGTCAATTTCTTTATGAAATTTAATTCCAATATTATTGTCATTCATAATATTATTAAGATATTTTAAGTATTCTTTACTGCTTTTAGTTATAAACTCATCTGTGAATTTTATGTCTTTAATTCCAATATTATAGTTTTTATCACGTTTAATTTCTATCATAGATATAAGTCTATGAATCATATCTCTTTTAACTTATCTTGATAACAAATCATAAAGAAAAGCAAATCCAATATTTTTAATATTAGTAAAAAATAAAGTGTTATTTTCCTCTGTACAATCTAATTTTTTAACAAGTTCTATTGTATATTCTTTAGAATTATTATCTGGATCAAGTCTTACTTTCTTTTGATTTAGTTTATCAATTTCCTTTTTGATAACATCATTTTTATGATTAATTGTTTCGACATCTAAATTAGAACCTAAATATAAATCTACTAATCTTTTTTCCTGTAATTTTAATTTTTCGATTGCTTTTTCTATATCTTTTACATCATCACTTTTGGTAGAATTACAAGTTATAATTTCATTATCCATAGAAAGCATAAATAGCGTTAATTCTTCTAATACTTGTTTTAATTTTGTTTCTATTTTTTCAGTATTATAATGAAGTCCAAATCCACTACAATTATGATTTTTACATCTTAAATGGTAATAAACTTATTGCTTTCCGTTAGGATATTTAAAAGATTCTGATGATGACATTATCTCACCACAAATAGGGCATTTTACTAAGCCAGAAAACAAATGAATATATTCTCCATAGTTAGAATGTTTGTTTTTTACTAAAACATTTCTAGTAGCATTCCATGTTACTTCATCAATAATTGGTTCACAATAATTTTCAACTCTTAAAATATCTTGTGATTTTCTTTTGTACTTTCCATATTCAAAGATACCAATATAAATAGAATTAGTAAGTATTTTATAAACTCTATCAGATTTCCATTTTCCTTGTTTTAGATACGCATTATTATCTTTCATAATAGTGGCAATGCCTCTTGTAGAATTACCTTGTTTGCACAATTCAAATATTTCTTTTACAACTTCTGCTTCAATAGGTTCTACTTCTAAATGACCAGTTTCCTTATTTCTAATATAGCCATAAGGTGCTTTGCTAGGATGAATACGTTCTAATGCCATTTCTTCCATAGCTCGTTTAGTTCTTGCTCCAATTTCTTTTCTTTCTCTTTGACCAAATACTAAATTCATTCAAAAAATTATTTCGCCATTAGCAGTAGATACATCATAAGGTTCGAGTATTAGTTCTATTTTTACATCATGTTCCTCACAATAATTAAGTAGCCAAAAACCGTCATAATTATTACGAGTAAGTCTATCAACTTTAATTGCAACTAATTTATCAATCTTTTTAGATTTAATATCTTTTAGCAATCTTTGCATTTCTGGTCTCATCAAATCTTTTCCAGAATGTCCAGCATCATTATAAACATCAACAATATCATATTCATTCTTTTCACAATATTCTTTAATCATTCTAAGTTGTGAATCAATAGAATAACCATTATCTCTTTGGTCGTCAGTAGATACTCTTACATAAATACCACATCTCATAGTTTTCCTCCTTTCATTAAATTTCGAGAAATATTAAAATACTTCTCATATGTTTCCTCACAAATAAGCAAAATGTATAGTCTAAAATTAAAATTTTTTCAAAAATTGTGCAATTTCTTTAAAATTATACTTTTGATTATGTTCTTTAATATAAAAAGGCTTATTTGATATTTCATTAACTTTGTATTCAAGTATTGTAAGAGTAGTAGGATATGTAATCTGGTATTCAGTAGGCATTACTACTTGTAAGTTGGTGTGCAAGATAGTTTTAATTTGTCCTAATTTAACCTTATATTTAAATTCTTTTAAGGTTTCGGTTAAATCTTTATTAGGTTTTAGATTTTCAATTACTTTAAATTCAAGCCTGAAAAAAGTCCTCCTTTCTAGAAAGAGAACTTTTAAAGTTTTATATAAAATAAAAACTCACGAACTTTTAAGTCCGTAAGTTGATTTCAAATGGAGCGGGTACCGAGAATCGAACTCGGGCCACCAGGTCGGAAGCATGGGATTCTGCCACTAAACTACACCCGCATCATCTAATTTTATTTAACCACATTTTTCTAAATTTTTCAATACCTTTGCACATTTTATTCCGCTTTTTTTCGGTGCAATTTTGCACACGTGAGATCGCTTTTTTTCCGTGCATGCACAACTGAGATTGCTTCTCCTCCATGCAAAGTCACAAATTTTCACATTTATTAATATAATAGCATATAGGAAGTGATATTATGTTTGAATATATCAAAGAACAAGTACAAACAGTAACAGAAAAAGACCCGTCAATAAGTAATCCATTAGAAGCATTGCTTTGCCCCTCTTTTAAAGCTTTACTCTATTATAAATTGTCTCATTATTTCTACCAGCATAATCATTTACTCTTGGCAAGGTATATAAGTGAAAAATCAAAGAAAAAAACCGGAATTGAAATACATCCAGGAGCTAAAATTGGTAAAAGATTGTTTATAGACCATGGTACAGGAGTTGTTATTGGAGAAACTGCTGTCATTGGAAATGATGTTACCCTTTTTCATGGTGTTACTTTAGGTGGAACTGGAAAAGAAAAAGGAAAACGCCACCCTACGATTGGGAACAATGTTTTTATTGGCTCAGGTGCTAAGATTCTTGGTAATATTGTTATTGGAAATAACGTCAAAATCGGTGCTAATGCTGTTATTTTGAAAGACGTCCCTTCTAATGTAACAATAGTAGGAGTTCCTGGTAAAATTGTAAAAACTTTATCTTAAACTCCTACTCTATTTCTATATATTTTCTTATTTTTTTACCCAAACTGAAACACTTCCACCATTACAGTAAAAAATTCCATTTCCTTCATTATCCACATACACTGTCTCTTTTATGTTTCCTGTGTAATCATAGAATGTTGAATTTGCTAATCTACTACCGACATTCATTGTTTTTCCACCACCTGGTCCATCACTCATAATCGTTACTAGTCCTGAGTTTGGATGCTCTTCATCTCCTGTTCTAATCCATGCAATAACATCATGATGGTCAAAATAATCTATTTGCTCTCCATAAGCATATTGTTTTCTGATTTGCATCATATTATCTAACATTTCTTTTTTGGCACAAACATTCTGAGATGGTATCCCGTAATAATCTCCATAAAATACACATGGTAATCCATCTTTCCTAAGTAAAATCAATGCATAAGCTAATGGCTTGAACCAATCAGATATCCATGAAAACAATGCTTGTCCTGGTTCTGTATCATGATTGTCTACAAATGTTACAGCTAAACCAGGCATCTCTTTTACTAGTGTATTTTCAAATATTCTTGCAAAGTCAAAGTTTCCGTTACAATTAGATGCTTCGTAAAAATTATAATGTAATGGTACATCAAATAATGGAATTGTTGAATCAGTATTGTTAATATATGATTTTAATACATCTATATTTCTATTCCAATATTCCCCGACACATTGCAAATTTGGTCTTGATTCTTTCATGTTTCTTATCCAGTCTGCCATAAATCCTGATTTTATGTGTTTTACTGCATCCAACCTAAAATTATCAACTCTTGTAAAATCTAAGTACCATTTTCCCCATTTATTTAATTCTTCCACAACTTCCGAATTATTAAAATCTATATCTGCTCCCATTAAGTAATCATAATTTCCATTTTCTTCATCTACACTTTTGTCCCAATGTTTTCCACTAAATCTGAATATTCCATTTTTTCTTCCGCTTTCATCCCAATCTGTTCCATTAAAGTGTTTATAATTCCATTTAAAGTCCGAATATTTGTTATTTCTCATTGGGAAATTATATATTGTCCATGCTTTTATTTTAGTAGGCAATGTAGTATCTATATTTCTGTTTTGATATTCTTCTTCACTTGCATATACATTTTCTGCTTCATCTGCTCCAATTTTGTGATTTAATACTATATCTGCATATACTTTTATATCATTTTCATGTAAATCAATTATTGCTTGTAAATATTCGTCTTTTGTACCATATTTAGTTTCTATGCTGCCTTTTTGATTAAATTCTCCTAAATCGTATAAATCGTAAACTGCATATCCTGCGTCGTATTTACCTCCTGCGCCTTTATATGCAGGTGGTAGCCATACATCTGTAATTCCAACTTTCTTTAATTCTTTTGCTTCTTGTGATACTTTTTGCCATAGTTTGTCCTCGGGTTTTAAGTACCATTCGAAATATTGCATTAGTATCCTGTTTTCTTTCATTTGTACCTTCCTTTCGGATATTATAGTATCATAACTACTCCTACTTTTCAAGAGTTTCCTATAATGTTAATACGGAGCTATAAATTAGAATTACAGACGTAAAAAATTTGCTTAATATAACTTTTTTAATCTATTATCTCTATTAATATACTTCCTTAAATAACTTGATTTGTTTAAAGTACAGTACAAATACTATATAACATTTTTCATATCAAAACAAACATAGTAAAATCTCACAATTATTTCATCTTTTTGCACATTATCATTAGTTGGTACTCTACAATTACGCATAATTTCTACGCACTCTTTAGTTCCAAGCGTAATTTATCAGCAATCATTGCTATAAATTCTGAATTAGTAGGCTTTCCTTTTGCTGCTGAAATTGTGTAGCCAAATATATTTTCAACTACATCTTGTTGTCCTCTTCCCCATGCAACTTCTATTGCATGGCGTATTGCACGTTCTACACGTGACGTTGTTGTGGTAAATTTATCTGCGATTTTAGTTAGTTTTCCACATACCAATAAATACCTTGTTTTGGTATTTATTGGTATTTTAATATGTGATTTTTCCATTGTCAATTTTATGAACTATATTTTTTTAAATTTTCATTTGACAAATAAAAAAAAAGGTGTTATTATATAGTTACATTAGACAATGTACCTTAGTTCGGGTTGTGTATATTGTTTGCTTGTATGTGTATCGTAACTGCACATACTTTTTTTATGCTCAAAAAAAAGCAAGGAAGCCTCGTAACAACTTCCTCACTTCGACTATGTAATGACACTTTTAGTCTTTACCTTTTTTGTATTCTTCTAATTGTGATTGAAGTTTGATGTTTTTTTCTCTTTCTGCCATTAATTGCTCAATCAACTTTAGAATAAGTTCAGGTTGTGTCATCTCATTTGCCCCCCCTTTCCGTCCTTTAGTAAAAGACTTACCTTTCTGACTTTGAAAAGGTTGCTATTATATTACAACATTTTTATGTATTATTCAACCGAACATAGTAAAATTTTACAATTATTTCGTTTTTCACATATTACCTTAAAATCTAATATTCATTAATTAGTTTTTTGTAAGTTCATTTATAGTAAAAAAAATATTTTTTCAATTTTTATATTATCTCTAACAAAATTTCTCAGCCTCTCCATAAAAATCTATGTATCTTGTCTTCTATCTCCTGAATTTATATTAACAAATGGTTCTCTCTAATCTCTCATTTGAGATGTTATATTTGTAAGTTCTGATAAATAGCTTGCTGAATTCTTACAATATGAATTATCTTCTGCTCCGAAATTAGCATAAGATGCTCTCTTTAATAATCCCATATATTGAACTTCTCTTATAAAAGCTCGCATTTGGTCATCTTGTGAATATTCTTCTAAAATAGTATCAAAAAAATCTGAAGATAAAGCTCTTTTAGATAATAGTTGTAAAGCTTCTGAATCATTATCTTTATTTCCTATTCCTCTTAATGTTCTTGCAAACATTATCGCTGGAGTTTGTAGTTCTCCATAATAGTCAAAATTTGTTTTATAAGCTTGTTCATTAAATAACTCTTTATTTTTTACATTGAACTGCTGTGGTCTTTCTTTACCAGAAAAAGAATAAACAAAATCTTCTGCTCTATCTTGTGTTGTAACTTCATCTAACATTGAAAAACCATCGCAGATTAGTTGTGCATGTTCTTGAGTCAACTCTCCTTTTCTTATTTGTCTATTTGCATAGTCAACTACTTTTTTCATCCATTCATTAAATAGCGTAAAATTGTTTCGGAATGTACAAAAAGATTTAGTATTTTCATTTGATACAACTGTATATTTACCTATTTCTTGTAAATGCTTCATATATTCCATTATGTGTATTTCTTTTACTTCTCCCACCTCTTTCACTTTGCATTCTTTTTTTAGATATAATGTAAATAGTCTTAATGTTTGCTCATAACTGCCTATTGTTTTTACTGACAAATTTTTGTAATCACAATAATTGATAAAATCGTCCACTTCTAAATCAATTTTTTCCATAATAAAAAACCTCCAATTTTTATTGATATTATTCAAACATATATCTTGAATAATGCCCAATAAATCTTGAAAGTTTATTGCATTATATTAAAATAGTTTATTGCACTAGTAGCAGATTTTTCACAAATTCCAGTGCAAGTAATGCCTATAAATTTTAATTTATTGCTATTGTCTAAATCCCAAAAACCGCTTCTATAAAGGCTTTGCTCAATTCCTATGCTGACTTTAATTCAAGCCTTAGCTTATCAGCAATCATTGCTATAAATTCGCTATTGGTAGGCTTTCCTTTAGCTGCTGAAATTGTGTATCCAAATATATTTTCGACAACATCTTGTTGTCCTCTTCCCCAAGCAACTTCAATTGCATGGCGTATTGCACGTTCTACACGTGACGGTGTTGTGGTAAATTTATCTGCGATTTTTGGATATAAACTTTTAGTAATTTGATTAATAACATCAATATCATTTACAACCATAATAATTGCCTCACGTAAATACTGATATCCCTTTATATGTGCAGGCACACCAACTTCATGGATAACATTTGTGACTAAAGCTTCTAAATTATCCTCTTTCTTTGTTGCATCATTAGAGATTTCAATATATTGTTGCTTAGGCATAGTTGATTCTTTTGAAATAAAATTATTTTTTGGTTCTGGTTTATAATTTTTTAATTCTCTTATTCTCGTGATTAGTAATTCAATATCAAAGGGTTTTACAACATAGTATTCTGCACCCAATTCTACTGCTCTTCTTGTTATTTTATCTTGCCCAACTGCAGACAGCATTATACATATAGGTTTTTTGGGCATTTTTATCATGTTTAATTTTTCTAATACTCCTATTCCATCCAAATGCGGCATTATTACATCTAATAATACCACGTCAGGCATTAAATTAGATATCATATCTAATGCCTCATTTCCATCTTTTGCTCTCCCAATTATCATCATATCTTCCTGATTTTTTAGATAAGTAGCTAATGTCATACTAAATTCTTGATTATCATCTGCTATTAAAACTGTAATTTTTTCTCTCATGGCTATTCCTCCTAATTTTTTCTACTGTAAATTTTTTACATTTTTGATTATAATACTTTAGAAAAAATATTGCAATAGCTTTTATGGAATTTTTTTCCATTTCATTTACAATTTTCTACAAATTTATCTATACATTTTCTCTCGCCTTCACTAAAATTCTGGATATTTAGCTTTTTATTTTTTATATCATCAATAATTTTTTCTTTTACACTTTCTTCCATTTCAATTTTCAATATAATATTACCCATATAGTCAATTTTTTTTATATTTATATTATTGTTTTTACAATAATACTTAAATTTTTCTAAGTTAGAATAGTCTAATTCAATAATCATCTCTCTCCCTATAACTTTTATGACTTTGGTACTTTTTTCTATCGCCTGCTGAGTCGCTTCTGAATATGCTCTTACTAATCCTCCTGTACCCAATAAAATTCCTCCAAAATATCTGGTAACAACAATAACTAAATTACACAAATTATTTTTTTGTAAAATATTAAGCATTGGGCCTCCTGCAGTACCAGAAGGCTCACCATCATCACTAGATTTTTCTATAATTTGTCCATTTTCGGCAACTCTATATGCTATACAATTATGTCTTGCATCATGATATTTCTTTTTTATATCTTTTATTCTATTTTCTGCTTCTTCAACACTTTCTACATGAAAAAGATTAGCTATAAATTTTGACTTTTTTTCTACTATCTCTGCAGTTTCATTTTTCAAAATTGTTATAAATTCTTCCATTGAAATACATTCCTTATCTAAATTTTAAACATTTATTCCAGCAGTATAGCCTGTTGAGTATGCTATTTGCAAGTTAAATCCACCTGTATATGCATCAACATCTATAATTTCTCCAGCAAAATACAAGCCTTTTATTAATTTTGATTCCATTGTTTTGGGATTAATTTCTTTTGTGCTAATTCCACCACAAGTAATTATAGCTTCTTCTACTGGTCTGAAATTTTTTATTGTTATTGTAAAATATTTTATTAATTGTACCAGATGTCTTCTTTCTTCTTTAGTTATTTCATTTACCATTTTATCTGGATTTATCCCTGATAGTTCTACTATTAATGGAATCATTTTTTGTGGTAATAATTTATCTAGACTATTTTTAAATTGTTTATTTTTAAATTCTTTAAAATCTCTTAATATTCTGTCATCAAGATGTTCTTCTGTAAGTGCAGGTTTTAAGTCTATAGTTATTTTTATATATCTTTTTTTCAATAAATAGTCTATATCCTTGTACTTAGCTAAGTGAGCTGATCCACTTAATATTGTTGGACCTGATATTCCAAAATGAGTAAACACCATTTCGCCAAAGTCTTCATATATTGTCTTTTTTCTATCTGTGTCTATAATTTTTATAGCAATATTTTTTAAACTTAATCCTTGTATTTTTTTACACTCTTCTTTTTCGTATACCTCTAATGGCACTAATGCAGGTTTTATTGGAATTATTGTATGTCCCAAATCTCTAGCAATTTTGTAACCATCACCTGTTGATCCTGTTAGTGGATAACTTTTTCCACCTGTTGCTAATATTATTTTGTCTGTTTGTATTATCTCTCTATTAGTTCTTACTCCTAATACTTCATTATTTTTAATTAATATTTTTTCTACTCTAGTTTCAAGTTTATATTTTATTTTTAATTCATCTATTCTTTTTTTAAAGCAATTTAGCACATCTATTGATTTATCTGTTACAGGAAATATTCTGTTTCCTCTTTCTTCTTTTACTTCTAGTCCTTGTTTTTTTAAGAATTCTATTATATCTGCATTGGTATAATTTTGAAATGCACTATATAAAAATTTACCATTCCCTGGTGTGTTTTTTATAAATTCACTCATGTATAGTGAACTTGTTATATTACATCTTCCTTTTCCTGTTATTAATAATTTTTTTCCAAATGATGGCATCTTTTCTAATATCGTTACCTCATTTCCATTTTCTGCTGCTGTTATTGCAGCCATCATTCCCGCAGGTCCTCCACCTATTACTAATACTCTTGACATTACTGCCACCTCTCTTTCTTGTTATTATATATTATCAAATTTTGAAAATTTTTGCAATAGTTAAGAATTTTGGATTAACAGTTAATGAATTACAATCATTTATTACGTCTAATATATCAGAATCTACTCCTCCTATATATTTTGGTTTTCTGGTGGTGGGGGTACTATTCCTTCTTTCTATTATTTTGGTTTTATTTTATATCTATTTCTTTCAAACTAACTCTCCTATGTTATATTAATATTTTCTCTTATTTCTATTTTTCTATGTAAAAAATACTAACATAATAATAGAAATTAGTTGTAAAACAAAAAAGCTCTGCAAAGTACTGATTTATCAGTATTTCAGAGTTTTTATTTTTGGTTGGGCTGGCTAGATTCGAACTAGCGCATGCCAGAGTCAAAGTCTGGTGCCTTACCGCTTGGCTACAGCCCAATATAAAATTAAAAGTATGGGGTGGAAGATGGGACTCGAACCCACGGTCTCCAGTGCCACAAACTGGCGCGTTAACCAACTACGCTACATCCACCATCTTGTAGCTCATTTGTGAGCACATTACATATTTTAATATGATTTTTACAATTTGTCAAGTTTTTTTAGTGAATTTCTTTAAATTTTGTTATAAATATATTTTAAACATAAAATGGAGCAAAAACTGAGGTAGAAACTTATAAAGATTTCTACCTCAACTATTGATATATAGCCAATTCATATTCAATATTTCTAGCTATATTCTTATATTTATTCTTCTCCTCTACCTTCTGGTAAAGCATTTGGCAATTCAATTCTAATTCTAATTTTAAGTACATATGAAACAACTCTTCCCAATTTGCTATTTTTGATTCTTTGCCATAAAGAAGGCTTTTTCTCAAATGTAACTGATTCTTGATAATCTTGTATAGCTTGTTGTTCATCAACTTCTGTATCTTCTTCATTTTCCTCAATCTTAATGAGTTGCGAAACTTTTTTCTTTGGTACAACTTCTTGTTTTGGTTGTTCTTTGATTATTTCTACTTTTTCCTCTTTAGGTTCTTCATTTTCTTTTATTGCATTAACTCTATAGCCTTTTACCCTAACATATCTTTTAACCGGTTTTTTAGCTTCTTCTATTTCTGGCACTACATCTATAAGTTCTGCTTTTGCTACTTTAATTTCAGGCTCAACATCTATGAGTTCAACCTTTGACTTTTTAGCTTTTGGTTCAACATCTATAAGTTCTGCTTTTGCTACTCTTGTAGATTTTGTGGCTTTTGTTTTTGCCTTAGTCTCTATAACTTCTACATTTTCAGCTTTTGCTTTAGTCTTAGCTCTTGCCTTAGGTTTTGCTTCAACCGCTTCTACTACTGCTGCTTCTTCTATATTTGCTTTCTTTTTAGCTGTTTTTGCAGTAGCTGCTTTAGTTGTCTTTTTAGCTTTCTTTTCTTCTACCTGGATTTTTTCAACTACTGGTGTTTCTGTTTCTTCTTCCGGCGTTTCCTCTATTATTAAGTCTGCTGGTCTTGGAATGTCTTTTAGGGCATCAGCAATTTCAATTCCTATATAACTCAAAGCTTTTGATTTATCTTCTGTTCTTTCCATGTCTATTTCGATATGTAAATTCGTTTCAAGATTACTTACTCTTGCATTTAATAATTTTATGGCATCTTTATAATTCTGACTTCTCCTACTTCTATCTTTTCCAACTAATTTTAAAGTATCTATTAGATCTTCTGAAAATAGTCCTTTATTTTCTTCAACTTTATCTTTCCATTCTGAATCTTTGTTTTCTACTGCTTCTACGAGTTCTCTTAATGTTCCGGCTAAAGCTATATTTTCTTCTCTTTGTCTTATTAATTCTTCAACCTTTTTAGTATTCTCCTCGAATTGTATAGTCGCATATTCAACTAAACCATAAGCTGCTTTATATACACTTGCAGGAAAGTTTTTCTTCTTTGGATATTCTATTAAATAAGCTTTTATAGATTCAATTAAGTCTTTGAAATATGTATCATCATCTAATTGAACTATTTGCTTCTTGCTTTTTGGATTTATTAATTTTTGTACTTTATCTATATTGGATAGTATTTTCTCTTCAGTGATTACCATTCTCACATTTACTATGCCTGACTTTCTAGACATGCAAATTCCTCCTTTTCCTATGTAGTCAAATAATTAAATTCTTTTTTATTATACAACAGCTTCATTAAAAGCTCAATACTTTTTAATTTATTTTTATGTTACATTTTAATTACATTTGTAATATTTTTGTAATATTTGCTATTTTTTTGTTTTTTATACTTTAAAAAGAAAAAGATCCTTTTTCTTCATTCGAACTAGGACCTTTTTATATTTTATTTATTTAAAACCTTTTTCAATTCTTCATGTCTTTTAATTTTTAAAGTAGTTGTTTTTACTAATGGTTCTTCTGTTATTATCATTTCTCTCACATATTTATATTTTGGCATTAATTTATTTACTTCTTTTACTTTTTCCCATAAAAATTCTTTTATACTTTCTTCTCCATCTATGTTATATAATTCTTTAATCAATTCTTTATCATAAACAATTTCAACGCAAACTTTAACATCTCCATCGTTTTCTTTTTTCTCATAAACGAATGATTCTTTTATTCCTTCAACTTTATTTAATAAAGTTTCAATTTCTTCTGGGAATACATTTTTACCATTATTTAATACGATTACACTTTTTTTTCTTCCTGAAATATATATAAATCCATCCTTGTCTATTCTTGCTAAATCTCCTGTGTGGAACCATCCATCATCATCTAACGCTGCTTTTGTTGCTTCTTCATTTTCATAATATCCTAACATTATTGATGAACCTTTGGCCATTAATTCTCCAATTCCCTCCTCATCTGGATTATCAATTTTTACTTCTACACTTGGAAATTTCTTTCCTATTGAGCCTAATCTTCTACATTTTGGAGTCTCTGCTGCAATTACTGGTGCTGTTTCTGTTAATCCATATCCTTGCTCAACATCAAAACCTAAGTCATTAAATCCTTTTTCTGTTTCTGAGTCTAGTGCAGCTCCACCTGTTACTACCAATCTTAGTTTTGGGCCTAAACTTTCATGTACTTCTTTGAATAGTTGTTTTCTTATGTCAATTTTTACTTTTAATAATAGTTGTGAGATTTTCTTTCCCTTTTCTAAATTTTGCATTTTGCCTTTTTTCTCAATTGTTTTCATTACTTTTCTGTAAATTATATCAAAAACTGCTGGAACTGATATCATTGCAGTAATACCAAATTCTTTGATATTATCTGCCATATGTTTTACACCTTCACAAAATGCAATTGAACCACCTATTGATATCGGATATAAGAATCCCACTGTACATTCAAATACATGATGTAATGGTAAAAATGACAAAAATCTATCATCTTCATATAAATCAAATCTTTGGATTATGTCCATAACATTTGTTACCAAATTTTTATGTGATAACATTACTGCTTTTGACATTGCAGTTGTTCCTGATGTAAATAGCATTATTCCCATTTTATCAGCATCAATTTTTGCATCTAGATATTCTTTTTTTCCTTCTTTTAATAGTTTTTTTCCTTTTTCTACCAATGATTTTTCAGCATAAATTCCTTGTGTATTTTCTGCTAAATCCATAGAGATAAAATATTTTAAGTTGGTATTTTTCTTTTCTCTTAGAATATTCATTATTGCGTCATATTTTGATGAATATATTATTGCCTCAACTTGTGAACGAAGAATTAAACTTTCAAGCTCATTATCAGGCAATGACTTGTCAAGTGGTACTATAACTCCAACTCCTGCTGCTACTGCTAAATATGAAAGTTCCCATTCATATCTGTTTTCTGAGATTACTGCTATTCTTTTATCTTTTAATCCCATGTTTATTAAAACTGTTCCTAATGCATTTATTTCATCTCTGAATTCTTTATGTGTTATTGTTTTGAATTTTTCCTTTTCTTCTGTTTTAAAAATATATGCTGGTCTGTCTCCATAAGCTTCTCCTGTTTGTTTTAGCATATCTTTCAAATCTGTAAATTTCATTTTTCTCGATTTAGTTTCCACTATAGCTACCCCTTTCTTTTATTACTTTATTCTTAATCCATTAATTACCGTATTTTCGTATTCATGGTATAATTGCATTACATCCATATATTCTCCCTCACGTTTTTTATATACTAATGTTGAACATATTAATGCATATATTTCTGATGCAATCGCTCTTGCATCACCGTTTTTTATTTCTCCCTTTTCAATTCCTTCTTGTACAATTTTCTCGATTTGCCCTATATAATCATATACATGGTCTTGGCATTTTTTATTTCTCGCTTCATTGCCCCAAAATTGGCTTAAGATTATTGTTATTATATCTTCATATTTTGCTACAATTTTTATTTGAATTAGAACAATTGCTTTTATTTTGTCGATATAATTATTGTGTTTTGAAGTTTTTATATCTACACTATTTTGCAATAATTTTATCCCTTCTTCTATCAAAAAATTAAATATCTCTTCTTTGCTTGAAAAATGATAATATAGTGTTCCTTTTGCTACCCCAACAGTTGCTGTGATTTCTTCTATACTAGTTGCATCATATCCTTTTTCTGCAAATAATTTCATTGACGTCTCAAATATCTTTCTTTTTGTTTTATTCATATTTTTTCACCTATCTTCTTTTATAAATGGTATTATATAATTTTATTTAATTTAATGCAAGTTTTTTTGTTTTTTAGAATAAGCATTCAGTTTTGTTTTTAATTTTATGTATTCAATTCAGTTTACAGTTTTCAGATTTTCTTCATCATCCGCAAGTTGTGGATAATGTGGATAACTCTGTGAATAACTCAAAACAGTAACATTTCGTTTACACGTTATTCACATTTATATGTTGATAATTTTTTTTTACAATTGTTCACTTTTTATTTTTATTTTTATGTAACTAGAAAAATTTTAAATATATAACTAATATAATTTCTAAAATCAATATTGTAGGCAATCCTATTGTAAATTTTAGTTTCTTTGTTTTATGATGAAATGTATACATTCCTGCAATTGTTCCTATTCCTCCCCCTAAAGCTGTTACTATAAAAAGTGTTTGTTCTGGAATTCTCCATTTTCCCCATTTGGCTTTTCTTTTGTCTGACCACATCATGTAAAAACCAACTAAGTTTATTATAAATAAATATATTAATATGTTTCTTGTAGAAAAAATATCTATTAATTGCATTTTTTATTTGCTCCCTTCTGCACCGATTATCTCGCTTTTTTTGTGTGCAAAATTGCACCGAAAAAAAACGATCTCAAGTGTGCAAAATCAGCCGAATAAGCTCAGCTGATTGCTTTGGCTCATTCCTTCAAGACAACCAAATTGTTTTAGTAATTCGGTTACAGAGTCTCCTATTTTTGCACGAATTTTCATATCGTCTATTGACATGAATTTTTCGTCTTTACGCGCATTCATTATACTTTCTGCTGCAACATTACCAAGTCCTGCTATACTATTTAATGGTGGGCGCAAACAATCTCCTTCTACTTGGAATTTTGTCGCATGTGACTTGTATAAATCAATTGGTAAAAACCTTAAGCCCCTTTCATACATTTCTAAGACTATTTCTAAGTCATCATACATATCTTTATCTTTTGGTGTTGCATTATTTCCCATCATGTCTATTTCTTTCATTTTATTTTTTACTTTTTCTTTTCCATTTATCATTACTTCTGCATCAAATGCTTTTGCTCTTATTGTATAATATGCTGCATAATATGCTAATGGAATATGTACCTTGAACCATGCTATTCTGAATGCATTGGTTACATATGCTGCCGCATGTGCCTTTGGGAACATGTACTTTATTTTTTCACATGATTTTATATACCAATCTGGTACATCATGTTCTTTCATTAGTGGAATATATTCGTCTTTCCATTTTGGTTCTTTTCCTTTTGCAACTTTTCCTTTACGTACTGCTTCCATTATTTTGAATGATTTGTCTGGTGGCAAACCTTTTTGAATTAGATATATCATTATGTCGTCCCTACAACAGATTGCTTGTTGTAATGTTACTACTCCTTGTTCTATTAATGTTTGCGCATTTCCTAACCATACATCTGTACCATGTGATAATCCAGATATACGTATCAATTCATCAAATGTTGTTGGGTGTGTATCCAAAAGCATGCCTCTTGCAAATTTTGTTCCATATTCAGGTATTCCAAATGTTCCTACTTCTGAATGGATTTGTTCTGGTGTTACCCCTAATGCTTTTGTTGAATTGAATATTGACATTGTTTCTTTATCATCTAATGGGATTTCTGTTGGTGCAATCCCTGTAATATCTTGTAACATACGAATTACTGTAGGATCATCATGTCCCAATATATCTAATTTTAACAAGTTTCCATCTATTGAGTGATAGTCAAAATGAGTTGTTATTATATCTGAATTTGGGTCATCTGCTGGATGCTGTACAGGTGTAAATTCATATATTTCTCTTCCTTTAGGTACTACTATAATTCCCCCTGGATGCTGACCTGTTGTTCTTTTTATTCCTGTACATCCTACTGATAGTCTTGCAATTTCTGCCTTATTTACTGGTATGTTTCTTTCTTCAAAATATTTTTTTACATATCCAAATGCAGTTTTCTCTGCAACTGTACCTACTGTTCCTGCTTTAAAACATGTTCCTTTTCCAAATATTACTTCTGTATATTTATGTGCCTTTGCTTGATATTCTCCAGAGAAGTTTAAGTCGATATCTGGCTCTTTGTCTCCATTGAATCCTAAGAATGTTTCGAATGGGATATCCATTCCATCTTTTGCCATTTTTGTACCACATTTTGGGCAATCTTTATCTGGTAAGTCAAATCCATTTCCTACTCCATAATCTTCAAATTCAGAGTATTTACAATTAGGGCATCTATAATGTGGTTTTAATGAATTTACTTCAGTTATACCTGTCATAAATGCTACAAGTGATGAACCAACAGACCCTCTTGAACCTACAATATAGCCGTCTTCATTGGATTTCCATACTAATTTTTGAGCTATAATATACATTACAGAATATCCATTACTAATTATTGAATTTAGTTCTTTGTCTAGTCTAGTTTGAACAATTTCTGGTAATGTATCTCCATATAGCTCATGTGCTTTTTTATATGCTATATTCTTGATATCTTCTTCACATCCAGGTATATGTGGAGGGCATTTTTCTGGTGATATTGGGTCTATCCTGTCACACATATCTGCAACTTTGTTTGTGTTTGTTACTACTACTTCATATGCTTTTTCTTTGCCTAAATATTCAAATTCTTTAAGCATTTCTTCTGTTGTTCTTAAATATAATGGTGCTTGCTCATCTGCATCTTTATATCCTTGCCCTGCTTCTAATATACGCCTATATACTTCATCTTGAGGGTCCATGAAGTGGACATCACACGTTGCTACAACTAGCTTTCCTAATTTTTCTCCTAATGCAACAATTTTTCTATTTATATCTTTTAGATATTCTCTATCTGGTACTACTCCATTTCTTACTAAGAAGTCATTATTTCCTATTGGCTGAATTTCTAGATAGTCATAATCTCTTGCAATATTTTCTATTTCCTCATCTGATTTTCCAAGTTCTATTGCTTGATATAATTCTCCAGCTTCACAAGCACTACCTAATATTAAGCCCTCTGAATATTTTTTGTACAAGCTTTTTAAGATACGTGGTCTCTTGTAAAAATAATGTAAATGCGATAATGATACTAGTTTGTAAAGGTTTCTTAATCCTATATAATTTTTAGCTAAAATTATGGCATGATATGTATTTAATTTTTTATATTCTTCTTTTTTTGCTTCTTCATCTCTTCCTTTTGTATCAATCTCTTCAACTGTAGTAACACCTCTATCTCTTAATCTGTCTAACATTACATTAAATACTTTTACTGTTGTATCAACATCATCTAATGCTCTATGTGCTACTTCTACTTTTATTCCTAATTCATCTGCAATTTTACCTAGTTTGTATTTTTTCATATTTGGGAATACATCTTTTGCAAGTGTTAGAGTATCCAGAACTGTGTAGTCAAAATCATATCCCAAAACTTTTGCATTTTGCTTTAAAAAGCCTACATCGAATTTGGCATTATGTGCAACAATTATTGAATCTCCTAAAAATTCTAATATTTTAGGGAATACTTTGTCTATTGTTTCTGCATCTTTTACCATTTCATCTGTGATATTAGTAACTTCTACAACTCTTTGTGGAATTGGCTTTTCTGGATTTACAAAGCAACTGAATTCATCTATTACTTTTCCATCTTTAACTTTCATTATTCCTACTTCTGTTATTTTTTCTGTAACTGCTGAAAATCCTGTTGTTTCTAAATCTAATACACAATATGTTGTATCTAATGGCTGACCTTTGGCATTTGTTACTGAATTTTCTTTATCTGGTGCTAAATATGCTTCTACACCATAAATAACTTTCATATCTGGATTGTCTCTTCCTAGTAAATGATATGCTTCTGGAAATGCTTGTACAACTCCATGGTCTGTAATTGCAATTGATTTCATTCCCCATTTCATCGCTCTTTTTATTAAGTCTGTTGCTGATGTCATTGCATCCATTGCGCTCATTTTGGTGTGCATATGTAGTTCTACTCTCTTTACTTCCGCATTATCCATTCTCACTGTTTTTGGCTTTGGTTCTGATACCATAATCGTATTTGCCATTACTGTTAATTCATTTGAAAATGTGTCCATTTGTGCTTTTCCAGCAAGTTTTATAGCAGGTGTTGAGCCTAAACGCTTTATTATTTTTTTTGCACTATTTCCTGGCAAAAATGCTTTACATGTCATGGTACTTGTTCCATCATATATATCTATACTTAAAATTACTTTTCCTGATTTTGTCTCTTTATCTTCCATTGCTTGAATTTCGCCATCTATACATACACTTCCAGACTCTGGATTAAGGTCAGCTATTTTTACTAATGGCTCTTTTATCACTGGTGCTGAACCTAAGATTAATGGCGAACTGTCATCTTCTTCTGGAATTGGTGGCAATCCTTCATCACTTATTTCTGCTATAATATTTGCCATTACAGTGATGTCTCCTGCATATGCATCTAATCCTGCTTTTCCCGTTGTTTTTATAGCTTTTGCTGATTTCATTTTTTCTAGTATTTCATTTCCTTTAGTTGCATCTTCCGCAAATGATTTACATGTAATAACTCCTGTTCCATCATAAATTTCGAATATTAACATTCCTTTTCCAGTTTTGGTCTCTCTACATTCACTGTTTACTATTCTACCTTCTAATGTAATTCTTCCTGAGTTTGCATCAATTTCTTTTATTTTTAATTTCTTTTCTTTTGCTCTTGATGCCTTTCCAAATATTATGTCTTCTGCCTGTGGTAACTCTTCCATTTCTAGTACATATCCATTTTCGTCTACAGGTGGCATAGCATAATCTGCTTCATTATATGGTCCTTCTGGAATTGGTGGCATTTCCCCTGGTATATTTTCTGGCATTGATGATATTGAAGACATTCCTTGCAGTTCTGAAGCATTATTGTGTTGTCCTTCTTGATGTGTTCTTATTTCCATTCCTCTCATTGCCTCATGTACTGCCTGTTCTTCAATTTCTTTTGTTTTTTCTTGAAAAGCTTTCATTTCTTGTTCTGTGATTTTTTCTTCTATATTTACAATGTATTTTTTTCCAAATAAATTGTGTATTACATTTTCTAGCTCTCTATCTAATTTTCTTGCTTTTAAAAAGTCTGCTCCTTTTATTTGCATATATACATTTACATCTTTTTCTGTTAATTCAACTTTACTTTTCAATAGCAATAATGGCCTCATTAGTGGATATTTATGTGCCATATAACATATCAAATTTTCCCATTCGTCATCTACTCTCTTTATGTATGTGCCTTCTGCATATGTTATTATCATATGTACTTGTCCAAATTGAAATCTTTCTCTTAAAAATTTTTCCAAATACCATATTTCCTTTATTTCTATATATTCATCAGATGCCATGCCTAATTCTAATGTGTTTATTTTTTTTATTAAGTTCATTTTTGTTATCATCGCATCTGCTATGTTACTATTTGTTTTATAATCGCTAAATACATCTCCTATTTTTCTGCTTTTTTTTGGTTCTTGTGCTTCTTGATTTTCTTGTGTTTGCGCCATTTTCGATTTCTTTCCTTTCTTTTGCTGGTTGTTTGCTTTAACTGATCTTTGAATCTCTTGTTTTCCTTGTTGTATTTTACCACATTTTTTGATTTTATTCTATATTTTTGCACATTTTAGATCGCTTTTTTTCGGTGCATTGCACACCTGAGATCGCTTTTTTTCCGTGCAGATTTAATAATTTTTTCTCAAAAAGACCTTGAAATTTTCACAAAAAAATATTATCATATATGGAGTTTATGTTATAAGGAGGTATACTAATGGCGAAAGCTTCAATAAAAAAACAAGAACCAAAAAGAGATGAAGTTGAATTTGGTCCAAAAGCCGAGAAAAATATTGAAATTAACTCAATTAATAATATTGAAAATAATGAAACTAGTTTAGAAAATTTAAAAAATATTTTGCAAGATTTAAAAAGTGTTTTGACTAATTTAGGTGTTAATATTTCTGAATTGGAAGTTTCTCTTGCTTCTGATAAAAATGAAGAAAAAAATTCTAATGATGAAGAAAAAGTTGATGAACAACCTAAAGATAGTGATGTACTTTTGATTTCAGAAACTCAAGGTAAAGTTGTATTACCTTACAAAATAGAAGATGTTGAAAAAATTCTTGATAAAAATAAAAGTTATTCTAACATTCAAGATGTAATTGATGGTGAATATACTTTCCCAATTGATAAATACAAAAATTCATCTAAGTCAAGATTTAAAGAGGCTTATAATTTAATGAGAAAAAAAGAAAAAGCTTCTGTTTTTGATAGCATAAGTCTTGCTACAGAAGTTGTTTTTAATAGTTCTCTTAATCCTGCTGTAATAACAGCTTGTAACAATTTGGACCAACTTGATGTTTATCTTGATTGTTTGTCTTCTAATGAACTTGATAAATTTAACTATTTTAAAGTTAAATATGAAATTGTTCCAAAAAAATAATTTTAAGGTGTCTATATAGAATGAACCCCAATTATTAAACACAAAAGTCTAATAACTGGGGTTCAATATATTTGCATCTTTTTTTAATCTTTTATTGCATTTGCTATTAATTTGTCTAAAAGTTCAGAATATTTAATTCCAACTGCTTCAAATAATTTTGGATACATACTTATTTTTGTAAAACCTGGCATTGTATTAATTTCGTTTATGTATATTTTATTTGTATCTTTTTCTATAAAAAAGTCTACTCTAGCTAATCCGCTTCCATCAATTGCTTTAAATGCTCTTATCGCAAGTTTTTGAATTTGCTCAATCTGTTCTTTAGAAATATCTGCTGGAATTATTGTTTTTGACTCTGGAATGTTATATTTTGCATCAAAACTATAAAATTCTTCAGCAGATATTATTTCACCAACAGTTGAAGCTCTTACTTCTGTTCCATCCAAAATCGCACATTCCACTTCTCTTGCATTTATTCCTTGCTCTATTAAAATTTTGTTATCATACTGACCTGCATTTTCAATTGCCATTTTTAGTTCTTCATTATTAGTAGCCTTTTTTACTCCTACCGATGAACCAGAATTTGATGGTTTTACAAACATTGGATAATTCAATTTTTTAGTTATACTTTCCACCTTGAATTCTTCCTCTTCAAAATTCTCATTTACTATTATGTATCCATTCTCTTTTTTCTTTATATATACATATGGTGCTTCTGGAATTCCGGCCTTTTCAAAAATAATCTTTGCATATACTTTATCCATCCCTACACTTGATGCTAGTACTTTACAGCCCACATATGGAACTTTTAGCATTTCTAACATTCCTTGTATTGTCCCATCTTCTCCTCCAAGGCCATGTAAAACTGGAAACACTACATCCAACTTTTTTAGTGTCCATATCAGATTATAAATTTCTTCTTTTTCATCATCTATAACCTCATACCACTTTCCATACTTGTTTATATATATTTCATGTATCTCATATTTTTCTTTATCTAGATTCTCTATAACTGACTTTGCAGACATTACTGATATATCATGTTCTGTTGATACACCACCATAAACAATTCCTAATTTTATCATATTACAATCCTCCGCTTCCTTTAATTATATGACCTAAAATTCTATTTATTCAAATTATTTTAGTCTATTCATTGCCTCGATTGTATTTTCTCTAGTTGCAAAAGCAGTTAATCTGAAATAGCCACCTCCACTAGGTCCAAATCCGCTTCCAGGTGTTCCTACTATATTATATTCTTTTAGTAATTTGTCGAAGAATTCCCAAGATGTTAATTCATCAGGAACTTTTAGCCAAATATATGGTGCATTAATTCCTCCATACACTTCATATCCTGCTTCTTGTAATCCTTCTCTTATTATTTTTGCATTTTCTAAATAATAATTAATATTTTCTTTTATTTGTTTTTGCCCCTCTTCGGTATATATTGCCTCGGCTGCTCTCTGAATTATGTATGATGCACCATTAAATTTCGTGCAAGTTCTTCTATTCCACAACTTGTTAAGCTCTACTTCTTCACCATTTTTAGTATATCCTTTTACTTGTTTTGGAACCACTATATATCCACATCTCAATCCTGTAAAACCTGCTGTTTTTGAATAACTTTTGAATTCTATTGCAACTTGTTTCGCACCTTCAACCTCATATATACTTCTAGGGATGTTTTCTTCTGTTATGAATGCTTGATATGCTGAATCATATAATATTACTGCTTTGTTTTTTATTGCATAATCCACCCATTTTTTTAATTCTTCTTTTGTTAGCACAGTTCCTGTTGGATTGTTTGGAAAACATAGATAAATTATATCTACTTTTTCTTTTGGCAATTGTGGCTTGAAGTAATTTTCTTTATTTACTGGCAAATATACTATTTTTTCATATTTTCCTGTTTCTTTATTAAATTTTCCACTTCTGCCAGACATTACATTTGTGTCTAAATATACAGGATATACTGGGTCTGTAATTGCTACTTTATTGTCTATTGAAAAAATGTCTACAATATTTCCGCAGTCACATTTGGCTCCATCTGATACAAATATTTCATCTAGTTTTATATCAATTCCTTTTTCTCTATATTCATTTGAGATTGCTTCTCTTAGGAATTCATATCCTTGTTCTGGTCCATATCCTTTAAATCCATCTTGAGTTGCAACTTCATCAACTGCTTTATGCATAGCCTCTATACAAGCTGGTACAATTGGTCTCGTAACATCTCCTATTCCTAGCTTTATTATTTTTTTGTCTGGATTTTGTGAAGAATATTCAGCAACTTTTTTAGCTATTGTTGAAAACAAATAACTGTCTTGTAATTCTAAAAAATTTTCATTTATATAACTCATAATATGCCTCCTTGTTCTATAAGTTCCCCTTCGAACACTGTTGTTGCAGGTCCAGTCATATATACATGATTATTTTCTTTATTCCATTCTATTTCTAAGTTTCCACCTAATAATTCAATTGTAACTTTTCTATCTGTTAATCCGTTTAGATTGCAAGCTACTGCTGTTGCACATGCTCCTGTACCGCATGCAAGTGTCTCTCCTGCACCTCTTTCCCATACTCTCATTTTTATTGTATTTCTATCTATTATTTGAACAAATTCTACATTCGTTCTTCTTGGAAAAGCTTTGTTTACTTCTAATTCTTCTCCATATTTTTTTACATCAAATTTGCTTGTATCTTCTACAATTGTTATTGCATGTGGATTTCCCATTGATACACATGTAAATTTAAATTCTCTATCTTTAGCTTTCAATACCAAGTTTTTTACTGGCTTTTCTGTTGATACTACTGGAATCTTTTTTGCTTCTAAAATTGGGTCTCCCATATCAACTCTAACTGTTTTTACTTTTCCATCTTCTACATTTAATTCTAATATTTTGATTCCTGCTAATGTTTCAATTTTTAGTGTTGTTTTGTCTGTCATTCCTTTGTCATAAACAAACTTTGCCACGCATCTTATTCCATTTCCACACATCTCTGCTTGTGAACCATCTGAATTAAACATTGTCATCTTAAAATCTGCCACTTCGCTTTTTTCAATTAAAATTAGTCCATCAGAACCTATTCCGAAATTTCTGTTGCTAACAAATCGAGCTAGCTCTGACCTATTTTCAATCTTTTGATTTATTGCGTCCATGTAGACGTAGTCGTTTCCTAGCCCTTCCATTTTTGTAAATTTTATCATTTTTATCACCCTCTATTAGGTATTAATTTTTGTGCCAAATATATTTATATTCAACTATTGGAATTTTATCACAATTATTTTTATATGTCTAGATATCAGAAAAATATAAAAAACTCAAGTTATATCTTTGTACTTTTAAAATATAACTCGAGTTTTTATATATATTATACTATTTCTCTAATGCTTCTATTTCTTTTTCACTCAGTCCTGTTATTTCTGCTATTTGTTTTATTGGCATCTTTTGTTCTTTTAATTTTTGGGCAATTTCTTTTTTTCCTCGTTTTAGCCCAATCTCTTCTCCATGTTTTTTTCCTTCTTCTCTTCCTTCTTCTCTTCCTTCTTCTCTAGCATAATGAAGTGCTGACTTTTCCTCCAAATTGGACATTAGTCTAATCTCTGATAATCGTTTTACTTCTTCATCTCCTGTTAAAACTTCATAGTTTTCAACTGCTTTTTTTACCTTATCATTCTTCTCACATGCCATTTCTAACAACTCCCCTCTTTCCATGTCCAGAAATGAAAGCCAATGATTTATTGTTCTGGTCATATCTGGATTTTCTTTTCTAAACTTTTCTAATTCTATGTAATAATATTTTACATCATTATTTAGTTCGTATCCTCTGTCGTCTTTGGCAACTCTTATAGTTTCTGTTACATATTCCGGAGATTCTATAAATGAATAATCTAATATTGCTATTATTATTATTGGTTTTAATTTTCTATAATCTTCTCCTGCCCCTAATTGTTCTGTTATCTTTTTGCTTGTTTTAGCAATATTTTTATTTTACTTTTTATAAAAAACGTGTTTAATAAAAGTCATAGGCATCACTCTCCGTCCTGTATGATATTTTTTAATACTGATTTATTTTCTTTGAATAAAACTTTTGAAAAAAATCAAGATTTTAAAATTTGTTTTGCCTTTCCTAAGTTGCTTTTCGTACTATAAATTCAGTACATATCTAATATAACATATCTTGCTACATTTAGCAAGACCTTTTTACAAATTTTAGTATTACTGTTTAATTTTTTATGTAAGCTATAAACATAATCATCTCTAGTATTGTATGCTTTTACTTTTTAGTAAATCTCATCGCCTTCTTATGTTTTTATGTCGAACATTTCTGTTTTTTTTCGCAAAAAAGAAGGTGTATAATACAATGTGCTTTATATTTCACACACTGTATTATAAACCTTCTAGTCCGGTGAGGAGACGACTCTCACTATGTTGCTTCGCATCATGTGTGAACCGTCTTCCTTTTGTTCTAATTTTTATATTTAATTCTTTGTTTGAGCTCCTTCTAGTTTTTCGCTGTACAGGACTCAGGTCTACGACTTAGAAAAGTGAAACTCTGAAACCAATACTG
>ULNU01032628.1_pt1 | contig 75228 bp, 56 predicted proteins | sample 1951991 | NCBI WGS metagenome assembly ULNU01 (sample SAMEA4835584, study PRJEB28245) | human gut metagenome | biome: gut microbiome; material: fecal sample | place: Denmark | collected 2008 | reverse complement strand
TTTTGCTTTTGCTGTTACTTTTTCTCCTGTTGTTCCTGTTAAATTTTCTGTCTCTGCTAGTTCATAAGAACCATCTAATTTTTCTTTGTAATGTTCTACTTTATATGCTGTATCTGCTTTTGCTTCTTTTGTTGTAGTTGCTGTTAATGTTACTTCTCCTGCTGGCATTTCTATTGTTGCATTTTGTTCTTCTTTATCTGATATTATCTCTGTATTTGCTGATACCCATTTATTCCATCTGATATCATATCCTGCTTCCTCTTTTAGTGTTGCATTAATAGACACAGTTGCTCCATATTTGTATGTTCCTGCTCCTGTTACATTTTCTATATTTTCGTCTTTATTTAGTGTTAATGTATATTGATTTCTCGTGTAATATAGTCTTAATACCAAACTTCCATCTTCTGCTATTGTTCCTTCTGCTATTCTGTTTTTATTGTTAATATCCTCTGTAAATCCTGCATATTCTTTTGCTTGTGCTGTTATCGTAGCACCTATTTTTCCATCTAATTCTTCTGTTTCAACTAATTCATAAGATTCGTCTAATTTTTCTTTATAGTATTCTACTTTGTATGATGCATTTGTTTTTTGATCTTTATTTATTTTTATAGTTTTTGTCACTATATCTGATTTATTACCATCTTTGTTGAATGTTTGACTAGTTATTGTATATGTTCCATTTTTGCTTAATTTAAAAGTATTTTCTGCAGTTTCAACTATCTTTGTTTCTTCTGTATCACTAAGTGCCATTTCAACAGATGTTCTAGTTTCTCTTATATTTTCCTTAGGCTCATTCTCAATTATATTAACTACTACATCACTTGTATAATATTCATTTGTTGCATCTTTATCTCCCTTAACTTCTATGCTTGGTGATGCAACATCTTTTTTTACAACTTCAAATTCTCCAAACACAATATAATTAATGCAACACTCAACGTCTGTTACATCTATTTGTCCGTCTCCATTTAAGTCCACTGTTAATTTTTCTTCGTCTTTAAAATCCCAATTTTTTAGCTTAACAACTCCTCTAACAATTCTTGTTAATTCTGTTACATTCATATCGCCATTTCCAGTTAAATCACCTATTACGCTAATTGTATATTCTAAATCTTTGCTTACTTCTTGATTATCTCCTGTTTCTTTATCATTCTCATCACTTAAATTTTCTTTTTCATTCTCATTTGCAATATTCGTTGAATTTGAATCTGTTGCATTTTCAGTATTCATACTGTTCTCATTGTTTTCATCTACTACGTTTTCTTCGCTTTTATTTTTTGATTCAGCTACATTTTCATTTGTTACCATGTCTTTATAATTAACTACTGCCACCATTCCTGTAGCTATATATCCACTTGTTACTTCTTGTGTTTTCTCTTTGTTTTTGTATATCTTTATTGAGAAGTCTTGTGAAACTGTATCTTTTATTGTATTTTGTGCAATTTTAATAAATGTCTCATAATCTGTCTGAGGCATTACTCTTGTTAAATAATCTCCATTTATCTCGTATTTTTCAACTTTCGAGTATGAATATGTTGATGCTAAAAATTTATCTTTCGGTATGGTCATTATCCATATAAAAATACTACATGCAATAATTAATATTATTTCCATTATTGCCATAATTACTTTTCGTTTTTTTATTGCTCCCTCAATTTTTTGTTTCATACTCACTTCTCCTTAATTATAAATATAATATATATATATATATTCTCATAAGTAGAATGGGTTTTCAATGGAAGTTTTCGCCATCATCTTTAATATTACATTGATTGAGATATACGCTTTTAGGGATGTTCTTTTTACGCTTTTTTCTTTCGGAATATTAAATTATAATTACATTTTTGTAACAAATTTTACAAATATATTTCTTTCTCGACAAAAAAATTTATGAATAATGTAATTCCGTAAGGAATTGCTTTATTTTTAATTCATTTTTACATTATATTAAATTTTCTTTAAATATACAAAATTGAGGTATAAAACTTTTTTAGTTTTATACCTCAATAATTTATTTTTATACAATATTAAATTTATTGTGTTACACTAACTGGTAAGTATTTTACTCCCCATTGTAATGCTGCTGAATGAGAGCTTACATAAATATCAATTCTATTTCCTTTTATCGCTCCGCCTCTATCTTCTACTGTGTAGATATGTCCACCTATATTTAGTTTTGTTCCAAATGCAAATTTCGATGGTGCTGCAACTGTTCTTCCTGCTGTTGCTTGTGTTCCTGATGCTGTTCTTCCTGTAGTTTTACCACAACATTTGCTACAAGAACAATACGCTGTGATTTTATAAGTTTCTCCGTTAATTACTGCTGTAGTTGTTGTTCCTGATGTTCTTGGTAAATCAGCACTTCTAGATGTTTCTACTTTCTTTTGAACTTGAACAATTTTATTTACAGGCTCTTGAACTACTACTTCTGATATAACTGTTTTTTCAATTTCTACTTCATTTTGATATTTTATTTTATATGTTACTTCTTTTATTCCGTCTTTTCCTTCTTTTAAAACTTTATTAGTTGTATTTGAGTCTGCACTAGTTGAATTTTTTGTTATTGTCTCATATGGGATTGCAACTTGCTCTACTACTATTTTTTCAGTGATTGGAGCATAATTTTGTAATAATTGTTCTAAAGTTGTTTCTGCACCTTCTTCTGATATTTTGGCTATTTGAACCTCATTGTATGACTTATCTGTTATTTGAATATTTTGACCAGCTGATATTTCACTATCTAAGTCTGGTATTGTTTTTTGATCTTCTTTTAATACAATATTATTTTCTTCTAATACTTCCGATACTGTAGCTTTTGAAGTTAATGCTGTCATTTCATATCCATTTTGAAGAATAATTTTTATATCCTTCAAGTTTGTATTAACTGCCATAACTCCTATTCCTGATATTAAAATTAATATAATACTTACACATATAATCTTTATTATAGAAATTGAAGCTTTTTCTTCTCTTTTCATAAAAATTTATTACCTCCTTTTTGGCAACACATTTATTATACTCTTTTTTCTTATTTTTGTCAAATTTGAACTTTTCCACTTTTTTCTTAACTATATAAGCATTTCTTTATATTATATGTCCTCCTGTTAAAAATATTACTTTTAATTACTTATTATAACTTCTAATTTATAATCTGTGAATAATAAATGCTTGTTATCTATATACAATTTTTTGTATTTTTTATTGTATAAATTCAAGTAATATGTTATTATATCGTTATATATTATTAAAAGAGGAGGAATAATAATGACTATTTGGATTATATTAGGAATCGTTGTAGTTCTAATAATTGCAGTTATTGGAATGTACAATAGTTTAGTTCAATCTAAAATAAAAGTTGATAATGCTTGGAGTCAAATAGATGTACAATTACAAAGAAGGTTCGATTTAATACCTAACTTTGTAGAAACAGTAAAAGGTTATATGACTCATGAAAAAGAAACTTTTGAAAAGATAGCTAGTCTTAGAACTTCATGGGCAAATGCTAATAGTGTTTCTGAAAAAGCTGAGCTAGACAACCAATTATCTACAACTTTGAAAACAATTATGGCTGTTTCAGAAAACTATCCTGAATTAAAGGCTAATCAAAATTTTTCAGAATTATCAGAAGAATTAAGAAATACAGAAAATAAAATTTCTTTTTCTAGACAATTCTATAATGATACTGTAACAATGTATAATACAAAGTTACAAGTATTTCCTTCTAATATCATTGCTGGAATGTTTAATTTTAAAGCTCGTGATTTATTCAAAGCTGAAAGTGATGAGGCTAGAAGAAATGTAAAAGTTGATTTTGGAAACAATAACTAAATAATAGAAATAAAATTTTCTTTAGGTTACATAAAACTTGATTTTGTTTGTAAAATATTGTATAATTTATGTATAAACTTAAAGGAGGTTTATAATATGTTAAAAAAATTTGCAGAAAAAAATTCTTTTGCAAAAATCCGGATTGGAGCTTTAAATAATGCTCTCATGAATGATGATTGTACTATTAGAATTCATCGTTCTGGAAGTACAAACATTGAAATTAGGGTAGAAGACAAAGATGGGAAATTGCTTGGAGCAGGAATTCATTACAGGCTTTTATCAGCCTTAGAAAGAGCCAATAATTCTTATGATCTTAATGTAAACCAAATATTAAGATTAAGAGAGTATTGTTTGGAATCTGAAAAAAGGCAACTCTTCACAGACATCTCCATTTTATCAGGAGATACACTTGTCATAAAGAAAAATAATTACAGTAAAATGCTGTTATTAGAAATGACAAATTGGTTTGAAATGCCAATACTCTTTAAAAGTGGAATATCGCTTGAAAGTGTCTTGGATTCTGCCGAAAAAACACTAAAGAGCTCTTAAATGAGCTCTTTAGTGTTTTATTTTTTTATATTAAATACATCTTTTGCATTCTTATATGTGACACTAGCTACCTCTTCCAAAGTTATCTTCTTAACCTCAGCTATTTTTTTTGCCATATATTTTACATTTCTTGGATCATTTCGTTTTCCCCTCAAAGGTTCTGGCGACAAGTATGGGCTATCTGTTTCAATTAAAACTTTGTCCATTGGTACCATCTCTATAATTTCATTTGCATTTTTAGAATTTTTAAAAGTAATTGGACCAGCAAAAGATATATAGAATCCTAACTTTAATCCCTCTTTTACTAATTCACGATTTAATGGACAACAATGAAATATTCCTTTCTTTTGTACTTTATTATCCTTCAAAATTTCTAAAGTATCCATAACTGCTTCTCTTGTATGTATTACTATTGGAAGCTGTAATTCATTAGCCATTTTTATTTGCTCTATAAATGCTATTTTTTGTAATTCTTTGTTTTCTTTATTCCAATAATAATCTAATCCTATTTCACCAATTGCAACTACTTTATTATTTTTCTTCACTAAATTAGATATTTCAGCTAAATCTTTCCACAATTCATCTTCTGTTTGTGGAATATCATTTGGAGAAATACCACAAGTAGCATAAATAAATTCATATTTTTTAGACAATTCTACTGCTTTTTTTGAACCCTCTAAGCTATATCCAGCAGATACAAAATTTTCTATCTCATCATTATGTATCTTTTCAATTATTTCTTCTCTATCATCATTAAATTTTTCATCATCTAAATGTGCATGACTATCAAAAAATTTCATATAAAACTACCTTCCTAAAACTGTCACATTTGCTACCGCATATTCCTTACAATGTGATATACTCAAATCTATATTTTCAATATCTTTTAAGTCAATTCCTATAATATTTAATTTTGGTCTTCCTTGTTTGTCATTTACAACTTCAAAGTCCTTCCAACAAACTTCATATTTATCTTTTATTTTCCATGAAATAGCTTTAAATGCAGCTTCTTTTGCAGCAAACCTAGCAGCATAGTGCTGATATTTCTGTGACTTTTTTTCTTCACAATATTCAATTTCTTTTTTTGTATATACTCTTTCTAAAAACTTTGCTCCAAGATTTTCTATACTTTCTTTAATTCTTTCTATCTCAATAATATCTATACCACATGTAACTTTCATTTTTATCCCTCCAATGAAACAAGTTGAGACAACTGGGGACAGGTCTTTAGTGTCTCATTTACTTATATTTATAAATAATATTATATTAATTTTAAAATGAGACACTAAAGACCTGTCCCCAGTTGTCTCAACTTGTTTCATTGTCTCATTAATGTTATAAAGTTTAGTATGTTAAATAGCAATGATGCCACTAATATCACCGCAATTAATATTGTTGCTGTTTTATTTTTTTCTATATTTAAGTCTTTATATAAAACATCATATTTATTTTTCACTTCTCCATATAGCTTTTCTAACTCAAATGTTTCTTGCATTCTGTGATTTAATACTGTTCCAATTTCATCTTCTGTTATTTCTTGAATCCATATTTTTTTAGTAAAATCTATAAATTCTTTTCTTGCTTTTTTTACTAGTTTTGGATTTTTAAACTTCAACTGCAATTTTTTTAGATATATTTTTTTATATAAATTCAATATGTATGTATAAAAGTATTGATTTTCATATTCATCTGGAAGAATTGTATAATTATTCATATCACTGCTTGAAGAAAATAATGTACACCCTAACTTAGTTAAGCCTACTTTTGCATATTTCCATTTTGAAAGTATTTTTATTTTTTCTTTTTCCATTTCATAATTTCTGCTATTATCTGCTGGTAATATATTAGCATACTTTATAAAATTGTGTTTTATTTTATCAAATTCATTTGTACTGTTCCATGCTTCTTGATCAATACATACATATGAATATGTCAAAAATCTTTCTGTATCAATATCTAGTTTAATAGCTCCTATATTAGAACCTGTAATATTTCTAATAAACTCTTTAAATGTTTCTACTTCATCAAAATCTCCTGTTTGTAAACGAATGTTATCATATGTATCTAAAACAGAAATATCTTGATTTATATCTCTAAATTTATAATTAAAATTTAATAAATCTGCAAATTTAGAATCTTCATCAATATTTGTTTTAATCACTAAAAAGCATATTCCTGTACTAAAGCATATAACTTCTACTTTCTGAATTGTAAAGAAAATTCCTTTTCTATCATCTACTTTTCCTTGTATATCTTTTTTTAATGTATATTCGAAAATATTACAAGAATATTTACTAAGAATAGCGGCTCTTGTTTCTATTGGTAATTCTTCCAACCTTTTCAACTCACTACTTCCAAAACTAAAACTAGAAAATAGTAATTCTTTTGTATTAGGCAAGAAATATTTATACATAGTATAATCTTTTTCCTTTTGAAATACCTTTAATTTAAAATCCTTATCTTTTAACATTTTTAATAAATATTTGTGATACTTTCCATCTTTTATAATAAATGGATGTACAAAATATGTATATTGATAATTTATCTTTAGTTCCATTTTACCACCTTATTTTCATTTAAAATGATATTATTTTTTAGTCAACAATAATTATAATTGATTATAATAATTCATATTAATATCTTTTCCTAAATGCCATCTTCCTATAAAGTCAACTTTTAAATAATCTTCTAATTCGTATGTTGGTTCTTGAACAACATTACCTTTTTGATCAATTGCTCCCCATTTTCCGTCTTTTTTTACTGCTACATATCCATATGTATTTTGTTGTGTAGCATCATCATATATATAATCTACTATAACTTTTCCATCTTTATCAACAAATCCATATTTTCCGTTTTTCTTACTTATAAATAAAGTATGAGAATTAAATATATCTGATTCATTTTTTGCTTCAAATTTAAAATTATAGTATTTATGTTCTTCATCTTGTCTTATTTCTATATACCCTTTTTCAGTATCAATATCAAGTAATATTCCTGTCAATTTTACAGTATATGTATTGTCAATTATATCATTATTAAATTCTGCATCTTCTGCAATATATATATCTGCTTTTTCATTATAATATATAGAATTATATTTAAGTTCTACTTTAATATCTTTTTGTAAATCAATAACTCCGTATTTTCCGTCTTTCTTAGCTATAAATACTCCAGACTTTGCTTCACTCAAATATTCATAACTTGCTTCTATAGTTACTTCTCCTGTTGTTTTCATTACACCATATTTATTATCTTTTTTATATATAATTCCATTATCTATATTTTTCAAAATTTCTGTTATTTCATCAAATCCAGTTGTTAATATTTCTGTTTCATCTTTTTTTACTAATATTTGTTTTCCTGATTTTTTTACAACATAATAATCATTTCCATATACCTTAGCAATTTCGTCATATTTCATATCTAAAATAATATTTCCTGAGAAATCAACTATTCCATATTTTCCTTCTGTGTTTTTTACAATATATCCTGATTTATTATCTTTTCCTAGATTAGTAATATCTGTATATTCTGTTTTTAAAATAACTTTTCCTTCATCATCTACTATTCCATATTTTCCATCTTTTAAAATCTTTAACGCATTTTTTATTCCTGATAATGCACTAATTTGGTCATATTCACATGATAGTAATTCTTTGCCTGATAAATCTATTATTCCGTACTTACCATTTTTCTCTACTTTTAAAACATCATCTTCATACCACAAATTATCTTTTTCATCTTTATTTTGAATTGCTTCTATTTTGTCATAATCTTTAAAGATTTCCTCATTTTTGCTATTTAATGCCTTTGTTTTGTAAGTTCCTGTAGTATAATCTACATCATATGTACATAAAAACACATCGTTTTTGCTATTTGGTACAATAATCATTTCTGAATAAGATGGATCTATTATTACACTTCCTGTCTCATCAATAACACCCCATTTATTATCTTTAAATGCTGCAAAATAATCTTTACTAGCAATTTTCCCTTGTTCTTTATTTTTAGTTAATACTCCTTTTATAATAAAAATAACCATAATAATAACAATAATTGCTAATATAACGGCAAATACCTTTTTCATATTTAATTTTGGCTCTTCGTACCTTCTACCTCTACTTCCTCTGCTCATTTTATTTTAGCCCCCTTTTATATAAAATATTTATTTGAATTTTCTATTATATTTTGTATTTTTTTGTAGTTTCACATTTATTTTATATCATCCTTTATAATTAGTCAATCCATTTTTCTCTAAGTTTGAGCATTTTTTCAGCAAATTTGTTCGCGTGCGAAAATTTATAAAAAATGAGGAAGGATTCGCATAAAAAAATCCTTCCTCTGTGTTGATTTAAAATATTTAATTCTAAAATCTTATTCTTCTTTTTTTCTAAATTTACAAACAATAATACTCATATCATCCTTTGCCACACCATAATTATTATCTATAGCTTCATTTAAAATTAAATCTGCTATTTTCTGAGTATTACTAGTTTCAACATCCTCTAACATATATTTAATCCACAACTCTTTATTTTTATATTCAATATTAGAATCTAAGATTCCATCTGAACACATAAGCATAATATCTCCTGCTTCTATATCTTTGTCAAAAGTCTGAATTGTTGTTTCTTCTATAATTCCTGTTGGCAAAGATGTTGATTTTATCATTTGAACTCTTTTCTTATTTTTTATATAAGTTGGACAAGCTCCACTTTTTATAAATTCTATATTTCCTTTATATAAATCTACAATCGCTATATCTAATGTTGCAAATATTTCGTTATTTTGATTTAACAATGCTGTATTTATTAAATCTAATGATATCTTTTTATCAAATCCAGATAAAAGTAGGTTTTCTAATAATCTTAATGCATGTAAACTACTATTTTTAGCCTCTTTTCCACTTCCCATTCCATCACTTATTGCCACTAAATATTTTCCATCTTTTAGCCTAATACTTAAATTGCTATCTCCTGAAGTTTCGCTTTTACTTTTAGTAGTTTCTGCTTTACCAATTGCCATAATATATTTGTCTTCTGATAAAAAGTTTAATCTTTTTCCTACACTAGCTTCATCATTTAATACTATCTTTTCTTTTAGTACTTTTGTCAATATATCTTCTATTATTTCTATTTTTGCTGTTTCCAATATTTCGTCTAAATATATTTCAATTAAAAAACGATTATCTTTTTTTATAACTAAATCTTGAACTTCTATTTCTTTTTGTCTTAACAACTCTATAATTTCCTTTTTTTGATTTTCGTATTTTTCTTCTACTTCTAAATCTTTCTCTAAGTCTTTTGCCATACTTTGAATTGCCTTTGATACTCCGTTTAGCTGCCTTCCAATATTTTTTTGATTTTCTTCTACTTTTTTTCTCCATATAAAATTAGATTTACTTATTTTATATGATACATTAATAACTCTTACCATCTGTGAAATATTTTCTTCTAAATACTTACTAATATTTTTATCTTCAAATCCTACTACATAGCTGTTACAATCAGCAAATATTTTTAACAAATCTTGTGTTGTAATTTCTTGTTTATCCAATAAAAAGTCAAATATTTCACTAACAATTTCACCTTCTGTATCTGCTATATCTTCATATAACATGTTTTCTTTATATGGTTCTAGATTATTTAATAATTCAGATAAGAAAATTTGCTTATTTTCAATTTTATTATTTCCTTCTCCATAATTTACTTGTTCTGTATTTCTATATGTTGTTGCCATCTCTTGTATTGCTTCTGAAACATTATTTAAACTTTGAGCCATTTCTTTGCTTTTATTTAATGCTCTACCTGGAGCACCTGGTAAAAATTTATTAGTTCCTATAAATTCTTCTATATCAATTTTTAATGTTTTTGGAATTAATAATAATCCTAATGATGCTATTAAAATTTCTTTAAAATGTATTAATTCTACTGTATAGCCATTTGATACATATGCTAAAAGTACATTTCCTAATGTAAAACCTATAACAACTCCTATTTTACCAAACCTATTTAAAATTCCTGCTAACATTCCAGATATTGCATATGCTGCTATCATTATTGGTTCTGTTCCAGATATAACACCTAATGTTACTCCTATTGTTACTCCTGATGTAGTACCTATTAAAATTCCATTTTTCCAACCTAAAATCATAACAATTAATATGCTTAATATATTTCTAATTCCAAATCCAGCTATACTTAAATCTCCAAAGCCTCCTACTGCAATAGCAAGTAAAAGACTTGCACCTATTACTTCTTCAATTGAAAATGCCCTCTTTAAATAGAATTCTTGTATTACAACTGTTGAGTTTACAAAAATCTTATAAAATACTAGTGCTATCATTGCTAATGTAATTGTAGATAATATATCATAAATAGTAAATCCAGACATTACACATTTAACAGCTTGGATCACTAATACAGATATAAAAACATTTTTTCCTACTTTTATTTTTTCGTTTCTTTCTTGCTCATTATAACGAGGTTTGATAATAAACAAACTTATTAGCATAACTAAAGCTGTTAAAAAATAGCCAAGTACTCCGCCTACACCAAATTTAATAAAATTTCCTATTAAAGATGCTAAAACTATTCCTAATGCTGGAATAGAAGATGCAAAACATGCACCTAACATACTTATACTAAAAATTGAAAATTCACCATTTAGTCCAACAAAAGATAGCATAAATGAAACTATGTAAAGTACGATATTGTCTTTTGTAAATACATTTGAAAATATATTTAGTTTGTTTGTACTTTTTTTGTTTTCATTTTTGCTATCTAAATCTATTGTATTTTCATTTATATTTTGAAACATCCTTACCACCTCTTCTTTTTTAAGTTATTATTTAACTTTTTTTAAATTAAATATATTTTACTACTTGTCCTTTGTGGTTTTTGTCTTTTTTGGTAGCCTGTACCGAAAAAGTTTTTTACATTTTTTTATTTATATTTAGCATTTTTTTTATATTGTTTTAATATTTGATTTTTATTTTATTATATATTGTCGAAAATTGCAACATAAATTTTATTTAAATTTCAAAAGACGTTTCAGTTTAGTAAAAAATAATTATGATATCCATACTTTTTACTAAAACAAAAGGACTTCAAATTTGAAGTCCTTATTTTCTAATAAATCTTTTTATAACGAATAAATCCAATAATCGCACATATAATAGCAACTACAATTCCTACTCCAATCCAAGAACTTAATCCTGCCTTTGGAAGGTTGGTATTTTTAGCCGTATTTTGAGCATTACTTGATTTTTGTGTTAATGTACTATTTTTTGAACCGCTATTATTACCATTAGTATTGCTTTGAGAAGATGTTTGTATGTTTACTGTAACAGTCTTATTTGTTTTGGCTGTTTCTGTAGTACCATAGCTAGAAAAAACGTTTTTTAAATCAATAGTAGCTGTTGAAGCTGTTACTCCTGATTTTATTTTTGCCTTTAATTTTGCTACTACTTGCGTATTTTTTTGATTACTCATATTATTAATTACAAATCTTCCTTTTAAACTACTATCTGCTGATTGATTTAGTGATACACTCCAATTATTACCAGCTGTTACAATCTCTACATTTTCAAATATATTCTCATCATAAGATATATCTCCTTGTATAGCATTAATTCCATCACCTGTTTGATCTATGTCTGCCATTCCTAAATCAACAGTTATAGTATCTCCTGGTTTTGCATTTACTTTTTCTGGGTTAACTGAAAATGTAAATGTATAACTTGCTGCTTTTACAGGGAGGGCTATAAAAACTAATAACATAGTAGCTATTATCAAAGTTACAATTATTTTACTATTTTTCACTTTTTTTCCTCCTTTCTATTAATTGTATAATTAAAATTGTTAATATAATTAATATGATTACAAATAATATTATAATTATATATTTTCTATAATTATATTCATTATTTTGTTCTTCTTCTTGTTGTACATTTTCTTGAGTTTTCTGTTGTACTTCTTGGTTTTCGCTACTATCATTAGTAACAGTTATATTATTATTTTCTATTAATAAATTAATTTCTTTATCTTCTGATTCTATCTTTTGTGCTTTATAACTAGTTTGGATATTTTCAATTTTTACTTTAGTATTTTGTTTTTCTATTGAATTTTTTAATTTTAATTCTATTTGAGCTACCTCTGTATCTTTATTTACATTTCCAGATGTAGTAATCAGCATAAAACTTCCATTATTTTCATTATCTTCCTCGTTATTATAAGCACAAGACCAATTATTCATTCCAACAAAAGTTACACTTTCAAATAAACTAGTATCATAAATAAGTTTTCCACTTACTGCATTTATTCCATTTGAATATTCCTGTAAATCTGATAATTTAAGTATTATTTGAATTTTTCCTTCTTGCAAACTTGGCTCATTGACATTTGCTTGCAAATCAAATGCTAGAACATGTATTGGAATTATAAATAATATTATTATCATAATTATAAAAATAATTTTTTTCTTTTTCAATTTATGTCCTCCTTATGATTTTACATATTAAACTTGAGTTTATTATATTTTTAATTCAAATCCATACCACAAAATAATATGGATTTGAATCTTAATATGTTATTTTAATATTTTCTTTTTAATAAATACTACACCTGTGCCTAATATTACAAAGAATGATATTGCAACTATTGTAATTAAAATATAGTTTTTGTTTTCTCCTGTAGGTGGTATAATTGTTACAGTTTCACCTCTATCATATAAAGATGAATATTTTGGTGTTACTTTTCTTCCAGTTCTTGTATTTCTGGTTGTTTCAGTTATTTCTATATCATTATTTAATTCAATTTTATCTGTATTTGTTAAAAGCTTCAAAGCAGTTAAACTTGCATTTTTAGATTCACCTGGCGCTAGTTCTTTTTCAAGGTCAGCATTATATAAAATTGTTTTATCTGCTAATTTCTTTTTTCTCGCTTCTTTAATTTCCGTAATCTCCCAGTTTTTAATTGCAGTTGCATATTGTTCTTTAAATTCTTCATACCATACTCTTATTTCTGTATTTCCAGAAGAATCTATTGAAGATGATTGGTATTTAAAGTATTCTTCCATTATAGTTGGTTTGCTAACTTTTTCATTATAATTTACTATTGTCTTTGTCTCCCACTCTGTATTTTCATCATTTGCAATCATTGTATTATCTAAATAATCATAAACTCCACTAGCCTTAATTTTAACAATTTCTCCTCCCTTTTCTCCATAGCAGTAATATCCCTCTGAATCATAATCTATTTCACTATTATTTTGTACCTTAATTTCATATTTAATTTCTACTGTTGCTCCTTGAATTAACTCATTATCAATTTCTGCTTTTATTTGTCCATTTTTAGGGTTATTTTTATCTGAAGGCTCTGTATATATTACACCTTTTACTTGTTGTTCTAGTTGTAATTTTCCATCTTTTTCTACTATTTTTGCATCTGCAATTACTTGTTCATTAGCCAATGTGATTTTCATTGATTTTGCTCTCTTAGTTACATCTATTGATTGTCTTGGTCTCTCTATAACACCAAAATCTATATTTTCTATGCTGAATGTAACTTTATCAATTCCACTGGTCTCTGTCTTTTTATTATCAATATCATCTGCTAATTCAACTCCAAACACCATAGTTGGTGTCTTTGAATCCATTTTATCTATACTTGTGTCTCCTCTATCAATTTTTAATCTTGTATCATAATTGTCTAGTGCATCTGAATATCTCTTTTCTGTACTTACCCTATACCATGTATTTGGATTTCCATCTTTCTCGTTTTTATTATCACTTGTCCAAATCGTAGATTTGTAATCTTCAATGGTATACTTACCATCTCCCCAGAAGTATACAATTCTATATTTTCCTGGTGCAAAGTCTTTTATCGTAAATGTTCCATCTTTTCCTGTTGAATCCTTATTATCTCCTCCATAAGTAGTCGTTCCAACAGGTTGAACTCCTGATTTTAATTTCACTCCATTTTCAAAATCAGCTTCTTTATATAAACCTACTTGCACTCCAGATATCGTTTTTTCTCCATCATCAAATTTTCCATTTCCTAATCTTTCTCTATTTGTTCCTCCTTCTGTTGGATCTACTGCATTATCCTCAAATACTGTACCTTTTATCTCTCTTGGATTTGCAACTTCTAGTATTAATCCTGGTGCATAATCCGTATCATCTTCATATGTATCTTTATTTCCTGGAACTGTACTACCTGGATTAGAATTGCTATCTATTCCTGCATAACTCTTTGTAAAATCTTTATCACTATATGTTGAATATGAATTAATTTCAACAATATTTTCTAGTCCTTCTATATTTGTTTTTGGGTTCCCATTTTTATCAAATAAAATATCTTTTACACCATTTCTTGTTAATGTATATTCTACATAAATGTTTTTATTTCTCTCACTTGGATTTATATTTGTACCACAATTTATTATCATTTTTTTATAATTATTTTCAGATTGTTCTGATACTTCATATCCAATATTAACTTTATCTTCAGTTCCATCTTCTTTTTCAGAAATTGTCCAAATTGCACCTTCTTTTTCTATGTCGTATCGTACATCAAAATAATCTACTAAACTATTTATCTTAGAATATAATACTCCTGATCCATTTTTTAGAGTTATTATATACACTACTTTTACTGAAAAATCTTTATCTTGTGTTTCTTTTACGTCTGATGGGTAAATTGCTCTTGTAAACGATTCGTTTCCGATTTTTTCTTCAAATTTAACATCTACGTCAAATTCATCCTTATTTGGATCTTTATCTACAAATTTTTGATTATACATATATGTATGCTCATATCCATTTACAGTAACTTTTGCACTATATATATCTTTTGTAAGTGCTAAGTCTGGTTGCGCTCTTTGGTATAATCCCAAATTAATATTTTCAATTGTATCTTTTCCTTCCTTGCGAATTTCTTCAATTGTTTTATTCTGTCCAAGTAATCTATAATTATTTGGATCTGTATTTGTTTCTGTTCTTGCTGATATATAAAACTGATCTTTATATGTACTATTAGAAACATTTGTTATTATGGGATACGTTGCACCATCATAACCTTTTCTAGTAGATTTCCCATAATTTAAGTAACTAGCATGATTTTCGCTGTCATATGTTAAAGTATGAGTTGCTTTACCTCCTACTTCTTTTTTCGAGCAATTATTTTCTATTACAGCATATCCATTATTGAACTCTTCTCTTAAATCTTTATATCCTGATTTTGTCTCTTCAAACTCTACTGCTGTATTTGCATTTTCAACTTTTATACTCTTGCCATCTACCTTTTCTATATAATCTTGATTGCTTAAATCTATAGTTTGATAATTTAATCCATTATATTCAAATTGAATGTATGCTCCTTTTAAATCATCTATTTTTATTTTTGTTGAGCCTGGTTCATTTATATAATCTCCAAAAACATAACTTCCATCTTCAATTTTATCGCCATTTTTGTTATATCCAGTTATCCTTTCTGTATCTAACTTGACACCATTTTCTTTGTATAAATTTACTACTACATTATTTAATTTCTTATCTTGATTATCATTTAAATTATCACTATATAGCCAAATTCTTTCAGAATTTTTTCCAAATACTATATCTTCCCATGCATAGCCACTTAGTTTGATATATTTTTTCTTATTATAAACATTTAACACATTAGAATATTTGATATCTGAAGTGTCTGGCGCTACTCCCGTTTCTGTAGAAGGCTGTCTCGTTATCGTAAATGGTATATCATTTCCTTCTCCTCTTTTTGTCTCTTTCTTACCATCTTTATTTGTTGTTGTATATTCATAGGTAATGTACTCTCCATCTTCATCATATCCAAAATTATTTCCTACAGATGTCTCTTCTAATAGATATTCTCCTGTTAACATATTTAGTATGTTAATTTCTCCCTTATCATTTGTTGTGAAGGTTGTTGCTTCATCAGGGTTAGTTGTAATTGTCATGTTGGTTAGACTAATCGTTTTTGTTACTTTTTTTCCTTTATATTCACCACTACTATCTGTCGCAATAACATAATCTCCATCACTATTCTTAATCTTGAAACTAATTTCTTTTAAAAGTAATTTTTGATTATTGTAATCCTTTTTCTCTATGTGTAAATTACCTGTTTGCTTTTGGTTATCTGCTTCATATATTACTGTTTTTCCCGAAGTTATTGATGCTTGTTTTTCTACCATAACAGTATAACCATAATTAGGATTTGATGTCTCTGTTATTGTATATTTTCCTACTAATAAGTTATTCATAACTTTTGTTTTTCCATTAGACTCTGTTGTAATTGTATGACCGTTTGGATACGATGGTCCTGTTACATTGAATGTAACTCCTTCTAATCCTTTACCAGTTTCTTTATCTGTTTTTATTATTTCCAGACCTCCGTTAAACTCTGTCCATTCACAATAATCTCCGGGATTAATATCAACTTCTATATCTTCAAATTCTTCAATTATATCTGTTGTTTTTATAATCTGCACATCTTTATAATTCACCCTATCTGCACGATATATTAAATACCCTCCATATGTTATCTCCTTCTCTATCAAGCCCTCATGGTTTCCATCTATCCTCACAGATTTAATACCGTATTCTTTTTGTTCATTAGGAATCTCAAAATATAATGAGGTAGATGCTTTAATTTTTATTTGATTTCCATTTATATCATAAGCAGTTGTACCAGATATTTCATTGTTATTGCTCATTGTTATTAGATATTGAAAATTAGGTTCTTTATTTTTTCCTGTTACGGAATCCGTAAGATTAAACATAAATGGTCCTAAAAGTAATTTTCCATTTTGTGTCTCATGTATTCCAATTCCTCCAGTATTTGTTACTTTACTCATTTTAAATGTTGATGAACCGCTTATAGTCTCATCATAATAATATGTATATTCATTAAATGATGGATCCGTAACATACCATTCATAATGATCAATAGTGTTCGAAACAGGTTTATCAATTTCTTGACATTCAGCTTTAATACCCCCACTATTCCCAGGATTATAAGCATAAAATCCTGTATATACTGTTTCTCCTTTACTATTTGTTCTTTTATATCCGGTTACACTACCATGTTCATCATAATGAAACTCCCTTCTTGTAGCTGCTAGCGTTCCTGTAGTTGTTGTAATAATGGTAATAATAAACACCATTCCAAATAAAAATATTTTTCTAAACTTTAGCGTTCCATACCTAAAAGCTACATATACTATAACACTCATAAGTAATACTAGTGCTATACCTACAGATATATAGATAACAACACCTGTACTTACAGAAATAATTAAATCTGCTTCCGAATAATCATCTTCGGTTTTTACTTTATTCCCTGGTGTTGAGTCCATATCTTTTGTTCCTAAAGAATTACTCATTTCTCCTATTTCAGCAATATTGGTAAAAGTTCCTGTTGAATTTGATGTCATTGTTTTCGTAAGTACGAGTGTTAATTCTACACTTTCACCAGCTCCAATGCTTTGATTCGCAATATTTATATTAGTAAGTTCTCCATTTGTTGTAGTCATCCAACTTTTATTTAAGTCTGAAGAAAAATCTAGACCATCTGGTATATAATCTACTACTTTGGTAACGTATGCTGGCAATTCTCCTTCATTCGTTACCACTATTTTATAGGTAACAACAACAGTTGCTCCCTGAATTTCTTTAGATTTTATTTCCACTTTTGCAAGCTGATTATTGTCATATGTATATTCTTTTGTTCCACTTGCAGTTTTCACTTGTACTTTAGAAATATATTTGTCTAATTTTAAATCACAAATCTTATTTTTTATTAATCCTATGTCTATGTTAGAAATCGATGCATTTAAAGCTATTGTGTCTGTTATTCCCACTTTTGTCTGTGTTCCCATTAAAGTAATCTCTTTATTAATAGCATCTGAGTTTGTACTATTTGATACTCCAGTCTTTTTATATTCTGTTACAGAATATGTATCTGTATCATAATTAAAAATTACAATATAATTTCCTTCTTCCAATCCAGAAAAATGATAAGCACCCTTAGTATCCGTCACTTCCTTTGCTTGTATTGCACTTGAATTAGCTTTATTAACTAACATTACTGTAATTCCATTTAATAATTCTTCACCTATTTGTCTTTTTCCATCTTCATTTTCATCAATCCAAGCTACTCCTGATATGCCATATTTTTCATCACCATCTGATGGATTTTCTGGGTCACTTGGTTCATCCGGATTACTTGGTTCATCCGGATTACTTGGTTCATCTGGAATCTCATCGTAGTCAAAAGGTAATAATATATGACTAACAATATTCGAAACATTTGTATCTACCTCATCATTATAACTAGACACTGTTGCACAATTTTGTATCCTTGTTTTATTGTAAACTAATCCTGCTGTTGTTTTTATCTTTATAACAACAGTTTCTCCATATGGTATATTGAGAGTTAAATCTATATTTGGTAGTTTGTTCCCTTCTGAATCTTTTAAAATGGTAGGAATATCTTCTGTAACTATACTTTTAGTGAATTTTCCTGTTGGAGTATGATATCCTTCTTCTTCATTGTCATCAATAATTACCTCTTCCCACTTATCATATTCTATACTCACTGGCTTTACTTCTTCAGGTAAAAAATCTGTTATCTTAATTGGAATAGAGCTATAACCAGGATCTGATATATTATTAATTCCTGTACTAGTAATCCTTATTTCATAATTAATTTCTGCTCCATATTCTACTTCTTCTTCCTCATTTGGCGATGTCATAGAAATGGAAACACTTTCATATTCAAATAGTATTCTATTCTCATTGGACCTATATGTATTTTCCATTTTAACACTTGCAGTAACAACTAATTCTACTTTAGAGTCTTTTGTTTTTTGCTCTAATTGAGAAGGTTTGATATAATAATATAATATATATTCTTTATTAGTTTGAATATTTATAGCTATATTTTGTCCATCTTCTGATATCTCTGTCTTTTCTAATATATCTATCTTTTCCTCATTATCAAATACACTATACAATTCAAATCCTTTTGGCACTTTTAGATTAATAACAGTATCTTTTTTCTCATCACTTTCTACACAAACATGATATTGCCACTGATGTTTTATACTTCCTAAAAATGATTTAATAAATATCTTAGCTTCCGCTGGCTTTATTACATTGTTTAACTCATAACTTGCTACTTCAGTCTCGCCCGTACTTATCTTTATACTGGTCAAAATTCGTTGTTCTGTTTGCTCTTCTATCATGTCTTTTACTTTAACTTCATAAAATGCACTAACACTTTCTCCTTTTTCTAATGCACCCAATTCTATTTCTTTTATTTTTGTATCTTCGTAAAAAATATACTCATATCTTGATTCTGGCGTTCCATAGACTGAATGATAATCCGCCTCTAATTCTCCATAAGTTGTCCCATCTGGTATACTACCTACTATTTTTATATCATCAATTTGCTCATCTGATGTATTCGTTACTGTAATATTATATTTAATAAATTCGCCTTCATAAACTGTATCACCATCTTTTAAGACGGTGTCTCCCCTTATTGGTTTTACCTCTACTGTTAAACCTTCTATATTTTCTACTGTAGGATTAAGTAATGAAGTTTTTGCATAAGTAGCAATGGATGAATTAGCCTCTGTCATGTTTTCTTCTTGATAGCTTGTTATCTTTATCTCGTTACTTCTATTTTCTGCATCTTCTTTTCCATCTATCGTATATTGATTTGTATAAACTAAATTCACATTTCCTGTTGTACTTTCAATATCCTTTTTCAATATTACTGTAGCAGATATTTTTACATCTGTTATTAACCCCAATGCATTATCATTGTAACTAGTTTGTTCTCCCACTAAATTAGCTACAATTACTATATTTCCATTTTTACTTGTTTCCAAATATGGATCTTGCAATTCTAATCCATTTGCATAAACAACAGAACTATTTCCTAATATAACCTTTTCAACTTGACTTGGAAGCTCTATTTTTATTTTTGGATTTTTTAACATATTATCATTTATAGTATTTGCATTTGTATATACATCAAATGTGATTTCATTTTGTTGCTTATTTGTCCATTGATCATTATTTACTTCTAATGTTACATTTGTTTTTGAATCTTTTATATCAATCCTGTTTTCATATTCTTTACTATATACTTCTATTTCTTGCTCAGTTTCATTTATTGTCTCACTTCTTACCCCTATTAAACTTCCTACTGTCTTTATTTTAGAATTATTAATCTCTAACATGCTACTCTTAATTACTTTTGTATTTTCAATATTTAAAATACCCTCATTTTGAATATTACTTGTTTTTATTATTATAGCTTGTAGTTCATTTTCATAGTTAATTGTAACAGTTCCATCTTGTTCAAATTCTGTATCTTTATTAATTGTTGCAATTAAATTTTGACTATTATCTAATATACTAATTTCTCCATCTAATCCCAAAACTCTTGTTACATCGCTTTTTCTTATTTTTGTACTTTTATAAACTAAATCTCCCTTATTTTCTACATCAATTTCTGTTTCACTATTATTGTTATTTACTTTTACAAAATTATTATTTTCTAATATTTTTATTTTTTCTTGTGATTCCTTTTTACTAATTAATACACTTTGTTTTTCTGTATATACTGTATCATAATTTGTTCCATTAATTATATTTGATTTTATATATCCATTAGCTATATCCGGTGTATTATATGATATATTAGTTAATTCTCCAATATTTTCTTTAACTTTACCTGTAAGCTCATCTTCTGCACTTGCCAATCTATCATCTTCAAATAATGATGCTTTTACTGAAATTTTAATGTCTAATTCTCTTTCAATCGGTTGTTCAATATATGTATCATAATAACAAATTACTAAATACTCATCTTTAGCATCTTTGCTAGGTTCTGAACTATTAATTGGCTCTCCATTTTCATTTTCATTGCTAGCTTTAATTACAACTGTTCCTGTTGTGTTATCGTATTGATAGTTTTCTTGTATCTCTTCTGTTTTTCCATTTGTAGCTTCTGTACTTTTTGCAACCACCTTAACATCATATGGATATTTTCCATCAATTTGATTAAGTCCAATATTCAATTCACTTTCTCTAGTTGGAATGTATTCTCTTAACTCTTCTTCGTTATTTCCCACTTTTACATCATATTGTATTAAAGTTCCTTTATCTTGATCTGATATATTATAATTAATATATTTATCTAAATTAACTTCTAATTTCATTCTAGAGTTATCTGCACCAACACTAACATTTCTTAGGAATTGCATAAAAAACAGTATGCTTAAACTAACTACTGCTAATAAAGTTGCACATAACACTATTTTCTGATAAATCTTATTTTTCATCTAGCTCCTCCTCTGTCCCTTTAAATACATCTAAAAATGGACTTATATATTTTGAATATTTATACTTCTCCTTACTATATATAGTACTTATTTTCATCTTCAAAATCAATATAAGTTTTTTCCTATTTAACCAAATATTACATTTTTCATCTGTACTACCTTTAGGGACAGTCATTTAAACTTATTTTAATACACTTTCTTTAAATTTTATTTACAATTTAATTACAAATTTCTCTTTTATATTACAAAAAACTCTTCAATTAGTTATTTGCGTAAAGAAAAAAGGATTAAATCCTTCTAGGTTTAATCCTTTTTTACTTTATATTATAAAGTTTTCTTTTTTATTATTACTACTCCAGCTCCTAAAATTACTAATGCTATTACTCCTACCATTACTGGTACAATAAATTCTAGATTAGCACCTGTACTTGGTGTTACAATTACTGTTTCTGCTATACTTTCGTCTGTTTCTTTAGCTTCTTGTCCAGGGACATAATTTCCTGGTGTTGAAATTGGTCTTGAGCCTCCATCCTTTGTTAATTCTGTAATTTCTGATTCATTGTCTAATGAAATCTCATCTGAATTTGATAGTACTTTAGAAACATTTAAATTTACTTTTGCTGATTCAGTAGGTTTTAATTTTTGTCCTTTTAGACTTTCTGTGTAAAGAATTGTCTTGTCAGCTATAGTTGAATCTTCATTCTCGTATACTTCTTTTGCAACAATGTTTTTAATTTCATCTAAGCTCTTTACAGTCCATTCTTTATTTTTCTCAGCTTCAAATCCCCAATTTTTATCTAAGTAATCTATAATTGATGTTGGTGTTATAGTAACTTCATTGCCTGATTTAATTCCATATTTATAAAAGTCCTCTGATACATAATCTAATTCACTATTATTAGTTACTTTTATTTCATATTCTACTTCAACTGTTGCTCCTTGAATTAACTCATTGTCTAGTTCTAATTTAACAAATCCATTACCAGTACTTGATGATGGTCCCATATATGTTACATGATTTCTTTCTCCTGTAATATTTCCTTTTTCATCTATTGTCATATCTGCGATTACTTGACCATTTGCTAATGTAACTTTAAATGTATTTACTCTTTTTCTTAAAGCTAAATCTTGTCTTGCTCTCTCTACAATACCAAAATCTATATTTTTAATCTTAAAATCTGGACTTTTAAATTTATCAGTTGTTGGTTCTATTGTAGTTGTTGTTGTGTATTCTACACTAATTCCCATTGTTGGTGTTGTTGAATCCATTGTTTTAATTTTAGTAGCTGTTTTATTTGTAACTTTTGCAATTTCAGCATCGATTTTTTTCCTTGTATTATAATTATCAATTGCATCTGTATATCTAGTATCTACATCTGTTTTATACCATTCTTTATTTGTTACATTTGCATCATATCTATTTTTGTCATAAACTGTTCCTTTGTAATTTTGAACTGTATATTCTTTATCTCCCCAAGTATAAGTTAATGTGTAATCACCTGGTATATAACCTTCAATTTTGAAATCACCTTTACCATTTGTTGTTGTTTCATATACTGTTCCGTTTTCTATATTCTCTTTAAGTGTAACTTTTACATATTCAATTCCCTTTTCTCCGTCTGTATACATTCCATCACCTTGTCTTACTTCTCCTGTCTTTAATTCATTTGAAGTAGAATCTAAGAATACCTTACCTGTCATCTCTCTTGCCTTATCTGAAACTACTAATTTTAAACCTGGTGCTGAATCTGTATCATCTTCATATGTTGTTGTATCTCCTGGTACTGCATTTCCTGGGTTTGAATCTGTATCTATTCCTGCATATACTTTTCCATCTGTATCAAATACAGAATAAGAATTGATTTCTACAACATTATCTAAGTTTTCTTTATCGTTCAAGATTTTAAGTACAGCATCTCTATTTAATTCGAATTGTACATAAACATCTGCTGATTTATTATGTTCTATCTTTGAATTTGTATTAATAATTACTTTTTTATATTTATCATTATAACTTTGACTACCATTGTTTGAAATATCTCCTGTTACATTTCCTTTTTCGTCAATTCCTGTTCCTGTTTTTATTGATATATAATTTGAATCATAGTAATCTACTATGCTATTTACTTGTACTTGTAAATTAGAAGATTCATTTTTCATTGATATTTTATAGGTTACGTATACTTTTAATTCTTTTTTCTTATCTGAACTTGTATATTCTTTATCAGCTTTATAAATAGCTCTTGTATATGACATGTTTCCATATTTATTTCCAAATTTAACTCCTACATTAAATCCGTCTCCATATTCTCCTTGATTATTAAATCTGTTTGCATACTCATATATATGGTTATATCCATTTATTGCAACATTTACATTATATAAATCTTTTATTAATGCAATGTCTGGTTGCTCTCTTTCATATAAACCTAAATTTATATACTTAATTTCTTCTTGTCCTGGAGTAAAGTGGTCTTTTATAACATATCCTGTTTCATTTGTATTAGCTGTTATTGGATATAATCCTGTATTGTTAAGCGTTGATGTATGTTTATTTTTGTCAATGTTATAATTTAAATCATATTTTGGATTTCCAGCACTATCTTTTGTAATACCTTTATTACTTTCTGTACTTCCTTCTATTACTGAGAATCCTTTATTAAATTCATCTCTTACACTACTATTTTCAGCAGCTTTTGAACCATTATCTTTATCAATATGAGGTATTACATTTGTATAAGTTAATCCATCATATTCAAATTCTATATGATAATTTCCTAGTTCATCTACTAAAACATCTGTAAATAAGTATTTTCCTCCATCTGCTGTCTTAGCTTCTTTCACTACTTTACCTGTTGTTTTATCAATTAATCTCACAGTAATTCCATCTAATAATATATCATTTGAATCATAATCATTATCTTTATATAAATCATTTCTAGAAGCTTGTTTTGAAAAAACTTTATCTACCCATACATATCCAGAAAGTCTAATGTATTTTTGCTTATTTGGAATTTGAAGTTCTGCTGTTTTATCTACAGTAATTGACTTTTCTTGTCCTTCTTTTATGATTTCATAACCATAATTTGGGTTTTTAGTTTCATAAGCTACATATGTACCTACAACTAAATTTTTAATTGTAATTTCACCATTTTTATCTGTTATAAACTCTGTTGCATCTTCTTTTTTATCTGTATAAGATACTGTGTCATTTTCTACTTTTACCCATTTTTTAGTATCTTTATTTTGTACATAAAATCCTACACCTTGTAATTTTATTTTTATATTATCTTTGTTAACTTTTATAACTTTTAAATTTCCTAATATTTTTATATTATAATCAAAAGTTTGATTTATATCTATTTCTTCATTACTATAGTTATATTGTAATAGGTTTTGTTGACTCATACTTGTACTTTCCCAGAATTTAATAGTTACATGTTTTACATTGGCTTTACCTTTTACTGTAATTTTCTTTATCTGGCTTGTACCATCTGTTGGCATCTTTACACTAATATAAAACTCATTTCCACTTTTAATTTGATTTATATTAGAATATTTAGAATATTGATTATCATTTATACGTTTTTCAAAACATTTTATTTCCATTTTTGAATTTTTATCTGTTATTACATTAATTTCTGATAATTTTTCAGGAAATTCATATTTAAATGGTCCTACTCTTAAATATTGTTCATTTCCTTCTGTATATTGTGTTACTTTTATTTTACTTTTATCTGTTTTATCAGTTATTTGTGTCAAATTTCCATTTTTGTAATTATTAGCATACTCTTCTGCTTCTGTTTCTATTGATGTATTAAAATTACCTTTTGAATTATTTACGAAATCCTGTTTAATTCCATGTTTATATCCAACTTCTGAACGCCATGTACCTAAATAATTCCATATTGCATTTTGCACTGGTAAATTTTCAACATCACTTCCTCCATAATTTTCTAATGTTCCTCTTTTATTTGATAAAATTGCTGCCAATTTAGCATTATGCCAACTCTCTACTGTTGCACCATTTCCTGTTGATTTATTTCCTGTTATATTTATTTCAGTAATTAATTTATATGTAGATCCATACATACTTTGATGATGTTGTGCACAAAGTAAAGTTTCATTATAGCATAAATCATTATATGAAAAATACTTTGATTCAGCATTTACTGAATTCGTAATAACAAAACTTCCTAGTAATATCATAAAACATAAAACTGCTAATTTTTTTATCTTACTCATTTTTATACCTCCTTTCCTTTCTATTTTCTATCACCTTTTATGTATTTTTTTCTTATTATAATAAATGTTGGAATTCCTAATGCAATTATAGCTATAATTGTAATTGCTATATAAACTTCTCCACCTGTTTTTAAACTTAATATTGCATCTGCTGAACCATAATCACTTTCTCCATTTACTCTATTTCCAGGAGTTGATTTGCTATCAGCTATTCCTAGTTCATTATAACTTTCTGCAATTTCTGCTGTATTATTTATTAAACCTGTATTATTTTCTGTCATTGCCTTTGTTAATGTCAATTTAACTGATTTTGATTGTCCTGCTGTTATTTTTTCGTTTGCTAAACTTGTATTATAAAGATCTGTTCCTGTTTGATACCAATCTTTATTTAATTCAGAACTAAATTTCAAGTCACTTGGCATGTAATCTACTATTTTTCTTACATATCCGTCAACTTCACCTATGTTTGTTACTTTTATTTCGTATTCAATAATAACTGTTGTTCCATTAATTTTCTTTCCATCTAATTCTGCTTTGGCTACAGTTGCATCAGTATATTCTTTTACTGTTGTTCCTGCTGAATTTTGAATTAGTATTTTACTAATATATTTGTCTAATCTAAAGTTAAAGTTCTTTAATTCAATTAATCCAATATTAATATCAGAAACATTTTCATTATTTATTTCTATAATATCTGTTGAAGCTACTTGTTGTTTTTCGTTTTCTATTGATAATTCATTTGTCATAACATCTGAATTTCTGCTTTCATCAACATTCTCTGCTTTGTATTTTGTTAATGCATATTGAGTTTTATTATATTCAAATACAACAATGTATTTTCCGCTTCCTATATTATTTAATACATACACTCCATTATCATTTGTTGTTGCCTCTAGTACGTTTCCTTTTGTGTCTTTAACTAAATTGTTTGTTTTTGTATTTAATAAATGTACTTTTATATTAGATAATGTTTTTTCTGAATCATCTCTTTGTCCATTTGCATTTTCATCAAACCAAGCAACACCTGTTATCATTTTGCTTCCATTTGCAATATCTTCATTACCTTTTCCATCCTCATCTTTATCTGTATCTGTATCTGCGTTTTCTTTATTTGCCTCAATAATATGATTTATTTCTGAAGTCGTTGCAACTCTTTCTCCTAACATCTCTGCATATGCAACATTTGTAATTGGTTCTGCATTTGTTCTATCTACTGAATATTTTACTGTAGTTGATATTTTAATTGTACTCTCAGATTGTGAAGCTATATCACAAGAAATTTCTATATCATTTATATCTTTATATGCTTCTATTGTTTCATCATCAAATGTTACACTATCTACTGTTAAACTACTTGGTATTTTATCTATTATTTTTAGTCCACTTACTCCTTCTGTTCCATTATTTTTTACTGTAATTGTATATTCAATGTTATCTCCTGCTTTTACATATTGACTTTGTGTGTTCGTCGTCATATTTAATGCAACATTTACTTTATTTATATTTTCTTCTATACGATTAGATTTATATTCACTTTTTCCTTCTTTGGCTATTACTGAGAATCCTATTTTATTTGTACTATCTAATTTTTTAATAGACATATCATAACTTAAAACTTTTACTTCTCCAGCTCCCAAAGAACCTATATTCATTTCGTCTCTATAATCTATTTCTTCACTATTTATAGATTCATCTTGATTTGCATTTTCTCCTGTTTTCATTCCTGTTAATAATACTACTCTAGATGGTTCTATATTATCAGATTTATTAGTATTTATTATTACATCTTCGCTTTTAGAATTTGCTAAATTTTCTATAATAGCAAAATATCTTACTGTTCCAGATTCATATAAATCTACTTTTCTATCAGTAACTCTTTTTACACTTACTCGTATATCTCCACTTTCTGTTAATAATTGAGATTCATTTGATTTTTTAATAACATCTCCATATTGTGCTTGTACTGTATTTAATAATTTTGTTCCTGACTCAACTCCAGCATTTACTCTTACTTCATATGTTCCTGTTATAACTTCTCCAGCTCTTATTTTATCTATTTTAGCATTATAAGTTTTATCAGTTAATTCTTTATAATAAGAAGCTCCTGTATATTCATAATTTTCTTGTGGTTCTACTAATGTTGTACCTTCTGGAACATCTCCTTGTAATGTTACATTTGTAAGATCTTCACTTCCTACATTAGATACTTCAATTTTATATTTAATAACTTCTCCGTTTTTTACTGTACTATTAGATGCTACTTCTGAACCAGAAACTGTTGGAGTTAGTTTTGTTTCTAATTTTGGTCCTATTCCTGTTTCTAATTCTATAGTAGTTGCTTTCATTTCGCCTTCAGTTTTTGATAGGCTGTTTGTATATTGTACTGTATAGCCTTGTTTTGCTGATTGATTATATTCTAATAATTCTGGTATTTCTACTTTATATGTTCCTTTTATACTTGTTTGTGCTTCTAAACTTGGTACATCAATTAAATATTTTCTTACTTTACTTGTATCTGTTATTTCTTCAGTCCAAGCATTTCCAGAATCTTTTACATCTGTAGTTGCATCTTCTTTTTCTGTATAATATATTTTTGCTCCATCTATACCTTCTAAAGTAATTCCCTCTAGTAATTTTATATCCATATTGTTTTCTTTATTTTTAGTTGGGAATGTTCCTATTATTTTAACATTTTCAATTGCATTTTCATTATTATTAACTATTTCTATTTCTGTCTCTAATTGTTTTGTTTTACTTCCTCTTGCCAATGCTACTTTTTTTGTTTCTTCTTGACCTATTGTCTCAACATTTAATTCCTTTATGCTGTTTATAGCAGTAACATCTTTTGGTGCTACAATTCTAATTTCTTTTGAATCACTATTTGTTTCTTCATTGTTTTGATATATCATAGTTATTTTAGAATCTTTTGTAGCAGATTTTTTATTAACATTAATATTTGCATTTACTACAATAACTGTTCCTTCAATACTTAAGTCTTTGTAATTCTTTTGTTCTCCTTCTAAATAAACTTTTAGAGTTCTTCCAGTTACTTCGTAATTTTTTACCTTTAATTCATTATCATAAATTAAATCTACACTATTTACTTTTATTTCTTCTACTTCTTCTGGTAATTCAAATGCAATTGTTGGATTTTTATATAAATTATATTGTTCACTATTTCCTTTTAATATTGCTTTCATTTCCACTGTATTATCAACAACTGTGGATAATGTTTCTTTATTTACTTCTAATCTTGCTTCTGTTTTTGATTCCTCTAATTTTATTGTTGATTCTACTTTATTAGTAATTTCTGTATTATATCCATATTCAATAGTTGTATTAAGCTCTGTTGCTTTTTTTATTAAATCTTTGTTTTGATTTTCTTTTATAGTTTTAGTATGTACTAATTCTAAGTCTCCTTCTTTAATAGGTGCTGTTGTTTTTACTTCTATTGCACTAGGTTCTTTTCCTTCATAATCAATAACAATATTTTGATTTTCATCAACTGGTGTTGTATTATCTATTGTTGCAAGAACTTCACCATTTTCATTTGTTATTGTTATTTTTCCATTTTCTCCAAGTACTTTATCAAATTCTTCTTTTTTTATAGTAGTTTTATTGTATACAACATTTGCACTTGCTTCTTCATCATCACCTACATAGTTAGTTGCTTTTTCTGCAACTTTAATATAATCTTCAGCATTTGCTAAATTTACTGCAATTTTTGTTGTTTCTTCATAACTTCTATCTATTCCTGAATACAATTTTCCTTTATAAATTGAACTTTCACTATTTGATGCTGTTGTTTGTATTATAGCATCTTTTTCGTCACTTAATTGTGTTTTGTCTATAACTGTATTAGTTGAAAGCTCTTTTCCATCATATAATGTTACTTTTATTTCTGGTTGTAATGTAATATTATCTAATGTTGAATCTTTATCATAGATTAATGTCAAAACAACTTTTTCGTTACCTTCTTTTTTCCATAAAATGTTGTTTTGTTCATTTGGTTCATTAGTAAATTTAATTTCAACTGCAGATTCTTCATATTTATAATCCCAATGTGTCATAGTATTAAAATCTATTTTTTTCACTATAGTTGGTTGTTTATTATTTATAGTTGGTATTTTCATTTGAAGTTCCATTTCCTTTATAGGATAATTGTTTTCTTTTAATCCTAAAGCAACTTCTAATTGTACAACTCTTTTATCTTCTCCTGATACTTTCATTATTTTATTAGTTATAATATTTGTTGTACTTTCTATATTATCTACTGTGTTATTATCAACATATTCTAATTTTACTTCTCTTGAAGCTTTTATGGTAATATCTTTTTGTGTACTATCCATGTATTTACCATTTAAATTCAACTTACTTACCGCACTTAATAAACCTGCATCAAATATCTCCTTATTAACAGGTTTGATTTTCAAATCAACTTGTGCTGTAGTTCCAGCATTTATTTGATTTAACACTATTTTACTATCTTCAATTTTGTTTATATATTGATTACTTTGCTGTGTGTCAATAGTAAAATTACTATTTTCCAAAGTAATTTCTCCATTAAAATATCCTTCTTTTTTTACATTAATTAATAAAGATAAGATATTCCCTTCCTTTAATTGTGCATCAAATTCTACATTTTGATGATTTGTAGCTATACTACTTGCTGCATAGCTTACTAATCCATAGCCAACGTAAATAAAGTTAGCCATAGTTAAAGTTGCTAACAATATAACGACTGTCACTATTTTTAATACTTTATTTTTCATAGTAATCCTCCTTAGATTATAATATCTCTATGTACCATTATAACTCTCTTTTCCATTTTTTTCAATACTTTTAAGCGTTTTTCGATACTTTTTATGTTAATTATTGTTTTATTGTTACGGAAACACAATTTAATTTTATTTGTTATAAATATTACATTTTTGTATCAGTTTTATTACATTATAAATATATATCTGTTTTATGTCATAATTTAAGCCTCATTTCTTTGTAACATTTATACTTTTTATTTCATATAATAATACATAGTTAAGAGATTTATGAATATATTTATTTAAGAGGTGATATTTTTGAGCGACTTTAATTTTGATGAAAATACAATAAACAAATTAAAAAATATGATGAATAAGGGAGAACTTAATGATGTTATTTCTCAAATTCCCCCAGAAATGATACAAAATTTCTCTTCCATGATGCAAAATCCTTCTCCTTCCCAAGGCCAATCAAATAATTCAAATACTAACGGAAATACAGAATCAGAGCAAAACTCTTCAAATAATTCTTTTAATTTTAACAATATAGATATGAATACTATTTTAAAAATGAAATCTGTTATGGAAAAAATGAACAACAAAAATGATCCAAGGTCAAATTTATTATATTCTTTAAAGCCCTATTTAAGAGAAGGCCGAAAAGAAAAATTAGACCAATATGCTAACTTATTAAATGTAGCTAAAATTGCTGAATTATTAAAAAATGATAATAAGGAGAATCCTAATGCCTAGTTTTCCATTTTTTAGATTTCCTTATCAAAATCAATATTATCCCTACTATACTAATTATAATAGACCTATAATTCAAAATACTAATAACTCAAATCCTAATATTAATTCAATTCCTTCAGAGGATTTTGAAAAAGAGCAAAAAGAAAATTCAGAACAGAAAAAAAGATCATTTAAATATAATTCTTTCGGTCCAATTCATTTTGCAAATCCATTTGTTGAAACGAATTTAGATGAACCTATTTTAGAAATATTAGGAATCGAATTATATTTAGATGATCTTATAATACTTGGATTACTGTTTTTCCTTTACAAAGAAGAAGTTCATGATGAGATGTTATTTTTATCATTAATTTTACTATTATTAACTTAAGCTTTATTTATTCAATAACAATCTTATCTTCAACCACACTAATATATGCTTGTTTATGCAATGGTTCTTCTTCTCTGTCTATCTCTTTAACTATATTAGCTATTCTAACTTGTACAGCATCAAACAATCCAGCTGCAATTATAGCTTGCTTATTACCTTTTGCGCCTGCATGGGCTAAACCTCTAAGCGTCCCTAGAACTACAATATTATCAGATGCAATTACTTCTGCTCCAGAGTTTACATCTCCTAATATTATTATGCTTCCTTCTGTTTCTAATTTTTGTCCAGAACGAAGAGAACCTCTATGAAATTTTGTCTCTGATATTGCTATTTTTCTTTCAAAAGTTTTCCTTATGCTAGATAACCCTAAGCTTTTTGGCATGTCAAAATCTATTTCAACATCTATCTTGTCTTTAATTATTTCTTGGATTTCATCAATTTCTTTATTTTTTAATACTTTTCCAGTTACTTTTATAGGTGTTTTTTCTTCTTTATATAATTTTTTTAACTCTGGAAGCTTCTTTTTCAATGCTTCTACAATATTTTCTTGTTCTGCATTTTCATTTAATTTTATTAAGATTTGGTCCTTTTTTAAATTAATACTTACACTACTACTCCTCATTTTTACATCCTTTCTTATTTATTTTTTAGTTTAATATTTGTACATATGGAGTTGCACTCATATCTTCTTCTACATTTTGAGTGTTCATTCCAAAATATTCAGCCATAATATCTCTAACTACTTCTGCTGTATAGTTTCCATGTCCACCATTTTCTACCATAACAACAATTGCTATTTCTGGATTTTCAAAAGGTGCAAAACCTACAAACCATGCATGTACTTTATTTCCTGCAGCTTCTGCAGAACCTGTTTTTCCTCCAACGCTAATATTAAAATCTTTAAATCTTACATATGCTGTTCCTCCTGAATCACTTGTAACAGATTTCATTCCTTCTAAAACAGCATTCAAATAGTTTTGATTGATATTTATTTCTTCTGAATTATCATCTTCTATTCCCAACTTGCTATTTACAAACTTATTAATTTCTTCTCTTGAAGCTTCTGAACCATCTGCATTTCTTATTGTCTTTATAATTGTAGGATCTATTTTATGACCTCCATTTGCAAGCATACTAATATATCTTGCCATTTGTATAGGACTAAATTCATTATCATATTGACCTATTGCAGATTGAAGAGTATCACCTGCGCTCCATGGTTCATTATTATGTAGTTTTTGTTTTGATTCTTTTCCAGACACCACTCCTGCTGTTTCTCCTCTTAGTTCTATTCCTGTTTTACTTCCTAATCCAAAATATTTAGCAAACCTTACTAAAGTATCAATTCCCATTCTATCTGCTGTTTCATAAAAGAAATAGTTACAAGATTTTTCAATTGCACCAGATACATCTAAATATCCATGTCCCCTATGATAATCTGTATAATACCAACATTTAGGTTGATAATCTCTATATTTTGTATAAATTCCTGTATCATTGATTTTAGTATTTGTATTTATAACTCCTGATTCTAGTCCAGCTATTGCTGTTACCATTTTAAATGTTGATCCTGGTGAGTAAGAATTTTGTATTGCTTTATTTACTAGTGGCTTTGCTTCATTGTTCGTATAATTATTCCATGCTTCTTGACTAATTCCTCCTACAAAGTCTGCCGGATTATAATCTGGATAACTAGCCATTGCAAGTATCTCTCCGCTATTTACATTCATAACTACACATGCACCAGCTTTTGCATCATATGCTTTTCCAAATCCACCACTTGCAATTTTTTGAATATTGGCTGCTAATGCATTTTCAGTTACTTTTTGTAAATTTGCATCAATTGTAAGTACTACATCAGAACCGGCCACTGCTTCCTCTGATATATATTCTGCAGTTGTAGTTCCTTCTACGTCCATATCTATTTGCTTTGTTCCATTTTTTCCTTTTAGATACTCTTCAAACACAGATTCAATTCCTGTTTTTCCGATAAGATCGTTTTGACTATATGTATTTTTTCTTGACTCATATTCTTCTGAACTAATTTGTGATGCATATCCTAATATATGTGATGCCAAATTTCCAGATGTGTATTCTCTTACTGGCTGTACTACAATATTTATTCCAGTAAATTTATCTGAACTTTCACTAAATTCTGCTACTGCTTCTCTTGGTATGTTTTTAGCAATAGTTACAGATTTTGTACTACTATATCCCTTTTGTGCCAATTCATATCTAATAGCAATAATTTTTCTTATTTCTTGTACATCATTTGTATTTTTTATTTTATATTTGTCTTTAAATTTGTAAAAAGCTTCTTCTGCCGTAATATTTTCGTTTAAATTATTCGACTTCTTCCATTTTTGAAGTGTCTCATCAGAAATTTTGAATTCAAATGGGTCTATATTAATAGGAAATGAATCTACATATGATATTTCATACTTTTCCAATACTTCAATCATGTTTAATATATCTTGATTTAATGTATCATTATCGACTTTGCTTTTATACATTTCAAGTGAAAATTCCATTTTAGATGTTACAAGTGAAGTACCAGTTTTATCTAATATCGCTCCTCTAGATGCTTCTAAAACACTCTCTCTTGTAAGCCTAGTATTTGATTGTTCTCTATATTCCGCTCCATGAATAATTTGAAGGCTAAATAGTTTGACAATCAATATAATTCCTACTATATATATAATAACTGTTAAAATATTATATCTTAAATTAACATTTGCTACTTTTCTATTTCTCGCCAAACTTACACCTTCTTTCTATTTTTCTAATTATTAAAAATATCTAGTTAATATTTTATTTCCTTTATATTCATTTTCTATATAATATCCAAACTTTTGAATTAATGGGTATAAAATAATAGTCATTATTACATTGTAAATAGTTTCTATAATTAAGATTATTATAAAATTAAATATCTCAACATTTGTTGCTAAAAAAATGTAATTTAAGAAATACTTTAATACTTCAAATATTATAGTTGCTCCCGAAACCATGAACATAATTGTCATCCTACTATCTTTAGAAAAGTTTTTATCAAAAACTGCAGCTAAAAATCCTATAACTCCTAAAGTCCCCGCATAAATTCCTATTTTATTTCCTAATAAAAAGTCTAGTACAACACCTATTGCAACACCATATGCCGTTCCCATAGTTCTACTTGCAAATAATCCAATAAACAATACTAGAATCACAAATAAATTAGGCATTACTCCTGCTATATTGAACCAACTAAAAAAGTTTGATTGTAAATAATATATAATAATTGTTGTAACTATTAAAGCAATATTAATCACTGTCTTTTTCAATTTGTTCACCTCTCTCTTATTTATTTGTGATAACTAAAACTGTATCTAATTTATCAAAATCTACTGCTGTTTCTACTAACGCATATCTATCAGTCATATTCTGTGTATTTGTTACTTTTTTAACTGTTCCAATATGAATTCCTTTTGGATAAATTCCACCTAGCCCTGAAGTTTCAATACTATCTCCTTGTATAATATTAGCATCTGTTGGTATATACATTGCTTTTAATGATGATTTTTCATCTAATGTTCCCTTACATACTATACTATCTTTCGTTGTACTCATTGAGCAACTTACAGAACTTGCAGTGTCTATTATAGTTTGAACTTTCGCTGTCGTATCAGTTACTGAAATAACATGTCCTACAAGTCCTTCATTTCCGATTACTGTCATATTTTCTTCTACACCATCTTTTTTTCCTATATTGATTATAATTGTTTTTGAATAATTACTAATATCTTTATTAATTACATACCCTGGAATAGTTTTATATTCTCCATATTTCTCTGTTAAATTTAGATATTCTTTTAATGTTTCATTTTGTGTCTTTATATTTTCCAATTCTCTTAATGATTGTTCTAATTCACTATTCTTTTGTTTTAACTCTTTATTTTCATCTTTTAAATTATTTATATCTGTAAAAAATGTGTTATTTCCACCTAATTTATTTTTTAAGTATGTTAAACCATTTTGTATTGGCATAATTAAATTAGTAGCTGCATTTTCAATGAAATTACTATTTGTTTCACCATTTGAAAATATAACAACTAAAATTAGTATAATTATTGTTATTATAATTCCAATTATCCCATTCTTTTTATTTCTGTACATCTTTTACTCCTTTTTTCTTATAAAAATTTTTATAATTTTTATAGTTTTTTATCTTCTACTTCTAGCATTAACAAGAACTCTTTTTAATCTTTCTATATCTTCTAAAGTTTTTCCAGCTCCTCTTACTACACAATCTAAAGGTTCTTCAGCTACATAAACAGGCATTCCTGTTTCTAAACTTAATAGTTTGTCCAAATTTTTAATTAAAGCTCCTCCACCTGCTAAAACTATACCTTTTTCCATTATATCTGAAGCTAATTCTGGTGGAGTTTTTTCTAATGTCATTTTTACTACTTCTACAATTTTGTTAATTGATTCTTGAATTGCATCTTCTATTTGAACTGAAGTTACTGTTATATTTTTAGGTAAACCATTTCCCAAGTCTCTTCCTCTTATCTCCATTGAAGTTTCTGTCATTAATGGCATTGCACATCCAATTTGCATTTTTATTTGTTCTGCTGTAGTTTCTCCTATTGCTAAATTTTCTTCTTTTTTAATATAATTTACAATATCCTCATCTAACTCGTCTCCTGCAACTCTCAAAGAATGACTTACAACAATTCCTCCAAGAGAAATAACTGCTACCTCTGTAGTTCCTCCTCCAATATCAACAATTATATTACCACTTGGCTCTCCTACATCTAAAGATGCTCCAATAGCTGCTGCCATTGGTTCTTCAATTAAATACACTTCTTTTGCACCAGCTTGCAAAACTGATTCTTCCACAGCTCTTTCTTCAACTTCTGTAATTCCAGATGGAACTCCAACAACAACTCTTGGTTTTCCAATATTATATCTTTTAGCTACCTTTCCAATTATATTTTTAAGCATTAATTGTGTTGCTGTAAAGTCAGCAATAACTCCATCTTTTAAAGGTCTTACTGCTTTAATTTGTTCTGGTGTTCTTCCTAACATTTCTTTTGCTTCAGTACCTGTTGCCACAATATTTTCTGTTTTTCTATCAATTGCTACAACAGATGGTTCTTTTAATATAATTCCTTTTCCTTTTAAAGTTACTAAAATATTTGCTGTTCCTAAATCTATTCCAATATCTTTTGATCCCCATGTAAAAAATTTCATAAAATTCATTTTATCTAAACTCCTCCCTACTTGTCTTATATACCAATTTAAGAAAACATTTTTGAAAATATACTAGTATAATTCATATTACCTATAACCAAATGATCTAATAGTTGTATTCCCATTAGCTCAGATATTTCGTATAATTGTTCTGTAAAGACTATATCTTGTTTGCTTGGCGTTGAATCTCCACTAGGATGATTATGTACTACTATAATTTTAGGTGCTTTCATTTTTATTGGTTCTGATAAAATATCTTTTATTGAAACATTAGCAAAATTACTTCCACCTGTTGCTATATCTTTTATTTTTTGTATTTCATTTTTATTATTTAAAACAATAATTTTTACTTTTTCACTTTTTTCAAATTTCAATTCACTCATTAATATTTTAGCTAAATCATGTGGCTGTTTTATGGTTATAGCCTTATAATTTGATGTTTTAAACATTCTAATTGCTATTTCTGTTACGGCTTTTAATTGAATTGCTTTTACTTTTCCTATTCCTTTTATTTGCATTAACTCTTCTATTGATAGCGCTTGTAAATAAGATAAATCTTCTGTATCTGTATCATTTAATTTTAAAATTCTTTGTGCTAATTCTACTGATGTCTCATCCTTCGTCCCTGTTTTTATAATAATTGCTAATAATTCTGCATTAGACAATGTTTTTTCACCATATAATTCTAATTTTTCGTATGGTCTTTCTGATTTTGGTAATTCTTTCATTTTTATGGACAAAATATTTCCATTCCTTTCTTATCTAAATTGCCCCTATTTTGTCTTTTATATTTTTTTATATATAAATATTGCTAGTACCATACCTATAATACTTGATATACTTATTTTAAACATAAGTGCAAAAGTAATTTTAACAACACTTAAGTCTAAAACTATTGGATTTTCTAATCCAAAAACTTGATTATAAGAAAGCCACCAAAGCCAATCTACTTTAGATGCTAATTCTCCCAGCAATCCTCCTACCACTAACCCTGACAAAATAAATATTAGTAGTATCCATATATTTTTTTCTTTTGTTGCCATTATTTATACCTCCAAAAATTTTATTTTTCCTTACGGATATTCATTTTTAACACAGTAGTATTATATATTGAATTAGCAATTTTTTCAAGTAAATTTATGTAATTTCACTTGAATTATAAAATTTAATATGCTATATTAACAAAATCTAAAAATTTAATTACCAAAAATTATACATTTCAATATAATAATACTAGTAGTATAATATAATTAATAAGTATTTAAGGGGGATCTTATCTTTATGAAAATAGAAAAATTAACCGAAAATAAAATACGTGTCATTGTTAAGCCTTCAGATTTAGATATAAAAAACTTAGACATTCGTTCATTTATGACAAAGGCTTTAAAAGAACAAAACTTTTTTACAAATATGTTAAAAAAAGCAAAAGAAGAAGTTGGCTTTAATACTGATGGTTGCAAACTATTAATAGAAACATTTTCTTCATCTGATGATATTTTTATTTTTACCATAACAAAATATTCTCCTCAAGAATCTCAAAAAAATTCTAATGTTTCGAATAAAAAACTCACAGTAAAAAGAAAAACTGTAAACTTTTTATCTAATCAAGAAATTTATAGATTTACAAACTTTGATGAATTTTGTAATTTTTGTGAATGTATTAATAATACTGAAAATCTTGATATAAAAAGTTTATCTAAAAATATTTCATTATATTTATATAATGATACATATTACTTAATTATAAAGAACATCAATACTTCTTATCAATATAGAAAAACATTTTATTCTATAGCATCTGAATTTCTTACACCTTTTTCATGTTCAAATAGTTTTGAATCAAAATTACTCGAACACGGAACGGCTATTATGAAAAAAAATGCTATTACAAAAGGAATTGATTATTTTATTTCTAAATGACATAAAAGGCGGATATGATTTATATACCCGTCTTTTTATATTAATAAACATAGTTTTGTGGATTATACGCTACTCCATTTACTCTTACTTCTAAATGCAAATGTGGGCCAGTCGAATTTCCTGTTGAGCCTACTGCAGCAATAGTTTGTCCTTGTGATACGGTAGTTCCTGCAGATACATATAATTTACTACAATGTCCATAATAAGTTTGTACTCCATTTGAATGAGTAATAACTATCATATTACCATATGATCCTTTATATCCTGAAAAAGTTACTGTTCCTGATGCTGCTGCTTGAATTGGTGTTCCTGTAGAAGTCGCAATATCTAATCCCGTATGTGAAGATCTTCTTATTCTACTTCCTGCTCCAAATCTAGATGTTATAATACCAGATACAGGTCTAATCAAAGAAATTCCAAGACTTGCTTTCGCTGTAGATGTAGTTAATGCTGTATTTACACTTCCTGTCGCAGTATATTTATTAGTAGTTGATGTTTTATTACTAGTTTTAGCTACTGTTACTTTTTTAGGTTGTTCTACATATAATTTTGATATTGCTTCTTCTGATGATATTAAATCTTTTATATCAGTCTCATATTTCTCTACTATAGATATTTTGTCCATATTAGTACTATTTTTTTCTTTTAATGTATTAACAACTCCTTCCGCTTCTTCGAAATTTGAAACATATAATTTTTCTTCTTCGTTTTCCGCTATTGCATAATATCTATAATAAGTTGTTCCTTCTTCTTTTATTTTATTAAATATTTCATCATCGTTTGTCACTATATCTTTTTTTAACAAACATAATTTATATTCTGGAAGATCAGCTAACTGTACAAATGCAACATTTTTATTAGTCCCATCTCCATTTTCAACATAATCATTAATTTTATGTTGTAGCTTTGTTCTATCGCCAGTATATCCTACTTGTTCTCCTTTTATAAATACGCTATATGTTGGTTTGTAGAGAAAAGCAATTATACCTACAATTAAAAAAGCTGCTATCATAAAGAGAATTGTGAATTTAATTCCTCTTCTCGTATGTACTAATACTTTTTTAAACATTATTCTTTATCTCCTTTGTATCTTTATACATAATTATACTTTTTTTGTAATCATATTGTAATATTTCTTTTTTTGCAAAGAGAATGCTTCTCTAATTTCCGTAAATTTTTAAGCTTTTCTTAATATTATCTTATTTTTATTCCATTTATCTCTCATTTTCACTTTAAGAAAGTACTATTATTTTTATTAGCGTTATAAAACTCGACTAAAAAACAAATCGAAAACCTGTATAATTTATATTAATTTTATATTTAGCTTTCCACAATTTTTTTGCTTCAATCTTATACAAGTAAAGTTGTGTTCAACATTTAAATAAGCTAAAATTTTAAATTCTATTTATAAAATTTAGAATTTAAAACTCTAGCTCTAGTTAATATTCTATATATTATTGTTGCACTTCATTTTTAACAGTATTAATTTCTGTTACACTTGCTTTTTGTGCAGGAACGTAATATCCCTTTGCTTGAGCTATTTTAAATAACTCATATTGAAAACTTTCATCATTATTTCTAATTTGTTGAAAAGCTTGTCTTAATTGCATATTTTCAGCTTCTGATATTGCTGTTTGATATGCTGTTAAATCAGATTTTACACCAGCTAAAATGTCATTTACCATTACTTTTTCGTCCATGTTTATTCTCCTTTCTACTAATTATTTAAAAAACTTATTAGTTTTTGTTTTGTGTTTAATGCATCTTGTGCGGATTTTGAAAACAATTGCTTAATTTGTGGGTCAACAGCTTGTGAAGAATAAGTGTTCAATTTTTGGTATGCATTTTCATGTGCACCTATTAAATGTCTTAAATTTTGTAATTCCATTTGATTTAAATCTGCCATTTTTATACTTCCTTTCTTTTTGTTATTCTTAAATTATATTTTCCATTTTTAATTTTTTTATTCATAACAAAAACATTATTACTTTTTTAACTCAAAAATATTTTAAGTTTCGGCTTTTTTGTTGTATAAGAGGACAATAAAAAAGTAAAACAAAAATTTTGTCTTACCTTTTATTACTTTATCCTATTATTTCTAAATTAGCAAATTTGGCCATAAGCCTTTTATGACCTACTTTATTAAAGTCAATATCAACTTTTAAATCTTCTCCTTCTGGTTCTACTTGATTAATAATTCCCTCTCCAAATTTCTTATGAAATACTTTGACTCCTGATTTATATTTTGATAAATCTATATTACTTGTTGATTTTTTTGATAAATTATTTAAAAAACTTTCTGCAGTTCTAAACATAAATCCATTATTAGTATTATTAGAACTTGCTGCTACATTTGCTTTTTGTTCTTCTATTTTATATGTTTTAATATTACCGTTATTTCTACTTCCATAACTCCATGTATATTGTGAATCTTTAAACATTTGCTCCTTATTTTTAGTTTCTCCGAAAGCTTCATCATATCCTTCTAATAATTCCTGTGGAATTTCATTTAAAAATCTAGAAACTGGATTATAACTAGTAGAACCAAAAATAGTTCTTTGCTTACTACAAGTCAAGAATAAATTTTCTTTTGCTCTTGTTATTCCTACATAACATAAACGTCTTTCTTCTTCTAATTCTTTTGGCTCAGAAATAGATTTATATCCTGGGAATATTCCTTCTTCCATTCCTACTAAAAATACAACTGGGAATTCTAGACCTTTTGCACTATGTAAAGTCATTAATGTTACATATTCTTCTCCTTCTTCTAAATCATCTATATCGCTAGAAAGAGTTATTCCTTCTAAAAATGTACTTAAACTATTTTCAGCTTCTTCCTCTTCAAATTCGATGGCAACTGTTAAAAATTCGTCTAAGTTTTCTATTCTATTTTCAGCCTCTACAGTATTTTCGTTTTCTAATGCTTTTGTATATCCTGATTTTTTTAAGGTTAATTTTATTAACTCTGAAATTGTTAATTCATCTTTTTTTGCTTTTAACTCTTCTATACAATTTATAAACTCTCTAGAATTTAAATATACTCTATTTAATCCATATTGTTCTGCATCTTTTATTATTTCATACATTGATATTCCATTTGCTTCTGCAAGTTGTTCAACTTTATCTAAACTAGTTTTTCCAATACCTCTTTTAGGTTCATTAATAATTCTTTTTAAACTTAAATTATCATTACTATTTTGAATTAATCTTAAATAAGCAATAATATCTTTAATTTCTTTTCTTTCATAGAATTTTAATCCACCAATAATTTTATATGGAATATTTTCTCTCCTTAATATATCTTCAATTGCTCTTGATTGTGTATTCATTCTATATAATATTGCAAAATCTGAATATTTATAATATTCTTCTCTTCTTAAATGTTCCATTTGCTCTACAATATATGTGCCTTCATCATATTCATTTTGTGCTTGATATACTCTTGGTAAATTTCCTTCCTCGTTTTGTGTCCATAATTCTTTTTTATATTTTACTTCATTATTTTTAATTACACTATTTGCTGCTTTTAATATGTTTCCTGTACATCTGTAGTTTTGCTCTAATTTTATAATCTTTGTTCCTGGAAAATCTCTTTCAAAATTTAATATATTAGAAATATCCGCACCTCTAAAACTATAAATACCTTGATCATTATCTCCAACAACTGTTATATTTCCATTTTTAGAAGCAAACATTGTAACTAAAGTAAATTGTGCCTTATTAGTATCTTGATATTCATCTACTAAAACATATTTAAATTTATTTGAGTAATATTCAAGAACATCTTCATTTTCCATTAGAATTTTTATTGTATAATTTATAATATCATCAAAATCAATAGCATTATTTTCTCTTAATCTCTTTTGGTATAAATTATAAACAGATGCAATCTTTTCTTTTCTAAAATCTCCATTTGCTCTTGCTTGGTATTGTTCTGGTTCTAGCATTTCATTTTTTGCATTACTAATTTCAGAAAGAACCGCTCTATCTGTAAACATTTTATCATCAATTGCTAAATCTTTTAAACACCCTTTTACTAATGTCTTTTGGTCAGATGTATCAAAAATAATAAATGAAGAATCAAATCCAATTCTATCAATGAATCTTCTTAGAATTCTAACACAAATAGAATGGAATGTACCCATCCAAATATCTTTTGCAGCTTCTCCCACTAAGCCCTCTATTCTTTCTTTCATTTCATTTGCAGCCTTATTAGTAAAAGTAATCGCTAATATATCCCAAGGATGAACACCCTTTTCTCCAATCAAATAAGCTATTTTATGTGTTAGTACCTTAGTTTTACCACTTCCAGCACCAGCTATAACCAAACAAGGTCCTTCTGTATTAACCACAGCCTCATATTGTTTATCATTTAATCCTTTTAAAATATCTTGCATCAAATCTTCCTTTCTCGAAACACAAGGGACAGGTCTCAAATGTCTCATTTTTATGTCGTTTTTTGTCGCTTTTCTTGTTTAATTCTATATATTTCTTTTTTTTAATATTTTAATTTTTTATATTTTTTCAAATGTCTGTTTGCATTTTACTATATCCCTATATAAAAAGCAAGTGAATTTTAAAAATTACTTGCTTTTGTTGTTACAGTTAAGTAAGAAATGTTTATATTTCTTATATTTTTAAATTATAGTGTTGTTGCAAAAATCCCTATAATAAATCCTATCATATTTCCAAGTGCTGTCATCCTTCCTTGATAAAGTTTATTAGATTCTGGTATAAGTTCTCCGAGATACAATATATAACATTGCTCCTGCTGCAAAACTCAAACATATTGAAATTACAACTTGTGATATAGATCCAATAATTGCTCCAAAAAACGCTCCTATACCTGTAGTAATTCCTGATAATATAACATAAAAAATCACTTTTGATATTTTCATTCCTCCATTTTTCATTGGTACCGCCATTGATATACCTTCTGGTATATCATGTAAGCAAATCGCTATTGCTAAACTTAATCCAAGCTTTAATGATGCTTCAAATCCTGAACCAATTGCTAAACCTTCTGGGAAATTATGAATAGCCAAACCAATTGACACAATAATACCAGTTTTTAATAAATTATTTTCCATACCCTTAGTTTTAGAATTTACACTAAACTTTTTTTCTACTAATATATCACAAAAAATCATAGACACAATGCCTATAATCGTTCCAATAATCACATTAACAATATTACTAATCCCTAATGCTTCTGGTAATAAATCAAAACATATAACAGACATCATAAGACCTGATGCAAATGCTAATATAAAACTTAAAAATTTATTAGAATGTTTTTTAATTACCACTCCTATTATACCACCTAATGTAGTTCCAAATGTTCCAAAAAATAGTCCTAAAATAGTTGTCTTTAATATCTCCATAATCCACCTCTTTATATTTTTTATAATACAAAAACAAACTCTCTAAAATATCCTTTATTCAAGTCTATTTTAAAGAGTTTATTTTTATTACTCTTACTTCTTATTATTACAACCTTGGTGGTAATTCCATTTGTTTTATTATATTTCCATCAACATCTTTTAAAATTAATTCTTTATCTGTGAATATCAAATAACTATGTTTAGAATTTCCTCTAGGCAAAGAAATTGAACCTGGATTTGCAAATATGATTCCATTTTCTTCTATAATAAATCCTTCATGAAAATGTCCATACATCATTATATCCATTTTTATACCTAATGGAGGCAATCTATCCATATTATATTTATGTCCATGTGTCAAAAATACATTATAGCCATTAATATTTATTTCTACATTTTCTTTAAAATCAAATTCAGATATTGTCTGATCTACTTCGCTATCACAATTTCCTTTTATCACAATTAACTTCTCTTTTAAAGAATTTAATATTTTTGCTACTTCCATTGGTTTATATTCTTGTGTTAATTCATTTCTCGGTCCATGATAATATAAATCTCCTAATACAATAATCTTATCCGGTTCTTCTTTTTTATTTATTTCTTTTATCTTTTTAGCATAATAGCTTGAACCATGAATATCTGATATAACTAATACTTTCATAAGAGGCTTCCTTTCAATCTGTTTTACTCGTCTCCCTTTAATCTTTCTGCTCTATCAGCAGCAATCAAATTGTCTATCATTTCATCAATATCCCCATTTAAGAAATTCTCCATTTGATATATACTCATTCCTATTCTATGATCTGTAATTCTTCCTTGAGGATAGTTATAAGTTCTTATTTTCTCACTTCTATCTCCGGAACCAACTTGAGATTTTCTACTATTTGCAATTTCACTATCTTGTTTTTGTTTTTCTATTTCATAAAGTTTTGTTCTTAACATTTTCATTGCATTATCACGATTTTGGAATTGTGATCTTTCAGTTTGACACTCAACAACAATTCCTGTTGGCTCGTGTATAAGTCTTACGGCTGATGAGGTTTTGTTTATATGTTGTCCTCCAGCTCCTGATGAACGGAAAACTTCCATTTTTATATCTGCAGGATTTATTTCTATTTCAACATCTTCAACTACTGGAAGTACTGCAACAGTAGCAGTTGAAGTATGAATTCTTCCACTACTTTCTGTATCTGGTACTCTCTGAACTCTATGAACTCCACTTTCAAATTTTAATCTACTATATACACCTTTACCAGTAATCATGAAAGATATTTCTTTATATCCTCCTAGCCCTGTTTCGTTTTCATTTAATATCTCTAATTTCCAATGTTTCTTTTCTGCATACATAGTATACATTCTGAATAATGTTCCTGCGAAAAGTGCTGCTTCTTCTCCTCCAGCTCCTGCTCTTATTTCACATATTATGTTTTTATCATCATCTGGATCTTTTGGTATAAGCAAAACTTTTAGTTCTTCTTCCAATTTTGGTAATTTTTCTTTACTAGCATAATATTCTTCTTCTGCTAGTTCTTTCATATCTGGATCTTGCATCAACTCTTCTGCTTCTTCCATTGATTGTTTTATTTTTTTATATTCTCTAAACTTTAGAACAATCTCTTCCATACTTGCATGTTCTTTCATAGCTTTTTGCCATTCAGTTTGATTTGCTATTACTTCTGGATCTGATATTATTTTTGTTAATTCCTCATATTTCTTTTCCACAGCTTCTAATTTTTCAAACATATAGATCTTTCCTTTCTTTTTTTGCTTAGGCTATTATACTATAATTTTGTACTTTTTACAAGTCATTAACTTTTTAAGTTTATAGTTCAATCAAATTATAAGGTACTTTTATTTTTTCTAATATTTCTTTTTCACGATTTGTACAAGTAAATAAAATGATTTGATGTGTTTTATATTTTTCATCTAAATATTTTAATATGTTTGTTAAACGTTCTGTATCATAATAAGCAAAAGCTTCATCTAAAATTATTGGCAAATTCTCTTCTGATAATTCATCTATCATAGAAAGTCTTAATGATAAATATAATTGATCTATTGTTCCAATACTTAATTTTGATGCCGGAACATAATTACCACTTTCTAATTCAACTATTAAACCTTGTTCATCATTAAACATAATTTTTGAATATTTTTTTTCAGTTATTTCAGAAATATTTTTAGATAACTCTTGTGTAAACTTAGGGGTTACCGTATTTCTCATTTCTTCATAAGATTCAGCTAATATTTCTTTTGCCAATTCAAAACTTAAATTCAATTTATTTAAAGTTGACATTCTTTCGTTATTGTTAACTAATTCTTCTTCGATTTTTGATAGATTATCTAATTTAGGTTCTATATTTTTTTGATCTAATTCTAATGTATGTGATCTGATTTTTTTATTATTTATTTCATTTTGTAATTTTTCGATTTCATAATTTATATTTTCTAAATTAATAAAATTAATAATTTCACTTTTTTCTATTTTATTTAAATATTTATTTTTTATTTTTTCTTTTTCTAAATTTATTTTTAAATTTAAATTAGATTTTAAATTATTTATTTCTTTTTCTAAATTATTATTATTTTTTTCTAATAAATTAATTTCATTATTTAAATTATTTATTTCCAAATTTATTTTCTCTATATTTTTTAAATTATTTTCATCAATATTTTTTTGTTTTTTTATTTTTTTATTTAATTTATTTTTTGAAATAATAAAATAAATTAAAGTCATTGGTACTGTAAGCAGAAAAATATAATTAATTAATTTATTTTTTATAAAAATAAATTGTAAGAAATTAATAATTAATAAAAAAATAAATATTATTATTATTTTTTTATTTAATTTATTTTTTTCGTTATTTATTTTTTTATTATTTTTTGTTTTTTCATTATTTATTTCAAAAATATTTTTATTTTCATTTTTTATTTTATTTATTTTTTCTTTTATTAATTTTATTTTTTCTATATTTTCTTTTTTTATATTTTCTTTTATTTTTATTTTTTCTTTTTCTATTTTTTCTTTTTCATTTATTATTTTTATTTCTTTTAATAAATTATTTTTATTATTTAAATCTGAAATTTCTTCTTCTAATTTATTTTTATTTTCTTCTATTTCATATTTAATATCTTCATATTTTTCTAATTCTTGTTTTTTCTGTTCTAAATCTTCTATTTTTTTATTAATTATATTTATTGGTTTTTCCCTAGATCTTTGTGTTCCTATTTCATCTAATAACCTTCTATTTATTCTATCAATAGCTCTTTTATATGAAACATTATCGTCTCCTGTTCCCACCAAATTTGCTATTTTTTGAACTAGTATATTTTGTTCCTGCTTACCTAACTTTACCTCTTGTTGACCAACAACAACAGTAGATAAAAATAATTCTTCATCTACTTTAGTTTGTTCATAAAAAAATTCATTTCCTTTTGATTTATCAATATTAAATTCTTTTGAAATATCTTCCATATTTTCATTAAATATTTTAGGATTTTTTTTCTTAAAATCTCTATAAATTTCATATTTATTTTTATTATTTAATTCATATTCTAATTTTCCAGAAAATTCTTCTCCTAACCAAGGTGTATATTTCTCTACATCAGAATATTCTTTTCCTTTTTTATTTTTTGAAATTCCATAAAATGAATTTACAATAAAATTTAATAAAGTAGATTTTCCAGATTCATTTTTTCCATATATAATATTAATTCCATCTTTTAATTTAATTTCTTTTTCTTTTAATTTTCCATAAGAATTAATTTTTATTTTATTAATTTTCAATTTTTTCTCCTATTCTAATGCTTCTAATCCAATCTCTATTGCCTTTTCTATTATATTTTTTTCGTCTTTTGATATATTTTTATTTTGTGATTTCTCAAGCATTTTTTTTACAAATAATCCTTTTAATGTAGTTGTGTTTGATAATTTTTCTAAATCATATGCTATTTCAGTTTGATCTTTAATTTTTATTATTCTTTGATTATCAATATATTTTAATATAGTATATTTATCTATCTCAAAATTTCTATTTCCTATTAATAAAAGTTCTACATATTCATCTTCTTTTATTTCTAATTCATTTATATTTTCTATTAATTCTTCTTTTGAAAACATATTGGTTACATCTATATTTTCTTTTACAAATTGTTCTTCATCTAATGGTACAAAAGTAAGATTTATATTTTCTTTTTCTAATTTTCCTACTATCATTCCGTGTTTTCCTGGCTCATCAAAGCCTAATGAAACAGTAGAACCTGGATATGCTATTCTTTGTTGCTCCTCTGTATTAAAATCTAATTTATGAATATGTCCTAATGCTATATAATCAAAATTTTTTTCTTTTAATCTTTTTGATGATAATATATTATAATTCTTTTCTGCATTATTTCCTGCATCTAATGTAGCATGTGTAATTAATATATTTATTTTTTCTTTATTTTCTATTTCTATATTTTCTATGTTTGAATTATTACAATAAAAATCATCAAATCCAAATCCATATATATCTGCTTCTGGTAATTCTATTTTTTCTATTGCTGAATTAAATATTTTTACATTTTCATTCCAATTAAATTTATTATAATAAGAATTTTTAAGATATGGATCATGATTTCCCGGAGCTATAAAAATTTTAGTTTCTGGGATTTCCTTAAATAATTTATTAATATATTCTATTGTAGATTGCCTTACATATTTATGCTCATATAAATCTCCTGAAATAAAAAAATATTTTATATTATTATTTTTTATATATTCTATTATTTTTTTGAACACTTTTCTTTGTTCTAATCTCCTTAAATCTCCTAATATATCTTTATCTGATAACTTTACAAATGGACTATCAAAATGCATGTCTGCAATATGTACAAATTTCATTTTTTCTCCTTATTTTTCTTAATATACAAAAAATAATCATTTAAATTATGATTATTTTCTTGTGCTTATTCTACTATATATTTTTTACTTTTTCAATAGAATTTGCGAATTTTATTTCGGTATTTTATTGTGAAATATTTAGAAAAATCAAGCTTAAACCACTTAAAATTCAAACAAAATTGAAAAAAAAACGCATAAGAAATTAAATTCTTATGCGCTTACATATATTTTATTCGTCATCATCTTCAATTGGTCCAAATAATTCATCAAACTTAGCTTCCAATTCTTTTTGCAAATCATAAGTATCATCATCTTCTGATTCTTGTGGTAAAACTGGTGCCTCATCTTCAAAACTATTTAAATCCAAATTCTGTGGTTTTAATTCTTCATTCTTTTTTTCTGGTTGTGGTGCATTATTTTCATCTTCAAACAAATCATCTAAAGACTCCACTTTTAAATTTTGCACTTTCTCTTCCGTTTTATCTTCTACATATGGATTATAAGGATTGTATTTTCTCCAAGTTCCTCTATCAATCTCTCCAATATCATTATGACTTATTTCTAATTCAGCCATTTTTTTAGCCATTGGATGTTTAAAATAATAAAATTTATTAGCCTTTACCGGTTTTATTCCTTTTTCAAAAATAATACATAAATCATTATCTAATCTACGTAATTCATCTGGTGTCATTAATGCTCTTGCCATAACTTGATCTGAAACTGATTTTCCTGTTTTCCAATTTTGCCTATCTCTATTAACAGATATACTATCTCTCTCAATAGTCTTTTCTCCTAAGGCTTTTGAAAAATATTCAACTGTTTTATAAGAGTTACTTCCTAAAAATACATGTGTATCACAGTTTCCCATTATAGTTTCATAAGATTTTTCATAAACCGCCTCTAATTGATCTATGTTTTGTAAAATAACACTAAATGATATTTTTCTACTTCTTGATGTTGATATTTTTTTATCAAAATCAGGTATTTTTCCTATATTAGCAAACTCATCTAATATAAAGAATGTTTGCTCTTTTAATTTTCCTCCATTTTGATCTGCATAATCATACAATTGTTGTATCATCTGTGAGAAAAATATTGTAAGTAAGAAATCATATGCTGTATGCGTATCTGATGATATTACATATACAGCTGTTTTTCTATTTCCTATTTCTTCAAAATCTATTGTATCTGTTGATGTTAGTTCTGCAATTTCCTTTGAATCAAACTTACCTAATTTTGATTGCAATGTACTTAATATAGAGCCATATGTCTTTTCAGGTGCTATTTCAATTGATTTATAATACATCCTAGCAGGATGATCATATGGTAATTTACTAATTAATTCTGTAAGTAAATTGCCTCCTCCATTGCTATTAGCAGCTCTAACTAATTCAGCACAGCTTGCTAGATTCTGTTCTTCTTCTGGTCTAGTCGCAATTAAATAATATATTAATGCTTTTAATAACATTTCTGCCATATCATCCCAATATGGATCTGATTTTCCACCTTCTGCTTGTTGTCCTTTTACTATTGTATTAGCAATAACATCTACATCAAGTTCTGATGAAATATGCATTAATGGATTATAACCATCACTATATTGTGGCCTTACTAAGTTTAATACTTTAATTTCATATCCTTTTGACTTTAAATATCCTGCTGTTCTATCATATAATTCTCCCTTTGGATCTGTAAAAACATACGAGCCTAAACATTGATATGCATTTGGAATTGAATATGATGCTGATTTACCAGAACCTGATCCGTCCAACAACTAGTACATTTACATTTCCTCGTTTATCTACTGGCAAATAATTATTTTCTGCAAGAACAATTCCCTTATTTTTATCTAATATTTTATATTGTTCTCCTCTTTGACTCCAATCACTAGAACCATGTTCAATATCTGAATATTCATTTTTAGGAGCTGATTTTACAAATCCTATAAAAAAGAATAATGAATAAAATATAGTTACAATTAATAATGTTGAAAAATAATTTCCAACTGCTCCTTCTGTAAAGATACTACCAAATGTCGCAAATGGATTAGTTATTGACTTTATTAACATCTCTATAAATATTTGCAAATCAAATGTTCCATTTGCTATTGACATATGATAACTATATGCAATAGGCGAAACAAATACTATGGCTATAAATATCCATAGTATTGCAAATATTATAAAATTCTTTCTATTTCTTTTAATAGCTCCCTCTACTTTGTAGTTCATAAAATTCACCTACTCTTTTGTAAATTATTTATCTTTTATTGTCTTTCCTCTTTTTCTATTCTTGTATTATTTTCTGCTGATATACTCATACAACTAATTCCTAGCTCTGTACTTATAGGGTCTACTGGTCTTTTTACAGAATTTGTTACTTGTGTCTTTTTCTTGTTTGACATTTTTTCATTTAGTAATCCTAATACTACTGGATTTATTGCAACAATTGTTATTCCTTTATCATCTTTTCCAGCTGCTCCTTCTATAGCTTCTACCGGTATTTGTGTATCCCTTTGTTTTTTATTTGCAGTCATAACATTTCCTCCCTATCCTTCATCTCTTATTTCGAATGCGAAATAAGATTTATATGGTTTTAACTTACATTTTCCTTTAACTTCATTTGTTTTTTCATCAAAATAAAGTACAGGCTTTACCTCTTCTGTAGTTTCTGGATCTATAATAGATATAGGTCTTTTAAAGTTTGGTGTATATTGAAAGTCTTTATATTCCGTTTCTTGTTCAGAGTATAATGTATTAAATTTAAAAGGTGTAGGTTTTTTAGTAATTTTAACTTCATCTCCAAGCAAAATACCATTATTAATAACCACCTTATCTTTTGCAAAAGACAAAATAATAAGCTGATTACCATCTTTTTGTGGCTCATCTACGTAAAAAGTCTTTTTATTATAATTTCCTACAATCTCTTCAGTGTGGTCTAACCTTTCTACTGTATATTTAGGATACTGATTTAGATATTCTTTTTTTGTTTTATTTACTTGATATATTACTGTTTTTACTCCATCTGGATCTGTTATGCTAAAATGTTTTCCTTGCATAGTTTCCATTTATACTTACACCCCGTTTCTATGTTTTAATCCATAGTTTGTCTTTTGTTACACTACTAATTACAATTATAGCTAAAAAAGCTACTTTTGTCAACATTTATGTAAAGTTTTATTTTCTTGGATTAAAATTTGATATTTCATTTAATTTTTTAAATATTTTTTCTTCTTGTTGTGTCAATTGTTTTGGTACTACAATTTTAATTTCTGCCACTAAGTCTCCTCTTGTTGTTTTACTAGATTGATATCCTTTATTTGGTATTCTTATTTTTTCTCCGCTTTGTATTCCTTGTGGTATATATACTTTTGTTTCATCATCAATTGATTGTACTATCGCTCTTGTTCCTAAAGCAGCTTCCCAAGGTGTCAAAAGTAAATCTGTATATAAATCGCATCCTTTTAGTTTAAATTTATTATCATCTTTTACTTTAACTTTTATCAATAAATCCCCGCTTTTTCCACCATCTCTCCCTGGTTTTCCTTGTCCAATTAATCTGATTTTCTCTCCATCTCTAATTCCTTGAGGTATTTTCAAAGTTAAATTTTTAGGTTGTCCTTCCATATTTTTTAAAGATATTTGCTTGTCCAAACCATAAAAAGCTTCATATATACTAATGTTAATTTCTGTTTCTACATTTTCACCTTTTACTGGGTTCTTACTTTTAGAAAGTTTATCTTTTTTTTCTATGTTATCAACATTTCCTAAAAAAATATTAAAAATTGCTCCTTTTTCCTCTTTACTTGAAAAAGCTTTTTTTCCTTTCGCAAATTTAGAATTCCAAATTCTATCATATTTTCTTTTAGATGATGGAACTGATAATGTTTTATATGCTTCATTTATATCTTTTATTTTTTCTTCTGCTAATGTATCCCCGACATTTAAATCTGGGTGATATTTCTTAGCTGCTTGTCTATAAGCTTGTTTTATTTCTTCAATTGAAACGTGGCTTGTTTCTAAATCTAATATTTTATAGTAATTTTTAAAAACCATTTTTAACATCCTCCCTAAAATCAGGTATGCTTATTATATCATAAAAATAAAAAAAATCCATAGTTTTTATGCTTAAGTTTCAATATTTCTGTCACAGTTCATAAAAAAAAATTATAATGTCCAAACTCTGGCTCCAACTATAACACTTAAATTTTATTTAATGACGTTTGATTGGAATGAAAAATAGAAAATCTTTTACAAGAAAATGAGTAATGTTCACGGGCAAAATTATTATTATATGAATTTTGAGCCAGAGTTTGGATATTATAATCATTTCTTACTGAACTGTAACATATTTTTCTTTGCTCAACTCTATCAACTTATTTAGCAACTCTTTATAACTAACTCCACTAGCCTCAAATAACTTTGGATACATACTAATACTAGTAAACCCCGGTAAAGTATTAATTTCATATAATATAAATTTTATTTGTTCCATTTTCAATAAAAAAATCTACCCTTGACAATCCTTTTCCATCTATTGCTTTAAAAGCCTTTATTGCTTGGTTTCTAATTTCAACTGACAACTCTTCTGAAATATTGGCTGGTATTTCTGTTTTAGATTCTTCATTATTATATTTTGCATCATAACTATAAAATTCTTCTGCAGATTTTACTTCTCCAACACAAGAAGCCATTACCTCTTCATTTCCAAGCACAGCACATTCTACTTCTCTTCCTATAATACCTTCTTCTATTAATATCTTATTATCAAACTTTGAAGCATACTCTATTGCCTGTTTTAACTCTCCTTTACTTTTTGCTTTATTTATTCCAACACTAGATCCTGAATTAGATGGTTTAATAAACATTGGAAATTTTAAATTTTTAAAAATCTTTTCTACCATCCCATCTAAAGTCATTACTTGTTCATTAAATTTACTATCCATATAAATATATTTCTCATTATATTTTCTGACATATTCGTATTTTGCTTGATTTAATCCAGCTTTTTCAAAAATAACTTTTGTATAAACCTTATCCATTCCTACGCTAGAAGCTAAAACTCCACATCCTACATATGGTTTTTTTAACAATTCAAACAACCCTTGTACTGTTCCATCTTCTCCATATAATCCATGTAATATAGGAAATAAAATATCCAATTTTTTTAAATAACCTATAAGATCTGATATTCTATTTTTCTTATCAACCTTTTCTCCTAATTTTCTTTCTTCTTGTAAGTCACTATATTCATACCAAATTCCATTTTTATCAATATAAATAGGATATATCTCATATTTTTCTCTGTCCAAATTCTTTATCACTGAATTTGCTGATACAACAGAAACCTCATTTTCTGTTGACATCCCTCCAAATATCACTCCTAATCTTTCTTTTTCCATAAACTTATCATCCTTTCTGCTAATTCATAGAATTTCATTCCATTAGAGGCTTTCAATAAAACCACATCTCCTGGTTTTATTACCTCTTTTAATACTTCTAAAATTTCTTCTTTATTTTCTAAATAATACACGTTTTCATCTTTCATTTTTTCTCTTGCTTTTTCTATAATATATTTTGAATTAGTTCCACTACATATTAATATATCAATTTTATTTTTAATTACTTCTTCTCCAACTTTTTTATGTAATTCCTTAGAATATTTTCCTAATTCAAACATATCCCCTAATATAGCAATTTTTCTATTTTCTTTAAATTCTGATAAAACTCCTAATGATGCTTTCATTGATTCTAGACTCGCATTATATGCATCATTAATTACTTTAACACCATTTTCTAGTTCAGTTATATCCATTCTTTTTTTAGTAAGTTCAAAACTTTCAATTCCCTCTTTTATCTTTTGATTATCAATTTTCAAAACTTTTCCCACCATTGCAGCACATAAGCTATTTAAAATAAAATGTTCTCCTCCGACTGGTACATTAATGGTTTCTTCTTTTCCATTTAATTTCAAATCAAATTTACTATTTGAACTTTCTAATTTAATATTCTTTGCATTTAAATCACTTTTTTCTTTTATTCCATATGTTTTTATATTTAATTTATCTTTATTCTCTTCATACCAATTATGTAATAAATCATTATCATTATTAATTATAACAACTGGATTTTCACATCCCTCTAAAATTTCTAGTTTAGCTTTTAAAATATTCTCTCGAGATCCTAAATTTCCTATATGAGAAGTTCCTATATTTGTAATAATACAAATTGTTGGCTTTGCAATAGATGTAAGTAAACTAATTTCTCCAAAATGATTCATTCCCATTTCTAATACCATAGCTTCCTCATTTTGCATTTTTAAAATAGTAAATGGCAATCCTATATTATTATTATTATTTCCTAATGTTTTTAATGTTGTATATTTTTTATTAACTACATTTGCTACAATATCTTTTGTACTAGTTTTTCCCACACTTCCTGTAATAGCTATAACTGGTATATTATATAAGCTTCTTTTATATTTTGCTATACAATATAATGCCTCTAATGTATCTTCAACTTCTATAATAATTTTATTTTCAAATTTTCTTTTATCATCGTCTGTACAATTATTTTTGTCTATAATTACTCCAACTGCTCCTTTTTCTAAAGCTTCCCTCCAAAATTTATTTCCATCAAATTTTTCTCCTTTTATTGCTATATAAATATCTCCTTCTTCTATTATTCTTGTATCTTTAGAAAAATTTCTGCATATGAATTTTTTATCTCCTAATATTAATTTTCCATTTGATTCTCTCACAATATCTTCTACTGTTAAATTTTCCACTTTTCATTTTCCTCTCAATTAATTTGATTTTTTAAAAATACATTTGTAAATTTTAATTTTTCTTTGCTAGATTATATGTCTATTTTTTTAAATTTGCAACATTCAAAATATTTAAAACTTACAAAAGAGCAGTCATTAAGTACTGCTCTTTTCCAAACTATTTATTTTCTATACTTCTATTAGCAATCTCTATTGCTTTTGATACAATATTACCACAATCCCTTGATGAAACATTAGCCCAACTACCACCATCTTGTTTTACTTGTTCATATACTCCTAATTCTTTTGCGATTTCTTCTCTTAAATTTTCAGAAATTAATTTACTATTTTTAGACATAACATCCTCCTTGTAAATTTTTTTAATTTAGCATCATATAATTAAATACCAATAAAACTTTAATTTAAGTTTTACAATAATATTATTTCCAACTACTTTAATTTTATTTTGACATTTTTTTATAAAATAATATTTTTTTTGACAAGAGAATATGCTATAATAAATAAGATGATTTACAAAGGGAGAATTTTATGGACGTTAAAGAAAAAGAATTAGAAAAAAATGAAAATTCAGAAAATTTATCTTATCAAGATAATGTCGAGAATAAAAAAGAGAATAAAGAAGAAAATTTAAATTTAATTCCTTCTCAAGATTCAAATTTTATACCAGTTAAAGAAGAGAAAAAGACATTATCAATTTTTAATTTATTAATTATAATTGTACTTAGCATTTTAATTATTTGCTTTTTAATATTTACTGCATATAATACATTAAATAGCAACATTATTTCTGGTGTACACATAAAAGGATTAGATGTCTCAAATATGAGCATGTCTGATGCAAAATATCACTTAGATAATTATTTAAATAATTTATTACCTGAAGAAATAAAAGTAAAACATGGAGATTTTGAAACAACTATTTCACTTTCACAAATTGGGGCTACTTTTGATACTAAGTCAGCCATAAACAGTGCCTACAATGTTGGAAGACAAGGAAATATTTTTCAAAATAATATGTATGTATTATCAACAATGTTCGGAAATGTAAATATTGAACCTATATTAAAAATTGATAAAGAACAATTAACAAAAAATCTAGAAGATATTTCTACTCAATTGCCTGATAAAGTAACAGAAAGTAGTTATTATATTGAAAATTCTAATTTAATTATTACTTCTGGAAAAGAAGGTAATGTTATAGATACTGATGCTACTATTGAAGTTATAAAAAATGTTATTTCAAATCTTTCAAATATTGAAGAGCCAATTGAAATGGTCGTAAAATCAGAGAAACCTAATTCTATAGATATTGAAAAAATTCATAATGAAATTTATAAAGAACCAGTAGATGCTTATTATACTCAAGATCCATTTACTGTTTATCCTTCTGAAAATGGCGTTGATTTTAACGTTTCAATAGAAGAAGCAAAAGCTATTTTAGGTGATCAAACTGCTGAAGAATACACTATACCTTTAAACATATTATACCCAAAAGTAACAACTAATATGATAGGAACAGAAGCTTTTCCTGATTTGTTATCTACATATTCTACTAACTATGCTGCAAGCAATAAAAACAGGACAACAAATTTAATATTAGCAGCAAATAAAATAAATGGAACTGTTTTAATGCCTGGTGAAACTTTTTCTTACAATAAAGTTGTTGGTGCTAGAACCATTGCAGCTGGATATAAAGAAGCTCCTATTTATGTTAGTGGAGAAGTAGTAGATGGTGTTGGTGGTGGTATTTGTCAAATCACAACAACTCTATATAATGCTGTGGTTTATGCTAATTTAGAAATTGTGCAAAGAACTAATCATCAATTTGTTCCTTCTTACGCACCAGCTAGTAGAGATGCCACTGTTGTTTATGGTTCTATTGATTTTCAATTTAAAAACAATAGAAATTATCCAATAAAAATTGTATGTTCTGTATCAGGAGGAGTCGCAAACTTCCAAATTTTTGGATTAAAACAAGAAAATGATTATGATGTTGAAATCTCTGCTTATGTAACTGGTAGAACACAAACAGCTATATATTCTGAAGCTTATAAAATTCTTAAGCAAGACGGTAAAGTTGTTAGCTCAGAATTATTATCTAAAGATACTTATAAAAGACATTAAAAAACTTACCCACCATATAATATATATGGTGGGCTTTTATATTTTACATTGTCAAAGTTCCATTTGGTGTATTTGTAATTATTAAAATATCCTCTTCTCTTCCATTTTCAGCATTTATATAAACTAAAAATTCTCTATCATCAACTTTTCCCTTGAATTCATAACAAAGTATTTCTGTTTTCCATTCTGTTGGAATAACAGCCATTCCTTCACTTTCTATTTGTAAATCTTTATTCAAGTTTTTCTTTGCTTCTTCTTTTGCTATTTTAATATTACCTATATTTCTCTCTGTATGATTATTTAAATATCCTGTTGTTTCAATTCCTAGCACTTCTCCATTATCTAAAGCGACTTTAACTTTTATTAAATCAGGATACATAACAGTATTATTTTGTGAATATGCATAATTAATTGTAACTATTCCCTCTTGTTTTAAATAATAAGTTTCCTTCATATTATTAAAGCCTTTACTCTCTAAAAACTCTTTTCCTTTTTTATCCGCTTCTTCTTGTGATATAATTTCCGAATTAACATCACGGTTTGAATTCATAAATACTATATGTCCACCTTTTTTAGAAATAGATATATTAATTGTTTCTTCATTATTATTCTTTACAGAAAAATCATAAACCGGAATAGTTGCATTTTCTGAATATCCCATATTTGTAATTTCTTTTATATTGTTCTTTCCTATAAATTCTTCTGCTTTTTGTTTAGCTTGTTCTTCTTCAATGTCTTCTCCTGTTAAGCCTTTCTTTTCTTCACTTGTTAAATGTTCTGAAAAAGCACCATCATATATCAAGCCTGAATATTCATGAAAATTTTCCTCTAAATTACTAAAACTTTCTTTAGATATATTGTCGACTTGTTGTGCAAAAGCAATATTTCCCTTTTTGGTTAATTCTCCCCATTCTAACCTACCATTATTTAAATCTTCAGCAAGTTGATTTAAGGTATTTTCTAATTCTACACTATATCCATGTAGATCTTTTAAATTTCCTAAATCCTCAGTTGATAATCCTTCTTTATAAATATTTTTTCTTGATAAAGTATAACTATAATCACTCACTTGATTTAAAAACTTTTCAGTATTCTCTAATTCTTGACTTTCTATAGGTAACATGCTCAAATAGCTTTGTGCTAAATTAGCTTCTCTCCATAAATTCGTTAATGTTTCTGCCCCATGCTCTGGTGTAGAAGATATCATAGACTTTGCTAAATATGTTTCTACATTTTGAACATAATTCACAACTTCATAAAAAGCTGCATTATAACTATTTTCAGACGCTTGTCTATATTCTGTTTGTTTCTTATATAGTATAATTCCTAAAACTGCTACTATTATTAATAGCACACATATTACACTTAGCATATGTCCTTTTTTTAACCTATTTTTCCAATCAATTAACTTGTTCATAAAATCTCCTTTTCAAAAATCAAATTTTAATTTTATCTATTTACAAAATCTATGTTTTCCTATTGTTTTTACTAATGGCCTTGACCATATCCACTTATTAGTTGCAGTTGCTGGATTAAAATAATATATACATCCTCCTGTAGGATCCCATCCATTTTTAGCATCTTGTGCCGCTTTGTATACAGTAGACCCTTCTGCTATAGGTTGATTAATTTGCCCATCTGATACTGCAGTAAATGCACCTGATTGATAAATAACTCCTGCTATTGTATTAGGAAATTGTGAGCTTTTTACTCTATTTAATATTACAGCACCAACCGCTACTTGCCCTTCATATGGTTCTCCTCTTGCTTCACCATTAATTGCTCTTGCCATTAATTGAATATCTGAAGTATTTGAACTTGCAGCATAACTTATATTATAATCATTATTATTATCATTTAATAACATAATTCCAAATACAGTAATAATTAAAACTAAAAATAAAAATATTACTTTTAATATATTTTTCAAATAATCACCCATTTCTTTTTCATATTTAATTTTATTTTGTATAAAATTTTAAAAAATATTCCATTTTTGAAATTTTTTTATTTTTATGATATAATCCGAACTAGATATATTCCAAAAATATATAATAGAATATATCTTTTTATTTTTAATATTTTAGGAGAAAAATATGAAAATTATTATTTTTTATGCCTCTTATGGTGGAGGGCACTTAAATGCTGCAAAATCAATTAATGAATGTATTAATGAAACTTATCCAGAAGTAACTGTTGAGTTAATAGATTGCATGAAATATGTTAATAAAACAGTTGAAAAATTAACAACTGCAGCTTACAGAGAAATGGCAAAAAAAGCTCCTTGGGCTTGGGGAAGAATTTATTCTGATTCTCAAAAAGGACCTTTAGCTCATCTTTCTTCTAGATCTAATAAAATAATGGCTATTAAACTTTTAAAACTTTTACGTGAAAAAAATGCAGATTTAATAATTTCAACACACCCTTTTAGTAGTCAAATGTGTAGCTATTTAAAAAGAAAAGGAAAAATAAATTCAAAAATTGCTACTATAATGACAGATTTTGCTCCACATGACCAATGGCTTGTTGGAAGCTATTTTACTGATTATTTCTTTGTAGCAAATAATAAAATGAAAAACTATTTAATAAATGCAAGTATTCCAGAAAATAAAATATATGTAAGTGGAATTCCTATATCAAATAGATTTTTAAAACATTACAATAAAGATGAAATATTAAAAGAATTTAATTTATCAAAAAATAAAAAAACTATTTTATTTTTTGGTGGTGGCGAATTTGGATTAGGTAAATCTAAAACCTTAAAAATATTTGAAGATTTTATTACTGCAAAAAAAGATATACAAATTATAGCTATTTCAGGAAAAAATCAAAAAATGAAAGATGGCTTTGAAGAGATAATAAACAAACACAATGCAAATAATTATACTTGTCTTTTAGGATTCACTAATAAAGTCCCTGAATTAATGAGTATATCTGATCTAGTCGTTACAAAACCTGGCGGATTAACAACTTCAGAAAGCCTTGCTTCACATTTACCTATGGTTGTAATTAATCCTATCCCTGGTCAAGAAGAAGAAAATGCAGAATTCTTGGAGGAAAAAGGAATTGCTGTGTGGATTAGAAAAAAAGATGACAGTAGTAAAATAATTAATTATTTATTATCTAATCAAGAAGAACTTGAAAATATGAGAAAAAATACTGAAATTTTAGCTAAACCAAATTCAACAAAAAATATTTGTGATATTTTATTAAAAAATCCAACTTTATAAAAGCTGGATTTTTTACTTTCTATATTTCTCTTCTACCTTCTAATGCTTTAGTTAAAGTAATTTCATCTGTATACTCTAAATCTCCTCCCACAGGAATTCCGTGTGCTATTCTTGTCACTTTTACCCCCAATGGTTTTATTAATTTTGACAAATACATAGCTGTTGCTTCACCCTCTACCCTAGGATTTGTAGCTAAAATAACTTCTTTTACTTGTCCATCCATTAATCTAGATAATAATTCTTTTATTTTTATATCATCTGGACCAATTCCATTCATTGGTGAAATAGAACCATGCAGAACATGATAAACACCTTTAAATTCATGCGTTTTCTCCATTGCAATAATATCTCTTACATCCTCTACAACACAAATAATACTTTGATCCCTTTTTGGATTGCCACAAATATTACAAGGATCTGTATCTGATATATTATAACATTTACTACAATATTTTAAGTTCTTTTTAGCATTTACAATAGAAGAAACAAATTCATTTGTTTCTTCTTCTGAGCAATTCAACATATAAAAAGCTAATCTTGCTGCTGTTTTATGTCCTATACTTGGTAATCTTTCAAAACTTTCTATTAATTTCTCAATTGATGGTGAATATAATGACACTTTATAGTTCCTCCGTTCAAAAAATCAAAGTGACAAAAATATTATTTTTTATCACTTTTTATTTATTACATTAATCCTGGTATATTAAATTTTCCTAGTTCTGCAGCTTGTGCTGAGTCAACCTTTCTTAATGCTTCATTTACACATGTTAAAATTAAATCTTCTATCATTTCAACATCATCTGGATCAACTACTTCTGGTTTAATTTTAATTTCTTTTAATAATTTTTCTCCAGAAACTTTAACAGTAACTGCTCCTCCACCTGCAGATGCATCAAATTCTTTTGTAGCTAATTCTGCTTGAGATTTTTCCATATCTGCTTGCATTTTTTTAGCCTCTTTCATTAAATTATTAATATTCATTCCTCCGAATCCTCCCATTCCTCCTGGGAATCCACCTCTTTTTGACATTTTATTTCCTCCTTATACTTAACTTTCCTATTTTTATAGGTATTTATAATTATTTTATTCAATTACATTAAATGGTATATCTGATTGATTTGCTAAATTTTGCAAATTTTCTTCTTGAGTCATTTGATGTACTTGATTGTTTTGTGTAATATATTTTATTTGCATTTCCTTGCCACAAGCAATAGAAACTAAGTTTGATATTTCTCTAATATTTTCTGGTTTTTCTAAAACAGTTTTTCCAAAAGATGTCATACCATTAGGAAATTCAATTCCAACTGTCATATCATTAATCTCTTTTGCTTTTGTATTCATTAAATTAGTATATAATACTATTTTTCCACTTTGTTTTAAATCATTAACAATCTGTGGCCAATATTCTTCTGATTTATTTGAAAATTTCTTTTCTTTATTACTTTTGGGTATATTTGTATTCTTAAATTCTGTGCTATTTTTTGAAGATACCCCAAATGTCATTCTTGGTTCATTTGATTGTACCTGTTGAACTGGCATAGTCATATTGCTTGTTACTTTTGATGTTCTTAAATATTTTTCTATTTTATCAAGTCTTTCTTCCAAATTTGAACTTGTTTCTGCTTGTTTGCTACACAATTTAATAATACCAGCTTGGAACATAATTGTTTTTTGAGTTGACCATTTTATATCATTTTCTAAATTTGATAATTGGTAAATTATATCAACTAATTTTTCTTTTGAAACCTTTTCTGATATAATTTTTATTTTGTTCAATTCTTCTTCACTATATAATTCTAATTTATTCGAAGCTTTATACACCAATATATCTTTTACATATTTTATTAATTCCCATAATAAATTATTTATATCTTTTCCATCTTCTAAAACTTCATCAATATTTGCCAATGCTTTATCTACATCATATTCAAGAATACTTTCTGTTAATTGATGTATATATGTTATTTTAGGAATTCCTACTAAATCTTTAATTTTATCTTCATCAATTTTGTTTTCGCCATCTTGGATACATCTTTCTAATATAGATAGAGCATCCCTCATTGCTCCTTCTGAAAGAACTGCTATAATATTTAACGCTTCTTTAGTTATTTCTATATTACTTTTTTCACAAACAATATTTAATCTTTTTATAATATTTTCATTTGAAATTTTTTTAAAATCAAATCTTTGACACCTTGATAAAATAGTTGCCGGTAATTTTTGTGGTTCTGTTGTTGCTAATATAAATTTAACATGTTCAGGTGGTTCTTCTAATGTCTTTAAAAGTGCATTAAAAGCTCCTGTTGACAACATATGAACCTCATCAATAATATATACTCTATATTTAGCTTTCGTTGGTAAAAAGTTAACTTCTTCACGAATGCTTCTAATATCTTCTACACTATTATTAGATGCTGCATCCATTTCGACTATATCTGTAAGAGATCCGTTTATAGCCCCTTTGCAAATTTCACATTCATTACATGGTTCTCCGTCTTTTGGATTCAAGCAATTAATTGCTCTTGCTAAAATCTTTGCAGCTGATGTTTTTCCAGTTCCTCTTCCTCCATTAAACAAATATGCATGCCCTACTCTGCCAGCTATAATTTGATTTCTTAAAGTCCTTGTTATATGTTCTTGACCAACAATTTCTGAAAAAGTAATTGGTCTAAATTTTCTATAAAGAGCTGTGTACCCCATATATTTCACATCCTTTATATTATAAAAAATGGTAAATACTTAAATCTCTCTATGGAAAGCATCCCACATAAAGATAAACTACTTATTGCTGCTTCCTCCCGGACCTGACAAGATTCATAGGTCTTTATTGGTATACTCTCCATACAAAGATTAAGTACATACCATTTGTATTATATAATGAATTCTACATTTTATCAAGTAAAATTTTTAATTTTTAGTTCTTTTAAAGATAATATTGCTTAAATCGGTTATTTCTTTAGCTGCTGTTCCATTTTCTACAACACCTTCAACTGGCATATCAAATGATAAATTTGATTTATATTCTTTTCCTGATTCTGTTTTAATTGTTAAATCAAATGTTATTGTTGCTTTTAATTCATCTTCTGATACCCCAGATTTTTTTAGTAAATCCATATGATTAATTTCTTCATCATTTGAAGTATATTCAGCGATTTTATCATTTGCATATCTAAAAATTATAAGTCCACCTTGATTAGAAATTTTCAAACTTTTTTGGTCTGTTTCCATTGCACCTGTATATTCTATACTCTGAATTAAATTTTCTTCGGTATTACTAAAAATTCCTCCTTGTTCAGCAATATTAGGTCTATAAAAATTTATTACTCCTTTTTCTTGATTTTTTTGAACATTTATATTATCAATAACTATGCTTTTTATTGCTTCTTGTTTATTATATTTATTATTTCTTTCTATATAAATATAAAAGTCATTATTTTGATTAATATCAAAAGACCATTTGTTTTCTCCAGGGTCTTTATCTACTCCTTCTGAAGAACTAACAATCCTAACTTTTCCTAGTTTAAAAGGCATATTCGTTTCGCCTTCTACATTATATTTTAAAATAATAAGACCTAATCCAAATAAAATAACAGCCACTATTACAATTACCATACAAATATGAAAGGATTTTTTATTGATTAAATATTTTATTTTTTCCTTCATTTTATCCTCCTAAAGAATTTATAATTCTACTTTTTCAACTTTCTTAACATTTTAAAAAAATCTTTCAAAATTGTTTCACATTGTTCTAACATAATTCCTTTTTCTACTTCAACTTTATGATTAAAAGTATAATCGTCAAATAAATTTAAGACAGAACCTGCCGCTCCTGTCTTATTGTCTAATGCCCCTATATAAATCTTTTTTATTCTAGAATTAATTAACGCTCCTGCACACATAGAACATGGCTCTAATGTTATATACATTTCGCAATCTGTTAATCTCCAACTTTTTAGCTTTTTACTTGCTTTTTGAATTGCTAATATTTCTGCATGTTTAGTTGTATCATATTTTGTCTCTTTTAAATTATGTGCTCTTGCAATTATTTTTCCATCTTTTACTATAACAGCTCCTACTGGAACTTCTAATTTTTCATATGCTTTTTTTGCTTCTTTTAAAGCTTCTTTCATAAAATGTTCTTGCTCGTTTTTTATCATATTATATCCTCTTTTTAAAGTGGTGTGCCTAGGCGGACTCGAACCACCATCGGTCGCTTAGGAGGCGACTGCTCTATCCTGCTGAGCTATAAGCACATATAATTTTTACTATTAATACTATACTATTATTTTATAATATTGTCAATTACGTCCTTGTTTTAAATTTAAGTATTTCTCAACTTGTACCATCTATTTCATAGTTACAATTCATATGAAAAAATTGAAACTTAAATATTTAATTCTATTGTTTCTATTGACAACCTTTGTTATAATATTATAGGTGATAAAAATGCAAAGAATATTAAGTCATATGAGAAAAGCAATAGAAGAATATAAAATGATAGAAGAAGGAGATAAAATTGCTATATGTTTATCAGGTGGAAAAGACTCCATCACAATGTTACATGCCTTTAAATCTTTACAGAGATTCTATCCTAAAAAATTTGAAATAATTGCAATTAGCATAGATCCAGGATTTGAATTCTTTGATACTCAACTTTTGCAAAATACATGTGATAATTTAGAGATTCCATTATTTATAGAAAAAAGCAATGCAAAAGAAATTGTTTTTGACATAAGAAAAGAAAAAAATCCTTGTTCACTATGTGCAAACTTGCGTAGAGGCATTATTAATTCAATTGCCATACGAGAAGGATGCAATAAAATTGCTCTAGGACATAATCAAGATGATGTTTTAGAAACATTTCTACTTAATTTATTTTATACAGGAAGTATAGGAACTTTTTCTCCATTAAGTTATATGGATAGGACTAAAATAACTTTAATTAGACCTCTAATATATACTCCTGAAAAAGACACTAAAAGATTTGTTAGAAAAAATAATTTAACGGTTATGCCTAAAGTTTGTCCTATGGACCGGAACTTCAAAAAGAGAAGATATGAAACAATTAATTTTTTCATTATCTAAAAATATACCTATGATTCGTGCAAATTTATTTGGTGCTATTAAAAGAAATTTAGATGATTGGAAAATAAATAATTAATTTTATTATTAATAAAATGTGAGGAATTAAAATGCAAAAAAACAATTTAGACGAAACAACAAATCTATTACTAAATAATGAATATAGCCTAAATGATAATGATGAAGTTGATGAAGAAATAGAATATAAAAATATTAAAAAGAAGAAAAAAACAAAAAAGAAAAAAATATTACTAATTTTAAAAATATTATTTTTTCTAATTTTATTGTTTGTAATATTTATTTTTTTATTTTTTAAAACCTCTCTTTTCCAAAAATATAAAGAACTATGGGTTGAAACAGCTATGTCAACAATGAATCATCAATTTCTAGCTACATGGTTCTTATCTGAAGATGAGATTAACAAAATATTAAAAAAATCTGAAGTTCAAAATAATGAAAATTCAAACTCTGATAATATTACAATATCAAATGAAAAAGAAAAAAATAAAAAAGAAATATCATTAGAAAAAATTACTGGGAAAAACTATGTCGGTTTTGTAATGACAATCCCAGATGCTTCAAAAGTAAAATTAGTTGATGGAAGAAAATCTTCTAGAGGGTCTAAACTAAGTGAAATAGTTACATCTAATAATGCTATAGCTGGAATAAATGCAGGTGGCTTTTCTGATGATGGAGGTGTAGGTGCTGGTAATTTATTAAATACCGCTACAATTATGAACAAAACTCTCCAATATGGTAATAAAACTTCTAGATATAGTTTTATCGGATTATCTTCTGATTCAAAATTAGTACTTGGAAAATATACATATCAAGAAGCACTTAATCACAAAATAGAATCTGCAATTGAATTTGGTCCTTATTTAATTGTAAATGGAAAAAATCAAATAAGTAATTCAAATTCTGGACGGAATTCAACCTAGAAGCGCTATTGGCCAAACTAAAGATGGTACTTTTATATTTGTTGTAATTGATGGCAGACAAGTAGGATATAGTATAGGAACTAATTTATTAGAATTACAAAATATTTTTAATAAATACGATGCATATAATGCTACTAATTTAGATGGTGGGTCATCTGCTACAATGTATTATAATGGAAAATTAGTTAATAAGCCTTCTACTCCCGCTGGAGAAAGATATCTGCCTAATGCATTTATAGTAGAAAAATAAGATTTTTGAACTGTTTACTTTTTATAGTTTCAGTTCAAAAATCTTATTTTTTATTTTATTTAATTATTTTACTTAATTCTTCTTTTAATTCTTCCATCTTGTTTATTGCTTTTTCCTCTGATTCATCTTTTACACCTATATATAATTTTATTTTAGGCTCTGTTCCAGAAGGACGTATACAACACCATCCATCATCTTCAAGTTCATAATACAAAACATTTGATTTCGATAAACCTGTTGTTGTAGTTTCTCCTGTTACTAAATCTTTTTGTACATCTCTATCAAAATCTTTAAATTTTAATACTTTAGCTGATCCTATTTTTTCAGGTGATGCACTTCTCATATCATTCATAATTTGTTTTATTTTTTCAGCACCTTCGCTTCCTTCTAAAACAATTGATACTTGAGTCTCTTTATAATATCCATATTTCTTATAAATTTCTTGCATTTGATCCCACAATGTTTTACCTTGTGTTTTATAATAACAAGCAGCTTCACAAAGTGCCATTACAGCTGCTATAGCATCTTTATCTCTAGCATAATCTCCAATTAAACAACCATAACTTTCTTCAAATCCAAATATATATGTCTTATTTTTTTCTTCTTCTGCTTTTTTCATAACAGCACCAATATTCTTAAATCCTGTTAATACTTCTATACACTCTAATCCGTACTCTTTCGCAATTGCTTTTGCTAAATTTGAAGATACAATTGTTGTAATAAGCATACCATCTTTTGGTAATATTCCTTTTTCTTTCATTTGAGAAATTCTATATTCAGCAATTAATAATGCAGACATATTTCCTGTATATTCCATATATTTTCCTGTTACATTATCTTTTGCAAAGATTCCTAATCTGTCAGCATCTGGATCTGTTGCTAATACTAAATCAGCATCTACCTTCTCTCCTAGTTCTAATGCTAACTTAAATGCCTTTTTATCTTCTGGGTTTGGATAACTTACTGTTGGGAAATTGCCATCTGGTTCTTTTTGCTCTGGAACAACATATACATTTTCAAATCCTAATTCTTTTAATAGTCTTTCTGTTACTGTATTTCCTGTTCCATGTAATGGAGTATAAACAATTTTTAATTTTTTTCCTTCTTCCTTTATAGCTTCAGGATTTAAAATTTGACTTTTTAATACATTTAAATATTTATCATCCATTTCAGTCCCAATAATATTAAATAATCCAGCTTTTTCCGCTTCATTTCTTCCTATTTCTTTAATTTGACTATAGCTTTTTATTTCTCTTACTTTTGAAATTATATCTTTATCTCTTGGTGCTACAATTTGTGCCCCATCATCCCAATATACTTTATAACCATTATATTGAGGTGGATTATGACTTGCTGTTATCATAACTCCAGCTGTACATCCTAATTCTCTTACAGCATAAGACAATTCAGGAACTGGTCTTAAATTCTCAAATAAATACGTCTTTATTCCATTAGCATTTAATATTAATGCTGTTTGCATGCTAAATTCTTTTGACATTTTTCTTGAATCATAACTAATAGCTACACCTTGTTTTTCTGTTCCTTGTTCTACTATATAGTTTGCTAGGCCTTGTGTTGCTTTTCCTACTGTATATTTGTTCATACGATTTGTACCTGCTCCAATAACACCACGAAGACCAGCAGTCCCAAATTCTAATTCTTTATAAAACCTATCCTCTATTTCTTTTTCATTATCCTTTATTTCTAACAATTCTTTTTTTGTTTCTTCATCAAATTCTGGACTTTCACACCATTTTTTATATTCATCTAAATAATTCATATTTTATCTCCTTTTTTACTAATCTAGGTTATAAAATTTTTTATATAATTCTCTTGCCGTTCTTGGACAATCCACACCAGCTGAATCAGCATTTTTTACAGGTGCAAATTCTTCTTCTCTTTTTACTCTTAATACTGCCATTTCATCAACTTCTCCAAATGCATCAAACAAAAATGCTTCAAATTTATATGCATTAGGTGATTCTGGTTCAACTAAATCACCTTTTTTATCTATATATTTTGCTTTTTTATATGCTACATGATAAGGAAGTGGATTTGCCCCCATTCTTTCTATAGCTCCTACACTAAATAAATTACATAAAATATGAGATTCTCCATATAATAATTCACCATTTTCATCTGTAGACTCTGCCATTTCATCTGTTATTTCTGTATATTCAATAACATTTGGTTTTCCATTTCTTTTACAAAAAACTCCTACTTTTTCTTTTGGATTTGCTTTAACTACAGATTTACATGCTACAGTTACTTGTTTATCTATTGCAACCCCCATAAGTACAGGGTCAACCATTTTTACTAAACAGTTATCTACTCCTCCAATAAATACCCATTCAACGCCCATTTCTCTCATCTTTTTTGTCATTCCATTTTTAACTAAAGATTCATAAATGCCACCATGTCCATCTGCTGCCAATTTAATCAATCCATCTTCTCCAATTAATATTTTTCCTTCTGTATCCATCATTGGTAATTCACCTTGAATAAAGAAGAAAATATTTTTATCTTTTTCATATCCAAAATATTTATGTTTTTCAAAGAATTCAACAGTAGCTTTATTATTTTCTTTACTTGTCATAATAAACCATGGAATAGTAACTCCATATTTTTTTCCCTCTTCTTTTAATCTATCACATAATAATTCAAATAAAGATTTATGAGAATTTAAACCTATATCATAAGTACCTTTTGGCCCATTATGTCCTAATCTTGTTCCTTGTCCTCCTGCCATTGTTACAGCTGCCAATTTTCCTTCTTTAATAGCTTTTTTCCCTATGTTTTCATAATATTTATATTTTTCATTTAATTTATATTTATCTAAATAATCAATTGGTGTGATTTCGTCCTTAGTAGACTTCTCTTTTTTCTCTGTACTCCTATATAAACTATCTACAAGTTCAAAATCTATATTTTCAATTTCTTCTAATAGTTTTTGTTTATGGACATCATCTAACTTGTCATAATGATTTAACAAGTGCTCTTGCCCATATTTTTTTAAAATTGCTTTTATTTCTTCTAATCTAGCATCCATACAAAAAACTCCTTTTCTTACTATATTTAATATTTTTACTTATATACTATTTTTAAAAAAAAAGCAACATATATTTTATTATTTTATTATATTTTTTCCCGTAGTTTTCAGCGTAAACTTATACTGATTCATAATATTATCCATATCTTGTGATATTTCTTCCATATCATAACAGTCAATAATCTCTACATTTTTGCTTTTTTCAGTCCATTTTTCTATATTTTCATTTATATTTTTTATATAATTTTCTTTTCCTTTTACAAAGATCACCATATCTTTTTTACTTTTTATATCTTCATTTATCTTTTTAAATTTATTTAAATCGTTATTTTCCCAATCTATTTTTAATATATCCACTTTTTTATCTTCGTTTAAATTTATTTTAGATACTAATGTTTTTATTGTTTCTTTTAAATTATTTTCTGTTAATACAATAACTTCTTTACTTTCATCCAATTTTTTATTTATATATGGTAAACTTATCATTTCAAAATGATAATCACTTGCATAAAATGCACATGTTTTTTCTTTTGTTTTCTGATTTTTATTCATTAAAAATCCGCCCCTTTAACTTTTTTAAACCATACGGAAACTACTATTTTCTTCATTTTGGCTTACTGGTAAATTTTACCATTAGTTTTGAAATATGTCAATAATATTTCAAATAAATTCATCGACATTTTTTGCAAATTGTATAAATTTTCTCTGATTTGGTAATAATTAATTTAAAGAATATTTTTCAAAAAAAGTTTTTTGGAGGTAATAAATGAAAATTATAATAAATTTATTGAAAAATTCAAAGGTAAAAATGGTAATTATTTTAAGCTTTTTACTTTTTATTTATATAACAGTTTGCGCATTTTCTTATGCACAAAATATATCAACTGACATTGCAAATAATGTTTTTAGATTACATGTTCTTGCTAATAGTGATAGTGAAGAAGATCAAAATTTAAAATATAAAGTACGTGATAGCTTATTAAAATATATGAGAGAAATCTGCGGAAATTGCAAAAATAAACAAGAAGCCATTTCTTTAGTAGAAAAGAACAAAGAAAATTTTAAACAAATTGCATTAGATACTATTAGAAGTGAAGGCTATTCTTACGATGTTAATATTAATATTGGTAATTTTGAATTTCCAACTAAAGATTATGGAGATATTTCTTTACCTGCTGGATATTATGATGCTTTAAGAGTAGAAATAGGAGAAGCAAAAGGTCATAACTGGTGGTGCGTAATGTTTCCTCCACTATGTTTTGTAGATATTTCTTCTGGTGTAGTTCCAGATGAATCAAAGGAATTGCTAGAAAACAACCTATCTGAAGAAGAATTCGCCTTAATATCAGAAAATGATAATAATACAGAAATTCAATTTAAATTTAAATTATTGGAATTTTTTAATCAAAATGGTATGATTACTGCAAAAAAATAGTTGCAATCCTTTTGACTTTATGTTATATTAAATTAGTAGATAGAGTGTTAACATTAGATACACTCTATTTTATTTGAATAAATATTTTATAAAAATATTTATAGTATAAGAAATCAAATATATTTAAAATATATAGTTATATTTTAAATACTTTTATAAAACATAAATGGGGGTAATATAATTGGAAAAATTAGTAGTGACAGGTCCTACTCCTTTAAAAGGCGAGGTTACCATAAGTGGAGCAAAAAATGCAGCAGTAGCACTTTTACCAGCAACTCTTTTAATTGATGGTATTTGTACTATCGAAAACTTACCTAATATAAGTGATATAAAAATCTCTTGTGAAATACTAGAGAAATTAGGAGCTAAAATTACTTGGAACAATAAACATAGTATAACAATAGATACTAGTAATATTACAACAACAAAAGCGCCTTTAGACTTAACAAGTAAATTTAGAGCTTCTTACTATATTATTGGAGCTATGCTTGGAAGAATGGGTGAAATAGAAGTTGGTATGCCTGGTGGTTGCAAATTAGGTGCAAGACCTATTGATCAACACATTAAAGGTTTTGAATTATTAGGAGCTAATGTATCTCTAGAAAAAGGTACTATTTACGCAAAATGTAAAAAGTTAAAAGGCGCTCCAATTTATATGGATATTGTTTCTGTAGGAGCTACAATTAATGTTATGTTAGCAAGTGTATTAGCTAAAGGAACCACTATTATTGATAACGCTGCCAAAGAGCCTCATATTGTAGATGTTGCAAACTTTTTAAATACAATGGGTGCTGACATCAGAGGTGCTGGAACAGATGTTATTAAAATAAATGGAGTAGAAAAATTACATGGGAACGCTACTTATTCTGTTGTACCAGATCAAATTGAAGCAGGTACATTTATGCTTGCAGCAGTTGCAACAAAAGGAGATTTACTTTTAAAAAATTGTATTACAAAACATCTAGAATCTATTACAGCTAAAATAATAGAAGTAGGTGGAAATGTTGAAGATCATGGAGATAGTATTCGTGTATGGTGCAACAAAAGACCTAACAAAGCGAATATAAAAACTTTACCTTATCCAGGATTTCCTACTGATTTACAACCACAAATGGGTGTTGTATTATCTTTAGCAAATGGAACCAGTACTATTAATGAAAGTATTTGGGAATCTAGATTTCAATATACAGAAGAATTAAACAAAATGGGAGCTAAAATAACTGCACATGGAAAAAATGCTTTCTTTGAAGGCGTAAAAAAACTATCAGGAGCTCCTGTATATTCAACTGATTTAAGAGCTGGTGCTGCTTTAGTAATTGCTGGAACAGCTGCTGAAGGTATATCAGAAATTTATAACCTACAACATATAGATAGAGGTTATGAAAATATAGAAGAAAAATTCAGAAAAATTGGTGCTAAAATAAAAAGAGTCACAGAATAATATTTTTTGCTAATTCAAAACAAAAGAAGGATGAAATATATGTTAAATTTTTGTAGTTTATATAGCGGTAGTAGTGGTAATAGCCTTTTTGTTGAAACTCAAAATACAAAATTATTGGTAGACGCTGGTGTTAGCTGTAAAAAAATTGAAAATGCTCTTCAAGATATTAAAGTTGACCCTTCTTCTATTGATGGCATTTTAATTACACACGAACATACAGACCACGTACAAGGTCTAGGCACCCTTTCTAGAAAATTTGATTTACCTGTATTTGTTAATCAAGAAACTCTAGATGCAATGCCTAAACAAAAAGATAAAATTCCAGATAAAAATATTAAAACTTTTAAAATATCAGATAAATTTGAAATTGGGGACTTACTAATTGATCCTTTCTCTATTCCTCATGACGCTGCTAATCCATGTGGTTTTAATATTTACAAAGATGATAAAAAAATAAGCATAGCTACTGACATTGGACATATGACAAACAATATATTAAAAAGTCTAGAAGGAAGTTTATTTCTTATGTTAGAAGCAAATTATGACCCAGAAGTACTTCGTTGTTCTTCTTATCCATTTTCATTAAAATCTAGAATTGCAGGTCCAACAGGACATCTCCCAAATGAAACGGCCGGAAAAACAATTTCTTATCTTCTAAAATCAGGTTTAAAAAATGCCATGTTAGGACATTTAAGTAAAGAAAGTAATTTCCCTGAGTTAGCTTATCAAACTGTTTTAGATGAATTAATTAGAAATGACTACAACGAAAATAGCTTATCTCTTGGCGTTGCCTCAAGAGATACTCATAGTAAATTAATAGAATTATAATTACCAATTTGGATTATATTTGCCAAATTGGTTTTTTAAAAAGAAAGGACAAGTTTATGCTAAATATTAATATTATTTGTGTTGGGAAATTAAAAGAAAAGTATTTAAAAGATGCTTTGAATGAATATATTAAAAGATTATCAAGATATTGCAAATTAACTATTACAGAATTACCTGATGAAAAAATTCCAGACAAATTAAATCCCAATTTAGAAATAGATATAAAAACAAAAGAAAGTAATAATATTATAAATCATATAAAAAAAGATTCATACATAATTGCTTTAGATTTAACAGGGAAACAATTTACATCAGAAGAATTTTCTAAAAAAATAGAAAACATATCTATGGAAAATAGTAATATAACTTTTATCATTGGTGGTTCTTTAGGACTAACTACAGAGCTTTTAAATATTTGTGATTTTAAAATTAGCTTTTCTAAAATGACTTTTCCTCATCAATTAATAAGAGTTTTTTTATTAGAACAAATTTTTAGAGCTTTTAAGATTCAAAAAGGTGAGACTTATCATAGATAAAATCTATTTTATGCTATATTCTTTAATAATTTTTTCAGATAATTTATAAATTATAATTCTTTTTGTTATAAAGAATATTGAAATAAATGTTATTATTTTAATCAATCTAATTCTCCTTTCATGAAAATTAGATTGATTATACTTTTATTCTAATATTTTGTCAACATAATTTTATTTTTAAGTTTGGATTTTTGGGGCAATAGGGGATAAATCCATAATTT